>Ga0180222_1000424_pt1 | contig 62140 bp, 48 predicted proteins | sample eDN5th37CKraftOP_FD_151336 | JGI IMG/M metagenome (GOLD analysis project Ga0180222, IMG submission 151336) | Enriched Organic Plus compost microbial communities from Emeryville, California, USA - eDNA 5th pass 37_C Kraft OP (version 2) (version 2) ... | reverse complement strand
GCTCGGCGGCAAAGCCGATCATCTCGCGCAGGAGATCGGCGTCGGGGGTCTTCTCCACCAGCGCGCGCAGGTTCATCATGTCGTCGGTCATCGGTGTTCCTTCCGGAAAGGGGTTGGTCTCGCAACCAGACCCTACCGGAAAGCGCCGATGACCGCCGCGCTACCCAGCTACACCACGTCCGGGGACGTCACCCGAAACCTGCGCGAGAGATCTCAAGACGGGAGTACTTAGATCGAGTTTTTGCGAATGAGACGTTGGACTTTATCTACCACGGCACCACTTATACCTTCCTAAAGGACGGAGTTTACGGCGATACGCTTGTAGGGCGGATCGGAAAGAAAAAGATCGAATCAATTCATCGGGGACCAGATCAGGGGTACGCAGTAGAGTTGGTGGAAGGGTGGAAACCGATTTGGTGCCTGCTCGATCTATCAAGTGATTCTCAGCTAATCTGCGTCCAGACTGGATTAGCATCCTCGCGCAATCTGCTCCGCGCACTCTTTAATGCAATTGAGCGCAGGCTTCCTGGACAGGAATATGAATCTTACATTGAATATATCTCCGACGGCCGTGAATTCTGGCATGCTGTCGACAAGTACCGTGGCAGGCTCACTCGTCTTGAGTTCACATTTGTACCCCCGAACGCGATAGGTCTTGAGGAAAAAATCCGGACAATTGTCGACGCAGGCAAGGAAATCGGTTCCGAAACGACTAAGTTTACTCACGTAAATCCATCTGGAGGCCTCCATCCTGAAGGCGAGTATGTTGAGGCCGCACTCGCCAAAACGTCTGAAGGAGCCGGGTCCGTCTTACTCAAAGCTGGTCAAGAGACAGTATATTCATCAAGTAAAAATAGACGCACCATCACGATATCGAAGGATGAGTTACCAGCTCAAAAAGACGACACGGCGATCACGCGACTTATTTCACGGCTTTTCGGAAAATGACGATGAAGTGGTTCATCATTTGGTGCGTTACAGTCTCGTCGTTCATATCAACGTGCCTTTACCCAACTTTCCTGACAGAAAATTCCTTTCTTGAAAAATTGGCTTCGCCAGAAATTCTATCGATACTTATTGTAGTTTTGACAGTTACACTCGCATCTGCTGCAAATATACACCTCGCTCTTGGACGCATTGAAAAATTGTATTTAAGAAAAGGTCGCGACGTTAAAAATCAGATTGCCGAAGCGCGCCGAGAGTTGTCAGTCAATGTTTGGCACCTATTTGGAAGTTTCTGCGCGATGCTCATTTGCTTGTTGATAAAAGGCTACGCGAGGAACGTGCATGTATTAGCCGGCTGCAATTCTGCTGCGATAATTGTCATAACAATGAACCTAGCTATACTTTATGACATCTACGCCTCACTCTACTTGCTCGCATCATCAGGAGATGCCGATGTCGTTTCCAATGATAATGATCATCGCTAAATCACACCGCCAAGGGACAGTGTGAAACGTTGCGCTGTCTTCTGCAACGCCCCGGAGCGGGGAGGTTCAGGCATGGATCGTCGGGTCAGGCCCGACGATGACGATGGGAAAAAGGTCGGAGACAAATACGTTCGCCGCGCCCTCCGCAAAAGCTGCTCGTCTTCCCGTTCGCTTCCCCCTCTCCTCTTCGTCATGCCACGGCTTGACCGTGGCATCCATGCCTGAACGCTGAAGGATGCGCTGCGCGGTCAGGCGATGGCGCCCTCCTCGACGCGTGACGCCCAGCGCTTCTTTGGAGGGTCAGGCGTGCGGCCTCCTTCGGCGCCCCGAAGCGGAAAAGGTCACGCATGGATCGTCGGGTCAGGCCCGACGATGACGATGGGAAGAATTTCGGAGGCAATCACGTCCGCCGCGCCCTCCGCGAACGCTGCTCGTCCTTCCTGCTTCCTCCCGCCTCTCCGCTTCGTCATGCCACGGCTTGACCGTGGCATCCATGCCTGAACGCTGAAGGACACGCGGCGCGGTCTTCTGAAGCGCCCCGAAGCGGAACCGTTCAGGCATGGATCGTCGGGTCAGGCCCGACGATGACGATGGGAAAAAGGTCGGAGACAAATACGTTCGCCGCGCCTTCCGCAAACGCTGCTCGTCCTTACTGTCCCCTCTCCACTTCGTCATGCCACGGCTTGACCGTGGCATCCATGCCTGAACGCTGAAGCATGCGCGGCGGGACAGGACCGGATGACGCAAGGCCGCACATCCGCTACCGTTGGCGCATGACCGGCTATGTCTACATGACCGCCAGCCAGAAGCGGGGCACCATCTACATTGGTGTCACGAACGACCTCACCCGCCGGGTGCCGGAGCACAAGGCGCAAAGCGGGCCGGGGTTCATGGCACGCTACGGCGTCACGCGGCTCGTCTGGTACGAAGAGCACTTCGACATGCGCGACGCGATCCGGCGAGAGAAGGCGCTGAAGCGCTGGCCGCGACAGTGGAAGATCGAGCTGATCGAGAAGACGAACCCGGATTGGAACGAGTTGCTTGTGGGGATCGGGTGGTAAGCATGGGTGGCGCTACATTCTCCAGCGCCCCGAAGCGGAACCGTTCAGGCATGGATCGTCGGGTCAGGCCCGACGATGACGATGGGAGGGATGACGGAGACAATGGCCAATGGCCGCCTTCCGTAACCGCTGCTCATTCTTCCTGTTTCCGGCTCCGCCGCTCGTCTTCCCGTTCGCTTCCCCCTCTCCGCTTCGTCATGCCACGGCTTGGCCGTGGCATCCATGCCTGAACGCTGAAGGACGCCCGGCGGGGCCTGCTTTGGCGCCCCGAAGCGGAACCGTTCAGGCATGGATCGTCGGGTCAAGCCCGACGATGACGATGGGAGGGATGACAGGGACAACTGCTAACGCCGTGCCCTCCGCAAATCCTGTTTACCCTTCCTGGTCTCCGCCACACCGCCTTCTGCTCTTTCCTGCCCCCACACCCGCATTCCAGCTTTCTTTCCCCTCTCCTCACTTCGTCATGCCACGGCTTGACCGTGGCATCCATGCCTGAACGCCGAAGGAGGCCCGCCGCGCCCGCCGAATAAACTCGCCTTATCCACCTCCCCTCAGGCCTCCTTCAAACTCCCCGCCGAAGGAGATGCGAATGGACGCGGCCGTACTTGTTGAACGAAACCTGTCAGCCCTCAGGGCCATCATTGCGGCGCTGGTGGCGATGGCGGGTCTGTCGCCCGCCCAGAAAACCCTGCCGCGTCATATGCACCGCTCCATCCTGCGGCTGCTGCGGCCGGCGGAGGCAGCGGCGCGGCGGCTGGTGATCGTGCTGGCGCGTGACGTCGTGGTGATGGCGAGCGCCTTGCGGCCGCATGGCTGGCGGCCGATTGATCGCGTGCGCGCGCAAAAGTACTTTCCGCTTTCGCTGCCGCTGTTTGACCGGTTCAAGCGTTTTGCCCGCCGCAAGCGGTCCGCGGTTGCGGTCCCGCGCATTTCGATGCCGGGCCTCACACCACCGTTCGCCGTCGCTCCGCGCCTTGCCCCGAAGCCGGATGATCCGATCGACGCAACGCGGCTAAAGGCGCGGCTGGCCGCACTGCAACAGGCGCTCGACGATCCCGAACCGCTCGCCGCCCGCATGGCGCTCTGGCAAGCGCGGCGGCGAATGCGTGTGCAGGCCGCGGATGAGAAGCCGGCTCCGCGAAGTCCGCGCAGCCGGCGCGTGTCGCCGCTGCGGCCGGGCCGCCCGCCGGGGCAGTTCTGCAAGTCGCGAAGGTCAGGCGAGCGGCACCGGGCCCACGACATTCTGGAGCATGCGCACGAGCTCGCGCTTTGCGCGCTGGAGCGGCGCGACACGTCGTGACCGTCCACTCTTTCTGCAGATCGATGCCGCCTTCGCCGCGCTCCAGGCGGGCGCGGAATACGCCGTGCCGCCCGATTGAAACGGGCCCTGCCCCGGCCAAAGAAAAAGGCCGCGGGTTGCGGCCTTTTTCGGTTCTTTCTCAGTCGTCGTTCATCTTCAGCGCTTCGATGAAGGCGGCCTGCGGGATTTCGACCTTGCCGAACTGCCGCATACGCTTCTTGCCTTCCTTCTGCTTTTCCAGAAGCTTGCGCTTGCGGGTCACGTCGCCGCCGTAGCACTTGGCCGTCACGTCCTTGCGCAGCGCGGAAATGGTCTCGCGGGCGATGACCTTGCCGCCGATCGCCGCCTGGATCGGGATCTTGAACATGTGCTTGGGGATCAGCTCCTTGAGCTTCTCGCACATGGCACGGCCGCGCTTTTCCGCCGCCGAGCGGTGGACGAGCATCGAGAGCGCGTCGACCGGCTCCTCGTTGACCAGGATCGACATCTTCACAAGGTCGCCCTCGCGGTAGTCGGTGAGCTGGTAGTCGAACGAGGCGTAGCCCTTCGAGATCGATTTCAGGCGATCGTAGAAGTCGAACACCACCTCGTTGAGCGGCAGGTCGTAGGTCGCCATCGCGCGCTTGCCGACATAGGAGAGGTCGACCTGGATGCCGCGGCGCTCCTGGCACAGCTTCAGGATCGAGCCGAGATATTCGTCCGGCGTCATGATGGTGGCGCGGATCCACGGCTCGCGGATCTCGGCGATCTTGACGACGTCCGGCATGTCGGCCGGGTTGTGCAGGTCGCGCGTCGTCCCGTCCGTCATGGTCAGCTGGTAGACCACCGACGGGGCGGTGGCGATGAGGTCGAGGTTGAACTCGCGCTCGAGACGCTCCTGGATGATCTCGAGGTGGAGCAGGCCAAGGAAGCCGCAGCGGAAGCCGAAACCGAGCGCGGCCGAGGTCTCCATCTCGAAGGAGAACGAGGCGTCGTTGAGGCGAAGCTTCCCCATCGCCGTGCGCAGCGCCTCGAAGTCGGCGGCGTCGACCGGGAACAGGCCGCAGAACACCACCGGCTGCGCCGGCTTGAAGCCGGGGAGCGGGGCGGCCGTCGGGCGCTTGTCGTCGGTGATGGTGTCGCCGACGCGGGTGTCGGCCACTTCCTTGATCGAGGCGGTGATGAAGCCGATCTCGCCCGGGCCGAGCTCGTCGACCATCACCATCTTCGGGGTGATGACGCCGACGCGGTCGACGCCGTACTTGGCGCCCGTGCCCATCATGCGGATCTGCTGGCCCTTCTTCAGGACGCCGTCGACGATGCGCACCAGCACGATGACGCCAAGATAGGCGTCGTACCAGGAGTCCACCAGCATCGCCTTGAGCGGGGCGTTGCGGTCGCCCTCCTTGGGGGCCGGCAGCTTGTGGACGATCGCTTCCAGCACCTCATCGATGCCGAGGCCGGTCTTCGCCGAGATCAGCACGGCGTCCGAGGCGTCGAGGCCGATCACCTCCTCGACCTGCTCCTTGACGCGGTCGGGCTCGGCGGCCGGCAGGTCGACCTTGTTGAGGACGACGACGATCTCGTGGTCGTTGTCGATCGCCTGGTAGACATTGGCGAGGGTCTGCGCCTCGACGCCCTGCGAGGCGTCGACGACAAGGAGCGAGCCCTCGCACGCGGCCAGCGAGCGCGAGACCTCGTAGGCGAAGTCGACGTGGCCGGGCGTGTCGATGAGGTTGAGCACGTAGTGCTCGCCGTTCTTCGCGTCATATTCGAGGCGGACGGTGTTCGCCTTGATGGTGATGCCGCGCTCGCGCTCGATGTCCATGGCATCGAGCACCTGGTCCTTCATCTCACGCTCCTCCAGCGATCCGGTCATCTGGATCAGCCGGTCGGCCAGCGTGGATTTGCCATGGTCGATATGGGCGACGATGGAGAAATTGCGGATGTGCGAAAGAGGTGTGCTCATGCCCGCGCTTTAGCAGGGGCCGCAAGGGTTAACAAGCGTGAGGCAGACACTGAGGCGAAGCGATAACCCGCACCTCACCAAACTCGAAAGAAGGCAGGCCCCCTCGCCTCGACGGAGAGCGAGCGCGTGCGCAGCAGCGTCCCCTTAACTCCCCGACCTGATCTTGCGGCGCTTGGGGGCGATGGCGGGCTTGGCGGCCGCGGCCGCAGCCGCGGCGGCGGCTTCCGCCTCGGCCTCCGCGGCTTCGCGCGCAAGGCGAGCCTCGCGAAGGCGTGCCGTCTTTTCCTCCCGACGCCGTGCTTCCTCGCCGATGATCGCGCGCGCGGCGCTGTCGGTCATGTCCGCCTTCGTCTGCGCCTTGTTGCTCGGCTGCGGCTTGAAGAGCGTCTGTTCGGTGAGCGGCTGGGTCATGGAAATCCCCTTTCGGTTCGTAAAAAACAAAAAGGCCGGGACGAACCCGACCTTTCCCATGCATCTCTTTGATCAGTGCCAGTACATCCGTGGTCAAAGATCAGAGCTGCAATCCTTAGGCAGCCTGAAGGTTGTCAGCTGCATTCTTGCCGCTGCGGCGGTCCGCGACGACGTCGAAGCTGATCTTCTGGCCGTCGATGAGCGTGCGCATGCCGGCGCGCTCAACAGCGGTGATGTGAACGAACACATCGGCGTCGCCGTTGTCGGGCTGAATGAAGCCAAAACCCTTGGTGGCATTGAAGAACTTAACGGTACCAGTAGCCATGACGATTTCCTTTTCAAATAGTCAGGTCGTTTGCTTGCCGCGTTATTGCGGGAAGCGGGGAAGATCGATTTGAAAGAGGAAGATCGTAGTCGGCGCAAAAGGCCGTAGACAAAGTTCAACAAGCAAGATCGATGAGTGGAAGATAGGGGTCATTCTTGTTCAAAACAAGACGCAGGCGAAAATAAATCTTTTCGCCCCTGCTACCGGCATTCTTCGCGCCAACAAAATTCGCTCCGGCGCAGATAGCTGTGCGCTTTGCGGCGCAAACGCCGGCCAAACATTGCCTGAAGCGCCGTCCTGGCCGATTCTGCGGCCAATGATTCCTGAAGAACAGAAGAAACCGCGCCGGCGCCGGAAGCCAAAGCCGCTGCCCGGTCCGCTCGAACAGCCGGTGGCGCCGGCGCCCGCCTGGCTGCGCGAGGCTGCCCGCGCGCCCGCGACGCTGGAGGAAGCGAGCTTCGTTGCCGGCACCGCGCTTTCCGCGCTCGACCAGATTGTGCGCAGGCGCCAGATCTGGGCCGGCCTGTGGCGCCAGCGGCTGGCACTTGCCGCCGCCGCCTCGACCGTGCGCCGCATGGGCCGCATCGAGAACGAGGAGGCGCTGCGCGATGCCCTGCACCTGACCCGCGCCGGCGATTCCATGGGCCCGGCAGGCGAGGTGCTGATTGCGTGGCGCACGATTGTCACGCAGCCGCCGGGCGACTGCCTCACGCCGGACGCGATCGCCGCGATGTTCGACCGGCTTGGCCGGCGCAGCCGCAGCGCCGCCGAAACCCTTGCCGCAAAGCTCGATGAACAGGCGAGCCGTGCCGCCGCCATTTCCGCCGTGCTCGACAGTTTCGAGCTCGCGCTGGAACATGGCTCCGCTCCGGAAGCAGCGCCGCTTATCAGCGACCTGATGCTTGCGCGTGCCTTCGGCTGGGAGCGGGCGGTGCCGCTGATCGCGCAGGAGGTTGCGCGCGGCGGCTTTTCGCGGCCCGTTGCCGGCGAGCCGGAAGCCGTGCGCACCGAGCGCCGGATAAAACTGCTCGGCGCCTATGCGCGCTCTGCCCTGCGCGCCATCGACTTGTCCGTAGAGCTCGGCCGCAAAGCGGAGCGGTTGCTGGAGGCGGCGCCGCAGCTGCGCGCCAAGGCGTCCGGCGCCGTGGTCGAAAAGCTGCTTACGGAGGACTCGCTCACCGCCTCAACCCACATCACCGGCATCACCCGCTGGGGCATGCACCGCATCTTCGAGCGGCTGATATCGTTCGGCGTGCTGCGCGAGCTCACCGGCCGCAGCACCTTCCGCATCTACGGAGTCTGACGCATGGCGGCGGGCGGCACCAGGGCAAAGGGACGCAACACGCCGCTGTTCGATCCCGAGCTCGAGCACCTGCCGCCGGAGGCGCGCTGGCGCGAATGGATGAACCGCGTGGAGGCGGTTATCTTCGCCGCCAGCCAGCCCGTGTCGCGCACCGACCTTGCCCGCGTCGTCGGCAGGAACTGCAACATCGACCTTCTGATCGAGGACATTCGCGAGGAGCTGCGCGGGCGGCCCTATGATCTCGTCAAGGTCGCGGGCGGCTACCAGCACCGCACGCGCCCGGCCTATGCCGATGCGATCCGCACGGTGAGCGGGGCCGCCGAGCGCGCGGTCGACCTTTCCCAGTCGGAGGCGCTGGTGCTGATGACCATCGCCTATTTCCAGCCGATCACCCGCTCGGAATTGTCGACCTTCTTCGGACGCGAGATTTCGCGTGACCTGATCGCCAGCTTGCGCAATTTCGGCTTCATCGGCTTTGGCCCCCGTTCGCCAAAGCCCGGCGCGCCCTATACCTATGTCACGACGAAGGCGTTCCTCAGCCATTTCGGGCTGGAGACGCTGCGCGACCTGCCGGACTACGAGGCGCTGGAGGATGCGGGGCTCCTGTCGAAGGACCGTGCACTTGCCGGCGACCTGATGCAGCTGAAGGTCGAAGACGAGGGAGGAGAATAGCGTGCGGTATTTCGACTTCAGCTCCTGGCAGGGCGTGCTCTTCACCATACTCGGCATCGCCATGATCACGCTGATCAGCATGGGCATCCGGCTGCTCATGATGATGACGATCCAGCAGAAGCAGCAGCGCACCAACCGCCAGATCAACGAGCGGCTGAAGACGCTGATCGCCGCCTACAAGACGCTTGGCGGCTCGTTCACCGGCACGCTCAGCGTCGACCCGACCCATCTGCGGGACCTGCGCCGCAAGGCCGAGATCGAGGGCGAGGAGGTGGACGAAGAGGCTCTCGCCGTGCCTGCTACCGGCTCGGACCGCGCGCGCCGCATCCGCGATGCGGTGGAGGCCGCGCTTGCCGACATCATCCTGCTTGGCACCGAGGAGCAGGTGAAGCTCGCGGCGGCCGCGACCCGCGACCTCGTCGCCGGCAAGCCCGTCTACACCGACAAGCTGGTCGTCTCGCTGCGCGACTTCATCCGCGAGGCGCTCGACCTTGCGCCGGTTCCCTCCTCGATCGAGATCCCGTCACAGGGCCCGACGCGGCCGGCCTCCCCTTCCTCCCGGTCGCGCTCCGGCGGCGAAGGGCGCGAAGGCGGCCGCGGAGGAGGCGGAGGTTCTGGCGGCGGTGGCGGCATGGGCGCTGGCGGAGGCGGTGGAATGGGAATGGGTATGGGCCTTGGCCTCGGCTCCCGTCACGACGAGGGGTAGTTTTGCGGGGAGTCAGTCCTGCCCGGCCCTGCACTTCGTGATCGTTCAGGCATGGATGCCACGGTCAAGCCGTGGCATGACGAGGTGGGAAGGCTTGGGGGCCTTCTTGCCGCTTGCCGCCTTTTCGAGCTTAATTCCCGCCATCTTGCGGCCATCCTCAGGCGGTGCCGGATCCGCGAACACACTTAAGCTTCGTCATGCCACGGCTTGACCGTGGCATCCTGTGTGTTTGCTGAGGTGTAGAATGGTTGCGGGAAGGAGGCCGCTGGCATCCTGGTCGCCTCCGCTTGGGAAAGCAGACCGTGGCATGGCCTGGCCCCTTCCCGCAGTGCTGCTTTGAACCTGAACAGTTGCACGAGGCTGCTTACCCAGACCTCGCACCACAGGAACAGGCCCCATCACCTTACACCCAAACTTCATCGGCGCGCCATTGCGGGTGGAAGGCCACGGGTGCGCAAGGCACTCTACATGGCAGCGCTTGGAGCCATCCGCGCCAACCAGCGCTTCAAGGACTTCTACAGTGCCATTGCCCGGCGCTCCGGCTCGAAGAAGGTCGCCATCATCGCCGTCGCCCGAAAGCTCGTCACCGTGCTCAACGCCATGCTTCGGGACGGCAAAGCTTTCGCCTGACAAACACAGTTGCCATGCCTGAACGCTGAAGGACGCGCGGCGGGACGGGACCGGATGGCGGAAGGCCGCGCTTGCGCTACCGTTGGCGCATGACCGGCTATGTCTACATGACCGCCAGCCAGAAGCGGGGCACCATCTACATTGGTGTCACGAACGACCTCGCCCGCCGGGGCCGGAGCACAAGGCGCAAAGCAGGCCGGGGTTCACGGCGCGTTACGCCGTCACACGGCTCGTCTGGTACGAAGAGCACTTCGACATGCGCGATGCGATCCGGCGAGAGAAGGCGCTGAAGCGCTGGCCGCGACAGTGGAAGATCGTGCTGATCGAGAAGACGAACCCCGAGTGGAACGAGTTGCTTGTGGGGATCGGGTGGTAAGCATGGGTGGCGCTACATTCTCCAGCGCCCCGAAACGGAACCGGTCAGGCATGGATCGTCGGGTCAAGCCCGACGATGACGATGGGAGGGAGGCTGCGGACAATCGCCAGCAGCCTCCTTCCCGCAACCATTCTACACCTCAGCGAACACACAGGATGCCACCGTCAAGCCGTGGCATGACGAGGTGGAAAGTCTGGGGGGCACTCTTGCCGCTTGCCGCCGACTTTTCCAGTCAACTCACGCCACCTTGCCGCCATCCCGAGGCGCTCGCGGTTGCGCGAACACACCTAAGCTCGTCATGCCACGGCTTGACCGTGGCATCCAGGCCTGAACGCTTCCGCTCGACGCGAGCTATTCCACCCTGCGCCTGGAGCCTCCCCCCATCGCGCGGGAGGGCGACCGCTGAAGTCGAAGGTGGGGGCTCATAGGGCAGCGCTTGCCGATTGAAGAAAACGACGTTTCTGCCGGGTGCCGCGCGAAAAACAGCGAGCGTCCTCGCCCTTTTCCTACGCCGCGAGCGGAAGCCTTGTGCGGCGGAATTCCTGCGGGCTGACGTCGTAGCGACGGCGGAACATGCGAGACAGGTGCGAGGAATCGCAAAAGCCGGTCTCGGCCGCGATCTCGGCAATCGGCTTGTCGCTGGTCTCAAGGAGATGGTGCACCAGCGCCAGCCGCATCTCCAGGAACGCGGCAAAGGGCGAGCAGTTGAGCGCATCGCGAAAATGCCGTTCGAGACGGCGCTTGCCGACATTGAGCTGCTTTGCGATCTGCTCGATCGACAGCGGCATGTCGAGGCACTGCTGCATCAAAAGCAGCGCGCGGCTGACCAGCGGGTCTGAGGAGCGCAAATTAAGGGTCAGGCCCGGCTGCGGCGTCTCGCCCTTTTCCGCTTCCGGGATCATCATGATGTGCAGGCTTTTCGTCGCCTGCGCGCGGCCGACGTGGCGCTCCACGAGGAAGGCGGCAAGGTGCGCGGTACTCGCCCCGCCCGCCGAGGTCAGCCGGTCGCGGTCGATAACAAAAATCTGGTCGGAGACGGGGGTAAGGCCATCGAACTGGTCGAGAAACTCCTTGTGATGGAACCACGAGACGCAGCCGCGGCGGCCCTTCATCAGCCCGGCGCGGAAGAGGATGAAGGTGCCGGTGCAGAGCCCGACGAGCGGCACGCCGGCGGCGGAGGCCTGGCGCAGGAAGGCATCGATCTGGTCGGCGTTGCGGTCGGCCTCGTCGAGCAGGCCGCCCACCACGACGATGTAGTCGAAGCGGGTGGGGTCGCCAAAGGTTTCCTGCGGCTGGATCTCGACGCCCGAACTCGAGGGGATCGGCTGCATGTTGGGCGCGATCACCTTCCAGCTGCAGTGGATCGGACGGCTGCGATCGCCCTCGTCAGCGGCAAGGCGCAGCACGTCGAGAAAGTTGGCGAAGGCGCAGAGCGTGAAGCGCCACGACAGCACGAAGCCGACATTGAGGCGCGGCGTTGCCGCGGGCTCTGGCTCGTTCAGGCGCCGCAAGGGAGCGGATCGGGGTGCTGGCATGGGCTCTGTCTCATTTGTACCGGCAAAACGTCGCGAACATTCTTTGCATCTGACAACGCTGCGTCAATACTCGTGAAAAAGTTGCAGAAGCGGCACACCCGCCACAGAGCTCGAAGGCCGCCAGGGGACAAAGCCATGGACAGGACGGAGAAGACGCGACGGCTGTTCGTTTTCTATCTGGTACCAGACTTTACCATGCTCGCCTTTACCTCGGCGATCGAGGTGCTGCGCCTCGCCAATGAGGCACTGGGCGAAGAAGTCTATTCGTGGCGCCTTGCTTCCGCCGACGGAAACAAGGTGCGTGCGAGCTGCGGGCTGACCCTCGACGTCGACGGTTCGGTGGCTGAAGAGCGCGCGGCGCTCGCGCGGATGGAGCGGCCGTTCATGGCGGTTGTTTGCGGCGGCAAGCGTGTCGAGGAGCATTGCGACAGGAACCTCGATGCCTGGCTGCGCGAATGCCGCCAGCGCGGCGTCGCCGTCGCCGGCATCTGCAATGGCGCACATATCCTGGCCCGCGCGGGGCTGCTCGCCGACCGCCGCTGCACCATCCACTGGGAGAATTTTCCGGGCTTCACCGAGCAGTTCCGCTCAAGCCAGGTGTCGCTCCGGCTGTTCGACGCCGATGGAGGCGTACACACCTGCGCTGGTGGCACGGCCGCCTTCGACATGATGGCGGAGGTCGTCAAAGGCGATCATGGCGACGCGATCGTTGCCGGCATCTGCGAGCGCGCGCTGGTCGACCGGGTGCGCTCGGCCACCGAGCGCCAGCGCCTGCCCTTCGCCAAGCGGGTGGGTGACATCCACCCCGTGGTGAAGGAACTGGTCGAGAAGATGGAGAACAATCTCAGCGACCCGATCCAGATCGACAAGCTGGCGACCACGTCAAAGCTGTCGCGGCGGCAGATCGAACGGCTGTTCCGGGCCGAAATGGGCTGTTCGCCGGCCCGCTATTATGTGAAGCTTAGGCTCGAGCGCGCGCGGCTTTTGCTGCTGCAAACGTCGATCCCGATCGTCGAGGTGGCGATCGCCAGCGGCTTCCTCTCGGCGTCGCACTTTTCCCGCTGCTATCGCGAGACATTCCACTGCTCGCCGCAGGAAACGCGCAGCATGCGGATCGATACCGCTCCGGCAACATGGAGCGACAAGCCTCGGCGGATGCGCAAGCCGGCCGCCCGCATCGAGGCGCTGATGGAAAACGCGGCCTGAATGGCCGGAGCACGGTGCAGCCTTTGCCATCGTGCCGGGAAGGAGTCATGCTGCTTGCGGGGGCGGTATCGCGGGCAGGATTTCGGGGAACTACCGCATCAGGAGGCTGAAATATGAAGCATTTACTGGCGACCACCTGTCTGGCTCTCGGGCTGGGCGTTATGGGGGTATCAAGCGCGTCCGCCGAGTGCGGCGACGTGACGATTGCCAGCATGAACTGGCAGAGCGCCGAGGTACTTGCCGCGGTCGACCAGTTCATCCTTAACAACGGCTATGGCTGCAACGCGCAGATCATCGTCGGCGACACGGTGCCGACCATCACGTCGATGATCGAGAAGGGCGAGCCGGACATCGCGCCGGAAGGCTGGATCGACTTCATCCCGGAAGTCGTCAACAAGGGCGTCGAGGAAGGCCGACTCATCAAGGCCGCTCTCGCCCTGTCCGACGGCGGCGTTTCCGGCTGGTGGGTGCCGAAGTTCATCGTCGACGAAAATCCCGACATCAAGACGATCGACGACGCGCTGAAGCATCCGGAACTGTTCCCGGATCCGGAGGACCCGAGCAAGGGCGCGGTTCACAATGGCCCGCAGGGCTGGGGCGGCACGCTCGTGACCACCCAGTTCTACAAGGCCTACGGCGCTGAGGAAGCCGGCTTCAACCTCGTCGACACCGGCTCGTCCGCCGGCCTCGACGGCTCGATCGCCCGCGCCTACGAGCGCAAGCAGGGCTGGATTGGCTACTACTGGGAGCCGACCGCGCTGCTCGGCCGCTACGAGATGGTGAAGCTCGGCCACGGCGTGCCGTTCGACGAGGCTGAGTGGAAGCGCTGCAACACCGTTGCCGACTGCCCGGACCCGAAGAAGAACGAGTGGCCGGCAGACACGGTCCAGACCCTCGTGACGCCGAAGTTCGCCGAGCGCGCCGGCGAGGAGATCATGGGCTACCTCAACAACCGTTCCTGGAAGAACGCCACCGTCAACGCGCTGATGGCGTGGATGACCGACAACCAGGCAACCGGTGAGGACGGCGCCCGCCACTTCCTCGAAAACAATGAGGATGTCTGGACGACGTGGGTGAGCCCGGAGGTTGCCGAGAAGATCAAGGCAGCTCTCTGATCGAACTGACCGACGGCGGATTGTGCCTGGCGCAGTCCGCCGTCTCGCATTCGCATACAAGACTGGCGCACTGGTCCGGCCCGCCATGCGGGCCGGAAGGGCACCGAGGGGATATTCATGGACTGGTTCTGGTCTTTCCCGCATCTCAGCGACAATTTCCTGCGCGATATGCGGCGAACCATCGACGACGGCTTTCGCGTCTTCACACGAAACTACGGCGACCAGCTGGAAGCGGTGTTTGATCCGCTCCGCGTCTTCCTTGTCTGGGCCGAGCGGCTGATGCTCAACACGCCCTGGCCGATCGTCCTCCTCGTGATCGCCGCCATTGCCTGGTTCGCCAGCCGCAGCATCTGGATCGTCCTCGGCAGCATGATCACGCTCCTGCTGATCGGCATGTTCGACATGTGGGACGACACGATGCGGACCATCTCGATGATCCTGGTGTGCACGGTGCTGGCCATAGCCCTCGGCATTCCGATCGGCATCCTGATGGCGCGCTCGGATCGCGTCCGCAACGTCATCAACCCGATCCTCGACGTCATGCAGACGCTGCCGAGCTTCGTCTACCTGATCCCGGTGGTCATGCTGCTCGGCATCGGCCGCGTGCCGGGCCTGATCGCGGTGGTGATCTACGCGATCCCGCCCATGATCCGCCTGACCAATCTCGGCATTCGCCTCGTCGACCGCGACGTGCTGGAAGCCGCCGACGCCTTCGGTTCCTCCAGCTGGCAGAAGCTGAAGAACGTGCAGCTGCCGCTGGCGCTGCCCACCATCATGGCCGGCATCAACCAGACCATCATGATGGCGCTGGCGATGGTGGTCATCGCCTCGATGATCGGCGTCCAGGGCCTCGGCCAGCCGGTGCTACGCGCGATCAACAACCAGTATTTCACGCTCGGCATTTTAAACGGCCTCGCCATCGTCGGCATCGCCATCATTTTCGATCGCGTCAGCCAGGCATTCGGCAAGCGTCTGCAAAAGCATCTGGAAATCGTACATGGCTGACCCGCGCAACGACCACGGCATCGAGATCAGGGGGCTGTCCAAGATCTTCGGGCCAAAAGCGAACGAGCTCGCCCCCCTGCTCGACCAGGGCATCACCAAGACGGAGCTCAACGAGAAGTACGGCCACGTCCTTGGCCTCAAGGACATCAACATTGCGATGCCGGCCGGCTGCATCCAGGTCATCATGGGGCTGTCGGGCTCGGGGAAGTCGACGCTGATCCGCCACATCAACCGGCTGATCGAGCCGACGCGCGGCGAGGTGCTGGTCGGTAACGAGGACGTGGTGAAGATGTCGCCGCGGGAGCTGCGCGAATTCCGCCGCCACAAGACGGCGATGGTGTTCCAGAAGTTCGCGCTGCTGCCGCATCGCAACGTGCTCGAAAACACTGTCTACGGGCTCGAAATCCAGGGCGTACCGCGTGCGAAGCAGGTGGAAGCCGCGATGCACTGGCTCTCGCGCGTCGGTCTCAACGGCTTCGAGAAAAGCTATCCGAACCAGCTGTCGGGCGGCATGCAGCAGCGCGTCGGCCTTGCCCGCGCGCTGACCAACGACGCGCCGATCCTCCTGATGGACGAGGCATTTTCCGCGCTCGACCCGCTGATCCGCGTGGACATGCAGACGATCCTGCTCGACCTGCAGAAGGAGATCCGCAAGACGATCGTCTTCATCACCCACGACCTCGACGAGGCGCTGCGCCTCGGTGACCGCATCGCCATCTTGCGCGACGGCGAGGTGATCCAGCAGGGCACCGGCCAGGAAATCGTGCTGAAGCCGGCGAACGACTACATCATGAGCTTCGTTGAGCATGTGAACCGCGGCCGCGTGGTCGAGGTACAGACGATCATGACGCCGCTGGCAGCGGGCGAGGCGCCGCAGGGCGTGACGGCGACCGAGGGAACGCTGCTTGAGGATGCCGCGCGCATCCTGCTGCAGTCCGATACCGACCGGCTCACCGTCGTCTCTGGCGACGGCCGTCCGCTTGGCGTGCTCACCCAGCAGAAGCTGATGGAGGCAATGGTCACCAAGGTGGCCTAGCGCTCGCTGCGATCCCGGCCATTGCCGGCGGGCGGCGAAGCCGCTACGCCAGAGCAAACCCGGGATCGGCAGAAACCCATGACGGCAAACTATCGCGGCGCGCTCTACATGACGCTCGCCATGTTCCTCTTCGCGCTGGAGGACATGGCGCTCAAGGCCGCCGTGCGCGACGTGCCGGTCGGCCAGGCGATCCTGATCTTCGGCATCGCCGGCACGCTCGTCTTCATGGCGATCGCGCTTGCCAACGCGCAGAAGCCGTTTCATCCCGCCGTTACCTCGCGGCTGATGCTGCTGCGCTCGGCAAGCGAGATCTGCGGCCGGCTGTTCTATTCCGTCGCTATCGCGCTCACCGCGCTGTCGAGCGTCTCGGCAATCCTGCAGGCAACGCCGCTGATCGTAGCGCTTGGCGCGGTCCTCTTCTTCAACGAGCGCGTCGGCCTTGGCCGCTGGATCTGGATCTTCGTCGGCTTCATCGGTGTCCTGCTGATCCTCAAGCCCAGCAGTGAGGGCTTCGATTTCGCCTCTATCTTCGCCGTGCTCGGCACGCTCGGCTTCGCCGGCCGCGACCTGGCCACGCGCGCCAGCCCCGTCTCGATGTCGACGGCGCAGCTTGGTGTGCTTGGCTTCGTGGTACTGACGGTCTCCGGCCTCATCCTCATCGCCTGGACCGGCGGCGAGATGGTGTGGCCGCCGCTGCGCGCCTGGGCCCTGCTTGCGCTGACGACCACCGTCGGCTGCGCCGCCTATGGCGCGCTCACCCGGGCAATGCGCACCGGGGATGTTTCCGTCGTGGCACCCTTCCGCTATTCGCGACTGCTCTTTGCCTTCATCCTCGGCATTGTCGTCTTCAACGAGAGCCCGGATCTTCTCACCTATATTGGCGGCATCATCGTCGTCCTGAGCGGCATCGCCCTGTTGCGCAGCGGAAAATCTTCCCGTAGGGAAGCGGCCGCAACGCACAGCTCTTTAAAATAATTCTTATCGTAATATATGTGTGTTGCTGAAATGGCGGCCTTCGGGCCGAGGGAAGGAAAGGCAACACGTAATGGGCATTGAGCCAAAGGGGCCGGCACCACTCGACGACCAACTCTGCTATGCGATCTACTCCGCCGGCATGGCTATCCAGCGCGTCTACAAGCCGCTGCTGGACCAGTTGGGACTGACCTACCCGCAATATCTCGTCCTCAACGTGCTGTGGCGCCGCGACGAACAGACGGTCGGCGTCATCGCCGAACAGCTGGCGCTGGAATCGAGCACGCTGACGCCGCTCCTGAAGCGCCTCGAGGCCGCGGGACTGGTGCGCCGCACCCGCAATCCGCAAAACGAACGCCAGGTGGTGATCGGCCTTACCGACCAGGGCCGCGCGATGCGCCTGCAGGCCGGCTGCCTCGGCGCCTCGCTGCTCGAAGCCTCCGGCAGATCGGCGGAAGAGCTCGCAAGGCTCAACAAGGAGGTCAAGCAGCTGCGCGATACGCTCTACGAGCATATCGGCGGCTGGTGCCTCGTTCGCCAGAACGGCGACTGACGCCTCAGGCGCCGTGGACGAGCTGACTGTCCTGCGGCGCCTCCTCGCGGCGCTCGTTCAGGCCATAGTCGCGGATGACCGAGGCAATGCGCAGCCGGTAGCCCGCAAAGATGCCGCCGCGCCCGGCCCGCTGCGCCTGCCGATGCTCTTCCGTGTTGCGCCAGGCGGCGACTGCCGCCTCGTCGCGCCAGAATGACAGCGAAAGGATCCGCTTCGGATCGGCAAGGCTCTGGAACCGCTCGATCGAGATGAAGCCGTCGATGCCGTCGAGCATCGGCCTCAAATCCGCGGCGATGCCGAGATAGGCGTCGCGCTTGCCCTCGGCGGGCTCCACCTCGAATATCACCGCAATCATCTTCCCCTCCCTGAACGCGTTCCTCGGCGCCATCATGCAGGCAATGCGCCCGCGTGGCGAGGGCATGTTTCGGGTCGCTCCGGGTGCGACCTTGCGCCCCTGCGACAGCGCCCGCTTTGACGCGGTGGTTCTTCCGCCCTATCGTTCCCTTACGGAATGAGGAACACGGAGCACCGTAATGGACGCACTGATGCTTTCCCGACTGCAGTTTGCGGCCAACATCTCGTTCCACATTCTCTTTCCGACCATCACCATCACGCTCGGCTGGGTGCTTCTCTATTTCAAGCTGCGCTACAACGCGACCGGCGACGGCGCCTGGATGCGGGCCTATTTCTTCTGGGTGAAGGTCTTTGCGCTGTCCTTCGCGCTCGGTGTCGTTACCGGCGTGACGATGACCTTCCAGTTCGGCACCAACTGGCCCGGCTTCATGGAGCATGTCGGCAACATCGCCGGCCCGCTGCTCGCCTATGAGATCCTGACCGCGTTCTTCCTCGAGGCGGTGTTCCTCGGCATCATGCTGTTCGGCTTCCGCCGCGTGTCGAACTTCGTGCACACGCTGGCGACGGTGTTGGTTGCCGCCGGCACGACGCTTTCCGCCTTCTGGATTCTCGCTTTGAATTCGTGGATGCAGACGCCCGCCGGCTTCGAAATGATCGACGGCGTTGCCCATCCGACCGACTGGTGGGACGTGATCCTCAACCCGTCCTTCCCCTACCGGCTCGTCCACATGCTGCTGGCCTCGGGCCTCACCGTCTCGTTCCTGATCGCCGGCATGTCGGCGCTGCGCTTCCTCGCCGGCGACCGTTCGGAATCGATGTGGAAGGCACTGCGTACCGGCGTCTTCCTCGGCGCAACGCTCATCCCGATCCAGATCTTCGTTGGCGACATGCACGGCCTCAACACGCTGGAACACCAGCCGCAGAAGATCGCGGCGATGGAGGCCAACTGGGAAACGCGGGGCAACGTGCCGCTGGTGCTGTTCGCCTGGCCGGACGAGGAAGCGCGCGAAAACCGCTACGAGATCGCAGTGCCCGGCGGCGCGAGCCTCATCCTGCGCCACCATGTCGACGGCGTGGTGCCCGGCCTCAACGACTTCGAGGGCAACCACCCGCCGGTCGCGCCCGTCTTCTTCTCCTTCCGCGTCATGGTCGGCGTCGGCGTGCTGATGCTGCTCCTGTCGTGGACGGCCGCCTTCTTCCTGTGGCGCCGGGATACGCTGCCGCGCGCGGTCGCGCTTGCCTATGCGCCGATGGCGTTTTCCGGATGGGTGGCGACACTTGCCGGCTGGTACACGACGGAGATCGGCCGCCAGCCATGGCTGGTGACCGGCGTTCTGCGCACCGCCGATGCGGTCGGGCCGGTGCCGGCGGCGCACGTCGGCTTCACGCTGACCGTCTACGTGCTCCTCTACATCGTGCTGATGGTGGTCTATCTCGGCGTGCTGACCTACCTTGCGGTCAAGGCCGCACGCGACGGCGACAAGACCCCGCTCCCCGGCGTCGAGGACCACGCCCTGTCACAACCGATGCAGGCGGAGGGGTAGATGGAGGCGCGCCATCACCGACTTTTTGTGGCGGGCAGTCGCCGGGAGAGTGCCGGTCGCTGGCAGTGTAATCGGTTGCCTCTTAGCTCATTCCCTGTCGTTCTGCGCGCTTCCTGCGCTGGCGCACGAGGAGGCAACTCATTCGCGCACCGCTCCACGACGCCCCCTCCACCGCCTTCGGCGGTCCCCCTCCCCCGTAAACGGGGGAGGATCCGGGCTGAGCTTTATGATCAGGGTTCAGGCCAATCCATGAAATTTGAAGCGCCGACGGAGCCATCTGGCGCCGCCACCGGATCCTCCCCTGCGAAGCGGGGGAGGGGGACTGCCGGAGGCGGTGGAGGGGGCGTAACGAGCGCAAGCCTAGGTCGGGTTACGAGCCGAGACTCCCTGCCCGCTCGTTCCGAGGCCAATGAGGGTGCCGGCGCGGCTGAAGCCACCCCGCCCTCCACCTTCACCGATCTTCACAAGTCATCGCCAGCGGAGGCGCTCACATGACTTACGACTGGAACTTCCTGCTGCCGCTGATTTTTGCCGGGCTGATGGGCGTGGCGATCCTCGTCTACGTCATCCTCGACGGGTTCGACCTTGGCATCGGCATCCTGTTTGCCGTCGCCGAGGACGAGGAGAAGGACCGGATGATCGCGGCGATCGGGCCGTTCTGGGACGCGAACGAGACCTGGCTGGTGCTGGCCGCCGGACTGCTGCTCGCGGCCTTCCCGCTCGCGCACGGGGTGATCCTGACCGCGCTGTACCTTCCGGTCTTCGCGCTGCTGTTCGGCCTGATCCTGCGCGGGATTGCCTTCGACTTCCGCGCCAAGGTGCCGCTGCGCCACAAGCGGCGCTGGAACACGCTGTTCTTCATCGGCTCGCTGATCGCCTCGCTGGCGCAGGGCTACATGCTCGGCGTCTACGTGCTGGGGCTGGAAACGGGTGCGGGTGCGATCGGCTTCGGCCTCCTTGTCGCGCTCTGCCTTGCCGCTTCCTACGCGGCGATGGGCGCGGCATGGCTGATCTACAAGACGGAAGGGGAGCTGCAGCTGAAGGCCGTACGGTTCCTGCGCCAGGCGCTGATCTTCACCGTCGTTGGCATGGTGGCGGTATCGCTGGCCACTCCTTTTGCCAGCGCGCGCATCTACGAAAAATGGTTCAGCTGGCCGCAGATCGCGCTGCTGGCGCCGCTGCCGATTTTGACCGGAATCGTCTTTCTGCTCTTGTGGCGGCTGTCGTTCCGGATGCCGGCGCCCGGCGACCAGCACGCGCTGACGCCTTTCCTCGCGCTCGCGGCAATCTTCGCGTTCGGCTTTGCGGGGCTCGCTTACTCGTTCTACCCGTATGTCGTGCCCGACCGGCTGACGATCTGGGAAGCGGCGGCGGCACCGGGCAGCCTTGCCATCATCCTCGCCGGGACCGCGATCACCCTGCCGATCATGATCGGCGCCTCGTTCTACGTCTACCGCGTCTTCGGCGGCAAGGCGACGGACCTCAGCTACGACTGAGGGCCGGCGGGCCATCGGCCCGTACTCAGTCCATGTGTGCGGCAGCGGGAGCCCCCGCAGGCGCGGCCTGGGGCTTGCGCAGGAACAGGGCGAGCGGAATCGCGGCGAGCGTGACGATCATCATCAGCTTGAAGTCGTCGATGTAGGAGATCATCAGCGCCTGCTGGTTGACGAGGTTGTCGAGGGTCGAGAGCGCGGTGAGATCACCGCGCGCTGCCGCCGGGGAGAGCGCCTGCAGCACCGGATTGTTCGGGTTGATGTTCGCCGACAGTTCCAAATGGTTGATCTGCAGATTGCGGGTGAGCAACGCGGTGACGATAGAAATGCCGATCGACGAGCCGATGTTACGCACCAGGCTGAAGAGGGCGGCCGCGTCGGTGCGGAAGCGCGGTTCGAGCGTCGCGAACGCCACCGTCGACAGCGGAACGAAGACGAGGCCAAGGCCAAGGCCCTGCACCACGCCGGTGGTGAGGATCAGCGTGTCGTCCATCTGCGGCGTGAAGCCGGTCATTTCGTAGAGCGACCATGAGGTAAGCGCGAGGCCCGTCACGACGAGGATGCGCGCGTCGACGAGGCGCACCAGCTTGCCGACCAGCAGCATCGAAATCATCGTGCCGACGCCGCGCGGGGCCATGACCATGCCCGTCAGGATCGTCGGGTGGTTGAACAGCCGCGATAGCATCGGCGGCAGCAGCGCCATCGAGGCAAGCAGCACGATGCCAATGATGAAGATGAAGATCAGGCCGGTGACGAAGTTGCGGTCGGCGAAAATCTTCGGGTCAATGAAGGTGTCCCTGCCGGTAAAGAGATGCACCGTGAACACCCAGAAGCCGGTGATGGCGAGCCCAAGCTCGATCCAGATCTCGGTCGCCTGGAACCAGTCGACCTCCGCGCCGCGGTCGAGCATCATCTGCAGCGCGCCGACGCCGAGCGACAGCATCGCAAAGCCGAACAGGTCGAAGCCGCGGGGCCGCGCCGCCGCGCGCGGCAGATAGGCGGCGCAGCCGGCAAGCGCGAGCAGGCCAACCGGAAGGTTGATGAAAAACACCCAGCGCCAGTTGGCGACCTCGGTCAGCCAGCCGCCGAGTGTCGGGCCGATGATCGGGCCGACCATGATGCCAGCGCCCCAGACGGCCATCGCCTGTCCGTGCCGCTCCTTCGGGTTGATGTCGAGGAGGAACGACTGCGACAGCGGCACGATCGCCGCGCCGAACAGGCCCTGCAGGATGCGGAACACGACCATCGAGGTCAGGCTCCACGACAGGCCGCACAGCATCGAGGTGATGGTGAAGCCGACGATGGAGACGAGGAACAGTTCGCGCTTGCCGAAGCGGTCGGAAAGCCAGCCGGTCACCGGCGTCATGATCGCCGCAGCGACGATGTAGGACGTCAGCACCCAGTTGATGGTGTCCTGGCTGGCGCCAAGGTCGCCGGTCATGTTGGGCAGCGCGACATTGGCGATCGTGGTGTCGAGCACCTGCATGATCGTCGCCGCCATGATCGACAGGGTGATCAGGCCGCGATGCGGGAATTCTGCCTGGGATGTTGCGGCGGCGGTTGCCATCGGAAAAACCTTCAGCGCTGCCCGCTATGGGCAGGACGGCCATGCCGGCCGGACGATTGCTGGCGGGCCGCCCGGAAGGAGCGGCCCGGTTGGTGCGTCAGGGTTGGATCAGTGCTGCGCGGCAGCGGCGCTCGTCGCGCCAAACAGCGAGGCAAACGAGCGGCTGACGCCTGTGTCGACCGAGACCGTCGCGCTCATGCCGGTGCGCATCAGGAGTTCGGCTTCCGCCTCCGTCAGGCGCAGGCGCACCGGGATGCGCTGGGTGACCTTCACCCAGTTGCCGGTAGCGTTCTGCGCCGGCAGCAACGAAAACTCGGCGCCGGTGCCCGCGCCGATCGCCTCGACGACGGCCTTGAGCGGCTTGTCGGGGAAGGTGTCGAGCACGACCTCGGCCTCCTGACCGACCTTCATGTTGGTGAGCTGCGTTTCCTTGAAGTTCGCCTCGATCCAGGTGTCGTCGGTCTCAACGAGCGTGAACAGGCTGGTGCCGGCCGACACATACTGGCCGAGCTTGACCGAGGCAGCCTGGGTGGTGACGCCGCTGGCCGGGGCCTTCACCGTCGTCTGCGACAGCTGGTAGGCAGCACGGTCGCGCGCGGCGAGTGCCGCGAGCACCGACGGATGATCGTCGGTTGCGATCCCGGCATCCCCGCCGAGTGCGGCCAGAGCGCCGGTCACACTTTCGACGGCGGCCTGATGCTCGTCGCGCGCCTTATCGAGGTCGCGCTGAGCGGTATCGAGCGACGACTGGCTGCCGACGCCCTTGCCGTTCAGCGCGCGGGCGCGCTTCAATTCGGATTCGAGATAGGCGACTTCGGCCGCCTTGGCGCGCTCCTGCGCCAGCGCCTGGCTGTAGCCGGCGCGCAGCTGCTCGACGCCGATGCGAGCGGCGGCCAGCGCCGCGTCAGCCTGCTCGAGCGCGATGCGGTAGGGCTCGGGATCGACCTCGAACAGCACCTCGCCCGCCTTCACCTCCTGATTGTCATGGACGTTGAGCGAGACGATGCGTCCGGGGATTTCCGAGGTGATGGTGATGCGCGCCTGCTTGAGGTTGGCGTTGTCGGTTTCCTGGTAGCGGCCGCCGGTGAGCCAGACGTAGCCGCCAGCAATGGCAAGCGCCAGCGGCACGGCAATCATTAGCGCGACACGCTTGCCGCCGCCCTTCTTCGGGCTGGCGGCCGGCGACAGCGGCGCGGCATGGGCGGGAGCAGCCTGCTCGGCTTCCACATTCTTTGCGGGGGCGTTCATGCGAGTGTTCTCTTCAGCTTTGTATGGGTTCGGCGAGGTTCGCGACCACGACCCTCAGCCCGTGCAGCAGCGTCGCGCGCTCAGCAGGGGCGAGCCCCGCCAGCGCTTCCTCATAGACATCACCGGCGATCGCCTTCAGCCTGCCGAAGGCCTCGCGGGCCTTCTCCGTCGGGTAGATCGTGCGCACCCGCCGGTCGCTGGGGTCGAAGCGGCGCTCGACCCAGCCGCTTTCCTGCATCCGGTCGACCAGCCGCGAGACGCTGATCGGCTCGATTTCGAGCAGCTCGGCAAGCCGGGCCTGGGAAATTCCCTCTTCCTTGGCAACGTGCACCATCAGCCGGAACTGCGCCGCAGTAAGGCCCTCGCCTGCCGCCCGCGCCTCAAAACGCTTGGCGAGCAAACGGGATGCATCATGCAGGAGCATGCCCAGCCGACTGTCATTTTCTGATTTCATAAGCACGATATATTATAAGCCAGCTTATTAAACAATGCCCGGACCCGAAATATTTGACGTGGGGGAAGTCGCAGGTTGCGGGGGGTGCCCGCCATGGCTTCGGTCATTCTCCCAGTTGGGCGAATATTCCAAGTCACCGCGCGGCCCGAGTAATCGGTTTGCCCGGTGGGCGCTTTGGTCGCCTTTTGGGGGACTCTTGCTCCTCGCATTCATGAGGGATCGCTGATAGACTACCTCTTATGAACCCCGCCCGGGACCACACCCGGCGGACCACGCGGCCACTGGCCTTCCGGCCGAAAGGAGGATTTCGATGTCTTCCCCGCAGCAACATCTCTCCCCCGACGACATGTCCATGATCGTGCGTGTTCACGCAGCGGTTTGTGAGGAACGGGGCTTCGCGCCGAAGGGCGAGGAAGGCCTGCGTCTGGCAAGCCAGCTGGTGCACGAGTTTCAGCGCGGCGTGACCACGGAGCAGGAGCTGATCGAGGCGTTCACCGGCCGCCGCATCATGATGCCGACGGAGTCGCTCGGAACCTGAGCTGCAGCGCGCAGTGACAGCCGACACGACCGTCCGGTGACCGGCATATTCTTCGGGACCTGCCTCCGGCGGGGAACGGCCGGTCGGCCTGGCCTTGCCAATCAATGACGGCCGCGTGCTCCCGCACGCACGACGACCGACACGCCCCGGATGCGCGGCGCTTCTCCCTGTGTCAATTGTTGATGACTGGCGGCCTGTCGCCGCTTGCGGCAGACCTTGCGCTGCCGTTCCGTCTCTGGTCACCTATAGAAGGCGGAGATTGCCTTGATTCGGATACTTTCTGCCTCCATTCCGGGCGGGAAAACTGATTTGCTGGAGACTGGCGATGGCTGCCAACCCTAATATCGTTGAGCTGAAGCCCCGTATTACCGTGGTCGGCGTTGGCGGAGGCGGCGGCAACGCCGTCAATAACATGATCGCGCAGGGCCTCGAGGGCGTCGAGTTCATCGCCGCCAATACGGACGCGCAGGCTCTTGGCATGTCCAAGGCGCAGCACCTGATCCAGCTGGGTGCGCTGACCACCGAGGGTCTCGGTGCCGGCTCGCTGCCGGAAATCGGCTATGCGGCGGCGGAAGAGTCGATCGGCGAGATCATGGACCGGCTGGCCGGCACGCATATGTGCTTCGTCACTGCCGGCATGGGCGGCGGCACCGGCACGGGCGCGGCTCCGGTGATCGCGCACGCGGCACGCCAGGCCGGCATTCTCACGGTCGCGGTCGTCACCAAGCCGTTCACCTTCGAGGGCACGCGCCGGATGCGCGCGGCCGAGGAAGGCATCGAGCGGCTGCGCCAGTGCGCCGACACCGTCATCGTCATTCCCAACCAGAACCTCTTCCGCGTCGCCAATGCGCAGACCACCTTTGCCGACGCCTTCGCGATGGCCGACCGGGTGCTCTATTCGGGGGTGCGCTGCATTACCGACCTCATCGTCAAGGAAGGCCTGATCAATCTCGACTTCGCGGACGTCCGCTCCGTGATGCGCGACATGGGCCGGGCGATGATGGGCACGGGCGAGGCGAGCGGCGCGGGCCGCGCCATGGCCGCCGCCGAAGCTGCAATCGCCAACCCGCTGCTTGACGAAGCCTCGATGGGCGGCGCGCGCGGCGTGCTGGTCTCGATCTCGGGTGGTCCGGACATGACGCTGTTCGAAGTCGACGAGGCGGCTACCCGCATCCGTGAGGAAGTCGATGCCGAGGCCGACATCATCGTCGGCGCGATCTTCGACAAATCGCTCGAGGGGACGTTCAAGGTGTCGGTGGTGGCCACGGGCCTGCGCACCGTCAACGAGCGCACCATCGCCCAGCCGCAGCAGCGCACCGCCTGACGGTTTCCGTCGGGCTTTCGCCGCTCACACGCATGCCGACAGGAAGAACACCGCCGCGAAGTTGAAGATGCTCGCGCCAAGGGCCGCCAGTGCGGCCCAATAAGCGGCGCGGGCAAGAAAGCGTTGCCCATGCGCGCGCAGCGCCATCACGAGGAAGATGATGGCGGCGAGGTGGACGGCGAGGATCGCGACGAGCTGCAGCCGCTGCAGCGTGATCGCACCCAGGACCTCCACCTGCTGCCAGCCAAAGGCGCACCCCACCGACAGCATCGAATAGAGCGCAACGAAGGCGGCCGCCCAGATGGTGAAGCCGGCGCCGAGTAGCAGCGGGTTGCGCGCGTGAATGACCCGCACGTTCATGGCCGCGCTCCTTCTGCCGGGGCGGAGGCCAGGAAGGCGAGAAGGAAGGTAGCGGCGAGCGAGACGAGGCCCGTGACGGCGGCATAGTCGTGCCAGATCCGGGCAATGCGCAGGTCAAGGCTGCGCAGGGCGGACAGGTAGCCGCCGTGCCAGCGCCAGAAGCCGTGCATCGCGAAGATCGCGCCGATGCCGGCGTGGATCGCCGCATAAACGAGGATCGCAAGGCTGGTTGCCTGATGGGCGTGCGAGGTTGGAGCCGGGATCTGCGCAGCCATCAGCAGGAAGAGGAAGGCGGCGGCGAGTTGGGTTGCGCCGACGAGGCCGAGCCAGAGCGGCACGGGTCCCCTCTCCTGCAGCGCCCTGACCGCGAGACGACCCGACACGGCCGCAGCACCGATCATCAGCGCGGCGAAGAGGGCAAGGACGACCGAAGGCCGCGCCACTAACGCCGGCGGCCATTGCGGCGCGACCAGCCAGAGGAACAGGCCGCCGAACAGAAGCGAGGCGAACATCGTCGCATCGGCCGCGCAGGCGAGCACCATCGCCCACCAGGAGGGCGGACGTTCCGCTTGCCAGTGCAGCGGCAGGACAAGGCCATTGCCGGCGGCAAGCTCCTCGCAGTCGCGGCGCGCGCCCATGCCGTGGCTCCAGGCAAGCAGCGAGGCGAAGACGAGCGCGAGAACCACCAGCGACAGCCAGTAGAACTTGAACAGCAGGCAGAGCACGAAGAAGAGGGTGAGAACGCCACTGATGAGCGGCTTGAAGGTGCGGTTCGGCAGGATGACGATTTCGCTCGGCGCTCCGGTTGCCATGTCGACGCCAAGCGTTTCCATCCAGCCGTTGCGGGCGTGGCCGAGATAGCCGTCGCCGGAAGAAAGCTCAGCCCCCAGCGTATCGGGATCGAGACGGTCGGCGCGGTCGTCGATGTGCGGCAGCGAGGCAAAGGCGTAAGCGGGTGGCGGGGTCGGCATCGCCCATTCCAGCGTGCGCGCGCCCCAGGGATTTCGGGGGGCAGCGGTGCCGAAGCGCACCTGGAGCACCAGGTCGACGACGAACAGGGCAAAGCCCGCCGCCATGACGAACCCGCCAACGGAGGAAAGAAGGTTCAGCCAGTCCCACCCGGCTTCGGCGGGATAGACGTCGACACGGCGGGGCATGCCTCGCAGGCCAGTGAGGTGCATCAGGAAGAACGTCAGGTTGAAGCCGCCAAAGATCAGCCAGAAGGCCGGGACCGACAGCTTGTGGTCGCTGACGCGGCCGGTGAAGTGCGGCAGCCAGTAATAAGTCGCGGCCATCATCGGGAAGACGAAGCCACCGACCAGCACGTAATGCAGATGCGCGACGACGAAGTGGGTGTCGTGCGCCTGCCAGTTGAAGGGCACCATGGCGAGCATGACGCCGGTGAGCCCGCCCAGCACGAAGATGAACAGGAAGCCGCCGAGATAGAGCATCGGCACGTCCCAGCGCGGGCGGCGGCCTTCGGCCAATGTGGCGATCCAGGCGAAGATCTGCACGCCGGTGGGGATGGCGACGAGGCCGCTCGCAGCCGAGAAGAAAGCGAGCGCGAGGTGCGGGATGCCCACCGTGAACATGTGGTGGACCCACAGGCCGAACGAGAGAAAGGCCACCGCCACCACAGCGACGACGACGGCGGTGTAGCCGACGAGCTCGTGGCGGGCGAAGGTCGGGATCATCATAGAGATCGCGCCGGCGGCGGGCAGGAAGATGATGTAGACCTCCGGGTGGCCGAACAGCCAGAACAGGTGCTGCCAGAGCAGCGAATCCCCTCCCCTCACCGGATCGAAGAACGGCAGGCCGAAGGCGCGCTCGAGCTCGAGCAGGATCGAGCCGAGGATCAGCGGCGGAAAGCCGAACAGCATCATCAACGCGGTGATGAGCAGGTACCAGGCCATGATCGGCATGCGCTCGAGGCTCATGCCGGGCGCGCGCAGCCGCAGGATGGTGACAATGATCTCGATGGCGGCAGACACCGCGGAAATCTCGACGAAGGTGATGCCGAGCAGCCAGATGTCGTTGTTGATGCCGGGCGAATAGACCGACGAAGAGAGCGGCGTGTACATGAACCAGCCGCTTTCGGGCGCAACGCCCAGAAGCAGGGCGACGATCAGGATGGAGCCGCCGAAGAGGTAGCACCAGAAGCCGTAGGCCGAGAGGCGCGGAAAGGCGAGATCGCGCGCGCCGAGGATTTTTGGCAGCAGGTACATCGCGAAACCCTCGAACAGCGGGATCGCGAACAGAAACATCATCACCGTGCCGTGCATGGTGAAGAATTGCGAGTAACGCTCAGGGCCGACGAAGGCGGTCGAGGAGGTGGCGAGCTGGACGCGGATCAGCATCGCCAGAAGGCCGCCGATCGCGAAGAAGACGAAGGCGGTCAGGATGAAGCGTTTGCCGACGATGGTGTGGTTGACCGCCGACAGCTGCGCGATGCCGGGAGGCGTCTCCCAGATTGCCGAGAGCTCCTTGTGAAGACGGATCGGCTCAGGCTTCTGGCGGGCCTTCATCGGCGAGCCTCCGCCAGTCCGGAAGACAGGGCGTCGAATTCAGCACGCGGCAGCGCCTCGACCGTGAAGGGCATGACGGCGTGGCCCGAACCGCAATATTCGGCGCAGACGCCGCCATAGGTTCCGGGCCGGTCGGCGCGCAGGCGGATGACGTTTCGGTGGCCCGGGATGGCGTCGAGCTTGCCGCCAAGGCGCGGGATCCAGAAGCCGTGGATCACATCGGCGCTCTCAAGCACGAAGTCGACATCCTCGCCCGCCGGCATGCGGACATGGCCGGAGGTGACCGAGCCGTCGGGATAGCGGAAATCCCAGACCCACTGGCGCGCAGTGACCTCGATGCGCAGCGGCATGTCGGGGCGCGGGGCGGCAAGCAGCCGCTCGCCGAGCGCGAATGCCGCGATGACGAGCATCGTGAGGATCAGGGACGGGACGATGAGCCCGCCCCAGAGGATCGTGCGCTTCGGGCCTAAGCTGGCGATAGCGCGCGGGCGGAGCATGGCGAGCGCGCCGAGCGCCAGGACAACGACGAAGATGAGGGCTGCGCCAAAGAACATTGCCCACCAGAGGGTGGCGGTGCTGCTGGCTGACGGACCTTCGGGTTCGAGTGCTGAGAGCGGACCGCCGCAAGCGGCGAGAAGGGGAAGCGGCGCGAAAAGTGCGGCGCTTCGGAACCATGCGGGGCGCGGCGCGCTTTCAGCTCGCAAGGGAGGATCTTCATGAGCGAGACCGACACGCAAGGGCATAATCCCGTCATCGAGAAGGTTGCCGACAAGCCGGTCGAATCGGCGGTCGCGGTGGCCGGACATCCGCTGCATGCGATGAGCGTTCACTTCCCGATTGCTTTCGTGATCGCGACGCTTGGCTGCGACGTGTTCTACTGGTGGACGGCCGACCCGTTCTGGTTGCGCGCCGGCATCTGGGCGGCGGGCTTCGCCTTCGCGGCTGGCGTTGCCGCCGGGTCGATCGGAACGGTAGAGCTCCTGATGGTACCCGGCATCCGCGCGCGAGTGGCGAGCTGGACGCATGCCGTTGCCGCGATGATGCTGATCTCGGTTGCCGGTCTCAACTGGGGAATCCGGCTGGCCGATCCGAACGTCGTCCTGCCGCACGGGCTGATGCTCTCGGTGCTGGCGAGCATCTTCACCGGGCTGGCGGGCTGGCATGGCGGCAAGCTGGTGTTCGATCACGGCATCGGCCTCATCATCTCGGAAAAGGATTGAGGCTGGCGGCCAGCCGCTTCAGCCCGCCGGGCTGGTTCAAGACTTCCGGGGTCAGGTTCGGCAGGTCAGGCTTTGCGAGCACCACGACGAGGATTGCGCCGACAACGGCGACCGTGAGCGTGGTCGCGGCGGCAAAGCGCCAGACCGGATAGGTGCGGCCGTCATCGAACAGGCGGATGATGACGAGGCCGGTGAAGATGTGAATCATCACCAGCGCGCCGACGAAGGCGAGCTTCAGCGAAAACCACGCCTCGAACGGCTCGCGCACGAAGATGAGCGCCGTGCCGCTGCCGACCGCAACAAAGGCGGCAGGCGAGATGATCACGACGTAGAAGAAGCGTACCAGCGCCTGCAGGCGATGCTTCGACGGCTCATCCGGCACATGCGCGCGCTGGACGTAGAGGCCAGGCAGGCAGATGAGCCCGGCACTCCAGATCGCGATCGCGGCAAAGTGGAGAAGTTTCAGCCAGATCATCGAAGCGCCGGCGCCGATGGACGTTCAAGCCGGCGCGCGACGAGCAGCGCCGCGACGAGGAGGTAGGGAAGAGCGGCCGGGACCCACATGATAAGGCCGCCAAGCTGCTGGTCGGCAAGCGGCGTCAGCCCGAAGGGAAGCGTCGTCGTGAAGTGCGGTGCGTAGAGGGACTCGCGCGCAAAGGTCAGCAGCGCACCGAGCATGCCCATCTGCACGCCAGTGGCGAGAAGCGCGAGGAGCGCGGAGCCGAGTGACGTTCCGGGCGCCTGGACGCGCTGCCAGAGGAGGAACGCTGTGCCGAGGAGGCTCAGCTGCATCGTCCAGTAAGGCAGCGGGGAAGCGATCGCGACCTCGTAGGCGGGCGGAGCATGCCAGAACCAGAGCACCAGCGCGTGGAGCGCGGCGAGCAGCGAAAGCGGCGGGCGCTCACGGATGCGCTGAATTGGGAAGGCCAACGCCAGGAGCGGCGCGACAACCGCGACCAGAAGGACATGGTGGGCAACGCGCGCCGAAAACAGCGCCACCGTCAGCGCGCAGAGCGGCGACAGGAATAGCGCGAGGAAAAGAAGAAGCGCCAGGCTTAGCGGCAGCGGACGCGAAGGACCGGAACGGCGGACGAAGAGGACGAGGACGGCGGCGGAGGCAGCAATGGCGATGGCGTCCGCGTTCCAGGCAGCCAACAGCTGCTGCGGTTCGGGTGCCGGTCCGCAATAGGCCTGCGCCATGAATGCCTCTCCCTCGATGATGATCCGCAATGCGGGAGACGGCGATATGTTCCGCGCGGTTAGTCGGGGACCATCTGGCCGACCGTGGCGCTGGCTGGCTCCTTCTCGTCTTCGAGCTTCACCTCGTCCGCTTCCTCGCCGGTGATGACGGCAACCACATCTGCTGCGAGGGTCTCGAGAAGCTGGGTTTCCTTTTCCGTCAGCTCGTGCGGCTCGTTGTCGAGGAGGCACAGCGCGCCGAGGACATGGCCGTCCGGAAGCTTGAGCGGCGCGCCGGCGTAGAAGCGGGTGTTCCAGAGCTCGACCGCAGGATGCTCGGCGAACATCGGGTCGCGTTGCGTGTCCTCCACCACCAGCACCTCGCCAGTCGAGACGACGTGGTTGCAGACGGCATCGTCGCGGCGCATGACGATCATGTCGGTGCCGTCCTTCGTGCGCACGCCCGGCAGGTCCTTGCTCTGGCCGACGATGAATTCCTTGTCGCGGTCGATTGCCGAGATGACCGCGAAGCCGACCTTGAACACATCAGCGGCGCGCTTTGCGAGAAGGTCGAGATCCTCGCGGACATGGCCGTCGAGAAGATGCGTCTCGTGGAGAAGGCGAATGCGTTCCTCGTCATTCTCGGGTGCCGCCGCCAGCACCTCGGCCTGCGCCTCGACAGGCTTGAGCAGGCGGCGGATGCGCGCCACAGCCTCGTGGACGGAGGTGACCAGCGCATCGGCGCCGAGCATCTGGTGCGCGTCCTTGACCGTCAGGTGCTCCGGGCAGTTCCAGAGCGCGAGAACGATGCGGACATTCGGCCAGTTCTGACGGATGCGGCGGCAGATCTGGCGGGCCGGCACGTCCGGGGCGTCGCTGAAATAGGAAATGCAGAGGGTGTCGACCTCGGCGAGGTCCAGCTTCGCCACCTTGCGCAGGCCGATGGAGCTCGCGCCACGGAACTCGGCGCGGATGCCCTCGGTGGAGAGCGCATGCGCCAGCATCTCGGACGAGACCGCGTCGATCTCCCACTTGCCGCCAATGCAGACGACGCGGGGGCCGATGGCTGCCTCGGGCGCGGCAGGATAATCCTCGCGCAGTTCGTCGAGAAGGTCGTCCATGCCGTTGGCGATGCGCAGGCGATATTCGGCGGTCGAGTTACGCGAATAGTCGGCGCTTGCCTGGCGCAGTACCTCGAGCCCGACCTCGTCGTAGTAGTCGATGAGCGAGGTTTCCTCGATCGCCTCGTTGGATATCTCGACGGCTTCTTCGGGATCGTCGGCGATCAGGCGCTGGTAGATGCGGGTCGGAAGGTCGAGCGCAGGTGATGAGCCAAGGAGCGTCACCAGGAACTGCATCTGCGGAATGTTGCGACCTAGCACGAGGAGGCACACGGTCAGCGGCGTCGACAGGATCAGGCCGACCGGTCCCCACAGCAGTGTCCAGAAAGTCGCGGCGGCGATGAGGGAAAGTGCGGAGAGGCCGGTGCTGGTGCCATAGAGCAGCGGTTCGACGATGTTGTTGGAGACGAGCTCGAGGAAGACGATCAGCGCGACGGTGAGCAACACCATGTTCCAGCCGGGATCGACCGCAAAGGCGAGCGCGATCGGAAAGACGGCGGAGAGCGCGGGGCCGAGATAGGGAATGAAGCGCATGACCGCTGCGAGCGTACCCCACATGATCGCGCCGGGAACGCCGATGAACCAGAGGCCGATCGCCATCGGGATGCCGTAGGTGACGTTCACCAGCAGCTGCATCAGCAGGTAGCGGCTGATGCGGGCTCCTGCTTCCTCGATCGCCGCAGTAGAGCGATGCAGATTGCCGCCAAGTAGCCGCAGCAGCCGGTCGCGCAGATCACGTCGGTCGAGAAGCGCGAGGAAGACAAAGACGAAGATGATGCCGAGCGTCGTCAGTGGCTCGATCGCCGGCGTCAGCCATTCGATCGCGGTTTTGAACGGCGACTGCGGCGGCACGTAGAGCTCGACCTTCTGCGGCGGCGGGCCGACTTCGGTCGCGTCCTCGACCTTCACCTCTTCCTGCACGGCATCGACCGTGCGCATTGCGCCGTCGAAGATGCCGGGGCCCTGCATCATCTCGCGCAGATCGCCGAGCTTGTCGCGGATGGTGGTCTGGTAGAATGGAAGCTGCGCGCTGAGTGAGCGCGCCTGCTGGGTGATCAGCAGGCCAAGGCCGCCGAGAACAGCGAGTACCAGCGTCATCACAAGGATGACGTTGAGGATACGCGGCAGGCCCCGATTGCCGAGCCAGGAGACGAGCGGGTTGAGGGCAAAGCCGATCAGGAAGGCGACCGCGAGGGGAAGCAGCACGTCGCGACCGAGGTAGAGCACGGCGACGATGATCGAGGCCGAGATGAGGACCGCCGCCATCTTGACGACGTCAATCGAGGGGCCGAACGCGGCAGCCTCGTGCGTATCGAGGCGCCGGCGCGCGGTCTTGAGTTTGTCGAGCACCGGGGTCCTCCTTGCAGCGACGACCTGACGGGAAGAAGTCAGCCGTCCTTAACGCGCAAGGTAAGGTTAGAGTTGCGGATGTTGTTCTACATCTTCCGGTGCAGCGACCCGCCCAAAAAGAAAGGCGGGCGCTTTCCGCGCCCGCCTCTGAGAAGTTCGATGATCCGAGGGATCAGCCGCGGCGCATCGCCCCGTTTTCCCAGCCCTCGAACTTGCCGGTGAAGAAGTCGACGTTCTTGAAGCCGAGCAGCGACAGGACCGTGTAGGAGTGGGTCAGCTGGACACCGCCGCGGGTGAACAGGATCACCTTCTTGTCCGGGGTAACGCCTGCTTCCTCATACAGCTTCTTCAGCTCGTCGGCGCTCTTGAGGACGCGGTTCTCGTCGAGGGTCGCATCCCAGAAGACGTTGACCGAGCCCGGGATCTGGCCGGCGCTGTAGTCGGACGGCGAACGGACGTCGACGACGACAACGTTCGGATCGGAAGCGAGCTGCTTGACTTCGTCGGCCGAAAGGAACTTCGGGCCTTCCTCGGCGACGTTCTCACCCGAGAATGCGTAGTTATTCAGAGCCAGAGCCTGGCCAGCCTTCGGGTCGCGGCTCCACTCATCCCAGCTCTCGTCGTAGATGCGGACGTTCTTGTAGCCGAGGTTGCGAAGCGCGATGTAGTTGTTGGCTGCCGCCACGCCCGAACCGCAGTAGGACAGGATTTCCTTTTCCTTGTCGATGCCGCGCGAAGCGAGAAGGCCGCTCAGCACGTCTTCCGGCAGCACCTTCTTGTCTTCGGTCAGCAGGCGGGCCGCGGTCAGCGACTTCGCACCCGGAATGTGACCGTCGACATAGGCATCGGCGTTGCGGCCGTCGACGATGACGGAGTCGTTCGACTTCAGCTTGGTCTCGACATAGGCCTTATCGACGCGCATGTCGAACTTGTCGGTGATCTTGAAGTCCGACTTGGCGACTTCGACAGCGCCCTTCTCGAGCTCACCGGCGAAAGCGCCGATGCCGCCGTCGAGGACGTGGATCTTGTCCTTGAAGCCCGCATATTCGAGGGCGATGAAGGCGCGGCCCGGCAGCGAGTTCGTGTCGTAGATGACCAGCGTGTCGCCGTTGGAGATACCGGCGTCGCTGATGATCTTCTCGATCACTTCGTCTGCTTCGAACTCGTTGCGGATGCCGTCACGCTCGGAGACGTTCAGCTTCGCCCACGGCAGGTTCACAGCGCCCGGAATGTGGCCTTCCTCGAAGGCGGCCGGCTGGCGGACGTCAACGACCTTGGCGCCCTTGCCGACGAGCTCGTTGAACTGGTCGACGTTGACGATGATCGGAAGCGCGGCTTCCTGAGCCTGCGCGGCGATGCTGACGATGGAGTTTGAAAGCCCGGTGCCAAGCGTCGGGGCAGCAACCGTCAGCGTCAGGACGGACAGAGCGCCGGCAGCGAGAAGGCGGCGGGTGAAGGTGCGAAGCATGAAGAAAACTCCAGAAAATTGAATGGCTTGAAAATCTCAGAAGCCGGGGAATGAAACAATCAACCGATTGCCAATTGCCGGGTGGGAAGGAGAAAATTTTTCTCTTTCTCAGACCGTCCCGGAAATCACGGAACGACTGACCTTTCCCAGCAGGTCAGGGTGGCTTCCCAGCCCGGGAATGCCTTGAACAGGGCGACCTGAATCGAGCGGTCGACGCCGAACCAGATGCCGAGACCGACGAGCAGGATGAGGATGCCCATTACCTGCTGGATGCGGGCGCTGTTCTTCTTGAGGAAGCCGATCCTGGAATAGAGCCGCTGGCCGAGCAGCACCGCCGTGCCCATCGGCAGGGCCGTGCCAAGGCTGAAGGAGATGGCGGTGAGCGCCGACCACAGCGTCGTCTGCTGGTTGAGCGCGAGCGTTATAACCGCAGCCATGATCGGGCCGACGCATGGCGTCCAGGCAAGGCCGAGGCCGGCGCCGGCAAGCAGGCCGCCGAAGAAGCCTTCGGAACGGCGGCCTGAGCCGCCGCTGAAGCGCGAGGTGACGCCCGATGCGGCGAGCTCGAACCGCGCCTTGAGCGCGGGAATGGCGAGCACCAGCCCCATCAGCACGAAAATGACGGCGGCCGCGGTGCGGTGCGTATCAGGCGAGATCGAGACCTGCCGCACGAGCAGGCTGAGCAGCAGCGTGATGCCAGTGAAGAAGGTGGCAAAGCCGAGGATGAGGCCGAACGGCCGCCAGCGTCCTTCGATCGACGAGGACGCCAGCAGAACGGGCAAGAGCGGCAGCACGCATGGCGACAGGATCGTCACGATGCCTGCGATGAACGCGAAAAAGAGGCTCATTTAGCGGGTGTTGGAATTCAGTCCGGCGATGCCGCCCGCATTCCACAGCTTCACGCCCTTTGCCTCCTTGTCGAGGAGGACGAAGGTGTCCTGATAGGTGACGCCGTACTCGGCCTTCAGCGCGGTCTCGGTGTCGTAGTCGGCGATCACCAGCGTGATGTCGGGCTCGACCTCCGACCATTTCTGCGACAGCTCGGTGAGCGTCAGGATGCAGTTCGGGCACCAGGAGGCGAAGAAGAAGACGACCGTCTTGTCGTTCTCGGCGGCGATCTTCTTCAGGTCCGTTCCGGCCGCGTACTGGATCAGCTGCGCGCGGTTTTCCTCAGCCTGCGCGGGCGCCTGCGTGTCAGACGCGGCAAGGGCGCGCCCGGCCGTCAGCGGAGCAGAACCGGCGAGCAAAGACAGCGCGAGAAGCGCCGGACGGACGAACTGAAATTTCACGATGGAGCCTCGGCTGTTACTTGTCGTCCCGCAAATTAGACGAGAGCGCAGGCGGGAAGAAGAAAATCCATTCCTCGAAACCTCGCCTTTCCGGTGCGGATTTTCGCTATCGTGGAAAATGCGGGTAGGAGTTTCGTTCAACTTGACGCCCGCGCGTGGGATAAGCAGCGCTCTTTTAAAACCGGGCCGATATTCACATGGCATATGCAACTCTCGACACCAAGCCGCAGGGCATAAGGGTCGACATTTCTCCGCTCCTGGTAATCGGAGTCGCGATCGTCGCCGGCTTTGCGGTGCTGTCCTCGATCGTCAGCACGACGCAGGCGCTCCTGTTCCTCGTCGGCGGCATGCTGGGCCTTGCGCTCTACCAGGCCTCGTTCGGCTTCACCGGCGGCTGGAAGCGCTTCGCCACCGAAAAGCGCAGCCGCTCGATGCGCGCGCAGTTCATCATGATCGGCCTGACCTCGATCGTCTTCATTCCGCTGATGAGCGGACTGGTGCCGCTCGACAAGAGCGTGGTCGGTGCATGGGCGCCGGTCGGCGTCTCGGTGATCCTCGGCGCCGCCATGTTCGGCCTCGGCATGCAGCTCGGCGGCGGTTGCGGCTCGGGCACGCTGTTCACCGTCGGCGGCGGCAGCGCGCGCATGCTGGTGACGCTCATCGGCTTCATCGCGGGCGCGACCATCGGCACGCTGCACCTGCCCTACTGGCTGACCCTGCCGTCGCTCCCGGTCATCCGCTTCGGCGAAACCTTTGGGCCGATCGGCGGCGTTGCCGTCACGCTCATCGGCATCGCGCTGATCGTCGGCGTGCTGGCGCTGATCGAAAAGCGCCGCCACGGTAATGTCGAGTCGATCTTCTCCGGCCTCGCCAGCCTGACGCCGTCGACCTTCCTGCACGGCCCGTGGCCGCTGGTGCTTGCGGCGCTGGTGCTCGCGCTCGGCAACATCTTCACGCTGCTGCTTGCCGGCCATCCGTGGTCGGTGACCTACGGCTTTGGCCTGTGGGGCGCAAAGCTCGCGCAGGCCGCCGGCATCGACGTTGCCTCCTGGACGTTCTGGAAGGCTCCGGCGCAAGCGCGGGTGCTGAGCCAGAGCGTGCTGTTCGACGTCACCTCGGTGATGAACTTCGGCGTCATCCTCGGTGCGGCGCTCGCTGCCTCGCTTGCCGGCAAGTTCGCGCCGAAGGTCAAGGTGCCGTTCCGCTCGTGGCTGGCGGCCATCATCGGCGGCCTGCTGATGGGCTATGGCGCGCGCCTTTCGTTCGGCTGCAACATCGGCGCCCTGTTCAGCGGCATCGCCTCCGGCAGCCTGCATGGCTGGGTCTGGTTCGTGATGGCCTATATTGGAAGCCTTGCGGGCATCGCTGCCCGCCCGCTGTTCGGTCTCGACGGGTTCAAGAAGTAAGATGAGCAACACCAAGAACACTGCCCTATTCGCCGGTGCGCTGCTGGTGGCGGTCGGCGCCGTCGCGGCCGACTATGCGACCAGCAAGGCGCCTGCCCCGAAGACCGCGGCGCAGGAGTCGTTCAACCCGTGCGCGGCCGCGGCGCCTGCTCCGGCGCCCGGCCAGCGCAATTATGACGACCTTGCCGACCAGTTCAGCGGCGGTTCGGCGGCTCCGGCCGCGCCTGCCCCCGAGCCGGCACCGGCTTCCGACATCAACCCCTGCTCGGCAGGCGTGCTCTGATGAGCGACGAGGCGAAGCAGCGCGCGGCGCAGGAGATGGCCTATTGCGAGCACGTGCTTGCCAAGTCGGGCACGTCGGTCCTGCTGCGCACGCTGCCCGCCGAAGGGCTCGTCACCTGGAAGCACTATCCGCAACCGGACGTGTTCGATCCGGCAACCGGCGCGCAGTGGTACTACCACTGCCATGACGACAGTGCCCGGCTCGGCGAGCACGGGCACTTTCACTGCTTCGTGCGCCCACAAGGGCGCGACAGCGAGCCGGTGCACCTTGTTGCCGTGGGGGTCACCGGCCAGGGCAAGCTGACGCGTCTGTTTACCGTCAACCACTGGGTGGTGGGCGGTGACTGGCGCGATGCCAATGCCACCAACGCGCTGCTCGACCGCTTCAATGTCGAGATGGCAACGCCCGACTATCTCGTGAACCGCTGGCTGACGGCGGTGCTGACCCGCTACGAGGACGAGATCGTCCACCTCAACCTTGCCCGCGACGAGCGCCTTCGCGCCGACGGCCGCCCGCTCGAGGAAGTCCGCGAGGACCGCTCGATCGAGGTGTTGTCGGAGCTCAGGGTGGGGTGAAGCGGGCAGGTGGTGCAGTGGCGGAAGGAGGCTGCAAGGGGACGGAAGGAACGGGAGCATTGGGCGGCGTTAGCGCCAAGTCCTCCCCCGCCGCGTAAGCGGAGCCGTTCAGGCCTGGATCCTCGGGTCAAGCCCGAGGATGACGAAGCTGAGATGGTGTGCGCGTTCGTCTAGGCTGTGCCGGCGTCTCCCGTACCCCCTCCTTCCCCTCCGTCACCCTCCTGTGCCCCCGACCCCTCCTCCTTCGCCCCCCGGGCCCTTCCTCCTGGCGAAGATGGGATCTCCCAGGCAGATCGCGAGCGACCTGACCGCTCCCCACAAACGCCATCGCCGCCTCGCGGGCGGTCGTCATCGATCCGCTACATCTCCCACTTCGTCATCGCCGGGCCTGCCTCGACGATCCATGCCGGAACGCCACAGCGGCGTAGACGGGCAAGAAGAAAGAGTGTTCGGCGAGAGCGCCGGTGCTCGACGGCGGGGAATTGGGAACGCAGCGCTTCACGACGCCCCCTCCACCATGCTTCGCATGGTCCCCCTCCCCCATAAATGGGGGAGGATCCTCAGGCCGAGTTATTGAGCAGCGCTGTGTTCATCCTGATCTGAGGTACCGGTGATCGGCCAAGCTTCCAGTCAAGGGGCCGTCATTTCCACCTGCACGACCCGGATCCTCCCCCGCAACGCGAGGGAGGTGGCGCGAAGCGCCGGAGGGGGCTCATGGAGCGGTTCCGGAGAACAAGGGGCTCCGGGGAAGGTTCGTGCCACATGTCGTGAACCACCGGAGCCCGAATACGCGGGTAGCAGAGCGTGTGCGCTCGCGCGGGGTACCAACCGAATGAATTGGCCTGATGCCACAAGCCCAAAACAAAAGCGGGCTCCGAGGAGCCCGCTTGCATATCGAGATCTCCGGAAGGCGGAGAAGCGGCAGGAGATGGCAGCGGCAGAGAAGAAGGCCGCCGCAGCCCGCCCCGATCACACGTCGAGATTTGCCACCGACAGCGCGTTTTCCTGGATGAAGTCGCGGCGGGGTTCGACCTCGTCGCCCATGAGGCGGGCGAAGAGGGAGTCGGCGTTGGTCGCGTCGGAAATCTTCACCTGCAGCAGCGAGCGGACGTTCGGGTCGAGCGTCGTCTCCCACAGCTGCTCGGCGTTCATCTCGCCAAGACCCTTGTAGCGCTGCATGGTAAGGCCCTTGCGGCCGACCGCGAAGATAAAGTCGAGCAGGGCCGACGGACCGGAGATCTGGGCCGAAGCGTCGCGGCGGCGAAGCAGCGGGCTGCGCTCGTAGATTTCCTGCAGGCGCGCGGTGTAGCGGTCGAGCGCGCGCGCGTCGGCGGAGCCGAGCAGCGCGGCGTCGAGCGTAACCGTCTCCTTCACGCCCCGCACGGTGCGCTCGAGGATCAGGCCATCGATGTTGCCGGAGGCGCCGACGCTGACACGGCCAGACCAGCCGCGCTCGGTTTCTTCCGAGATCATGTCGAGACGCTCGGCGACATGGGCGACGGCGTCGGCGGCGCGGCTCGGATTGTGGAGGATTTCCGGATTGAGCGCGCCGGCGATCAGCGCCTGCTCGACCACCTGGCGCGAGTAGCGCGTGTGCAGGCCGTTGAGCAAGGTGCGGACGGAGAGTGCGTCGTCGATGACGCTGCGCAGGTCCTGAGCGGCGCGGACTTCGCCGCCGGCGAGCTCAAGCGCCGCGTCTTCAAGGCCGGTGTTGATGAGGAATTCTTCAAACGAACGCTCGTCCTTGATGTACTGCGTGCTCTTGCCCCGCGTCACCTTGTAGAGCGGCGGCTGGGCAATATAGAGGTGCCCGCGCTCGATCAGCTCCGGCATCTGACGGAAGAAGAACGTCAGGAGCAGCGTGCGGATGTGCGCGCCGTCGACGTCCGCGTCGGTCATGATGATGATCTTGTGGTAGCGCAGCTTTTCCGGATTGAACTCGTCCTTGCCGATGCCGGTGCCGAGCGCGGTGATCAGCGTGCCGATCATGTCGGACGACAGCATGCGGTCGAAGCGCGCGCGCTCGACGTTGAGGATCTTGCCGCGCAGCGGCAGGATCGCCTGGTTCTTGCGCGAGCGGCCGGACTTGGCCGAGCCGCCTGCCGAGTCACCCTCGACGATGAAGAGTTCGGACTTGGCCGGATCGCGCTCCTGGCAGTCGGCGAGCTTGCCGGGCAGCGATGCGATGTCGAGCGCGCCCTTGCGGCGGGTAAGTTCGCGGGCGCGGCGGGCGGCCTCGCGCGCGGCGGCAGCCTCGACGACCTTGCCGACGAGCACCTTCGCTTCGGTCGGATGCTCCTCAAGCCAGGTGCTGAGCGCCTCGTTGACGAGGCTTTCAACGACCGGGCGGACTTCCGACGAGACCAGCTTGTCCTTGGTCTGCGACGAGAATTTCGGGTCCGGCACCTTGACCGACAGAACGGCGGTCAGGCCCTCGCGACAGTCGTCGCCCGAAAGCGAGACCTTTTCCTTCTTGGAGATGCCCGAGGAGTCGGCATAGCCGGTGACCTGGCGCGTGAGCGCGCCGCGGAAGCCGGCAAGGTGGGTGCCGCCGTCGCGCTGCGGGATGTTGTTGGTGAAGGCCAGCACGTTCTCGTGGTAGCTGTCGTTCCACCACATCGCGACCTCGACGGTGATGCCGTCGCGCTCGCCGGTGATGTAGATCGGGCGGGCGATCAGCGGCTTCTTGGTGCGGTCGAGATACTTCACGAACTCTTCGAGGCCGCCCTCGTAGTGCAGCTCCTGCTGCTTGACGTCGGCATGGCGCGCGTCGGTGAGGATGATGCGCACGCCCGAGTTGAGGAAGGCGAGCTCACGCAGGCGGTTTTCAAGCGTCGCGTAGTCGAACTCGGTCCTGGTGAAGGTTTCCGGCGACGGCAGGAAGGTGACTTCCGTACCGGTTTCCTCGCCGGCTTCGCCGATGACGGCGAGCGGCGCGTCAGGCACGCCGTGCGAGAACTGGATGGAGTGGATTTTGCCGCCGCGGCGGATGGTCAGCTTGAGCCAGGTCGACAGCGCGTTCACGACCGAAACGCCGACGCCGTGCAGACCGCCGGACACCTTGTAGGAGTTCTGGTCGAACTTACCGCCGGCGTGCAGCTGCGTCATGATGACCTCGGCCGCAGAAACACCCTCGCCGGAGTGAATATCCGTCGGAATGCCGCGACCGTTGTCGGTTACGGTGCACGAACCGTCGGGATTGAGGGTCACGGTGACGCGCGTCGCGTAGCCCGCCAGCGCCTCGTCGATGGCGTTGTCGACCACCTCGTAGACCATGTGGTGGAGACCGGAGCCGTCATCGGTGTCACCAATGTACATGCCCGGCCGCTTGCGGACGGCGTCCAGGCCCTTGAGAACCTTGATGGAATCCGCGCCGTACTCGGCTGCCCCGCCGTTGACGTTCTCGGTCTGGTCGCTCATATAAATCCAATCGTGCCGTTCATAAAAAAGGTGCGCTGTGGACGGTCGAATCGCGCACCTGAACCGCACTGAATATAGGCTTTAACGCCTGCTTTTCCAAGTTTGGGGCAAGACTCGGATGGGGATGAGAAGCATGCGCACGAAAGCTCACGCATCGTAAAAGACCACGTAATCGAAATTGATGGCGGCCCATTCCGCCTGCGGAACACTTGACCCAATCAATCGTTTAAAGGGCGTTCCGTAGTCGTGTGAGCGATGCAGGCTGGTGGCCGCGGTGGGCCACGGGTTTCGAGAGTTATTGTCAATGAACATGCATGCCGGTCCTGTACAAGGGCAGGAAACCGTTCCCTCGTCCACGCGGGGCGAGGTACCAATTCGATCCAGCTTCCAGCACCAGGGCGACCTGCGGGCTCTCGGCCGCGCTGTCGCTGAAGGGGGCTCGGCGCTGGTCGTTGGCGTCAAGAACTTCGATCCACGACAGAGAACCAAGGAAAATGCCGGCCATATCCGCGAGGTCGCGCAGACGCTCGCGCGCGCGCAGCAGGCCGGCGAACAGCTGACGCCGGCAGCCAACTGGCTGCTCGACAACTCGCACGTGGTGGAAGCCGCGATCGCGGGCATTCGCCGCGACCTGCCACCGCGCTTCTACCAGGAGCTGCCGGAGCTCGGAGGCGCAGGCATCCCTCGCGTGCTGGCAATCGCCTGGGCCTATGTCGCTCACACCGACAGCGCGATCTCGCTCGAAGGTTTTCGCGAGATCGTCGAGGGGTTTCAGGACGTGCAGCCGCTGCGCATCGGCGAACTGTGGGCGCTGCCGTCCATCCTGCGCTTCGTGCTGGTCGAAAACCTGCGACGGCTGGCGCTTCGCGTCGCTGGCGCGCGCGACATGCGCCTTGCCGCCAATGCGCTCGCCGACCAGATCGCCGTGCTTCCGGCCGAGCACTCGACGCAGGTTCTGAACAACCACAGGCAGTACGCCAAGGACCGGGTGTTCGCGACGCAGCTGCTGTTTCGCCTGCGCGACGGCTCCGTCTCGTCGGGCGCGGCGCTCGGCTGGCTCGAGAACGAGCTGGAGGCTTCCGGCACCGACGCCGAGGAAGCAACGCTTGCCGAGCACGCCAACCTCTCGGCCGGCAATGTCACCACCGGCAACATCATCAAGGGCCTGCGCCTGATCGATGACATCGACTGGACCGACTGGTTCGAGACGGTGTCCAGCGTCGACCGCCTGCTGCGCGAGCACACCGATTTCGACGCGCTCGACTTCCAGTCGCGCGATGCCTACCGCCGCGCGATCGAGGAGCTCGCCAAGCGCTCCGGCAAGGACGAGGCGACGATCACCCGCGCCGCGCTCGACTTCGCCGGCGAGAAGAACGTCGACGTCGGCTCGGTGCTTGCCGGGCCGGATCTCGAGGCGTTCGAGCAGCGGGTCGGATACCAGCCCCCTTTTTCACTGAAGTTCTACCGCGCCTACCGACGCATCGGCTGGCTCGGAATGGTCGCTCCGGTGGCCATCATCACGCTGGTGCTGCTCGCCGCGACGGCCTGGGCGCTCACCTCGGCGGGATTTTCGTCCGGCACCACCACCCTCCTTGTCCTGCTCTTTGCCCTGCCCGCTTCCGAAGCGGCCATGGGCCTCTTCAACACTATCGTCTCCACCTTTGTTAAGCCGACGCGGCTGATCGGATACGAGTACAAGCAGGGCGTGCCCGCGGCGGCGCGCACGCTGGTTGCCGTTCCGACCATGTTCGGCAGGCGTGACGACGTCGACGAGGCGGTGCGCGACCTCGAGGTGCACTACCTCGCCAACATGACCGGCGAGCTGCACTTCGCGATCCTGTCGGACTGGCCGGACAGCGACGACGAGCAGAGCCCGGCGGACAAGGCGCTGCTGGAACATGCACAGAAGCAGGTGGCCGCGCTCAACGCGCGCTACCCCAAGGAGGGCTACGACCGCTTCTACCTCTTGCACCGCAAGCGGCTCTACAACCCTTCTGAAGGTTGCTGGATGGGCTGGGAGCGCAAGCGCGGAAAACTGCATGAGCTCAACGCCATGCTGCGCGGCGACAAGGACACCACCTTCTTCCCGCCCGCCTCGCCGCTGCCGCCGGACGTCGTCCACGTGATGACGCTCGACTCCGACACGCGCATGACGCGCGACGCGGTCGCCAAGCTCGTCGGCAAGATGATGCACCCGCTGAACAAGCCGGTGATCGACCCCAAGCTGAAGCGCGTCGTCTGTGGTTACGGCATCATGCAGCCGCGCGTGACCGCCTCGCTCACCAGCGGCGAGGAGTCTTCCTTCTTCCAGAGGGTGTTTTCGGCCAACCGCGGCATCGACCCCTATGTCTTCGCGGTCTCCGACACCTATCAGGACCTGTTCGGCGAAGGTACGTTTACCGGCAAGGGCCTCTACCACATCGACGCGATGGAAACGGCGCTCGACGGTCGCATCCCGGAAAACGCGATCCTGTCGCATGACCTGATCGAGGGCGCGTTCGCGCGCGCCGCGCTCGTCACCGACGTCGAGGTGATCGAGGACTATCCGACGCGCTATCTGGTCGATGCTGCTCGCCACCATCGCTGGGTGCGTGGCGACTGGCAGCTGCTGCCGTGGATCTTCAACCCGGCATCGGGCATTTCCGGCCTGTCGCGCTGGAAGATGATCGACAATCTGCGCCGCTCGCTGCTGCCAATCCTGTGGGTGGCCGCATCGATTGCCGGCTGGACGGTTCTGCCGTTCACGCAGGCCGCGCAGTGGCAGGCGCTGTTGATCCTCAGCCTGTTCCTGTCGGCGACCTACCACATCGTCGACTCGCTGGTGCCGCGCGACACTGAATCCAGGATCAAGGCGCACTTTGCCTCGCTTGGCCGCGACATCAGCTTCTCGAGCGCGCTGGTCGCCTCGAAGATCATCCTGATGGCGCACCAGGCTTCGTCCTATGCCGACGCGATCGTGCGCACGCTCTACCGCCTGTTCGTCTCGCGCAAGCAGCTGCTCGAATGGCGCACGGCATCGAGCGTAGCGCGCAGCGCCAGCGGCAAGGGACTGATCGGCCACTATTTCCAGATGTCGGGCGCGGTACCCGTGGCTTTAATCGCGGCGTTCATACCGCTGCTCGGCGGCACCACCGGCGCGTGGATCGCGGCGTTCTTCGCGCTGATGTGGGTGGGCTCGCCCGCCTTCGCCTGGTTCGTCAGCCAGTCGGCCGAGACCGAGGACCGGCTGGTGGTCCAGCCTGACGACAAGGCGTTCCTGCGCGACGCCGCCCGCCGAACCTGGCTCTACTTCGAGACGTTCGTGACGGAGGAGCACAACATGCTGCCTCCGGACAACTTCCAGGAAGTGCCGCAGCCGGTGGTGGCGGCGCGTACATCGCCGACCAATATCGGCATGTACCTGCTCTCGACCGTGGCGGCGCGCGACTTCGGCTGGATCAGCCTCAACGAAACCGCCGACCGGCTCGACCGGACGCTGACTACCATGGAGAAGATGGAGCGCTACCGCGGCCATCTCTTCAACTGGTACGAGACGCGGACGCTGAAGCCGCTGCATCCGCTCTACATTTCCTCGGTCGACAGCGGCAACCTCGCCGGCCACCTGATCGCGATGGCGGCGGCATGCGATGCCTGGACCCATGCGCTCGCGGCGCACCTGCAGGGCGACTTCGAGGGCATCATCGACGTCACCCGCATCCTCGAGGAAAAGCTCGAGCGGCTGCCGGACGACCGGCGCCTCTTGCGCCCGTTGCGCCACCGCCTTGCCGAGCGCATCGAGGGCATGCGCCGCGCGGTCAACACGATCCGCTCGGAGCCGGAGACGGCTGCCATCCGCACCATCAACCTGACGGTTCTGGCAGCCGACATCGTGCGGCTGGCCCGCGGCCTCGACGAGGAGATCGGCTCGCCGGCATCGCAGGAACTTTCGCTGTGGGCCGGAAAGCTGGAAAAGGTCTGCGAGGCGCATCTCAACGACTCGCACACGGCCGGCAACGGCACCCCGCGCCTGCGTGAAAAGCTCGCCTCGCTGCGCGATCGGGCGCGCCAGTTCGCGTTCGAGATGGACTTCTCGTTCCTGCTGCGTGAGGACCGCAAGCTGCTCTCGATCGGCTACCGCGTCGAGGAACGCCAGCTCGACGAGGCCTGCTATGACCTGCTCGCCTCGGAAGCGCGCCTCACCAGCCTGTTCGGCATCGCCAAGGGCGATCTGCCGACGGAGCACTGGTTCAGGCTGGGCCGCCCGGTCACCGAGATCGGCTTCTCCGGCGCGCTGCTGTCGTGGTCGGGCTCGATGTTCGAGTACCTGATGCCGCCGCTGGTGATGCAGGAGCCGGCAGGCGGCCTGCTGACCCAGTCCAACCGGCTGATCGTCGCCAAGCAGATGTCCTATGCGCGCTCGCGCGGCGTGCCGTGGGGCATTTCGGAAGCCGCGTACCACGCGCGCGACCGTGAAATGACCTACCAGTACACCAATTTCGGCGTGCCGGGCCTTGGCCTCAAGCGCGGTCTCGCGCAGGACCTGGTCATCGCGCCTTATGCAAGCCTGCTTGCGGCGCAGTTCCGGCCTGACGATGCGGTCGCTAACCTGAAGCGGCTGAAGGCGCTGGGCGCCATGGGCCGCTACGGTTACTACGACGCCGTCGACTTCACGCCGGAACGCGTGCCGGAAGGCCACCGCCGCGCCGTCGTGCGCAACTACTTTGCCCACCACCACGGCATGTCGATCGTCGCGGTCGACAACGTGGTGTTCGAGGGGCGGATGCGCGAGCGCTTCCACTCCGACCCGGTCATCAAGGCAGCCGAGCTGCTGTTGCAGGAAAAGGCGCCGCGCGACGTGCCGGAGATGCCGATCCGCGCCGACACGGCCGAGCGCATCAAGCCGGCGCTGGTAGACGAGCGGCCGGACTCGCGCACGATTTTCGACCCGATCAATGCGCAGCCTGCGGTGGGCCTCCTGTCCAACGGCCACTACCACGTCATGGTCACCTCGACCGGCGCGGGCTACAGCCGCGCCGACGAGGTTGCCGTCACGCGCTGGAACGGCGACGCGCTCGAAGAACAGACCGGCACGTTCCTGTTCATCTCCGATCCCGACACCGGCGAATGGTGGTCGGCGACCCCAGCGCCGAAGCGGATCGACGGCGAGAACTGCGTCACCACCTTCCACGACGACAAGGCGGTGTTCATGAAGTCGGTCGGCACGCTGCGCTCGGAAGTGGAGTGCATCGCGGTGCAGGAGGGCAACGGCGAGGCGCGCCGCCTCACCCTGTTCAACGAGAGCGATCGTGACCGTCATGTCGAGATCACTTCGTTTGCCGAACTGGCGCTGAACTTTGACGCCGCCGACAACGCGCATCCGGCGTTCTCGAAGATGTTCGTGCGCACGGAGATCGACCATGCAACGTCGACGATCTTCGCCGAGCGGCAGCGGCGCTCGAATTCAGACCCGACCATCGCGCTGGCGCACTTCGTCACTTCGGTTGAAGGGGTCGCGCGCGAGGTGGAGGCGGAGACCGACCGGCGTAGCTTCATCGGCCGCGGCCGCTCGATCGTCAACGCTGCCGCCTTCGATCCGGGCGCACGGCTGACCGGCGCTGCCGGTTTCACGCTCGACCCGATCGTTGCGCTGCGCGCCAAAGTGCGCGTGCCGGCGCGGCGCAAGGTGGCGCTGACCTTCTGGACGATCACGGCGGCGAACCGCACCGACATCGGCCGGGAAATTCTGCGCTTCCGCCAGCCGGACAGCTACCAGCGCCAGGCAATGCTGGCCTGGACGCGTTCGCAGGTGCAGACGCGCCATGTGGGCCTCAGCCTCGCGGAAGCCGCGGGCGTGCAGAAGCTGGCAAGGCATCTCCTGTTTGCCGACCCGACGCTGCGCGCAACAGCAGACAACATCGCCTCCGGCCTCGGCTCGCAGTCGAACCTTTGGCCGATGGCGATCTCGGGCGACTTCCCGATCTTCGCGCTGCGCATCAGCGAGCTCGCGGACCTCAACATCGTCGCCTCGGCGCTGCGGATGCAGGAATACCTGCGCGCGCACGGCGTCGTCGTCGACCTCGTCATCGTCAACGAGCAGGCCTCGTCCTACGTGCAGGACCTGCAGCAGGCGATCGAGCAGCTGTGCGAGAACGCAAGGCTGCGCGGTCGCGAGCTTGGTCCGCGCCAGCACATCTTCGCGGTGCGGCGCGACCTGATGGACGACTGGTCGTACAAGACGCTGATCGCGGCGGCGCGCGTCGTCATGCACACGCGCAACGGCCAGATCCTCGACCAGATCGAGCGCGCCGGCCAGAACGCGCGGCTGATGGCACCGGCCCGCGTGCCAGCAATCGTCCGCGCCGCCAAGCTGCCGCAGCGGGCCAGCGGCGAAGACCTTGCCTTCTGGAACGGCTTCGGCGGTTTTGCCGATGACGGCCGCGAATATGTCGTACGCCTGTCCGGCAACCAGACGACGCCGCAGCCGTGGATCAATGTCATCGCCAACCGCGAGTTCGGCTTCCACACCTCGGCGGACGGTGCTTCGTTCACCTGGAGCCGCAACAGCCGCGACTTCCAGCTGACACCGTGGTCGAACGACCCGGTGACCGACCGCCCAGGCGAGGCGATCTACATCCACGACCTGAAAAGCGGCGAAGCGTTTTCGCCGCTGGCCTGCGTGCTGCGCGATCCCGCTCTCGTCTACGAGGCACGGCACGCGCGCGGCATGTCGCGCTTCAGCGTCCACCGGGGCGGGCTGGCGACGGAACTCACGCAGCTCGTCGACCCCACCGATCCGGTGAAGGTGCAGCGGCTGACGATCCGCAATACGGGCTCGTCGCCGGCGAAGCTGCGCGTCTATGCCTATGCCGAGTGGGTGATGGGCACCAACCGGGCGAAGTCCGCGCCGCTGATCGTGCCGGGCCATGACAGCGGGACGGGCACAGTGATTGCGCGCAACGCCTATCACCTCGACTTCGGCGAGCGGGTGGCTTTTCTCGCCACCAACGGCAAGGACCAACGCTTTACCTGCGACCGGGCCGAGTTCATCGGCGCGGGCGGCTCTAGCCGCATGCCGGCGGCACCGCTTGCGGGCGCCGAGCTTTCCGGCGCGGTCGAGGCGGGTTCCGACAGCTGTGCGGCACTTTCGTGCGACGTCGAGGTGCCGGCGGGCGGCACCGCTTCGGTGGTGTTCGTGCTCGGCGATGCCGGTTCGCAGGAGGAAGCGGTCGCGCTGGCACAGCGCCACCTTGGCGTCGACTTCGACGAACGGGTGAGCGCCAACCGTGACGCCTGGGAGCAGTTCTCGAGCGCGCTGCAGGTCGAAACACCCGACCCGGCGTTCAACGCCATGGTCAATGTCTGGCTGCCCTATCAGGCGCTGGCCTGCCGCCTGCGGGCGCGTTCGGCCTTCTACCAGGCAAGCGGCGCGTTCGGCTTCCGCGACCAGCTGCAGGACACGCTGGGGCTGCTGCTTTACGACCCATCGCTGGCCAGGGAGCAGATCCTCAACGCGGCCTCGCGGCAGTTCCCGGAAGGCGACGTGCAGCACTGGTGGCTGCCGCGCACGGGCGCGGGCGTGCGCACCATGATCTCGGACGACGTGGTGTGGCTGGCACACGCGACCCAGCACTACATCAAGACGACCGGCGACCGGGCGATCCTCGACGAGGACATTCGCTTCATCGAGGGCCAGCAACTCAAGGAAGGCCAGCACGACGCCTTTTTCACGCCGGAGCCTTCGGCCGAGAGCGCGAGCCTCTACGAGCATTGCGCGCGGGCGCTGGACCTTGCCGTGAAACGCACCGGCGAGAACGGGCTGCCGCTGATTCTCGGCGGCGACTGGAACGACGGCATGGACCGTGTCGGCGAGGCCGGCAAGGGAACCAGCGTCTGGCTCGGCTGGTTCCTGCTGAAGACGCTGCGCGACTTCGCGCCAATCGCGGCCGAGCGCGGCGACAAGGCGCGCGCCGACGCCTGGGAGGCGCATGCCGGGCGGCTGAAGCAGGCGCTGGAAGATGCCGGCTGGGACGGCGAGTGGTACCGCCGCGGCTATTTCGACGACGGCTCTCCGCTCGGCTCGAAAGAAGCCGACGAGTGCATGATCGACTCGATCGCGCAGTCCTGGGCGGTGATTTCCGGGGAGGCGGATCCCGAGCGGGCGGAGCAGGCGGTCGGCAAGGCAGTGGAACTGCTGGTCGACGGCGAACTTCGCATTGCCAAGCTGTTCACATCGCCTTTCGAGAACACCGACAAGGAACCGGGCTACATCAAGCGCTACCCGCCGGGGGTGCGCGAGAATGGCGGCCAGTACACGCACGCCGCGACCTGGCTGGTGATCGCGCTTTCCCGCCTTGGACGGGCCGACGAGGCCTGGCGGGTGTTCGAGATGCTGAACCCGGTCAGCCACGCGCTGACGCCGGAAGAAGCCGAGCGCTATCGCGTCGAGCCCTATGTCGTTGCCGCAGACGTCTATTCGGTCGGCGACAAGGCAGGGCGCGGCGGCTGGACCTGGTACACCGGTTCCGCCGGCTGGCTGCACCGCGCGGCGGTGGAAGGTATCCTCGGCATCGAGCGGCGCGGCGACGAGCTCACGATCAATCCGTCGATGCCGGCGAGTTGGGAGGGATTCAGCGTCCGTCTTCGCATTGCCGATGCCGTCTACCGCATCACGGTAAGAAAAGGTGAAGAGCCTCGTATCGAGGTCAACAAGCACGCGGTGGAGACAATCCGGCTCGAAAAGAGCGGCGTGCATGTGGCAATTGTGACTGCGGCGGGCTGATGCCCGCCGCAATCTTGCCATTTTCATAACGATTTCAGTTTGTTACCAGATCACGAAACGTAAAGACGTGTCGCCGTTGTTGTTGGAGATGACGCAACGGAATCGCGCTTTTCGCATTGTCGCCAAATGTGCCAAGGCGTAGCGTCCGCCGCCGATGCTGCGATGCAGCAAGACACGAGGTTCTTTGCGTGACACTTCTGCAAATCTATAGCCGAGCCCTGAGTTATCTCGCTGCCGACAAGCGGCAGGTCACGGCCATTTGCGTCGCCAATGTCGTACTGGCAGCGATCATGATCGCTGAGCCGATCCTGTTCGGACGCGTGATCGAATCCATTGCCCAGGAGCGGAGCGTTATGTCCGAGATCAGCCTGTGGGCGGGTCTCGGCGTATTCAACGTCGTTGCCTTCGTTCTGGTTGCGCGTGCCGCCGACCGGCTGGCTCACCGCCGCCGCACCGAGGTCATGGCCGCGTCCTTCGAGAAGGTGATCAACATGCCGCTGGCGTGGCATCACAAGCACGGCACCTCGAATTCGCTCCACACCCTGTTGCGCGCGCTCGAAACGCTGTTCTCGCTGTGGCTGGAATTCATGCGCCAGCATCTGTCGACGGCAGTCGCGCTGCTGTTCCTCATCCCCACCGCGCTCACGCTCGACTGGCGGATGGCGCTGGTGCTGGTTGCGCTGGGCGTCACCTATGTGATGATCGGCCGGCTGGTGATGGAGAAGACCCGTGACGGGCAGGCGCAGGTCGAGCGCCACTACCACCGCGTGTTCGAGCATGTCAGCGACTCGATCAGCAATGTCTCGGTGCTGCAGAGCTACGGCCGTCTTGCGCAGGAGACGCAGTCGCTGCGCGCCTACACGGCCGAGCTCATCAACGCGCAGTTCCCGGTGCTCAACTGGTGGGCCCTGGCCAGCGCCCTGCACCGCCTGTCGGCCACCATCTCGATGATGGTGGTGCTGATCATCGGCGCGCTGCTGGTCGAAAAGGGCCAGCTCAACATCGGCGACATCGTCGCCTTTGCGGGCTTTGCGACGCTGCTGATCGGCCGCCTCGACCAGATCACCGCGTTTGTCACGCAGGTGTTCGAGGCCCGCGCAAAGCTCGAGCCCTTCTATGCGATGGAAGATGCAAGCGGGGAGCGCCGCGAGCCGCTGGGTACCCGCCCGATCGGCCGCGTTGCCGGCGACGTTACCTTCGAGAACGTTTCGTTTCAGTTCCCTGACTCGCGCTCGGGCGTGGAGAACATCTCGTTCCACGTTCCGGCCGGCAAGACCGTCGCCATCGTCGGCCCAACCGGCGCCGGCAAGTCGACGCTCATCAACCTCCTGCAGAGGGTCTACGATCCCAAGTCCGGCACGATCCGTGTCGACGGCATGGACACGCGCACGATCACGCGCGCTTCGCTGCGTGCCCAGATCGCGACCGTGTTTCAGGACGCGGGCCTGCTCAACCGCACGATCGAGGAGAACATCCGGCTCGGCCGCGAGGATGCCGGCTATGGCGAGGTCCATGCCGCTGCCGTCGCGGCCGCAGCACAAGACTTCATCCTCGCCAAGAGCGAGGGCTACGACACGATGGTCGGCGAGCGCGGATCGCAGTTGTCGGGCGGCGAACGCCAGCGCATCGCAATCGCCCGCGCGATCCTGAAGGACGCACCGATCCTCGTCCTCGACGAGGCGACGTCCGCGCTCGACGTCGAGACGGAAATGAAGGTGAAGGAGGCAATCGACCGCCTGCGTGCAAACCGCACGACCTTCGTCATCGCCCACCGCCTTTCGACCGTGTGCGACGCCGACCTGGTGATCTTCATGGACAAGGGCCGCATCGTCGAGATGGGCGCGTTCCGCGAGCTTGCCGAGCGGGATGGCGGGCGCTTTGCATCGCTGCTACGTGCGGGCGGCCTCGGCGCCCTGACTGAGCCACAGGGCGCGCCTGTGGTTCTTGACGCCGCCCCGGAACTTGCGCCCGAGGCGGCGTAAGCCGGTCTCTTATTCCGCTTCGTCCGCGGAGGATGCGTTGAGCAGGCCGTACTTCTTTTCACCAAGCTCTTCCAGGAGCTGCAGCTGCGTCTCGAGGAAGTCGATATGACCCTCCTCGTCGGCAAGCAGTTCCTCGAACAGCTTCATGGTGACGTAGTCGCCAAGCTCGTTGCAGATTTCGCGCGAGCGCTTGTAGGAGGTGCGGGCGTCGTATTCGCCGGCAAGATCCGCCTCAAGAACTTCCTTGACGTTCTGGCCGATGCGGAGCGGTCCAACCTTCTGCAGGTTCGGGTGGCCTTCGAGGAAGATGATGCGCGCGATGATCTTATCCGCGTGGTGCATCTCTTCGATCGATTCCTCGCGCTCCTTCTTAGCAAGCTTGAGGTAACCCCAGTCTTCCAGAAGGCGGTAATGCAGCCAGTACTGGTTAACTGCGCCGAGCTCGAGGAAAAGCGCCTCGTTAAGCCGCTCGATGATCTGACTTTCGCCCTTCATGGCTCATGCCTCCAAATTGGCCGCGCAATCCACGTACACGGTCCAGGAATGGTACGATCTCACTTTCACCCGCGCCATGGCGCAGATGATACTCTTCGGTGACCCGAATGATCGTTTCCACCACATTTGGGAAGCAGCCGCAACAGCGTCCACGCTGTTTCAGGCGATGGTACACCTTTGCAGGCACGATGAGCTGCCATGGGTCCTCGTCGAGGAGGGCGACGATCGTCTCCTCGATTTCCTTGGCGGTAATGAGATTGCAGTGGCAGACCAGCATTTGCCTACTCATGGCTGAGCCGCGCAATGGCGCGGCCGGGCTCAATACACTCAGTGCTGTCCGGCAGGAACCGGAGCGGCGTCGGCCGGGATATAAGTTGCCGCAAGCCGAATTGCATCAGCTGCGACATTTGCTGACTTCCCGTCGTCAGCGGGAGGAAGGAGGAAGGCCGCGGCTGTCAAAGCCAGCGTTGCAAGGAAGGGCGAAAGCCGAGCTGCGATGCGGCGCTGCCGCACCATTACGCGATCCATCACTGCTACCTCCAATCAACCGGGTTCAAGGCCCGGACATCAAAGGGTTGCGTCGTCTGACGCGCCGCCATAAAAGCCCCGCGGCACGCCGCTGTCAATCAAAAGCTGATGAAAACACTCATAGATCAATAACTTAGAACGATTCTAAGTTCGCCCCGACTGCGACAAAGTTGTTCAGCCGGAACCATATCAATGCCCGCCGATTTACGGGCATGAACAACTGGAAGAGAAGCGTGCGAGATACCCGGATTGACGTCATCAGGGCGGTGGCCCTGATCACCATCTTCATAAATCACGTTCCCGGCAACCCACTGGAATCGTTGACGACGAAGAACTTCGGTTTCTCGGACGCCGCCGAAGCCTTCGTGCTGATCTCCGGCATCTCCGCCGCCTTCGCCTATGGGCTGAAGTTCAACTGGCAGAGCGCATTGCCGCTGACCTTGAAGATGTGGCGCCGGGCGGGCGTCCTCTACATGGCGCAGCTCGGCACGACGATGGCGACGCTCGGCATCTTCTCCTACTTCGCGCTACAATTTGCCGCGCCGGAGCTGCTCGAAAAGATCAACATCGGTCCGGTGATGGACGACACCGCCGCGGCGCTGTTCGGTATCGTCACGCTCGGTCACCAGCTGGGCTACAACAACATCCTGTCGATGTACGCGGCAGTGCTGGTGCTCCTGCCGGTCTTCCTGATCATCGGCCGCTTCAGCCAGCTGGCGATGGTGGCCGCCTCGGGCCTCGTCTGGCTGCTCGCCGGCATCTACAAGGTCGGCCCGCTCAACTACCCGAACGACGGCGTGTGGTTCCTCAACCCGCTGTCGTGGCAGTTCCTGTTCGTGATCGGCCTTGCCGGCATGACCTACGTCAAGCGCGGCGGCAAGCTGCCACGCAACCCGTTGCTGATCGGCATCGCCGCTGCCTATGCCGTGCTGGCGCTCGTCTGGGTGAAGCTGCCGCTGTGGGGCGTCGACATCTCTATGGGCCTGCCTGCTGTGCTCACCGGCTTCGACAAGACCTACCTGTCGCTGCCGCGCCTGCTGCACGTCCTGTCGATCGCTTATCTCGTCGTCAGCCTGCCGTGGGTGAACGGCCTTGCCCGCCTGCCGGAAAACAATCCGCTGTCGATCATGGGCCGCCACGCGCTTCCCGTATTCGTCACCGGCACCATCCTGTCGATGGCGGCACAGGCCTGGCGCATGGTGTTCGTGACCAACCTCGAGGTCGACATCGCGATCGTTGCTGCCGGCATCGTGCTGCAGTTCGCCGTTGCCTGGTACATCGAGTGGTACCGCGGCGTCCAGAATGGCTGGAAGGCGGCTTCGACTTCGGGCATACCGGCGCGTCATGGCGAAGCAACTACCGTCCCTGCCCGTATCGCAAGTTCTGCCCCGGCTGCTCGACGCTCTGTCTGAGCGTGAATCCGCAGTCCTCGTCGCGCCGCCTGGCGCCGGCAAGACCACCCTCGTCCCGCTCGCCCTGCTCGATGCAGCATGGCGGGGGGACGGCAGGATCCTTCTCCTCGAACCAAGGCGGCTCGCCGCACGCGCCGCCGCGCGCCGCATGGCGGCAATGCTCGGCGAGGAACCCGGCGAAACAATCGGGTATGCCATGCGCATGGACAGCCGCGTCTCGGCCAAGACGCGCATCCTCGTCGTCACCGAGGGCATCCTCTCGCGCATGATCCTCGACGACGCGGAACTCACCGGCGTCTCGGCCATCCTCTTCGACGAATTCCATGAGCGCTCGCTCGACGGCGACTTCGGCCTGGCGCTCGCCCTCGACGTGCAGGCGGCGCTGCGGCCGGAACTCAAGATCCTCGTGATGTCGGCCACCATCGACGGCGCGCGGGTCGCAAACCTACTCGGCGAGGCTCCCGTGATCGAAAGCGCGGGGCGCAGCTTCCCGATCGAGATCCGCTACCGCGAGCGCCCGGCCGACCAGCGCATCGAAGATGCAATGGCGGAGGCCTGCCGCATGGTCTTTGCCGAGGAGGAAGGCAGCGTGCTCGCCTTCCTGCCGGGCCAGCGCGAGATCGAGCGCACGGCGGAGCTGCTGGAAGGCAGGCTTCCCGCCAATGTCGACATCACGCCGCTCTTTGGCGGGCTCGACGGCAAGGCGCAGGACGCGGCGATCCGCAAGGCGCCGGCGGGGCGCCGCAAGCTGGTGCTCGCCACCTCGATTGCCGAGACTTCGATCACGATCGACGGCGTGCGGGTGGTAATCGACTCCGGCCTTGCGCGGCTGCCGAAATACGAGCCCGCCACAGGACTGACGCGGCTTGAGACCGTGCGCGTCTCGCGCGCTTCAGCCGACCAGCGCGCCGGACGTGCGGGACGAACCGAGCCGGGCGTGGCGCTCAGGCTCTGGCGTGCGGAGCAGACGGCCGCACTGCCTGCCTTCAGCCCGCCGGAGATTCTCGAGGCTGATCTGTCGGGGCTGGTGCTGGACGCGGCAGCGTTCGGCGTCAGCGATCCGGCGACGCTTTCCTTCCTCGACAAGCCGCCGGCGCCGGCTCTTGCCGAAGCGCGCAGCCTGCTTGGCGAACTCGGCGCGCTCGACGAAAACGGGCGCATCACGCCGACCGGCGAAGCAATGCGCAAGCTCGCCCTGCCCGCCCGTCTCGCGCACATGGTGACGGAAGCGCCCGACGGGAGGCTTGCGGCGCAGCTCGCGGTGTTGCTGACCGAGCGTGGCCTTGGCGGCAATTCGGTTGATCTCGAACGGCGGCTTTCCTCGTTCCGCAACGACCGCAGTCCGCGCGCACAGGCCGCGAAGGGCATGGCGGAGAAGCTGGCGCGAGGCGCGGAGGCGTCGGCGCGGGGAAATACCCCCACCCCGAACCCCTCCCCACAAGGGGGAGGGGAACGTTGGCAATCGTCACCGCAAGGTGCGGACGGAGAGAACTTATCAGGTGGGCCCGCCGAAACGGGTAACGTAACGGGTTCAGGTGGTACCTCAAAATCCCCCTCCCCCTTGTGGGGAGGGGCTAGGGGTGGGGGTACCAGGGACGCTGCTGCCCGCAACAGCGCCAGCCAGGAAACCTCTGCCGGCGCGGTCCTGCTCCTCGCCTATCCCGATCGCGTCGCGAAGGCGCGGGGCGAATATGGCCGCTTCGTGCTGGCGAACGGGCGCGGGGCGATGCTCGACCCGACGGAGCCGCTGGCGCGCGAGGAGTTTCTCGTCGTCGCCGACCTGCAGGGCAAGGCGCAGAATGCACGCATCGCCGCCGCCTGCGCCGTGACCGAAGACGAGGTGCGGCGGGTGCTGGCCGACCGATTGGAAACCGTGACCGAAAGCGTGTTCGACCCGGAGCGCCGCTCGGTGCGCGTACGCGAGACGACGCGTCTTGGCGCGATCCGGCTCGCCGAAAGGCAGCTGCCCCCGCCAAAGGGCCCGGAGGCGGACAAGGCGGTGGTGGAGGCGGTGCGAACCCACGGGCTCGCCATCCTCGAATGGGGCAAGGGCGCGGAGACGCTGCGCCGGCGCCTCGCCTGGCTGCACAAGGGCCTGGGCGACCCATGGCCTGACATGAGCGACGCGGCGCTGATCGAAAAGCTCGACGACTGGCTGCTGCCGTTCCTGTCCGGCGAAGCGTCGCTTGCCCGGATCGACCAGCAGGTGCTGACCAACGGGCTGATGTCGCTGGTGCCCTACGAGCTGCAGCGCAAGGTCGGCGAGCTCGCACCGACGCACTTCACCGCACCCACCGGCAACTCGCTGCCGATCCGCTACGACGAGGAGCGGCCGGTGCTGGCGATCCGCGTGCAGGAGCTGTTCGGCCTCGACAAGCATCCTTCGATCGCCAACGGGACCGTGCCGCTGACGCTGGAGCTGCTGTCGCCGGCGCACCGGCCGATCCAGACGACCCAGGACCTGCCTGGCTTCTGGCGCGGCTCGTGGGCCGACGTGCGCGCGGACATGCGCGGGCGCTATCCGAAGCATGTGTGGCCGGAAAATCCGCTGGAGGCAGCCCCGACAGCGCGGGCAAAACCGCGCGGCCAGTAACGTTTCCGCACTTGGCGTGGCCGAGGCGCACGCGTATACCCTTGGACATGCTGACGAATATGGGCAAGCCAGACCCCCAGCAGATACACCATCTGCGCCTCAACACGCTGATCCGGCTGCGGTGGCTTGCGATCGTCGGCCAGAGCGCCGCGGTCCTCCTCGTCGCCTACCTGCTCGAATTCCCGCTGCCGGTGAGTCTTTGCTTCGCGCTGATCGCGCTGTCGGCGTGGCTCAACCTGTTCCTCGCCTTCCGCTATCCGGCGACGCATCGCCTGCCTCCGGAAGCTGCGCTCGCGATCATGCTATTCGACGCGCTGCAGCTGGCGGGCCTCCTCTACATGACCGGCGGCCTCACCAACCCGTTCTCGCTGCTGATGACGGTGCCGGTGGTGATTTCGGCGACGTCGCTGCCGGCGCGCTGGACGATGCTGCTGGGCCTCCTCGTCGTCGGCATGGCGACGATCCTGATGTTCTTCCACCTGCCGCTGCCGTGGACGCCGGGCGAAACGCTCAAGATGCCGTTCATCTACATCTTCGGCATGTGGGTGGCGGTGGTGTCGTCGATCGCGTTCACCGCCGTCTATGCCTACCGGGTGGCGGAGGAAGCGCGCCTGCTGGCAAACGCGCTCGCCGCGACCGAACTCATCCTGCAACGCGAGCAGCACCTGTCGGCGCTCGACGGCCTTGCCGCCGCCGCCGCGCACGAGCTCGGCACGCCGCTCGCCACCATCGCGCTGGTCGCCAAGGAAATGGAGCGCGCGCTCGGCGACGATAACCGTTTCCGCGAGGACGTGACCTTGCTGCGCAGCCAATCGGAACGCTGCCGCGACATCCTCAAGCGCCTCACCAGCCTGTCGAGCGAGGGCGAGGTGCACATGGCGCGCCTGCCGCTGACCTCGCTGATCGAGGAGGTGATTGCGCCGCACCGCGAATTCGGCATCGAGATCGTGCTGCAGCCGGGCAACTGCCAGGGTTCCGAGCCGGTCGGACGGCGCAATCCCGGCGTGATCTACGGCCTCGGCAACCTCGTCGAGAACGCGGTCGACTTTGCCCGCGAGAAGGTGGAACTCAGCTGGCAGTGGAACGAGCGGCGCGTCGAGCTCAAGCTGGTCGACGACGGGCCGGGCTACCCAGCCGAGATTGTCGACCGCATCGGCGAACCCTACATGTCAAGACGGTCGCCCGCCGAGGGCGGACGCGGGCTCGGCCTCGGCCTGTTCATCGCCAAGACGCTGCTGGAGCGCTCGGGCGCGAGCGTCAGCTTCGGCAATTCGAGCGAACCCGGAAAAGGCGCGGTGGTCAGGGTTACCTGGCCGCGCGAAGCGTTCCTGTCGCGCACCCCCGCGGCCGAAGCGAGCTATTGAGTTGGACGAAAGCATGAAGAGGCGCTAGATCGCCTAAAGAACAGGAAGATCGGAGCGGCAGGCATGACTGAGGAAGTATCCCCCGACGTGACGCAGATCCTGGGCGAGGACCGGACCTTGCTCATCGTCGAAGATGACAGGCCGTTCCTGACGCGACTGGCACGGGCCATGGAAGGCCGCGGCTTCATCGTCGACACCGCAGAGTCGGTCGAAGACGCGATCGCCAAGGTTAAGGCCGCCCCGCCGGCCTATGCCGTGGTCGACATGCGGCTTGGCGACGGCAACGGCCTCGACGTGGTGGCGGCACTTCGCGAAAAGCGTGAGGATGCCCGCGCGATCATCCTGACCGGCTATGGCAACATCGCCACGGCCGTCACCGCCGTAAAGCTCGGCGCCATCGACTACCTGTCGAAGCCGGCCGACGCCGACGACGTCTACGCGGCGCTCACCCGCACCGGAGCGGAAAAGGTTGCTCCGCCGGAAAACCCGATGTCAGCCGACCGCGTGCGCTGGGAGCACATCCAGCGCGTCTACGAGATGTGCGACCGCAATGTCTCGGAAACGGCGCGCCGGCTCAACATGCACCGCCGCACGCTGCAGCGCATCCTTGCCAAGCGCGCGCCGCGCTAGAGCTCAATCCTCATCGTCCAGGGCCGGGATCGACACCCCGGCCATTTCGGCTGCCGTGAGCCGCGCCGCACCGGCGCGGGCTATGCGCAGCATCAGTGACTTGCGCGTTGCCGGCGGCAGGCGATGTTCCGGCGCCTCGCGAAGCATCTCGGCGCCATAGCCGTCGGAGAGGATGAAGCCGCACTCTTCCGGAAAAATCTCCGCCGGAACCTGCGGGTGCGTGGCAAAGAAGAAGCGGTCGCAATAGTCGCGGTATTCCGGCCACTTCCGGTCGACGCGAAAATCTTCGACCGACGATTTAATTTCGATGATCCAGATCTCGCCCTTTCTCGTCATGGCGAGGAGGTCGGAGCGGCGGCCGTTAGGCAGACAAAGCTCCGGCAGCGAGGTGATGCTCATCTCGAGCAGCAGGCGCTGCACGCCCCGGCGCACCAGCATCGCGCGCTCGGACTGGCGTCCGTCGAGAAGCGGATTGACGGGAACAGGTGAAATGATCGGCATGGCCCGAACATGCCACTGGCGGGCCTTCGTTGCAAAGCCGGGCTGAGGTGAAAAACTGCCACTTCCCGTCAGGGGCAAACAATGACGCAGCGTCAGGAAATACTTTCCGCGAGAGCCCCTTACCGCACGCAATAGTTGCTATTTTGCAATAGCGCGAAAGAAACAATGCGTCACGGAGCGTGACCGACGCAGCTGTCACTTGGCAATTTCTGGCGCCCGCAATATGGAAACCATGACAGGAGTGTGGCTCGAATCGGGCCGCAAATTGGCCCTACGCATTCAGGCGACACATGCAGTCGAGACGGACATTTCTTTTGGGAGCGCTGAGCGCGACTGCTGCACTGGCAGGTTGCACCGCTGGCGAACTCAGCATCTTTACCGCAGAATACGGTGCAAAGCGCGATGCCGGCTACCAGCTGCCGTCGATCCCGATTCACCAGGTGCCGCGCCAGTACCATCGCCAGGTGGTCCGCTACAGGACGGACGAGAAGCCGGGCACGGTGATCGTCGACACCAAGGACAAGTTCCTCTACCTCGTCATGGCCGACGGCAAGGCGATGCGCTACGGCATCGGCGTCGGCCGCGAAGGTTTCGAGTGGAGCGGCACCACGCGCGTCGCGATGAAGCGCGAGTGGCCGACCTGGACGCCGCCCGCCGAGATGATCAAGCGCCAGCCGGAACTCGCCAAGTGGCGCAACGGCCAGCCGGGCGGCCTCAGCAACCCGCTTGGCGCCCGCGCGCTCTACCTCTTCAACAAGCGCGGCGACACCGGCTACCGCCTGCACGGCACGCCGGAATGGAACTCGATCGGCCGCAACGTCTCCTCCGGCTGCGTGCGCCTGATGAACCAGGACATCATCGACCTCTACAACCGCGTCGAGATCGGCGCGAAGGTGGTCGTCATCTGACAGGAATCTACCGCGAACCGTCTAGGCAACACATTGACGTCGCAACAAGAAGCCGGGCAGCAATGCCCGGTTTCTTGGTTTTGGGCGGTGTTTAGGAGGCGACGAGACGAGGTTTCGTTGAGTGCGTAGTCCTGCGCCGCCGGTTCCGTTTCACCGTTCAGGCATGGCAACTGTGTTTGTCAGGCGAAGGCTTTGCCGTCCCGGAGCATGGCGTTGAGGACGGTGACGAGCTTTCGGGCGACGGCGATGATGGCGACCTTCTTCGAGCCAGAGCGCTGGGCAATGCCACTGTAGAAGTCCTTGAAGCGCTGGTTTGCCCGGATGGCTCCAAGCGCTGCCATGTAGAGTGCCTTGCGCACCCGCGGCCTTCCGCCAGCAATGGCGCGCCGGCCGCGCTTCTGACCGCTGTCGTCGTTGAACGGCGCAAGGCCGGCAAGTGCCGCCGCCGTCTTCGGCGACAGCCGTCCCAGTTCCGGCATGTGGGCAAGAAGCGTCAGCGCCGTGACCGGCCCGACGCCCGGCGCCGACATCAGCTGGTCGGCCTGCCGGGCGAGCTCATCGCTTGCCTCGACTTGCCTGCGAATGGTGGCTTCGAGTTCCGCGATGCGGGCATCGAGGGTGGCGATCGAAGCATCGATGTCGGCGGCGATCTCGGGCAGGAACGCTT
>Ga0180222_1000423_pt1 | contig 62256 bp, 68 predicted proteins | sample eDN5th37CKraftOP_FD_151336 | JGI IMG/M metagenome (GOLD analysis project Ga0180222, IMG submission 151336) | Enriched Organic Plus compost microbial communities from Emeryville, California, USA - eDNA 5th pass 37_C Kraft OP (version 2) (version 2) ... | reverse complement strand
TCGTTCGGCTTCCGCAACTTTCACAACTACCGCTTGCGCGTGCTCGCTCTTTGCGGTTGGAATGGCGTCATCAATCGGGTCTGATCCACCCTCATCCCCCGTTCACGGGGAAGAGCCGGAGCGCATAGCAAGCCTTAAGGCGACGCGCGATCAGGCAAGGGCCGACGCCGAGCGCGTGAAGGCTTCGCTCAGCGCTGAGGGCCGGAAGGCGGTCGCGCCCGACATGCTGGTGAACTTCGCCAGCACCGCGCGCAAGAAGATGCGAAATGCCAATGGCGGCTATCGCCGCGACCATCTCCGCGCGCTGGCGCAAAGAGTGGAAGTCGCGGCCGATGAGGTTCGGATTCTCGGCTCGAAAAGCAATCTGCTGCAAACGCTGGTCGCGGGAGCCGCCGAAACAAAGCCGGGCGCAGTGCCCAGCTTTGTTCCGAAGTGGTGCACCCGACAGGATTCGAACCTGTGACCTCTGCCTTCGGAGGGCAGCGCTCTATCCAGCTGAGCTACGGGTGCCGGTAGAGCGCGCCTCTAGCAAGCCCGGATGGCGCCAGCAATCGAATAAAGAACCCGATTGCGCATTGCGTATCGAGGGCAGGATGTGCGAAGCGCGGCCGCGCCGAACCCTGGGGGACTGTGCGTGGCAAATTCCGAACAGCGCTGGCCGATTGCAGCGGACCTCTATGGAGAGCTGCAGCTCGAGACGGCACGTCCGGCTTCGCGGCGCTGGCGCGACTTTCTGCCCGGTGGGCTCGTCACCGCAATCGCTGCGCTCGCAGCCGCATGGCTCGCCGATCATTATGCTGTGCCAATCGTCCTGATGGGCCTGCTCATCGGCCTTGCCCTTTCCTTTCTGTCGCAGGACCGGCGCACGCACGCGGGACTCGATCTGATGTCGCAGACCGCGCTGCGCCTCGGCATCGTCCTCGTCGGCGCGCGAATCACCGCCTCGCAGCTCTCCGAGCTTGGCCCGCTCCCCTTCGTGCTGCTCATCCTCATCATGCTGACCGTGATCGTCGCCACCGTCGCAAGCGCGCGATGGTTCCGGCAGGACCGCCACGCCGCGCTGCTCGCCGGCGGAGCGACCGCGATCTGCGGTGCCTCGGCCGCGCTCGCGCTCTATTCGCTGATCGGGGACAAACGCGTCGACCAGGCGCGCTTCACGCTGACCCTTGTCGGTATCACCGTTGCGAGCGCGCTTGCGATGACGCTCTACCCGGTCCTCGCGGCGCAGCTCGGCCTGTCAGACACCCAGGCAGGCTTCCTGATCGGCGCCTCGATACACGATGTTGCGCAGGCAATCGGCGGCGGCTTCTCCTTCTCGCAGCAAGCTGGCGAGGTGGCGACAATCGTCAAGCTGACGCGCGTGGCGCTGTTGGCGCCGATGCTGATGCTACTTGGTCTCTGGCTTGGCCGCAGCGGCGAGACGGTGGCAGAAAAGACACGCATTCCGCTGCGTCTTCCGTGGTTCATCCTGGGCTTCCTCACTCTCGCCGCGATCAATTCCCTGGTGCCCCTGCCCGAACCGCTACGGGACGGGGCCGCCACGATTGCGCAGGCACTGCTGCTCCTCGCGATTGTTGCCACCGCGATGAAGGCGCGGCTGCATCTGCTCCTGGATCAGGGCTGGCGCAGCTTCGCGCCGATCGTCGTCGCGACGGTGACCAGCTTCGGGCTGTCCCTCGCTGCCGCATTGAGCCTTTGACGCCCTGACGTCACGGTATCACCGGGGACCTCAGCCTTTTGGCAGCGCCCAGCTCACCGTCAGCTGCGTCGCCCGGCGCGGAATATCGAGCTTTGCTTCGCTGAAATTGACCTTCTCGTTCGGCGGCAGCGTCCGCACGGGCGGCTTGATCGTCCAGCTATAGACGATCGTTCCCTGCGCATCGCGCAGCTCAGCAAGGATGGGCGGAACGCGCTGCTCGCGGTCGGTCGGGTTGATGATCACCCCCGACGCTGCAAAATAGATGGTGCCGTCTGCGAGTTCGCGATGATCCTGATTGGGCGGGAGCTCGATGACAAGGTCGGGTTCATCAATCGTGCCCGGCAGCCCGAGAGCCTGCGCCCAGCTCGGCAGACCGAAGTAGAGGAGCGCACCCGTCGCGCCGACCATCAACACGGCCGCGCCCGCGGCGATCATCGTCCATCGTTTCGCGGGATTGCGGCGCGGCCGGCGGAAGGGGAGCGGCTCGTCGGCAGCCAAGGGGGGTACCGGCCTGGGCGCCGGTTCCGACGCGGCGGCAAAGGCCTCAGGCGGAGGGGGCGGGGAGGCGACGACCTCGTCAGTGGTTGCCGCAGCGGGCGGCACTGGAGGCGGGGCGACCGGCGCCGGCGAGGGCCCGTCGTCGGCTCCTTGCGCCGGACCGGGACCAGGCACCGGGGCTCGCGCAGCGTCGGGCGCTGGCGCAGGTGGAGGGGGCGGCGGAACGGCCCCGGCGGCGCCTGCAGGCTCCTGGAACCAGCTGTGACGGCAATTGGCACAGCGTACGGTGCGGCCATTGGGTCCAATCGCCGTATCGGGCACAACATAGCGGGTATGGCAGGACGGACAGGCGAGGATCATGACCCCCTCTAAACACGCTGCACCCCACGCTGGCAAGCGCCGCGTCGCCCTGGCGGGCGGATAGGCGCTTGTCCTCGCCGAAGAGCCGTGTAACAGCCAAGGACATGAGCGTGGAGGCTCCCCTGTTTTTCCGCCCGGCGGCGCGGCGCTGGCTGCGGCTGACGTCATGACGGACGCAGCCGCTCCCCGTCCGGGCGGGCCGATGGTCGAGTTCGACAGTGTCGGTCTGCGCTATGGCCCCGATGCCGAGATCCTGTCCGACATCAGCTTCAATCTGCAGCCGGGAAGCTTCTACTTCCTTACAGGGCCATCGGGTGCGGGAAAAACGTCGCTCCTCAAGATGCTCTACCTTGCGCAGCGGCCGAGCCGCGGGATCGTGCGGCTGTTCGGCGAAGACCTGGTCGCCATGCCGCGTCACCGCCTCCCCGGGTTTCGTCGGCGCATCGGCGTCGTCTTTCAGGATTTCCGCCTGATCCCCCATCTCTCGGCGCGCGACAATATCGCACTGCCGCTACGCATCGCCGGGGTGAGCGAAGAGGATCTGTCAGGCCCGGTCGGCGAGATGCTGAGCTGGATCGGACTCAGCGAGCGTGCCGACGCGCGCCCCGCGACGCTTTCGGGCGGTGAGCAGCAGCGCGTCGCGATCGCGCGCGCGGTGATTGCGCGCCCTCAATTGCTCGTCGCCGACGAGCCTACCGGTAACGTCGACCCAGACATGGCCATGCGGCTTTTAGGATTGTTCGAGGCCCTCAACCGCCTCGGCACCACCGTCGTCGTCGCAACGCACGACATCCACCTGATCAGCCGCATCGACAATGCGCAGATGATGCGGCTGGAAAAGGGACGGCTCGCCGATCCGACTGGCGCGCTGCGCTATCCGCCGAACCGCGCGTGACGTCATGATCATCCCGCGCGTCCCCATCCAGCACCGCCGCCTGCTCCCTGACCGCCGCCTGTCAGGACCGACCCCCTGGGTGATCGCGATCCTGATGATGCTGACGCTGCTCGCAGCCGCTGCCGGCATCGGGCTTGCCCGCTCGGCCAATGCGATCGGCAACGCGATCGCGGGGCGGGTTACGGTGCAGATTGTCACCGCCAATCCGGTGACCCGTGCCGAGCAAGCCTCCGCGCTCCGCCGCGCCGCCGCCGCCCAGCCTTACGTTCGCACCGCGCGGGCAGTCGAGCAGGCCGAATTGCTTGCAACGCTCGGCCAATGGTTTGGCGGCGAGAATGGCGAGGACCCCGTCCTCAAGTCGCTGCCCCTGCCCGCCCTCGTCGACGTCGATTTCGTGGGCGGCGAGCGTGCCGGCCAGCTCAACCAGTTGCGCGCGCTGGTCGCCCAGACAGCGCCGGGCGCCAGGATCATCCCGCACGCCGAGTGGCTCGGACCGGTCGCGCGGCTGATCCGCTCGCTCGCCTGGGTTGCAGGTGCGCTGGTGGTACTGATGATTCTCGCCAGCGCAGCGGTTGTCATCATGACCGCGCGCGCAGCGCTCGGAACCCATTTTGCAACGATCGAGATGCTGCACCTGATCGGCGCGACCGACCGGCAGATCGCGCGACTGTTCCAGCGCCGTATCGCAATCGACACCGCTTATGGCATCGCGCTCGGCACTGCGGTCGCGGCGGCGATATTGCTGCTCATCGCCTGGCAATGGGCGAGGGTGACCGCGGGGCTGGCCGCCACCGCGTCACTGGGGGCCGCAGGCTGGGCGCTCTTGCTGGCGCTGCCGCTATTGGCTATCGCGCTGGCTGCTTTGACGGCGCGCCAGACGCTGCTCGCCGCGCTCAAGAAGATTTTATGATCAAGCGCCTGATTTCGCTCCTCTTCCTCGTCTGGGTGCTCGGCTTCGCCTGGTTCGCGCTGCTGCCGCCGATGCCGGCGCCGCCGCAGAAGACCGACGCGATTGTCGTGCTGACCGGCGGACCGGGGCGGATCGACCGCGCTCTCGAGCTGCTGGAGACGGGACAGGCAAAGCGGCTCTTGATCAGCGGTGTCGCGCGCGAGGTGAAACCGCGCGAACTCGCCGCGGAATATGAGCGGCCACAAAAGCTCTTCGATTGCTGCATCGCGCTTGGCTTCGAGGCCGAGGATACGCGCTCCAACGCCACCGAGGTCGCGAGCTGGGTTGCGCGGCGCAACTACAAGACGGTGCGGCTCGTCACGACGGACTGGCACATGCGCCGCGCCCAATATGAGATCGGTCGCGCGGTGGGCGACGCGGTGACCATAATTCCCGACGCGGTGCGCAGCCGTCCGACCTTCTCGACCCTGTTTCGCGAATATCACAAATATCTCGCGGGACTGGCGGGCGGTCTCCTAGGGCTGTAAGCCCCGCCCGTGCACTATACTCTCGCCCTTTTCCGCTCCATCCTGTTCTGGCTCGCCTTCTTCCTCGCCAGCACCATCTGCTCGATCGGCGCCGTCGTCGCATTGCCGATTTCGCACCACGCGACGCGCGCATTCGTGCGGGGCTGGGCTGCCTTCCACCGGCTCATATGCCGGGGTATCCTGGGGCACCGGATCGTTGTCGAAGGCGCGATGCCCGACACACCTGTCCTCTATGTCTTCAAGCATGAGGGGGCGTTCGAAACAATCGAACAGCCCTTGCTGTTCCGCTGGCCCGCGGTGTTTGCAAAGGAGGAGCTCTTCTCGATACCAGTCTGGGGGCAGGCGGCGCGCTTCTATGGTCTCATCCCGGTCGATCGCGACGGCGGGGGCAAGGCGATGCGCGCCATGCTCGCCGCCGCAAGGGCAGCGCTCGACGCGGGCCGCCCGCTCGTGCTCTTCGCGGAAGGCACGCGCGTCCCGCATGGGCTCGCGCCGCCCCTCCGCGCCGGCTTTGCCGGTATGTACCGCTTGCTCGGCGTGCCGGTGATCCCGGTCGCGGTGGACAGCGGCATCGCCTACCCGCCCCACCGCTGGGTCAAATGGCCTGGCACGATCACCTACAAAATCGGCGACACGATCCCTGCGGGTCTTCCCCGCGAAGAGGCCGAGACGCGCGTCTGGCGCGCGATCAACGCGCTCAATCCGCCCGAGGCGCTGGAGCAGCCGGCTTCATCATAATTCGGTTCGCGTTGAAAAGGGCGGGGAGCCCGCATGGTTTCCCGACAGCTCCTGCTCCGCACGCGCGGGTTTCTAATGCTTCCGGCCGAAGTCGGGCGCCGGATCATCCTGACCTTCGGCGATAATCGAGCGACGGATCGCCCGCGTTCGCGTAAACCACGCCTCAAGCTTGTCGCCGTCGCCGCGACGGATGGCCTGCTGAAGCACGGTCAGGTCTTCGTTGAAGCGCTGCAGCGTTGCAAGCACCGCGTCCTTATTGGCGAGAAAAACGTCGCGCCACATCACAGGGTCACTCGCCGCGATGCGCGTGAAATCGCGAAACCCGCCCGCGGAATATTTGATCACTTCGCTCTCGGTCACTTCCTCAAGCTCGCTCGCGGTACCGACGATCGTATAAGCGATCAGGTGCGGTAAATGGCTCGTCACAGCAAGCACCATGTCGTGATGTTCGGCGTCCATCGTGTCGACGGTCGCGCCGAGTGCTTGCCAGAAGCCGGTCAGCGCGGTTACAGCATCCACCGGCGCGTCGGGGGCGGGGGTGATAATGCACCAGCGCCCCTCGAACAGCGTCGCAAAGCCCGCGGCAGGGCCGCTGTTTTCAGTCCCCGCGACCGGGTGCGCCGGGATAACCAGGTGACCAGGCAGCGCCGCGCGCAGCGCCGCACCCACTCCTGCCTTCGATGAGCCGACGTCCGAGACGATCGCGCTTTGCGCAAGCCCCGGCGCCATGGCGCGTGCCGCATCGGCCATACCGCCAACCGGCACGGCCAGAATCACCAGGTCGGCGTCCCTCACCGCATCTGCCGCATCATCTGCAATACGGTCACAAAAGCCAAGCAAGCGCGCCTCGCCCCTCACGTCGGCGCTGACATCGTGGCCGGTCACTGCCACGCCCGGCAACCGAGCCTTGACCGCGCGTGCGATCGAGGAGCCGATCAACCCGAGCCCGATGACTGCAAGACGTTCGATCGCCATCGCCGCAGTCAGCCCGCAAGCGCGGCGCGGATCGCCGCCGCCAGCCCTCGTGTCTCTTCCTCGGTGCCGATCGTCATGCGCAGCGCATGCGGCAGCCCCTGCCCCGGCAGCCAGCGTACGATATAGCCCGCGTCCATCAGGCGATTATACACCGTCTCGGCGCTCACGCTGCCTTCGAACAGCACGAGCAGGAAGTTTGTCGCCGACGGTACGACGCGCACGCCATGATTCCCCAGCCCCTCTATCTCCCGCGCCAGCCAGGCGCGCCACCGGGCATTATGCTCGCGGCTGCGGATTACAAAATCATCATCGCCGAGCGCTGCGACCGCCGCTGCCTGTCCGGCGCGCGTGACATTGAAGGGGAGGCGAATGCGGTGCAGTGACGAAATCACGTCCGAAGACGCATAGCCCCATCCGATCCGTTCAGCGGCGAGGCCGTGAATCTTCGAAAAGGTCCGGGTGACAAAGACGTTCGGCTCGGTCTTCGCCAGTTCGAGGCCGCCGTCGTCCTGGTCGGGTGCGAGATATTCTGCATAGGCCTGGTCGATCACGAACAGCACATCCTTGGGCAGGCCCGCATGGAGCCGCGCTACCTCCTCGCCCGTCGCGAGGGTCCCGGTCGGATTGTTCGGATTGGCAAGATAGACGACGCGTGTCTTGTCGGTCACCGCGGCGAGGAGCGCGTCGACATCGGTCGCATAGTCGCGATCCTCGGCCTCGACGGGGGTTGCGCCGACCCGCCGGGCCGCGATCTCGTACACCGCGAAGCCATAACGCACATAGAGAATCTCGTCGCCCGCCCCGGCGTAGGTTCCCGCGGCAAGGTGCAGCAGTTCGTCCGACCCGTTGCCGCAGATGATGCGCGACGGATCGAGCCCGAACTTGGCGGCAATCGCTTCGCGCAGATGGTTGGATCCCGGGTCGGGATAGCGCGATAGAGCATCGGCGGCGCCCTGCGCTGCCGCGAAGGCTGCGCGCGCCGCATCGCTGGTGCCGAGCGCGTTTTCGTTCGCGCTGAGCTTGATCAACGGCCGCCCGTCGGCGCCCGCGGACTTGCCGGGAACATAGGGAGCGATGCCGCTGATCCACGGCTTCGGTGTGAGCGTCGGGGTCGCGTTGGTCATGCCGCGCCGTTTAGCGGCTGCGCCGCCCGAGTCCAGCACGTTGACAGCGCCCCACTGCGCGCTTAGCCCCGCGCGAGCGATGGCGAGCCTGCTTCACGAGATCCAGCATCACGGCGTGACGATCAACGCACCGCTGGCGCTCGACAGCGGCCAGTCGCTGCCCTCCGTAACGATTGCCTATCAAAGCTACGGCACGCTCGCGCCGGACAAGTCGAACGCGGTGCTGGTCTGCCACGCGCTCACCGGCGACCAATATGTCGCGAGCAACCATCCCGCGACCGGCAAGCCCGGCTGGTGGGCGCGTATGGTTGGGCCGGGCAAGCCCGTCGACACGGACCGCTTTTTCGTGATCTGCGCCAATGTGCTCGGCAGCTGCATGGGGTCGAGCGGCCCGGCGAGTCCCGATGCTCTGACCGGTGCGCCGCTCGGCATGGCATTTCCGGTGATTACGATCGGCGACATGGTGCGTGCACAGGCCATGCTGCTCGACCATCTCGGCATCGCCCGGCTTCATGCCGTCATCGGCGGTTCGATGGGCGGAATGCAGACGCTTGCCTGGGCCTCGGCCTATCCCGAACGGCTTGCCTCGGCGATCGTTATCGCCAGCGCGGCGCGTCATTCGGCGCAGAATATCGCGTTTCACGAAGTGGGGCGACAGGCGATCATGGCCGATCCTGACTGGCAGGACGGCCAATATTATGGCGGTACGCGCGGGCCGACGAAGGGCCTCGCTGTCGCGCGGATGGCGGCGCACATCACCTATTTGTCCGAAGCGGGGCTGACCGAGAAATTCGGTCGCCGCCTGCAGGCCCGCGATGCGAAGAGCTTCGGCTTCGACGCGGATTTCCAGATCGAGTCCTATCTCAGACATCAAGGGCTCGCATTTACCGATCGCTTTGACGCAAACGCCTATCTCTACATCACCCGCGCGATGGATTATTTCGACCTCGCAGAAGCGCATGATGGCCAGCTCGCGAACGCCTTTGCGGGCGCTAAAGATGTACGTTTCACCCTGGTAAGCTTCGACACCGACTGGCTCTACCCCACCGCCGAATCGCGCCGCATCGTCCAGGCTCTGCAAAGCGTCGGCGCGGCGGCGAGCTTCGTCGAGCTGTCGGCGCCCTTCGGCCATGACAGCTTCCTTCTCGAGGTTCCCGCGCTCGACGCGATAGTGGCGGGGTCTCTTGAGGCAGGCCTCGCGTGACCGATAGCTCGCGCCTGTCCTTCGCACCTGTGGGCATGCAGGTTGATGCAATCCATGACTTTCTGACGCAAAGCGATCGGACCGAGGATATCGCCCCCGCAGTCGCCGAAGATACCGTTGCCGGTTCGCTCTGCATCGGCGCCTTTGCACCGACTGGCGAAGAGATCGGTGTGGCCCGCGTCATCACCCACCGGGCGAGCGTCGCTTCTCGCGTTGACGGCTATGTACTCGGGACCCGTCGCGGGCACAGTCTTGCAGCGCACATGGTGACAGCGCTCCACGATCACGCCGAACGTCAGGGGTTGCGGCGCGGGATGCTTCCCGCCCGGGACGCCCACACTCTTCATTCCTCGCTCGGATGGACACCTCTTGAGGATAGCAAGCCCTTCATGCAGAGGCATGTCCCCGACGTTCACAAGCGGCAGACCGATGAAGCTGCGTCCTGACCTTGCAATCATCGCAGACGCGGTCCCTGGGGCGTCACGCGTGCTCGACGTCGGCTGCGGCGACGGCGAACTGATGGCCGCGCTCCGCGAAAAGGGTGTCGATGCGCGCGGGTTGGAGATCGATCCCGCCAATGTCACAGCAGCAATCGCCCGCGGTCAGTCGGTCGTTCAAGGCGACGCCAACCACGATCTGGCCGACTATCCCGACAACGCCTTCGACTATGCCATTCTCTCACAGACGCTCCAAACGACCGAGCGACCCGATCGCGTCGTAGACGAACTGCTTCGCATCGCGCCCCGCGCTTTTGTCAGTTTTCCCAATTTTGCGCACTGGCGCGTGCGGCTTGCCCTGCTGTGGAACGGCCGGATGCCGGTAACCCGGCTGCTTCCCGTCGCCTGGTATGAAACCCCGAACATCCACCATGTCACGGTAAGCGATTTTCGGGACCTGGTGCGCGCACGCGGCATCGCAGTGGAGCGCGCCTGGTATCTCTCGGGTGACCGCCCCACGAGCGACGCGGCGGCAAGCTGGCGCGCCGAACACGCAATATTCCTGATTGCGCGGGGCTGATGCCGCCGTTGCCTAGCGATCACTCGGCATCAATCCCTTCGCCAGCAAGTCATTCGCGGTCCGCGCAACCTCACCGATGTCGGCGTCAGCGTCCCACAAGCCATAACGCATGCCCAGAAAGACGTTCATTCCGGCAATCGCCCAGGCGTGAATCTCGCCGACGTCGGAGCGGATTTCGCCGCGCGCGGCGCCCGCTTCCAGCCGCTGGCGAATGCGCTCGACGGTCGTCTCATAGTGGCGGCGATAGCTCGCGTAATCGACGAACTCGGCCTCGTCGATGATACGGTAAATTTCGCGATGTTCGCGAACGAAACCCAGAAAGGATTCAAGGCCTATGCGCTCGGCGGCAATTTCGTCGGGAGCGGTCTGGACGATTGGCGTCACATGGTCGCGCAGCTGCTCGCTCATATAGCGGACAAGCGCCTGAAAGATTTCCTCCTTGGAATCGAAATAGGTATAGAAGCTGCCGAGCGCAGTGCCCGCCCGCCGCGTGATCGCGCTGATTGACGCTTCGTGAAAGCCGCGCTCGCCAAATTCGACGGCGGCCGCGTCAAGGAGCTTGCGCAGGGTTCTCCGCCCGCGATCCGTTCGCGGGGTCTTGTCGCGTGTGCCGGCGGCGTCCGGTGCCGATCGCTCCTCTGCCGCCGCTCTGTTCGGCTGATCCATCGCGCCATTCCCTCTTGCCGGCCCCTGCCTCAATCGTGGCATTTTCGCACCACTGGCAAGCAAAAAGCGCCGGAACCAAGTTCGAAGTTGAAACTTGGTTCACCTTTCATTATTGACCCTGCCGCGGCTTGGCAAGACCAGGTCCGCGAAAAGATCATGCCATTAACGGCAAATGGGGGGTGGCGAGAGGTCACCCGTGACATGGGAGACTCATCATGCGTCCTTTCGCCCGCCAGATGCGCCGCGCGATCCTCGCCACAACGACGATGTCGATGCTCGCGTTCGCGCCCGCTGCCTTCGCACAGGAGGATCCAGGAGCGATCAGCGACGATGCAGGCGAAATCATCGTCACGGCGCGCCGCCGCGACGAGAGGCTGGTCGACGTGCCGATCGCGGTGACCGCCATTTCAGGCGATACACTCGCCAAGGCCGGCGCGCTCGACATCACCGACATCGCCAACATGGCCCCGAATACGACGCTCGAAAATTCGCGCGGCACCAACTCGACCCTCACCGCCTTCATCCGGGGCGTTGGCCAGCAAGATCCGGTGCCGGGCTTTGAAGCAGGGATCGGCATCTATCTCGACGACGTCTATCTCAACCGTCCGCAAGCAGCTGTGCTCGACATCTACGACGTCGAACGAATCGAGGTCCTGCGGGGTCCGCAGGGCACGCTTTACGGGCGCAATACAATCGGCGGTGCGGTCAAATATGTGACGCGACGCCTCGACCCCGACACCCCTGAGCTGCGCATCCGCGGCACGCTGGGCACCTTCAAGCAGGCCGACCTCGTCGTGACGGCCAGCGCGCCGGTCAGCGACCTGATCCGCGTCGGTGGCTCGGTCGCGCGCCTGTCGCGCGGTGGCTTCGGTGATAATCTCAATATTCCGGGGCTTGAAAACTACAACAAGGACGTATGGGCGGGCCGCGCTTCGATTGAAATGGGGGGCCACGGAGCGCCCGTCTTCATTCGCATTTCGGGTGACTACACGCGCGACAAGTCGGACCCGCGCAACGGGCACCGCCTGATCCCCGGCCTTATCTCTGGCGCGCCCGTCCTCGACAATGTCTATGACACCCGTGCCGGGCTCAACGACCCGAAGCAGGATGTGAAGGCCTATGGCCTCGCCATGAACGTCTCTGCCGAGCTGAGCGACAATCTGACGCTGCGTTCGATCAGTGCGTGGCGCAAGGATACGAGCTTCACGCCGATCGATTTCGATGCGCTGCCAGCCGTCGACGTCGACGTGCCCGCGGTTTATCGCAACGAGCAGCTCAGTCAGGAATTTCAGCTCCTGTACGACAGTGACCGGCTTCACGGTCTCGTCGGCTTCTATTATCTCGATGCCCGCGCCGCGACGTCGTTCGATGTGCTTCTGGGTCTGACCGGCGCGACGATCGGACTTCCGGGACTCAACGGATATACGGCGGGCGACGTGCGGACCGACACCTGGTCGGTGTTCGGCGACTTCACCTTCGATTTCACCGACAGTCTCAGCCTGTCGGTCGGAGGGCGCTATACAAACGACAAGCGCGACGCCTTCGTTTACAAGGCGAACCGGATCACGGGTCTGTCTCCCGAATTCGGCGGCACTCTCGATCCCATCGCCATCGCGGTCGCTACCGATTTCCGGGGCCAGCGCACCTTCAAGGAATTCACACCGCGCGCATCGCTGAGCTTCAAGCCCGACGCCGACAATTTGATCTACGCCTCCTATTCGAAAGGATTCAAGGGCGGCGGCTTCGATCCCCGCGGCTCGGGAACCTCGGCGCCGATCAGCGATGCCAGCGTCGGGCGGACCTATGCCGATATCTACAACTTCCTCGCCTTCGACCCGGAAAAGGTCGACAGTTACGAGATTGGCTACAAGGGATCGCTGCTTGACCGCCGGCTGACGCTCAGCCTCGCCGGCTTCTACATGGACTATAAGGACGTGCAGATACCAGGCTCGGTCGGGTGTGTGGTCGGCGGGGTTCAAAGCTTCTGCGGTATCACCACCAACGCCGCAAAGGCACGCCTCCAGGGTTTCGAAGCCGAAGCCAGTGCCGTGCTCGCCCGCGATTTCGCGGGGGCGGGTTCGGCGGTCCGCTTCAACGGATCGGTCGGCTTCATCGACGCAAAATACAAGCGCTTCATCGGCCCGACCGGCGTCGATGTCTCGGATGAGCGAACCTTCCAGAACACGCCCAAGTGGACCGCCGCCGGCACAATCGCCGCGACGATCCCGGCGATGGGCGGCATGGTCGATGCCTCGACCGGTCTCACCTATCGCAGCCTCACCCACCAGTTCGAAGTGCCGATCCCGGCGCTCGACCAGCCGGGCTATGTGCTATGGGACGCAAGCCTCGTCTGGACCGCCGACAGCGGCGACTATTCGATCGGCCTCCACGGCAAGAACCTCGCGAACAAGCATTATATCACGTCGGGTTATAATTATCAGAATGCCGCGGGCGGCTCGACGCTCGGTCTTGAAGGCGTGCTCACCGCTTTCTACGGCAACCCGCGTCAGGTCTTCGTGACGGGTACCGTGAAATTCTGAGGACCCGCGTCCGAAAAAGGGGAAGGGGCGCCGGTTGTGCGCCCCTTTTTATTCCCCGAGCGGCGGCGCCCCGCGCGCGGCGATCATTCGCTCGCCGTCGATGACAATCGGGCTCGCGACAGCGTCGATTGCCGCACCTTCGGGGCGAAAGCGCATGCCGCGCGCCACCACCTGCGGATCAGCGAAGACGCCGGCGAGATCGTTGATCGGCCCCGCCGGCACGCCCTCGGCGTCAAGCGCGAGCGAAAGCGGCTGCGCGTCCCAGGCGGCAATCTTTGCCGCCAGCATCGGGATCAGGGTAGAGCGGTTCTCAAGCCGCGCTGCATTGGTCGCAAAGCGTGGGTCCGTGCCCCATTCGGGCATGCCCAGGATCGTGCAAAGCTTGCGGTACTGACTGTCATTGCCCACCGCGATGACAAGCTGCCCATCGGCCGTCGCAAAGACCTGATAGGGGACGACATTGGCATGTCCGCTGCCCATCCGCTTTGGCACGACCCCGCTCGCCAGATAGTTGGCGGCCTGATTGGCGAGCACCGCGACCTGGCTGTCGAGGAGGGCCATGTCGATATGGGCCCCTGCCCCCATGACGTCACGACGCCGCAGCGCGGCAAGGATGGCAACGGTCGAATAGAGGCCGGTGAAGATGTCGGCATAGGCGATGCCGGCCTTCTGCGGCGGCCCATCGGGCTCGCCGGTGAGCGACATGAATCCGCTCATCGCCTGGACGATATAGTCGTAGCCGGCACGGTGCGCATAAGGGCCGGTCTGGCCAAAACCCGTGACCGAACAGACGATCAGCTGCGGAAAGTCGGCGCGAAGCCGCGCGGGGTCGAGGCCATATTTGGCGAGCCCCCCCACCTTGTAATTTTCGATAACGACGTCGGCGTCTGCGAGCAGCTCGCGCAGCGCGGTCTGCCCCGCGCCGGTCGCGATGTCGATCGCGATGCTTCGCTTGCCGCGGTTGCAGCTGTGATAATAGGCGGCGCCCAGATCTTCGCCCGCCGCGCCCGTCACAAAAGGCGGGCCCCAATGGCGCGTATCGTCGCCCACCTCCGGCCGCTCGATCTTGATCACCTCGGCACCGAGGTCAGCGAGCAATTGTCCGCACCAGGGGCCCGCGAGCACGCGGGCAAGTTCAATGACGCGCAGGCCCTCGAGCGGCCGCGAAACCGACTGGTTCATATCAGGAAAAGGCGCTGATGCCGGTGATCGCGCGGCCGAGGATCAGCGCGTGGACGTCGTGCGTGCCCTCATAGGTGTTCACCGTCTCGAGATTCACGGCGTGGCGGATCACATGATATTCGGCCGCGATGCCGTTGCCGCCATGCATGTCGCGCGCGGTCCGCGCGATATCGAGCGCCTTGCCGCAATTGTTGCGCTTCAAGAGGCTGATCCGATCGGGGGCAAGCCGCCCCTCGTCGATCAACCGCCCCACGCGCAGCGCGGCCTCGGTGCCGAGCGCGATCTCGGTGAGCATGTTTGCAAGCTTGAGCTGCACGATCTGGTTCGCCGCAAGCGGCCGCCCGAACTGCTTGCGCTCAAGTGTGTAACTGCGAGCTGCTTCATAGCAGAATTCTGCGGCACCCATAGCGCCCCAGCCGATGCCGTAGCGCGCACGATTGAGGCAGCCAAATGGGCCCTTCAACCCTGACACATTGGGGAGCAACGCGTCTTCACCGACCTCAACCCCGTCCATCACGATTTCGCCGGTGATCGATGCGCGCAACGAAACCTTGCCCTCGATCTTTGGGGCCGCCAGACCCTTCATTCCCTTCTCGAGGAGGAATCCGCGGATCGCACCATCATGGGCGTCGGATTTCGCCCAGACGACAAAAACGTCCGCGATCGGCGAATTGGTAATCCACATCTTCGCGCCCTTGAGGCGGTAGCCGCCTTCGATCTTCTCTGCGCGCGTTCGCATCCCCGCGGGGTCGCTGCCCGCATCGGGCTCGGTAAGACCAAAGCAGCCGACCAGCTCGCCCGAAGCGAGGCCTGGCAGGAAGCGACGTTTCTGCTCCTCGCTGCCATAGGCGTTGATCGGGTGCATCACGAGGCTGCTTTGCACCGAGCAGGCCGAACGATAACCTGAATCGACGCGCTCGACTTCGCGTGCGATCAGCCCGTAGCTGACATAATTGAGCCCGGCTCCACCATATTCAGGATCGATGGTCGCGCCGAGCAGGCCGAGTTGTCCCATTTCGCGCATGATCTCGCGGTCGAAACGCTCCTCGAGGAAGGCAGAGGTGACACGGGGCAGCAGCGCGCCTTGCGCATAACCACGCGCGGTGTCGCGCACCATCCTTTCTTCCTCAGAGAGCTCGGCTTCGAGCGCCAGCGGGTCGAACGGGTCGAGCGCCTCGATGCGCTGCGGATCGGCCATCGGATCGGCTTTCTTCAAAAGCGCGGCCCAGCGATCGGGCTGCTAGGGAGTGGTCGCGCCCTTGCGGGCGATCGCGGCAGCGGGGCTGTCGCGTGGCTCCAATATCGCTGCGGTCTCGATGAGGTCAAGCGCGCGCCGCGCCTCGTGATAGCGGCGCGCATCGATCAGCCACTCGCTCGCTGCTTCCGCCCCGGGGAGCGCCTGAACCTCCTCGATCGCCTTGTCGACCTGCCCCGCTCCCAGATATCGGCGCGCGCGTTCGATGCGCTCGGACGCGCGCGGCGACGGAGCGCCCGCCGGGCGCACGACGAACAATTCGCTGAGTTCGCGCCTGAAACCGGTCCACAGACTGCCGCTGCTCTCGCCATTGCGGCCAACGAGCTGCGGGGCGAGCGCATCGAGTTCGCTGCGCAGTTGCTCGAGGGTAATCGGGTCGCGCGAGGTATCGATGATCGTCTTTACCGCATTGGGCTGGTCATCTCCAAAGCGCAGCCGCAGCTGCGCCTCAAGATAGCCGAGCGACAGACCGCGGTCGAGTGCCCGGCGCGCAGCAAATGCGATCAGCAACCCCTCGGCGCGCGTCGCGTTCCCTGACGCCGACGCCGCTTCAAGCGTGATGCGCGACAGCCGCGTTTCAAGCTCCGCCACCCGTACCGACAGGGCGCTCGCACTATCCACCGGAGCCACGACCATTGCGGGCTCGGCGGGCCGCGCCGCCGGTGCCGCACTATCTTCGGGTGACACAGCGCTGCCTGGCACCGGCGCGGGCGCCACCTTAATGGCGGGCGCCTGCCCGCTGCCTGGCAGCAGGCGCGTCATCGCCCATCCGCCGCCGACAATGCCGATCACCAGGACCAGCATGGCGCCGATCGCTAAACTACGGAACGAAGGACTCTTTCCGCGAGCGCCCTCGTCGGTGCGGACGCTTTTGTCGCTGTCGATTGCCATATCTCTCTTTCGAACGACCCCATTTTTCAGCCTTTGTGGCACAAAGCACAGGCGAGTGCCAACATTGCCGCGTCATCGGGTCGCTCTGCAACTGCGACATTGCTCCATCCTGCCCCCGCCGCAGCCGCCGCCTTGCAGCTGATCGCCCCGAGCGTCAGATGCGCGCGTCTACCCGGCACGAGGTCGGCGATCCGTTCAGCACCGCGCCGGCTGTGCGCGAGAAGGACCGCGGGCGCGGCGATCAAGGCCGGCCAGTCGTCGGGCGGCGCTACGGCATCGGCCGCATAGCAGGCAATCGCGCTAATCGCAGCACCGCGCGCGTCGAAGCGCGTCCGATCGCGCCCGCAAAGCCAAAGAATCCGCTCTATTCCGCGTGACGTCATGGCATCGATCAATGTCTGCCCGTCGGTTGCGCCAACTTCTACGACGCTGAGACCCGCCGCGCGCGCGGCCTCAGCCGTCGCCGCGCCGACCGCATGGACGGGCAGCACCGCCAGCCTTGCCAGACCGTCGCCTCCGAGCCGGGCCGCCTGCGCGCTCGTCAGCAGCAGCGCGTCGAAGTGAGCGGGATCGGGCGCGGTCCAGGCGAGCGGGTGCACCGCAAAGAGCGGACAATGCCGCGCGTCGAGCCCGACCGCGCGCGCGCGAGACACCGTCGCTGCTCCACCAGGATCGGGGCGCGTGACAATGAGCGGCAGCCCTTTGCTCATGGCGCGAACAGGCGCCGGACAGATTCAGGGGCTTCGGCGAGCAGCCGGCGCGCAAGTACCGCCGCGGCCTCGCTGTCGCCGATAAGGGCATGATCCGCCACATGGTCGGCGCCGTCGACCGAGAAAATCTCGCCGTCGAGCCGGAGCGTGCCGTCGTTCAGGAAGCGCGCATGCGCCGCAACCGGCGAACGGCAGTCGCCGCCCAGCGCGGCGAGAAAGGCGCGCTCCGCCATCACCGCGGCATGCGTCCGCGCGTCGTCCACCGCCGCGACCAGCGCGTGCACCCGTCCATCGTCCGAGCGGCATTCGATCCCGATCGCCCCCTGCGATGCAGCGGGAAGCAGGAGCGCTGCATCCTGCACAACGCCGATGTCGTGCAGTCCGAGCCGATCGAGCCCCGCCGCCGCGAGGAGGGTCGCATCGGCCTCGCCTGCCGCGAGTTTGGCGAGTCGTGTCGCCACATTGCCGCGCAGCAGCACCGTTTCGAGGTCCGCGCGCAGCCGCTTGACCTGTGCGGCGCGGCGCGGGCTACTCGTTCCCAGTTTCGCTCCGGGTGGCAGGTCCGCGATCGTCGAGGCCACGAGCCCCTCGCGAACCACGAGCCGGTCGCGCGGGTCGGCGCGGGGCAGTATCGCCGCCAGCCTGAAGCGCGCGTCGCGGAGCGTTTCGACATCCTTCAGACTATGCACCGCGACATCGATAACGCCGGTATCAAGCATCGCGTCGAGCTCGCGGGTCCACAAGGCTTTGCCACCGACCTCCGCCAGCGCGCGGTCCTGAATCTTGTCCCCGGTTGCCGTGATCGGCACGATGACGAGCGCCGCAGCATCTAGCCCGTGCGCCGAGCGGAGCGCCGTCGCCGCCATGGTTGCCTGCGCCATCGCTAGCGGCGAGGCGCGCGTGCCGATACGCAGCGGCGCGTCGAGGGTTGGAATCTCGGTCATGCGCCGCTGCTAGGCGCTGCGCGGGCGAAAGGGAAGATGGCGCACGCGCAACCCCGCTTGCTCCCCGGCGTCCCGCGCGAGTAAGGGGGCAGAGCAAATGACCTTGATCCTCGGCCTGGAATCGAGCTGCGACGAAACCGCGGCAGCGCTCGTCGACAGCGAGCGGCGCGTCCTTGCGCACCGCGTCGCAGGACAGGAGGCCGAGCACAGACCCTATGGCGGCGTCGTCCCCGAGATTGCGGCGCGCGCCCATGTCGACCGCCTCGCACCGCTCATCGAGGGGGTGCTCACCGACGCAGGCGTTTCACTCGCCGATGTCGATGCGATCGCGGCGACGGCGGGGCCGGGGCTGATCGGCGGAGTGATGGTCGGCCTCGTCACAGGCAAGGCGCTCGCCCACGCGGCGGGCAAGCCCTTGGTTGCCGTCAATCATCTTGAGGGACACGCGCTTTCGCCGCGTCTCATCGACGCCAGCCTTGCGTTTCCCTATCTGCTACTGCTCGTCTCGGGCGGGCATTGCCAGCTCCTTCTCGTCCGCGGCGTCGGCGATTACCGGCGTCTCGCGACAACGATCGACGATGCCGCCGGCGAGGCGTTCGACAAGACTGCCAAACTGCTCGGTCTCGGTTATCCGGGTGGTCCGGCGATTGAACGCGTTGCGGCGGCCGGAGACCCGCACGCGGTGGCTTTGCCGCGCCCTCTCGTCGGCAGCAGCGAGCCCCATTTCTCCTTTGCTGGGCTCAAGAGTGCGGTTGCGCGCGCAGCTGCAGCGGGCGAGCACAGCATCCCCGACCTTGCCGCTTCCTTCCAGCAGGCCGTGGTCGACTGCCTTGTCGACCGCTCCCGCATCGCCCTTTCAGCCTGTCCCGAGGCGAGCGCTTTTGTCGTCGCAGGCGGCGTCGCGGCCAATGGCGCGGTCCGCTCCGCACTGACCGAACTTGCCGCTCGCTTCGACAAACCCTTTGTCGCACCGCCGCTGTGGCTCTGCACTGACAATGGCGCGATGATTGCCTGGGCGGGTGCCGAGCGGCTCGCCGCGGGTCTCACCGATCCCCTGTCGGTCGCAGCTCGGCCGCGCTGGCCGCTCGACGACACGGCGGAGCCGGTTCGCGGAGCGGGAGTGAAAGCATGACGTCATCCTTCGTTCGCTTCGGCGTGGTCGGCGGCGGTGCGTGGGGAACCGCGCTTGCTCAGCTCCTTGCCGCGGACGGCGCGCCGGTTCGCCTCTGGGCGCGCGAGGAAGAGGTCGTCCAGGCGATTAACACACAGCACCGAAATCCGCTTTTCTTGCCCGACGCGCCGCTCGCGCCCTCGCTGACCGCAACCGCGAACCTCGCCGATCTGAAAGATCTGGACGCGCTGCTCGTCGTCGTTCCCGTCCCCTATTTGCGCGCCGTTCTCGGCTCGCTGCCTCCGGACAATTCACCGCTGGTTTTTTGCAGCAAGGGCATGGAGGCAGAGAGCTTCGCCTTCCCCGTCGACCTGGCACGCGATGCCTTCCCGGCCCGCCCGCGTGCGGTGTTGTCGGGGCCGACCTTTGCGCACGAAGTTGCAGCCGGGCTGCCAACCGCGATAACGCTCGCCGCTGACGATCTCGCACTTGCCGAAGCGCTCGCCCACGCGCTCGCGCGACCGCATTTTCGGCCCTATGCTTCGACTGACGTGATCGGCGCCGAGATCGGCGGAGCCGTCAAGAATATCCTCGCGATCGCCTGCGGCATCGTCGACGGGGCCGGATTGGGCCTCAACGCGCGCGCGGCCCTGATCAGCCGCGGTTTCGCTGAAATGACGCGTTTTGGCCTCGCACGCGGCGCCCAGGCCGAAACGCTCGCGGGACTGGCCGGACTTGGCGATCTCGTGCTCACCTGCACCTCGTCCAACTCGCGCAACTTTGCGCTCGGCCAAGGCCTTGGACGCGGCCAGTCCGCCGCAGAGCTCATGGCGGATCGCCGCACCGTTGCCGAAGGCGCGTTCAGCGCGCCAGTTGTGGCTGCAGCAGCGCGCGCAGGGGGCATCGACATGCCGATTACCGATGCGGTCGCGCGCCTCGTCGCGGGCGAAACCAGCGTCGCCGATGCGGTTCAGGCGCTGCTCAGCCGGCCACTGCGACGCGAAGGCGCGTGAGACATACCCCATCCCTGTTCGCGCGCGCACGATTGCCTGCATCGCCGAGGCGCGCTAGTCTCTGCGGCGGGGATGAGCAGAAGGGGCGCGAGGCTTGAGCCAGACGGACAGCGCAGCCGCGCCCTCCCCCTCCCATTCCACGCCTGATCAGCCCATGCACGACGCCGATGCGGCCGCGCTTGCCAAGGGTGGCCGCACCAATTTCTTCGGCTTCGTTCTGCGTCTCGTCGCGCGCCTGCCCTTCCTGTACGTGGCCGGCCGCTGGTACGGTGCTGATCTGGTGGGCCGGTTCGCTTTTGCGGTGCTCGTCATCGAGCTGGTCGCGCAGGTTGCGACGCTCGGCCTCAAACGTGGCCTTGCAGAACAATTGAGTGCCCCCGGCGCGGACCCGCGCATCGTCGTATGGGACGGAATGTTCGTCGCATTCCTCGCCTCGGCGCTCGGTTCGGCGATCCTCTTCCTCCTGCCGCACCTCATGTATCCTGCAGGCGACGTCAGCGAGACTGATCGCTGGATGGCACTGCTTGTCTTTGCCATCGCGGGCACCGAAATCGCGCTGGCCGCCTGCGCCTATCGCTTCGACATCGGCGCGACAGTGCGCGCGCGCGCGATCGTCGAGCCTTGGGCGATCAGCATCGCGGCGGTCGGCTTCTGGTTCGTGTCCGTGCACGACGGGCTGATGCTCTCCTACGCCGCGGCGATGGTCGCGGCGTTTCTGACGGCTTTGTGGCCAATGATCCGCCACTATGGCGGTCCCGGAGTCTGGCGCCCGCATCCCGCGCATCTGATCGGGCTCGCACGCCGCAACGCGCCGCTCGCCGCCGCCGATGCCATCGAGTGGGGAACGCGCCGCCTCGATCTCTTCATCCTCGGCCAGTTCACCTCGCCGACCATCTATGGCATCTATTATATGGCGCAGCAGGTTGCCTCGCTGCCGCAAAAGCTCAAGACAAGCTTCGAGCCGATCCTCGGCCCCGTCATCACGCGCAGCCTCGCGGAGAAGCGTTTTGCCGCGGTCGCCGCCCAGGTCAGCCAGGTCGGCTTCTGGATCATAGCCGCGCAGGCAGGGGTAGCGCTTGCGCTCGGCATTCCAGGCGAAGCGGTAATGGGTCTCGTCGGGCCCGAATTCGTCGTTGGTACCGGAGCGCTCGCATTCCTGCTCGCCGCCGAAGTCGTTGCCGCGACCGCGGTGGTGAGCGAAGCCGCGCTTGTCTATGTCGCGCGCCACCGGAACCTTCTGATCAGCCTTGCGACCCTCGCGCTCCAGGCAGCGCTAAGCGTGGGCCTGATTTTCGCCGCGCGGTCGATGGAGATGCCACCAATCTATTATGCGGGCGCAGTGGCGCTCGCGCTCATGCTGGCGCTGGGATTTGCTTCGGTTGCGAAGGCGTGGCTTCTCGCGCGCATCCTGAAAGCGCCGGTAAACAGCCTGCGCTGGGCGCTCGTCTGGGCGACTGCGGGCGCGGCGGTTCTTGGTTGGGGCGCAACCCAGCTCCCCGAATGGGCCGAGTTGCTGCTCGGCGTACCCTTCATTCTCGGCGTCTATGCCTGGTTGATCTGGACACGTGGGTTCGGCCCGGCCGACCGCGCACTTTTCCGAAAACATCCCGAAGGGGTTCAGGACGCCGCCGGATGATTATCGGTCGCGGAGCGCGTCCGAAGCGGCCTCCCCCACATTCTGCGCGGCATCGCCCACTTTCTGGGCCGCATCACTGATCGCCCCGGTTTCGGCCCGTTCGTTGCCCAGAAACTGAAAGGCGACAAACGCTGCAACCACAATCGCGACGAGCAGGATGAGCATCATCCCGAAACTGCCGCCGCGTCGCGGCTCGCGATCGACGATCGTCGTGGTGTGCGTCGTCCCGTCGGGGTCGCGCGTGCTATGGATTTCATCGGCCATTTGCATTCTCCTCGTGCCGTTTGCGGCATAGGACGCGCGAAGGCCGGGCCGGGTTCCTATCCGAGACGAGCGGCGACTTGCGCCTTGAGGTCGCTCTGAGCACGCGGGCCGACCTGCGCGATAATCTCACGCGCGCATACCGCGCCCATGGTCAGACAATCGGCGATGCTGCGTCCCTCGGCCTGCCCCGCAAGGAAGCCCGCAGCGAAAAGGTCACCGGCCCCGGTCGTGTCGACCACTGTGTCGATTGGCTCGGCGCCCACCTCGGAGCGGACGCCGTCCATGATCGCGATCGCCCCCTTTTCGCTCCGCGTCACGGCGAGCAAGGGCACCTCGGCAGCGACCTTGGCGACCGCGGCTTCGAAATCCTCCTCCCCGGCGAGTGCCTTGATCTCGACTTCATTCGCAAAAAGAATGTCGAACAGCCCCTCACCGATCAGCGCGCGAAAATCCTCGCCGTGCCTGTCGATGATGAAGGCGTCGGAAAGCGTGAAAGCGACCTTGCGTCCGGCCCCGCGCGCGACCTCAATCGCGCGGCGCATCGCGGCTCGCGACAGCGGCGGGTCCCAAAGATAGCCCTCGAGATAAAGGGTGTCGGAATCGGCGATAACCGCCTCATCGATCATCGCCTGGTCGAGCAGGTGGCTCGCGCCCAGAAAGGTGTTCATCGTCCGCTGCCCGTCGGGGGTCACCAGAATCAGGCAGCGCGCGGTCGGCGCGCCGCTGCTGAGCGGCGGCGTCTCAAAGGCGACGCCGAGGGCGCGCAGATCATGGGTGAAGACATGACCGAGCTGATCGTCGGCGACCTGTCCGATGAAAGCGCAGCGACGGCCGAGCGCGGCCATTCCCGCAAGGGTGTTCGCTGCCGAGCCCCCGGACATTTCGACCGCCGGGCCCATCGCGGCATAGAGGCGGGTCGCCTCCGCCGCGTCGATCAGCCGCATCGAACCTTTGGTCAGGCCCTCGGCCTCGATCAGCGCATCCTCGGCGCGGGCGATGACGTCGACGATGGCATTGCCGATGGCAACGACGTCGAATCGGGCGGTGGAGGCCATGAAAAATCCTGTGATGTTGGGAAAAGCTGCCGCGCCTTAATCGGCGGCGCCCGCCAAGGCAAGCGCGGCGCTTGACGCGCGCCGCAGCCCCCAGCATCCCGGCCCCCATGACCAGCGCCCTTCACGCCCTGCTCCTCGCGCTCCGCGACCTGCCAAGCCCACGCGTGCTCCGGATCCTCGCCGCGAGCCTGGCGCTCACCCTCTTGATCCTCCTTGCCGCGGGCGCGGCGATATTCTTCGCTTCGCGCTCGGCGCTCTCGCGCGGGCAATGGCTTGCCGGCGCGAACCTCGACATGGCCGGGATCGTCATTCTCCTCGCACTGATCGGCGCAAGCTGGCTTCTGTTCCGCGCGGCCGCTATCGCTGTCATCGGCCTGTTCGCAGACGGTATCGTTGCCGATATCGAGACACGCCATTATCCCGCCGCGGCGCGGCGCGCAGTCGATGTCGACTGGCGGCGCAACGCTGTCCTTGCGTTCGCCTCGCTGATGCGGCTGATCCTCGGCAATCTCGCGGCGCTGCCCTTCTACATTCTGCTTCTCGTTACCGGTATCGGCACGCCGATTCTCGCGCTGGCGGTCAACGCGTTGCTGCTCGGGCGCGATCTCGAGGCGATGGTCCTGGCGCGCCACCCCGGCCAGCCGCGGTTCGACCGCACTGCACGCTGGTCGCTCGGGCTGCTGTCCGCCGCAGCTTTCCTGATACCCGTCGTCAATTTCTTGGCCCCCATCATCGCCGCCGCTATGGCCGTGCACATGCTTCATCTGGGGAAGAGGGACGACAAATGATCCGGCACCAGCATCTGGGACCCGCCGCCGCAATCGCGCTGCTGCTCGCCGGCTGCGCCGGTCCCGCGATACCGCGCCCCGCGCCCCCGGGCTCGGCCGCCCCTCGACCAGCCCCCCAGGGGCCCGCACCGGCGCCGATTACGGCACCGCGCGTCGTGCAGCACAACAGTCTGATCGGTCACGACGCCGACTCTGCAATCTCCCTGTTCGGCAAGCCACGGCTCGACGTCACCGAAGGTGCCGGACGCAAACTTCAGTTCGCGGGCGAAGCCTGTATCCTCGACGTCTATTATTATGCCCCCAGGCAGGGTGCGAAGCCGCTCGCGACCCATGTGGATGCCCGGGCGCCCGACGGCCGTGACGCAAACATCGACGGCTGCATTTCGGCGCTGAGGCGCTGAGGCGCCCATCGAAAGCGGCGACCGTGTGACGTCATTCCGCCAGCTGGGTGAGCGCCCATGCAGCCGCGTCGGCCACCATTTCCGATTCGTCACCGGCGAGCGCGGCCAGCCGAGCGCGGAAGCGCCCGTTACCGCTGTTCCCCGCCGCGATCGCCGCATTGCGGACCATGCGATTGCGTCCAATGCGCTTGATAGGCGACCCTGCGAACACCTGGCGGAATCCCGCATCATCGAGTTCGAGCAAGTCGGCGAGCGCAGGCGCAGCAAGCTCGGCGCGGGGCAGGAAGGCGCGGTGGCAATGCGCGGTATGGGCGAACTTGTTCCACGGGCAGACCGCGAGGCAATCGTCACAGCCATAGACCCGGTTGCCAATCGCACGCCGCAGCTCCACCGGAATCGGCCCGTCGTGCTCGATCGTGAGGTAGGAAATGCAGCGGCGCGCATCGAGCTGGTAGGGTGCGGGAAAGGCCAGCGTCGGACACGCATCCTGACACGCGTGGCAGCTGCCGCAGCGATCACGACCCGGCGGCGCCGGGGCGAGGTCAAGCGTGGTGTAGATCGCACCAAGAAACAGCCAGCTGCCATGTTCGCGGCTGACGAGATTGGTGTGCTTGCCTTGCCAGCCCAGCCCCGCCGCCGCTGCGAGCGGTTTTTCCATCACGGGCGCTGTATCTACGAACACCTTGACGTCGGTGCCGGGGGCTTCGGCGACGAGCCAGCGGGCGACCGCTTTTAGCGCCTTCTTGACCGTGTCATGATAGTCGCTCCCCTGGGCGTAGACCGAAATCCGCCCGCGATCGGGATGCCCTGCAAGCGCCAAAGGATCACCCCCGGGCGCATAGCTCATGCCGAGGGCGATCACCGACCGCACCTCGGGCCACAGTCCCTTGGGCGACCCCCGCTGGCCGGCGCGGCTTTCCATCCAGATCATGCCGCCATGCCGACCCTCGGCAAGCCATTGGTTCAGCCGTTCGGCGCTCTCGCTGGTGGCATCGGCGCGCGTAATGCCGAACGCCGCGAAACCATGCGCACGCGCGAACGCTTCGAGCCGCTGTTCGAGAGGGGGCAAGGGTTCGGCAACCATTGGCGCTCTATACGCGAGCTGCCTCGCCGTGCCATAGCTTGCGCGAGATCAGTGGGAAACGGCATTTGATCGATCTAAGCGTCGAGGCGAAGGGCCTCACCAAATATTTCGGTGCTTTCAGGGCCGTCGACAATGTCAGCCTCGAGGTGCCGACGGGCACGATATACGGCGTGCTGGGACCCAATGGCGCGGGCAAGACCACCAGTCTGCGCATGATGCTAGGCATCGTCGACCCCGACGCGGGCGAAAGCCGGCTGCTCGGCGGCCGGACCCCGCAAATGGTGCGCCACCGCGTCGGCTACCTCCCCGAGGAACGCGGCCTCTACCCCGGCATGAAGGCGCGCGAGGCGATAGCCTTTATGGGCGCATTGCGCGGACTCGATTGGGCCGAGGGACGGCGGCGCGCCGCGGACTTCATGTCTGAACTCAGCCTCGAACGCGTGATCGACGAGAAGATCCGCAAGATGTCGAAGGGGATGGCGCAGATGGTCCAGCTCATCGGCTCGATCGTTCACGCCCCCGACCTGATCGTCCTCGACGAGCCATTTTCGGGACTCGACCCGGTGAATCAGGAACGGCTCGAAATGCTGGTTCGCCGCGAGCGCGATCGCGGCGCGACCATCCTCTTCTCCACCCATGTCATGGCGCACGCGGAACGGCTATGCGACCGCATTGCCATCATCGCGCGGTCGGCAGGGCGGTTCGAAGGGACGGTAGACGCGGCGCGCGCTTTGCTGCCGATGCAGGTGCGTTATACACCGCGCACCGACGACCCTGCGCTTGCCCGAATTCTGCCCGTAGGGGCGGAACGACGCGGCGAAGCATGGCAGTTTCCGATCGAAGACGATGCGGTGGAACCCCTGCTCGCGCGCATTACCGCGAGCGGCCACGGTGTCGCCGGTCTCTCGATCGTCCGCCCCGCGCTTCACGACGCCTTTGTCCATATCGTGCGGCAGGTCGATGCGGGATTCGACGCCGATCCCGAGACCGACGCGATCGAGGAATCCGCAGCATGACGCCGCTTCTCCGCAACATCTTCGTGGTTGCGCGGCGCGACTTTCTGTCGATCGTCGCGACGCCAACCTTCCTGCTCTTCCTGCTTGCCCCGCTTTTCATGATTGGCATGGGCGCGCTCGGCGGCTTCGGCGCCTCGCAGCTCGCCGACAGTGCGCGCGGCGCGGGCCGCGTCGTTGCGGTCGTCGATCCAGGCGATGTCGAGGCGCTGCGCGAAGCCGACGCCCGCCTGCGCGATGCGCTCCCCGGTGGCAAACCCGCAACGCTCGAGCTGCGCGTTGCAACATCCGGCGTGGATCCGGTCACGATCGCGCAGGAGAAAGGCCGCGACACCTACGCTGTCATGATCGGCCCCCTCGCCGCTCCGCGCATTGTCGAGCGTGAAGCGAACAGCCGGTCGGGACGCTATCTTGCGCTCCTCGCGACCGAGGTGCTGCGCGCGCGAGCTGCGGGGCCCATTGCCCCCGCAGCGCCGCATTTCGAAAGCCTGACCCGCGGCGGCACCAGCATCGCAGCGCAGCAGTCGATCGGCTTTGGCGCCGTCTTCGTCATTTTTCTTTTGACCCTGCTCCTCGCCGGTCAGTCGGTCGGCATGCTCGCCGAGGAAAAGGGCAACAAGGTGATCGAGATTCTTGCCGCCGCGGTTCCTCTCGAGAGCGTTTTCCTCGGCAAGCTCATCGGGCTGCTCGGCGTAGCGATTCTGTTCATCGCCTTCTGGATGGCAATGGCCATCGGCGCCGGGCTCGTCATGTTGACGCAGATCGACCCCGCCGCCGCCGCGCAGGCAGGGGCATCGGCGCCGCAACTGGTACTCGCGGTGGCACCAGCGACGGGCTGGCCCTTCTTCATCCTGGCCGCCTTCCTCTATTTCGTGATGGCCTTCCTGCTACTTGGCGCGGTTTTTCTCGGCGTGGGCGCGCAGGCCGCGACGGTGCGCGAGATCCAGATGCTCAGTCTGCCGATCACCATCTTTCAGGTCGCAATGTTGAGCTTGTCGAGCGCCGCCGCCAACGCGCCGGGAAGCAGACTTGCAACGATTGCCCAGCTTATCCCCTTCTCCTCGCCGCTCGCGATGGCAGCGCGCGCCGCGACGGACGATGCGAAGGCCGTGCACTTGCTCGCGCTCGGCTGGCAGGCGATCTGGGTCGCGCTCGTAGTCTATGTCTCGGTGCGCCTCTTCCGCTCGGGTGTCCTGAGCGGGCGCCGCGACTGGCGATTCTGGAAACGCACAAAGGGTGTGGCGGCCGATACGGCGGCCCGTCGGTAGCTGTGAAATCAAGCCCGTCGTCGCCGCTGTGCGACGGGTAGAGCAAAGCGCCAGTCGAGGAGCCAGCGCGTCGTTGACAAAGCTGTAAATAGTGGCATTCTGCAACTCATATAGGCCGCATCAGACGGCCCCCGAGAGGAGCTGCCCGATGGCCACCCAAATTCGCGTTGCGCCAGAAAACCCTGATCCGTTGGACGTTTCCCGCGCCGAGCTGTGGAGCGAGGACCGCTGGCAGGAGCCGATGGCCCGGCTGCGCGCCGAATCACCAATCCACTATTGCGAGGATTCGAAGTTCGGACCCTATTGGTCGGTGACAACCTACAAGCCCATCCAGCATGTCGAGGCGCTGCCCAAGATATTCTCCTCTTCATGGGAATATGGCGGCATCACCGTCGCGGGTGACGGAATCGAGCATCTGCAGGAGGGAGAAGTCCCGATGCCGATGTTTATCGCAATGGACCCGCCGCAACACACCGCCCAGCGCCGGACCGTCGCCCCTGCGTTCGGCCCATCGGAAATCGAGCGAATGCGCGCCGATACGCTTGCGCGTACCTCGGCAGTGCTCGACACGCTTCCCATTGGCGAAGCCTTTGACTGGGTCGAGAAACTCTCGATCGAGCTTACGACACAGATGCTCGCCATCCTCTTCGACTTCCCGTGGGAGGAACGGCACAAGCTCACCGCCTGGTCCGATGCGCTTGGCGATATCGAGAGCTTCAACACCCTCGAGCTTCGGCAGAAGCGGCTCGCAATCGCCTATGAAATGGGGGCGGCGTTCAAGGAACTCTGGGACCGCAAAGCAAAGGCGCCGGGTCCGCACGATCTTATTTCGATCATGCTCCAGTCTGACGCGATGAGCCACATGAGCCATGAGGAATTCATGGGGAATCTCATCCTCCTCATAGTTGGCGGCAACGATACGACGCGCAATTCGATGTCGGCCTATGCCTATGGCCTCCATTGCTTCCCCGAGGAGCGCGCAAAGCTAGAGGCCAATCACGATCCCGAACTCGCGGTCAATGCGATGCACGAGATCATCCGCTGGCAAACCCCGCTCGCCCACATGCGGCGTACCGCGACAGAAGATACCGAACTATTCGGTCACCAGATAAAAAAGCGCGACAAGATCGCGCTGTGGTACGCCTCGGCGAACCGCGACGAGAGCATCTTCCCGGATGGCGACCGGATCATCGTCGACCGTGAAAACGCGCGGCGCCACCTCGCGTTCGGCTACGGAATCCACCGCTGCGTCGGCGCACGCGTCGCAGAGCTTCAGCTCACCGCGCTGATTTCCGAAATGCAGCGGCGCCGGTTGCGGGTGAACGTCGTAGGCGAGCCCGAGCGCGTGCACGCAAGTTTCGTGCATGGCTATCGCCATTTGCCGGTGGTCCTCGAACAATATTGATGCGCAAGCTGAAACCTCGCGCGATCTGCTTCCGTATCAACAGCTATGATCGAACGACGCTATCTTCTCGCAGGCCTCGTGCTCGGTGGCGGTCTCATCGGCGCACCGATGCTTTTCGCCAAGTCGAAGCGCCCGCTCGCGGAGCCCGGCTGGCGCCTGCCTGACGCCGAGTGGAAAAGACGGCTCACCCCCTTCCAGTACAAGGTGCTGCGCGAGGCCGCGACCGAACGCCCGTTCAGCAGCCCGCTCAACGATGAGCACCGCGCCGGAATCTTCTCCTGCGCCGGTTGCGCGTTGCCGCTCTATTCGAGCCGCACGAAGTTCGACAGCGGGACCGGCTGGCCAAGCTTCTGGGCGCCGCTCAAGGGCGCAATAAAGACCGCGACTGACTATGAACTTGGCTACCCCCGCACCGAAGTGCATTGCCGCCGGTGCAGCGGACACCTCGGCCATGTCTTCAATGACGGGCCGAAGCCCACAGGCAAGCGTTACTGCATGAATGGCGCCGCGCTCAGTTTCCGGCCGGGCTGAGGGGGGGAAGGACGCGATAGACCGCAAAGCCGCCGCGGGAGAGCGCGGGTTCGGGGTGTAGCCATTCGACCTTCTCGCCCCGGGCCAAAAGAGCCGCCAACCCCGCCGGATTTGCTGCCGACAGATTGTCGATTTCGGGTAGATGCGCACAAAGCGTGAGCCAGGTTGCGCCGCTCGCCCGTACGATCGGCTCAGCGATTTCGGGCCGCGACACATAGGCTTTGATGACGCGGTTCATCGCGACATGATTGCGATGATGACCCGTAGCGACGACGCTATGGGGCGTCCAAACCAGCAGCGCGGGTCCGATATCCAGCGGGGCGAAGAGCAGCGCCGGCCTTTCATGCGCGAGCGGTGCCAGCATCCCCGGATCCGGGCATGTCAGACCCTCGGCTCGTTGGGGTTCCGGGCGTGTGATCGCTTCGGCAAGCGAAGATGCCAGCAGCGCTTCACAAGTCGGGAGCGCCGCCAGCACGAGAATAGCACCGGCCACGCGGCGCGGTGCACTCCGCAGACTCCGGCTCCAGCTCCAAATCGCAAGCAGCATCGCTGCGGATCCGGGCACCAGAAAGGCGTGGGCGACTGCAGATGTTCGAAAGACAAGCATCGAGAGCAGCCCGCCACCCAACGCAGCAAAGCTCAGCGAGAACCAATTCTCGGCCATCCATCCGCCGGGCGCTCGTCGCCAGGCCCACAGCGTTGCACCAAGACCTATCAGCATCGGGATAGTGAACAGGGCGGCGCTGGCGGGACTCTGGCGCCAGACAGGCTGCCCTTCGACAACGAGATTGTACCAATATGTGCGAACCAGCGGTTCCAGCTCTCCGAATGGACCGCTGCGGCATGCGTGTCCCAACATCAGGAATACCCCCGCCGCGGCCAGCCCCGCGAGGGTTAGTCCCATGCCGCGCCGCACCCATGTCGCGCGCAAGGCTGCTGGTCCCTTCAGCCAGAGAAGCAGCACAGCTCCCGCTGTCGCAACGCCTGCAAGATAGGGGCGAGTAAAAGCGTCACAATGGACCTCGAACAAAGCCGGCGGTCCGCGGAAAACGACAAGCCACACAGGCGGAAGGATCACAAGTCCAACCGCGAACCCGGCAAGGCGTGGTGCCTTCTCCGGGTCTCGGAGCCATGCATACGCAAACAGAGCGCCAAAGAGCACCAGATAGGGCAAGCCTTCGAGCGAGATTTCAACATGCGCCGTGATCACCAACGCAGCAGCAAGTCCGCGGCGAAAGCTCGCTTCTCCCAGCGCGAGCCATAGCATCCCGACCGACAGCAAGAGCTGCCAATTGTGGTGGTCGATGCGGAGCGGCGCGAAATAGTGAAGGATGGTAACACTCGTCGCGGCGACGACCAGCCCCGCCACGAGCAACCGCCGATCGCCGAGTTGGGCGAGGATACGGCCAAACAGCCAGAACAGCGGAAGCATCCACAGCGGCGGATAAATGGCGACTGCCCAGCGTTCTCCCATTTCGGGGCCGAGCAAGCGTGTCAGCAGCCAGACGAGCGCCCCAATCTGCGCGTCGATAAAGCGAGACCAATGCATCGCCCCGCCCCCGCTGCCCGGATCGACGCGATATTGCGTGATGTCCCACCAGCCCTGTCCCGCCATCAGATCGCGGACCTGCGCGAGGCGCATATAATCGTCGGCATCGCGCAGTCCGAGCGCAGCGATCGCCTCGCGGTAGATGAAGAGGGAAATCAGCGCGACGAGAGCCCCGGCCAGAAACGCGAGGCTGTTCCAACCGCGACGACCGACAAGCGGCGTCAAGAATGCCGCACGCGTCAACCGGGACACCGATTACCCACAGGAAAAACTAGCGTCTTGCGCAAGAGATAGGTGGTGAGGAAGCTCACGGCGATCGCCGTCAATTTTGACAGGCGCGCGTCGATTCCCGCCGCTTCGCCAGCCGAGACGAGCAGGACGGTAATCGCAAGACCCGCAAGGGCGGAGCCAAGGAAAAGTGCCTTTTGCCGCACCCGCTCCATGCCCGCTGTGCACGCACCCTTGACGAAGACGAGGCGCGAGCTGATCAGCCAGTGAATGCCTATCCCCGTGGCATAGCTTGTGGCCGATGCTGCTGCCGGGGGCCAGTCAGCGGTGAGGAGGACAAGAAACAGCACCATGTCGCCCGCGAGTGCGACCACGCTAGCGCCGAGATAACGCAGGAAGGTCCATTGCAGCCATTGACGGAGCGGGGGGAACGGGGCTGACATCACGCGTCACGCCGCCTTGCCCACTCGCGCGGGGACCTCGCGCACCGACGCTAGCGCGGCGCGCTCGCCTTCGCTGCCGCTCTCGTGATATTCGGCGTCCTCGTTGACGCCCCAGATGTCGTAGATGCGCGCTCCGGCGGTAATATTGCGTACTGTCAGCATCGCAGTCATCATCGCGTGATCCTGGTTGTTGTATCGGTGCATGCCGTTGCGTCCGACCAGGTGAAGCGTCGGGTAGCGCGTCTCAAGCTCCTCCCGCATCGCCGCGACATGCGCCGCATAGTCGTCGTCATAGACCGGATATGCCTTCTCCTGGCGCACCACCGCGCCCCCGACTACGTCGGCGGGGTCGCAGAGGCCGAGGATTGCCATTTCCTTGGTCGCGAGCGCTATCAGATCCTCGTCGCTCGACGACCAGAGCCCGTCGCCTTCGAAACAGAAATATTCGAGGCCGACACAGGCAATCGCCGGGTCGGGTACCATTTCGGGGGACCAGCTGCGAAAATTCTGCACGCGGCCGACCTTCACCTTGCTGTCGTGGATATAGATCCAGTTGTCGGGGAAGAGATCCTCCGAGCGGATCTTGAGCGCGACGGTCAAAAAGTCGCGGTATTTAAGGTTAGGCGCTGCGGTCAGCGCGCTGGCAGGGAGGGGATGAATGCGCGCGGCGAGCTCGCGCATCGGTGCCGAGCTGATGACATGTCCCGCGTCGATCACGACATCACCGTCGGGTCCCGTTGCGGTCATCCGCCAACGCCCGCTCTTCTGGTCCTGCGTCAGCTGCTTGAAGCTGTGCCCCATGAGCACATGATTCCCGCCTGCCCGCACCTTTTCGGCCGCGGCCTCCCACATCATACCGGGGCCGAGCCGCGGATAGCGAAAGGTTTCAAGCAAGGTCTTGGTCGCCATGCCGTCGTTCGGCGCCCTGTTGAGCCCCAGGCTGCGCTTCAACCCGTCGAGCACCGCTGCCCCGAGGCTGAGCCCCTTGATGCGCTGCGCTGCCCAGTCGGCCGACATCTCGTCGCACGGCATGCCCCACACCTTCTCGGTATAGGTTTTGAAAAAGATCGAATAAAGCTTGTGCCCGAACTGGTTGACCGTCCAGTCCTCGAAACTGCGCACCTTCTTTTTCGGCAGCAACTTCGATTTGGCGTAGCTCGCCATGCAAAGCGCCGAGCGCAGGATGCCAAGGTTCCATAGAGCCTCGAACGCGCGCAGCGGATAGGAATAGAATTTACCCTCGTAATAAATACGGCTCATCCGCGGCCGCTGAATGAAATCATCGGGTAGAATCTCGTTCCAGAGATCAACCACCTCTTGAGATTTAGAGAAAAAACGGTGGCCTCCAATGTCGAAGCGAAAACCATTGTGCTCAACTGTACGGCTTATTCCGCCGACATAGACAGGGTCCTTCTCGATCACCGTGACGCGGTATCCCTGCCGGGTCAGCAGATAGGCAGCGGTGAGGCCCGCGGGCCCCGCGCCGATGATCGCGACATCCGCGCTCGTCGGACGGCTTTGAGTATCAGGCATCGAGAATTCTCCACGCAGCAAGACGATTGCCTGCCCGTGTGGAGCAGCGGACCTAAAAACTGGTTAACAGGACGGTAGGAAATCTGCCGCGCCCGGAGAATCGGGTCAGATCGACTCGCCCGACAGGCGCTGACAAATCATGTCGAGCTGGTCGAGCGATGCAAATTTCAGCGTCAGCGCGCCCCTGCCGCCCCCGCCATACTGAATGGCAACGCCGATTCCCAGAAGCTCGGACAGATGGCGCTCGACCGCGACGATGTCAGGGTCACGCCCTCCGTCGATACCCTTGCGTTCAGTGCCGCCCTTGCGTTGGCCGCTCTTTCCGGCACGTACCAGAGCCTCGACCGCGCGTACCGACAGCCCCTCACGCACCACTTTGTGCGCAATCTCTTCGGCGTCAGCCACGCCGATCAGCGCGCGCGCATGCCCCATCGCAAGACTGCCGTCACTGACGAGAGCCTGTACATTGCGCGGAAGGTCGAGCAGACGCATAAGATTGGCGACGTGGCTGCGCGATTTGCCGACGAGCTTCGCCAGCGCCTCCTGGCTATGGCCAAAATCCTCGATGAGCTTGCGATATGCGCTCGCTTCCTCGATCGCACTTAGATCCTCGCGCTGAATATTTTCAACGAGTGCGATTTCATAGGTCGCGGCATCGTCCAGATCGCGCACAAGCGCTGGGATTTGGTGCAGTCCCGCACGCTGAGCCGCGCGCCAGCGCCGCTCACCGGCGACGAGCTGATAGCCCTCACCCCCAGGGGCGCGGCGGACGATGATCGGCTGGAGAAGACCGCGCGCGCTGATCGAGTCCGCAAGTTCCGCTATCGCCGCCTCGTCGAAATGACGGCGCGGCTGGCCGGGTAGCGGACGGATCGTACCAACCGCAATATGCTGGACGGCATCGCCCGAGGGTGCGGGCACGGTCTTTACGGCAGCGCCGGGGCTTGCAAGAACCGGTGACTCGACCGCGACGTCACCGAAGAGTGCATTCAATCCGCGACCCAGTCCGGACGGGCGCTTACGCGCCGGTGCGTTGGCATTTTCGTCTTTATTGTCAGTCATTTAAGCGGCCTTACGGACATTGGGCAGGCGGCCGAGAAGTTCGCGCGCGAGCGCGATATAGGCGGCCGATCCCGCGCAGCGATGGTCGTATATCAGCGCCGGCAGTCCGTGACTCGGCGCCTCGGACAGTCGGACGTTGCGCGGAATCACCGTGTCGAACACCACCGGGCCCAATACTTCGCGAACATCGTCCGAAACCTGATCAGTGAGCCGGTTCCGCCGGTCGAACATGGTGAGCGCAACGCCCAGGATGAAAAGCTGGGGGTTGAAGCGGCCCCGAACCCGCTCGACCGTGGTGAGCAGCTGGCTCAGTCCCTCGAGCGCGAAAAATTCGCATTGCAGCGGGACGAGCAGCGATTCGGCGGCAATCAGCGCATTAAGCGTGAGCATGCCGAGCGAAGGCGGACAGTCGATCAAACATATATCCCACTGCCCTGCTTCGGCGGCCTCCAGGGCCTGCTGCAGCCGATGGAGGCGGTCCTGAAACTCGATGAGTTCAATCTCGGCGCCCGACAGATCGACCGTTGCCGGAACGATATCGAGCCGCGGAATCGCCGTCGCGACGCGGCATTCGGCCACGCTGGCGTCGCCGCGCAGCAAGTCATAGCTCGACAATTCGCGCTGGGACTGGCTAATTCCAAGCCCGGTCGAGGCATTTCCCTGCGGGTCGAGATCGATGATCAGCGTGCGCCACCCCGTCGCCGCGAGCGCCGTGGCGAGGTTGATCGCCGTTGTCGTCTTGCCGACCCCGCCCTTCTGGTTCGCCACGGCAATGCGAATCATCGCTATCCTCGCTGTTTCGCCACGATGCGACCGCGCCCTACCAGAATCTGGCTCTCCGCGTCGGTGTGGCTCTGTTCCACGTGAAACATCTTCTGCCATGCCGGAGACAGAGATGCCAGTTCCTTAACCGCGTTTCGGCCCTTGGGGAGCAGCCATTGCGTCGACTCGGTGGAAAAACGCGCGGATAAGGCGATCAATCGATCGAGCGGAGCAAATGCACGCGCGCTGATCGTACCGGCCGCGCGCGTTTCAAGGCGCTCGAGCGGCGCTTCAGCGACCTCGACGTCGCCGAGACCCAGCTCTGCCACGACGTCCCGGAGGAATTCGCAGCGCCGCTTTCGCGCCTCGACAAGCAGGGTCGGCCGCTCACTCAAAATAGCCGCGACGACCCCCGGCAACCCTGGCCCGCTGCCGAGATCCATCCACAGTCCCTCGCCTTCCTGGCCGACCGCGACCAGCTGCGCGCTGTCGGCAATGTGCCGTACCCAAAGATGCGGGATTGTCGACGCCGCGACCAAATTCTGGCGTCCATTCTCAGCCACCAGCATGGCCGCGAAGCGCTCGAGCTTCTCCCACTGCGCCGGAGCCGGAGCGAACGTCCTCTCGATCCAGGCTCTGGCATCGGCCTCTGTTTTCAGTATCGCCACCATCAATCCCGCACCGATCTTCGACAATTGGAACTGGCCTCCTGGAGCGGGCGCTGCGCAGGTGCAAGCAGTCCTTCCCGAACGCCCTAACTTCGCAGGTCGTCGACGGCGTTCCCGGCGATAAGCCCGGCCCCGCCCCCCTTGGACTCAAGCCGCGCGCCGCCGACTGTGTACCATGATCGCCGTCAGCGCTGCGGGGGTAATGCCATCGATCCGCGCCGCTTGCCCCAGCGTTTCGGGGCGCGCTTTCGTCAGACGTTCGACCATCTCGCGCGAAAGCCCGCCGATCGATGCGTAATCAAGGTCAATATCGAGCAATATTGCCTCATTTGCAGCGAGGGCACGCAGCTCTGCCTCCTGCCGCGCGATATAAGGCGCATAATGCGCATCCTCGGCGATCTCGGACAGAATATCCGGGTCGAACGCAGCGAGCTCGGGCGCCAGTGTCGTGAGCGCGCCCATCGTCACCCCGTGGAAGCGCAGGAGATCGATCCGCCGCCGCGCCGCGCCGTCACCAGGCAGAGCGATTCCGAGCAACGCATAATCGGCCGTATGGGCCGCCACATTGAGCTGAGCTTCGGCTGCTTCGCGCGCGGCCGTGCGCGCTTCGAATTTCGCCGCGGTCGCCGGGCGCACCAGACCAAGCGCAATCCCGCGCGGCGTCAGGCGCGTTGCTGCATTGTCGGCGCGCAACCGCAATCGATATTCGGCGCGCGCAGTGAGCATCCGGTAGGGCTCCGTCACGCCCTGCAGCACAAGGTCGTCGACCATCACGCCGATATAGGATTCGCTGCGATCAAGGATCAGAGGCTCGCGGCACTGAACGCTGAGCGCGGCATTCGTACCAGCGACCAGACCCTGCGCCGCTGCTTCTTCATAGCCGGTGGTGCCATTGATCTGCCCTGCGCACCACAGCCCGGGTAGCGCCCGAACCTGGAGCGTCCGGTCGAGCGCGCGCGGGTCGATATGATCATATTCGACCGCATAGCCTGGGACGACCATCTCGACCGTCTCGAGACCCTCGATTGTACGCAGCATTTCAAGCTGGACATCGGCGGGGAGCGACGTCGACACGCCGTTCGGGTATACGAGATGCGTGCCCAGCCCCTCGGGCTCGAGAAAAATCTGATGACCGTCGCGGTCGGCGAAACGGTGAATCTTGTCCTCGATCGATGGGCAATACCGTGGTCCCGCAGCGCCGATCGCACCGGTGAACAGCGGCGAGCGGTCGAGGTTTGCGGCGATGATTGCGTGTGTCTGGGTGTTGGTCCGCGTGATCGCGCAGAAAATCTGCGGCACGCTGCGGCCCTCGTTCCACGTGGAAAAGGTCCAGCGCGCGCCCTCGGCGCTGTCGGAGGGCTGCTCGGCAAGCCGGACCCAGTCTATCGTGCGCCCGTCAAGCCGCGGCGGCGTGCCAGTCTTGAGCCGTCCCATTGGCAGTTTCGCCGCGCGTAGCTGCACCGCGAGCCGGTGCGCGCCGGCCTCGCCGATGCGGCCGCCCTCGATCCGTTCTTCGCCGCGAAACATCGTTCCGGCGAGAAATGTGCCGGTGGCGAGAACGACCGCACCAGCCCTGATCGTCGTCCCGTCACCCAGTTCCACACCCTCGACACGGGCTTCGTCCCCGGACAGCTCGAGCGCCGCCACTTCGCCCGCGATGACCGTAATATGGGATTCGGCGGCAAGAAGGGACTGGATCGCGTCTCGATAGAGCCGGCGATCGGCCTGAATCCGCGGCCCTTGAACTGCCGAGCCCTTTGAGGCGTTGAGCATCCGGTAATGGATTGCGGCAGCATCCGCCGCGCGTGCCATCCAGCCGTCGAGCGCATCGACTTCGCGCACCAGATGCCCTTTTCCCAGGCCACCAATGGCCGGATTGCACGACATGGTTCCGATCATTTTCGGGTCGAAACTGACGAGCGCGACCCGCGCACCGAGACGCGCAGCGGCGGCCGCGGCCTCAGTCCCGGCGTGCCCGCCGCCGACCACGACGACATCGAAGGTTGCGCTGCGTTGCATGATGGCGGCGCCCTTATACGAAAGAGCGCGCCGAATCTACTGCGACAGTCCGATGTTTCACGTGAAACACGGCGGATGCCGTGTGGCGGTCACTTGCCGATGCAGAAGCGCCCGAAGAGTGCATCGAGCATATCTTCGACACCAGCCCGCCCGGTGATCCGGTCAAGAGCCCCCGCGGCGAGCCTCAGCCGTTCGGCAAGCAGTATCAAGTCATTGGTCTCGCGCGAACCAGCCTCAACCGAGAGCCAGCGCTGCGCCTCGGCAAGCGCGGCGCGCTGACGCGTCCGCAGTGCCGCCTCTCCCTCGCGCGGCAGCAGCGTCCTCGCCATCTCGACGATGTAGCGATGGAGCTTGTCCATCCCCTCGCCCGTCGCCGCCGACAAGGTCAGGTCACATCGCGCTGCTTCGGCTTCGCGCGCAGCATCGCCCCGCCAGCGATCCGACTGCGCCGCGATCAGTATCGTGCGCGGGTGGTCGGGCGCTGCATCGGGGGGACCCAGCCACAGCACGATGTCAGCCGCCGCGATCGCCGCTTCCGCCCGTTCGATTCCGATCGCCTCGATCGCACCGGCTCCTTCGCCGCGCAGCCCCGCCGTGTCGGAAAAGCGCATCGCGATCCCGTCGAGCGCCAACGGGGTCTCGATCACGTCGCGCGTCGTCCCGGCCACCGGCGAAACGATCGCAAGCTCGCGTTGGACCAAAGCATTGATTAACGTCGATTTTCCCGCGTTGGGCGGCCCTGCGATAACGACGGACAGGCCCTCTGAAATGACCTCAGCCGCCGGCCGCGCCAGCCATTCCGCGAGTTCTACCGAAACTTCCGCCATCCCCCCAACCACTCGCTGCGCGGCGCCATCATAGACTTCGACATCGTCCTCGTCGGCAAAATTGAGCTCGGCCTCGGCCCCGGCCATCAGCTCCAGCAACCGCTCCTGCCACTTCGCCACCGCACGCGACACATGCCCGCTCGCCATTCCCAGCGCCTGCACCCGCTGGCTCTCGGTCTCTGCCGCGAGCAGGTCTGCGAGGCCCTCCGCCTCGGCGAGGTCGATCCGTCCATTGAGAAAGGCACGACGCGTGAATTCACCCGCCTCGGCGCAGCGCAACCCGGGAATCGCCGCGAGCGCCGCCTCGACTGCGGCGACCACGGCCCGGCCGCCGTGGAGGTGGAATTCGGCCAGATCCTCTCCCGTCGCCGTCGCTGGCCCGGGGAACCAGAGCAACAGCGCGCGGTCGAGCGGAGCGCCATTCGGGTCACGAAGCTGCGCAAGCGATGCGCACCGCGGTGTCGGCACCCGCCCCGCCAGCGCCTGCAGCGCATCCCGCGCTCTGGGACCGCTCACGCGCACGACGCCGATGGCCGCTGGCGGGCTCCCGCTCGACAGCGCGAAAATCGTCTCGCTGCTCTTCTCGTGGGTCAGCTCTTGCGCCCCCGCGCGGGCTTGCCGCCGTCGTCACTGTCGGGCGCCTTTGCTGCGCCGCCCATCAATCCTCCGCCGAACTGCCCAAGTAGGGATTGGACGAGCCCCAGTCCGCCTTCACCCATCGGAACCCAGCTCTTGACCATCGCCTGGACCATGTCCGGGGTGATGCCCTTTGCCATCAACTCCTTGACCCGGCTCAGATAAATATCGTGCAGTGGTTCAAGGTCGGGCAGGCCGAACAGCCGACGCGCTTCCTCGGGGGTGCAATCCACCTCAATATTGAATTTCATGCGCCGTCTCCTGTCCGCGCGTGGGTGTTGGCGCTTGAGCCGCGCCCCCGGCGCCGCTAGCTTCGCGCTTTCATCGTCGATAAGCAAGAGCCAGGAGAGCCCGCATGTCCCCGACCAACACAACCATCCCCGCCCTCGAAAACGAAGGCGATATCCCGGCCTATGTCGCGCGTCCCGACGCGGATTCAGCGCGCGCGATTATCGTGATCCCCGAAATCTTCGGCGTGAATGCAGGAATCCGCAAGAAATGCGACGATTGGGCGGCCGAGGGCTATCTCGCGATCGCGCCTGACATCTTCTGGCGCTTCGCCCCCGGAGTCGAACTCAGCCCCGATGTCGAAGCCGAACTTCAGGAAGCTTTTGGATACTACGGACAATATGATGCCGACCTCGGGGTCAAGGACATCGAAGCGACTATCCGGTGGCTGCGCGACCAGGGGGCCGACCGGATCGGCTGCGTCGGTTTCTGCCTTGGCGGCCGCCTCGCTTATATGGCGGCCACGCGTACCGACATCGACGCGTCGGTTGGCTATTATGGCGTGATGATCGACACGATGCTGAACGAAGCCCATGCAATTTCAAATCCGCTGATGCTCCATATCCCGACCGAAGACCATCTGGTCGACCATGCCGCGCAGCAGAAAATCCACGAAGCGCTCGATCCGAACCCCAAGGTGACACTGCACGACTATCCCGGCCTCGATCACGGCTTCGCCGCGACGAGCGGCAACCGCCGGAACGAGGAGGGCGCCCAGCTCGCCGACGGCCGCACCCGCGCCTTCTTCGCCGAGGCGCTAGCGTGACCATCCACCCGGGACTCGCCGCCTGGCACGCCTATATGGCGGGCGGCGGCGACCCGCAGGACTTGCGCGAGCTGCTCGCCGAAGATGCGGTTTTCCATTCTCCCGTCGTCCACACGCCCCAGGAGGGTCGCGACAAGGTGTTCGCCTATCTCCATGCGGCGAGCCATGTCCTTGGGGGCGACAAATTTCGCTATCTGCGCGAGATTGCCGATGGCGGTCAGGCCTGCCTCGAGTTTCAGACCGAGCTTGAAGGCATCCAGATCAACGGCGTCGATATCATTCGCTGGAATGAGGACGGAAAAATTCAGGATTTCAAGGTGATGGTTCGCCCGCTCAAGGCCATCAACAAGGTGTGGGAGAAGATGGCGGCGATGCTCGCCGCGCAGGCGAGCTAGGCGCGCCGTGCACCGCTGGCTCGTCTTTCCAGTCCTGCTCCTCCTCGCGGCAGCCGCGGCGTGGTGGCCGCCGGCGCGCTGGACGCTGCTGTTGTGGGTGCCGCTGCTGCTCCTCGCGCTCCATGACGCGCTCCAGCGGCGGCACACGCTGCGCCGCAACTATCCGCTGATCGCCCGCATCCGCTGGCTCTTTGAGGATCTGCGACCCTTTCTCTATTCCTATATTGTCGAAAGCCCGTTTGACGGACGTCCCTTCACCCGGGCCGAGCGTGATATCGTCTATGCCCGCGCCAAGGGCGATCTCGACGCGCACCCCTTCGGGACCGAGCTCGACGTCTATTCGGACGAATATGAATGGATGAGCCACAGCATCGCGCCGGAGGTCGGCCACGACCGGACGCAGCGCGTCCAGGTCGGCACCTCCCAATGCCGGCGTCCGTACGAGGCGGCGCTGCTCAACATTTCGGCGATGAGCTTCGGGTCGCTCGGCGCGCGGGCGATCGAAGCGCTGAACCTCGGGGCAAGGCTGGGCAATTTCTACCACGACACGGGCGAAGGCGGCCTTAGCCCCTATCACCGCCTTCACGGCGGCGACGTCGTATGGGAACTGGGTAGCGGATATTTCGGATGCCGTGATGGAGGCGGCCGCTTCGACCCCGAACGCTTCCGCGACTGCGCCCAGAACGATCAGGTCAAGATGATCGAGATCAAGCTCAGCCAGGGCGCGAAACCCGGTCATGGCGGGGTGCTGCCCGGCCCCAAGGTCAGCGCCGAGATCGCCGCGACACGCGGCGTTCTCCAAGGCGAGGATTGCATTTCCCCATCGGCGCATTCGGCCTTTTCCACCCCGATCGAAATGGTCGAATGGGCCGCAAGATTGCGCGATCTTTCGGGAGGAAAGCCCGTCGGCATCAAGCTTTGTGTCGGACAGCCACACGAAATTTATGCCGTCATGAAGGCAATGCTCGAGACCGGAATCCGGCTCGATTTCATTGTCATCGACGGCGCTGAAGGCGGCACCGGCGCTGCGCCCGTCGAGTTTTCCAACCGGGTTGGCATGCCGCTGCGCGAAGGGCTGATCTTTGTGCGCAACGCGCTCGTCGGGTGCGGGCTCAAGGAGGAAATCCGCCTTGCCGCGTCGGGCAAGGTGCATTCGGGTGCAGGACTCGCGGTCAATTGCGCGCTCGGCGCGGACTGGTCGAATGCCGCACGCGCGTTCATGTTCTCGCTGGGGTGCATCCAGTCGCTCAAATGCCATACCGACCAATGCCCGACGGGCGTTGCGACGCAGGACCCCGGCCGCCAGCGCGGGCTTGTTGTTCCCGACAAGGCCGAGCGTGTCCGCCGTTTCCAGGCATCGACCGTCTCGGCGCTGTGGGACATCAGCTGCGCGATGGGACTCGATAGCCCCTGGGCGATCCGGCCGCATCACCTGCACGAACGGCTCAACTCGGCGCGTTCGGATTCGATCGATCGCATCTATAATTTCTATCCGCGCGGCGTCCTGCTCGACGATCCCGGATCGGTCGCGAGTGCACGTTACTGGGCAATGGCGCGCGCCGACAGTTTTCGCGCCGCGATCGAAGGAACGCCCGGCTAGATCAGGCTGAGTCCGGCCAACTCGCGATATAGGTCGGGCGGCAGGTCGCCGATACCGCTATCGTCGTCGATGCCCCGCGGCGCATCGGCCTCCGTCAAATAACGCCACCCCTGGTGGGCCCGCTTGGGCTGCGGATGCACGCGTTCGAGCACCCCGCGGCAAACGATGTCGATCCGCCCGTCGTCGCGGTCCTCGAAGCGCAGGATTTCAACGCGCCCGACGATCGTGTGCCGCACGATGAAGTGGAGCCGGCCCCCGACCAGCTCATCGGCACGCTTCGGCTTGAACCGCGTTGCGAAACGAATTTCGCCGCCGCGTGCGTAATTGGCGATCCGTGCCTGGAGCGCTGGATAGTCGACGCAACCGACGGCGACGCGGGTCATGTGAAGTGGCGACATATTGGCCAGATGGGAAGCCATTTCAGCTTGCCAAGCCCAAGAGGACAAAAAGCCTCCGCGCAGAATCCTAACCAGTCGCGGGGAACGCAAACTCCGGCTGCTCGACCACCTTCAACCCCATGTCACCTCGCAGCTCAGTGTGAAGATTATCCAAATCGATGATGAAAGAGAAGGTAAGCTGCCCGCTTTTACACATATCAATCAATATGTTGGGATCGCGCTTGAGGTAAACCGAATCTCCGCTAACGATGAGATATCTTACGACGCCTTCCTTATCCTCTAACGAGGCTTCATCTGCAGACCACTTCATCTTTTGAAAATTAGATAGCGACTTCTTTAGGTTAGATACGGACGCTCCTGAATCAAGAAGTCTCTTTATCGCCTTAAGAACAAGAATATCCCGGAAGTCATATCTGCGCTTTTTCCCGCGGCGCTTTCCGTCTTTTCGCGATGCAACAAACACTCCAGATCGCTGGAGATAGTCGAGCATTGCAACAGATTTGAACCCCGCAAGCTTGGCGGCCACCTTGGCTTCGCACGGCACAATAATAGTAGTCATGCTCAGAACTATGATTTGGAATTATTGAAAATCCAACAAGATTCATCACCCTTGACCCTCCATCCCACAAATTGTGTTTAAGTTATATTTGACACACAAGATGTTGTTGATGGATAAGGCCAGCGCAACTTCGCTAGAAAGGAGGAATAAACCGATGTACTTCGAAAAATATCCGCAAGCTGGCCAATGGCGCTGGCGACTGAAGGGCGCCAATCACGAGATCGTCGCCTCGGGCGAGTCATACATTTACGAGCGTGACTGCGACCATGCGATCGATCTCGTGAAGGGTACGAACAGCAACACGCCGGTCTACCGGCGCTAACGCGTACAGATCGAGGATAAGCAAAGGGCCGGGGGATGCAACATCCCCCGGCCCTATTTTTATTCAGTCGTTCAGCCGAACAACGTGCCCATGCCGACGCTGGGGTCGACCCAGCCTTCATGGATCATCTTGACCGCGACATAGAGGATCACGGCGAGACCGACATAGGCGATCCAGCGGTAGCGCTCGATATATTTGGCGATGATGTTGGCTGCGACGCCCATCAGCGCGACCGCGAAAATCAGCCCGACGATCAGAATTCCGGGATGCTCGCGCGCCGCGCCTGCGACAGCGAGGACATTGTCGAGGCTCATGCTCACATCTGCGACCGCCACCGCCCAAGCCGCGGCAGCAAAACTCTTGGCGGGTTTGAGCCCCGAATGCTCGTCACCTTCGATCTCGGGCGACCCTGCCGAATGGCTGCCCTCGCGTAGTTCGCGCCACATCTTCCAGGCGACCCAGATGAGCAATAGCCCGCCTACGAAGATCAGCCCGACGATCTGCATCAACTGGGTCACGACAAGGGCAAAAGCGATTCGCAGAACCAGCGCCGCAAGGACGCCGATCAGGATCACCTTCTTGCGCTGTTCGGCAGGCAGCCCCGCGGCAAGCGCACCGACGACGATTGCATTGTCGCCCGCAAGGACGATGTCGATCATCAGCACCTGCAGGAAAGCAGCCAGCGCAGCCGGTTCGGTGATGTTCGAAAAATCGGCGACGATATGCGCCCAGATTCCGTCAGGCCCGCCCAAGGTCTGCGCGGCGGCGGCTTGCGTCAAAATTTCCAGTATCACAACGGGTCCCCGAAATAGCTGACCTCTGGAACAGGGTCATAGAAGCGGTGCAGCAACGCCCGCCATTGCCGATAGCGATCGGATTGCCGGAAGCCATCGCGATGGTCCGCAACCGAACTCCATTCTGCCAACAACAAATAAGGCTGTCCGGTTCCGACCGGGCGGCGAATTTCGATCGAAAGAAAGCCCGGCGAAGCCTCGATCAGCGGGCGTGCCTCGGCAAAGGCTGCCTCGAACGCGGCTTCGCTTCCCACCCGAACGGGAAGCAAGGCATGCTCGACCACCGCCATCGCCGGACCCTTATTGATTCATGCTGTCGAAGAAATCCTCGTTGGTCTTCGAATCCTTGATCTTGTCGAGCAGGAATTCCATCGCGTCGACCGTGCCCATCTGCATGAGAATACGGCGAAGCACCCACATTTTGCTGAGCTTGTCCTTCTCGACAAGCAGTTCTTCCTTGCGGGTGCCCGACTTGCCCACGTCGAGCGCGGGGAAGATCCGCTTGTCGGCGACCTTGCGGTCGAGCACGATTTCGGAGTTGCCGGTGCCTTTGAACTCCTCGAAGATCACTTCATCCATGCGGCTGCCCGTATCGATCAGCGCGGTCGCGATGATCGACAGCGAACCGCCTTCCTCGATATTGCGCGCAGCACCGAAGAAGCGCTTCGGACGCTGAAGCGCGTTCGCGTCGACACCGCCGGTCAGCACCTTGCCCGACGAGGGCACAACGGTGTTGTAGGCACGGCCGAGGCGGGTGATCGAGTCGAGCAGGATCACGACGTCCTTCTTGTGTTCGACCAGACGCTTCGCCTTCTCGATCACCATTTCGGCGACCTGGACGTGGCGCGTCGCGGGTTCATCAAAGGTTGAGGAGACGACCTCGCCGTTCACGCTGCGCTGCATGTCGGTAACTTCCTCGGGACGTTCGTCGACGAGGAGAACGATCAGATAGACCTCGGGGTGATTGTCCGTGATCGCCTTGGCGATGTTCTGGAGAAGCACAGTCTTACCCGTGCGGGGCGGTGCGACGATCAGCGCGCGCTGCCCCTTGCCTTGCGGGCTGACGAGGTCGATCACCCGTGCCGACTTGTCCTTGACCGTCGGGTCGACTGTGTCGAGCGACAGCTTCTGGTTCGGGTAGAGCGGCGTGAGGTTGTCGAAATTGACACGATGACGAACGACATCCGGATCGTCAAAATTGACGCTGATCAGCCTGGTCAGCGCGAAATATCGCTCTCCATCGCGCGGCGCGCGGATCTCGCCCTCGACAGTATCGCCAGTGCGAAGCCCATATTTGCGAACCTGGTTCGGCGAGACATAGATGTCGTCGGGACCGGCGAGATAATTGGCCTCGGACGAACGCAGGAAGCCGAAGCTGTCCGGCAGGACCTCGATCGTCCCCGACCCGATGATCTCCTCGCCCTCTTCAGCGAGTTCCTTGAGGATCGAGAACATCAAATCCTGCTTGCGCAGCGTTGACGCGCCTTCGACCCCCAGATCCTCTGCCATTTCGACAAGCTGCGCGGGCGACTTCGTCTTGAGTTCTTTAAGATGCATGGATGATTCCAGGATGAAAAATTCAGGAAAAAATAAACATTATGTCATTGCACCGGAGGTGCCTATCCGACCGGGGGACGGCCGTTTCGATAGCTGCGGCGCGGGTGGCGCGCCGCCCGCGCGGGCGCGGGAGTTGATCGGCCCCTATAACCGACGCCAGTGCAAGTCAATCGGGCTGCGTCGTGGGAAGTGTCAGGGTCGAACGATCACCAATATGACAATGATCGCCGCGGCGATTCCGGGAACCTCGTTAAGCAACCGCAACCGGCTTTCGCTCAGCGGGCGTTCGCCGCGCCGCAGTTTCTTGAAATAGCCGACCAGCCATCCGTGATAGCCCGACAGCAGAAGGACGAGCAGCAATTTGCCGTGAAACCATCCCTCTGACCAAAAGCCGCCATTCACCGCAAGCATCAGCCCCAGAACCCAGACGAGAATGATCGACGGATTGAGGATGATGCGCCGCAGCCGATCCTCCCGCTCGATCCATTTCTTGTCCTCTTCGGATCCCACCGGGCATTGATGGTGATAGACAAAGAAGCGCGGCATCATGAACAGGCCCGCCATCAGAAAGATGACGAAAATCACGTGCGCCGCTTTCACCCAAAGCATCGTTACCCCCAGAAACCCGATCCAGTCCGTCATCACCTACCCGCCTCGAACGCGTCTGATCAGATGCTCGACATGGGCGATCGGCGTGTCCGGAACGATGCCGTGCCCGAGGTTGAAGATATGGGGGCGCGCGGGGAAAGCTGCAAGGATGCGATCGATCGCTGCATCGAGCGCCGCGCCACCGGCGACGAGCGCCAAGGGATCTAGATTGCCCTGCACGGGCAGGTGCGGCGGCAGCACTGCGTCGGCCCAGCCGGGATCGACCGTCTCGTCAAGCCCGATCGCAGCGACCCCCGTTTCGTTTGCATAGGCCGCCAGCTTGCCACCCGCACCTTTCGGAAAGCCGATGACCGGCGTGTCGGGGTGGAGCGCCTTCAGCCTGCGAACGATAAGAGCGTTCGGCGCGATCACCCAGCGTTCGAACTGCGCTGGACTGAGGCTCCCGGCCCAGCTGTCGAAAAGTTGAACTGCCTCAACACCATTTTCGATCTGCCCGGACAGGTAAGTCACCGTAACATCGACGATCGCGTTGATCAGAGCGTCGAAAGCGGACGGGTTGGCATAAGCGAGCCGCCGCGCGGCCGCCTGGTCCTTCGATCCCGCGCCGGCGACCATATAGGTGGCAACGGTCCAGGGACTTCCCGCAAAACCAAGGAAGCTGGTTTCGGGCGGCAGCGCCGCCGCGACGCGCGCGACGGTGGCATAGACGGGTTCGAGCCGTTGCGGTGCCGCCTCGAGCGCTTCGAGAATGCCATCGACCAGCGGCGGGGCGAGCCTGGGCCCCTCGCCCGCTTCGAACCAAAGATTCTGCCCCAGCGCATGCGGGACAACGAGAATATCCGAAAAGAGGATCGCACCATCGAAGCCGAAGCGCCGGATCGGCTGCAGCGTCACCTCGGCCGCCGCCTCGGAATCGTAGCAGAGCTCGAGGAAACCCCCCTTGGTTTCCCGCAGCGCGCGATATTCAGGCAGATAGCGTCCTGCCTGACGCATCAGCCATAGCGCGGGCCGCTCGTTCCGCACTCCGCGCAGCGTTGCCAGCAAAGTCTTCGGTGACGCCTTCACGCGGACCCTCTTTCTATCTTCATAATCATATATAGAAAATGATTGCGGTAGTTGTTGGCGGTCGAACAGCGCGGCTTTAGGCACGCACGCCGCCTTTGCCAACAGCTTGACTCTTCGATCGGCTGCCCCTTGCTACAGAGTCGCTCCCTTTCGTTCGCCTAATTCACAGCCTGTGGATAAAATTTGCCTGCTGTGGACAAAGGGTGGAACGGAATCGGCAGCGGCCGGGATGATTCATGATTGCCGGTCCTGTCCCGCGGCTTGTGCTCAATTTTATCCACAGCGCTTGGCCCGCGTCTCCGCTTGCCTTTTTATGCAGTGCATCGGAAAGCTCGGAGGATGAGCCGCCTTCACCTGCACCTCATATCCGATTCCACCGGCGAGACGCTGGAAAATATTGCCAAGGCGGCGATTGCGCAGTTCGACGATGTCGAGGTGGTGCGTCATTTCTGGCCGATGGTGCGATCCGAATCCCATCTCGATCGCATCATGGCCGAGGTGCAGGCGAGCCCGGGCATGATCCTCTTCACGCTCGTCAACGGCGAGCTGCGCGCGAGCCTTGAGCGGCGGGCTGCAACTCTCAACCTGCCGACCGTTCCGGCGCTCGACGCCGTCACCGATGCGCTTTCGCGCATGCTCGGACAAGAGGCGAAGGCGCGGCCGGGGCGGCAGCATGTGCTCGACGCCGCCTACTTCGCCCGCGTGGAGGCTATCCAGTTCACCGTCGCGCACGATGACGGTATCGGCTGGGAAAATTGGGAGCAGGCCGACATTGTTCTTGCGGGGGTGTCGCGTACATCGAAGACGCCGACGAGCATCTATCTCGCCAATCGCGGCTTCAAGACCGCGAACATCCCGATCGTCCCGGAGTCACCGCCCCCCGACACGCTCTTTACGCTGAAGCGTCCCCTCGTCGTCGGGTTGACGACGGGAATCGATCGGCTTGTACAGGTGCGGCGCAACCGCCTCCTGTCGCTCAACCAGGCACCCGAGACCGCCTATGTCGACGAAGAGCGCGTCAAGGCCGAGCTCGCGTACGCGCGGCGCATGTTCGCCGACAATGGCTGGCCCGTAATCGATGTCACGCGCCGATCAATCGAGGAAACCGCCGCCGCGGTCATCAAGCTGGTCGAGGATCGGACCGCGGGATGAGCGCGCTCGTCCTCGCCTCGCAAAGCAGCGGCCGCGCCGCGATGCTCCGGGCCGCCGGGCTTGATTTCGAAACGACGGCCGCGCATGTCGACGAGGAGGCAATGACGGCGGCGCTGCTCGCCGCCCGCCACACTCCCCGCAATATTGCCGACGCGCTCGCCGAAGCGAAGGCCGTCAAGATTTCCTCGCGGCTTCCGGGCGTTACCGTGATCGGCGCCGATTCGACGCTCGCGCTCGACGACGGGACCATGCTCACGAAGCCTGAAAGCCCCGACGAAGCCGCGCAGCATCTGCGGCGAATGGCGGGGGGGCGCCACCGCCTGTTCAGCGCCGCAGTGGTCGCGCGCGACGGCGCGCCGGTGTGGCGCGCGATTGGCGAGGCGAGGCTGTGGATGCGCCCCTTGTCGGACGCCTTCATCGCGGACTATGTGAACCGCGAATGGGACAGCATCCGCTGGACCGTCGGCTGTTATGAGATCGAGGGAGCGGGCGTGCAATTGTTCGATCGGGTCGAGGGCGACCCTTGGACCATCGTCGGCATGCCGATGCTTCCGCTGCTCGCCTGGCTGCGCGCGACCGGACTCGCCCGCTCATGAACAGCCTCCCCTATGCCGAAGTGATAGGCGACCCGATCGCCCAGTCGAAATCGCCGCTGATCCATGGCTTCTGGCTCGATGCTCTCGGCCTGGCCGGGCATTACGACCGCGCACATGTGAAACCTGAGGACCTCGCCGCCTATATCGACGACCGCCGCGCCGATCCCGTCTGGCGCGGCTGCAACGTCACCATGCCGCACAAGCAGGCAATCATGGATCTGGTCGATGACCCCGGCAATATCCGGGGTACGATCGGCGCGATGAACACGGTCGTGCACCAAAGTGACGGGTCGCTGATCGGCACCAACACCGACGCTGCGGGATTCTTCGCGCCCCTCGCTGAAGTCGACCTTGCCGGTGCACCCGTCGTGGTGGTCGGAGCGGGAGGCGCCGCGCGCGCGGTCCTCTTTGCGCTCGCGCGTGCGGGCGTCGGTCCGGTTACCATGCTCGCACGCAGCCCGCTCAAGGCGATGGGCCTGCTTTCGGCCTTCGGCCTCAAGGGCCAAGCCGCGGCGCTCGATGCACCGCTGCCCCCCGCGGCGCTTCTGGTCAATGCGAGCAGTCTGGGCATGACGGGCCAGCCGGCGCTGAATCTCGACCTTGCTCCATTGCCCGAGGGGGCAATCGTGTACGACCTTGTCTATTCCCCGCTGCGCACAGGGCTGCTCCAGGCGGCCGAAGCGCGGGGTCTCGATCATGTTGACGGGCTCGACATGCTGATCGGCCAGGCCGCGCTCGCCTTCGAGCTGTTTTTCGGCCAGTCGCCGCCCGAAGGGCGCGACGATGAACTGCGCGCGTTGCTCAGCGCGTGACCCACTATAAGCGGCCCGCATCGCGGCTTCGCCGCCCCTTCATTCTCGGGCTCACCGGATCGATCGGCATGGGAAAGTCCGCGGCTGCGGCCATGTTCGAGCGCGAAGGCGTGCCCGTCTTTGACGCCGATGCCGAGGTCCATCGGCTGCAGGGACCGGGCGGCGCGCTCGTTGGCGCGATCGAGGCGCGCTTTCCCGGCACCACCGGGGCACAGGGCGTCGATCGGCAAAAGCTCGGCGCGCGCGTCCTGGGAAACCGCCACGAACTCGCCGCGCTTGAGGCGATCATTCATCCAGCGGTCGCGCGCGCGCAGAAGCGCTTTCTCTCGCGTCACCGCGCGCGCGACGTTGTCGTTCTCGACATTCCCCTGCTCTTCGAAAAAGGCGGTTTTCGCCGCGTCGGGGCGGTCGCCGTGGTCTCGGCGCCGCTCTGGGTTCAACGTCGCCGCGTCCTGCGCCGACCCGGTATGAGCAAGGCAAAGTTCAAGGCAATCCGCGCGCTTCAGGTGCCCGACCGTGTCAAGCGTGCGCGCGCCGATTTCGTGATCGAAACCGGGCGCCCCAAAAGCGAGACGCATCGCCAGATTCGCGCCATCACCTCTTGTTTCCGCGCCCGATAAGGTCCAGATTGAAGCTTCGATGCGTGAGATTATTTTCGATACCGAAACGACGGGACTCGATCCTCGATCCGGACACCGGTTGGTCGAAATCGGATGTGTCGAACTGATCGACCGCCGCGAATCGGGGCGGACCTTCCACGCCTATTTCCACCCCGAACGCGACATGCCGGCGGAAGCCGAAGCCGTCCACGGCCTGTCGATCCAGTTTCTTTCCGACAAGCCGCTGTTCGCGGAACGCGCCGACGAGCTGCTTGCGTTTTTGGGCGATGCGCCGATGGTCGCTCACAATGCCGCGTTCGACTTCGGATTTATCAACGCCGAGCTCGAACGCGCAGGCCGGCCCCTGCTCGATATGACGCGTATGTGCTGCACGGTGCAGATGGCGCGCAAGCTGCATCCCGGGGCAAAGCACAGCCTTGACGCACTCTGCACCCGCTACGGGATCGATCGCAGTCATCGCGTCAAGCATGGCGCGCTGCTCGACGCCGAGCTGCTTGCACATCTCTACATTGAAATGACCGGCGGCCGGCAGATCGGCCTGGGGCTTGCGGCGAGCACGGCTATAAGCGGCCGCACGACCGTGATGCTGCCCGGCAGCGCAGCCGCTCCGTCCCGTCCGTTCCGTGAGCCGCGGCCGCACGCCGCAACTCCCGCCGAGCTCGCGCGTCATGCAGAATTCGTGGCCACACTGCACCAGCCATTGTGGCACGATAGTCCGTGACGGCCGCCTCCGGCGGCGGCCGCTGAGACCCTCGAAGGAGAAGAGCAATGGAAATCCGCGTCTCTGGCCACCAGATCGAAACCGGCGAAGCGCTGCAGGCGCATGTGTCGGACCGGATGAACGCGATTGCCGACAAATATTTCTCGCGGGCGATTGGGGCGCACGCGATCTTTGGGAAAGGCCCGCATGACAGCTTCCAGTGCGACATTGTCGCGCACGTGATGCAGGGGCTTGTCCTCAAGGGGCACGGCCAGGCGCAGGACGCGCACGTCGCGTTCGAGGGTGCGGCCGAGCGCATCGAGAAACAGCTGCGCCGCTATATGCGACGGCTCAAGGACAAGAGCAGTCCCAGCCAGCCGTCCGCGACCCTCGACGAGATTCAGGATAATGCAAGCTATACCGTCTTCGACGTCGGCAGCGAGGATGAGGAACCGGGCGACGCGCCGGCGATTGTCGCAGAAACGCGCGTCGATATTCCCACGGCAAGCGTATCGGATGCGGTGATGATGCTCGACCTGCGCGATACCAATGCACTGCTGTTCGTCAACGGCCGGACCGGCGCTCATAATATGGTGTATCGGCGCCGCGACGGCACGATCGGCTGGGTCGAACCGCAATAGGGGGCTGGATTTTCTCCGCCATCCGTCCTAAGGGCCGCGCCCATTGACGCCCAATGCCTGGATGGCGGGCCTGCCACGACCGATCCGCGACCGATCGCCAACCGATGAATCGGGCGGCTCGTCCCGACGCTTTGACAGATTTGACCAGACCCATGAACCTATCCTCTCTCCTCTATCCTGCGACCGTGCGTGCGCATGTGCAGCTCGATTCGAAGAAGGCGCTTTTCCCGTTCGTCGGCGATCTCGCGAGCCGCTCGCTCGGCCTTGACGCTGGCGAAGTTGCCGAAGCGCTGCTCGAACGCGAGCGGCTCGGCTCGACGGGATTCGGGCGCGGCATCGCGCTGCCCCACGCAAAGCTCGCCGATCTCACGGGAGTACGCGGCCTGTTTCTGCAGCTTGCAAAGCCCATCGATTTCCAGGCTGTTGACGGGCTCCCTGTCGACCTCCTCTTCGTGATCCTGTCGCCGCTCGATGCGGGGGCCGATCATCTGAAGGCACTCGCGGGCGTGTCTCGGATGCTGCGTAACGAAGCCGTGGCCGAGCGGCTGCGCGGCGCGAAGAGCGACGAGGCGCTCTATGCGCTGCTTGCCGATTCCGAAACGCGTGACGCGGCCTGACGCCGCGCCTGCGATACACCCGTGAGCCGGCTGACGAGCCGTTTCCTCGTCGACTTGCTCCTCCGCCGGGCGGAGGCCGCGGGGGGATTCGCCGCCGTGCTCGCGGCGGGCGATGAGCGGGCCGGAAATATTCTTGTTCAGTGCCGAGACCGCAGCGCCGCGGGACCCCTTCTCGAGCGGCGCTTCACGCCAGGTGGCGACTATATCTGGGATGCGGTCGGGCCCGAAGATCCCGCGAATTCGCAAGCGCAGTCTGCCTATGTCGAGCGGCGCCGCAGGGCCGATCCCGACCTGTGGGTCATTGAACTGGATATCGCGGATGCGCCACGACTCGTCGCTGAATGGGGCGCACTTGCTTGACATTGCTGCGCCGCACAATAGCTGGCGCGCACCTCAGTAACGCGTAGGTCGTCCCGCGGATTTTCGGGCTTTGCCCTGAAATTCCGGCTCAACGGTTCGGACACGCAGTCGGATGATGACCGCAGGCGGCATACAGCATAGCTCCCGCCTGTCTTGAAAGTTCCGGTCCATCAGCCGCCCTTTTGACGGAAAATATGAGTCGCATTTTGAACGCCGCCAGCATGGCTGCCGTGGGCCTGACCGTGGTTCCCCTGCTGCTGCTGGCCGAACCCGGTTTCGCAACCGGCCTTGGCGCCGACGCCAACACCCCGACCATCATCCTTCCGGGCGCCGAGACGCGCCCATCGGCTGAAACCGCCGACCCGTCGACCCCGACCGAAATCCCGCTCGACGTGAATGCCAAGACCCCCGAGCAGCCCGCAGCACACAGCGATGCGGCGGACAAGCCGGTTACCGCCGCAACGCTTGCGGCGCTCGTCGATGCGACCCCGCCCCCCGCGACCATTGACCGCGAACTGCGCTGTCTTGCCGGAGCGGTCTATTTTGAATCGCGTGGCGAATCGCTCGCCGGCCAGCTCGCTGTCGCGCATGTGATCATCAATCGGGCCGAGTCGGGCCGCTTCCCTGCAAGCTATTGCGGCGTGGTCCATCAGCGCAGCCAATTCAGCTTCGTGCGGCAGGGCAAGATGCCGAAGATCCGCGAATCGAGCCTCCAGTGGCGCAATGCGCTAGCGATCGCACAGATCGCGCGCGACGACCGCTGGAAGACCAGGGCGCCCGGTGCGCTTTTCTTCCACGCGCGCTATGTCTCGCCGGGCTGGCGCAAGACGCGCGTCGCGCAGATCGACAACCATATCTTCTATCGCTGAGTTGCCGGGTTCACGGCTGTGGAACCGGCCTGCGTGCCGAGCTGGACCGGCCCGGCGCCGCCGCTGCGGCAGTGCGCACCGTTCATTGCCAAGCCAGCTTCTCTGGCGCATCATGAACTCATGATGCGCCATCTTTCCGCCGTTTTGCTCGGCCCCGCCACGCTCGCTCTCGGAGCCTGCGCCACCCCCGTTCCGCCTGTCGAGGTCACGCGCTTCCACACCGCTGCGCCAGCGGGCTGGGCGCCGGGGACGCGCTATGTCGTCGACAGCGCGCCGCTCGCCGATCCGGCGGCCATGAGCCCCGGCGGCCAGCCGTCGCTTGAATGGAACAGTTATCGCATGGCGGTTGAGCGCCAATTGCAGCTGCAGGGCCTCGTCGCTGCCGAAGGCGCGGGTGAAAGCACCGCCCCAATCAAGGTCCGCATCGGATTTGAGCGCAGTGATCACGCGGCGGCGGGAAAGCGCTCGCCTGTTTCGGTCGGCGTCGGCGGTTCTACCGGCAGCTACGGCTCGGGCGTCGGGCTTGGTATCGGCTTCAATCTGGGCGGCGGGCCGCGCCAGATGCAGGATCTGCAGCTGACCGTGCGGCTCGACGATGCTGCAACGGGCCGCGCCTTGTGGGAAGGCCGTGCGATTTCCGCGGTGCCGGTAAAGGCCCCGGCCGCGCAACCGTCGCTCGCCGCCGCCAAATTGGCCGAAGCCTTATTCAAGGACTTCCCCGGCGAATCCGGACGCACTATCAGCGTACCATGACAATCAGCATCAACGCCGCCTTCGATAGCGGCAACATCGTCGTGGAGTCGCTCGACGGGACGGCCGCCCGCCTTTCGATCCGCAAGGATCGCGAATCCGACTTCTATCAATGGTTTCACTTTCGCGTGGCCTGCGCGGTCGGCGATGAACTTGAACTTGCCATCACAGGCCTTGCGGGTTCGGCCTATCCCGATGGCTGGCCGGGCTATGCTGCCTGCGCAAGTACCGACCGCGAAAACTGGTTCCGTCTCGACACCGAATATGCTGACGGCACACTCACCATCCGGCACACCGCCGAAAGTCCGCTTTTGTGGATCGCCTATTTTGCGCCCTATTCGATGGAGCGGCATCATGATCTCGTCGCCTCGGTCGCCGAATGCGAAGGCGTTACCCATCGCTGTCTCGGCACCAGCCTTGAAGGCCAGCCGATCGACTGCCTCGAAATGGGTACGGGGCCGGTTCAGGTCTGGCTCTATGCGCGCCAGCACCCCGGCGAAAGCATGGCAGAATGGTGGATGGAAGGCGCGCTTGAGAAGCTGACCGATCCTGCCGATCCGCATGCTCGCTCGCTGCGGCAGAAGTGCCGGTTGCACATTGTCCCGAACATGAATCCCGATGGCTCGCGCCGCGGCCATCTGCGCACCAACTATGCGGGCGTGAACCTCAACCGCGAGTGGCACGATCCTTCGGCGGAGCGCAGTCCGGAGGTTCTGTGCGTGCGAGGCGCAATGGACGAGAGCGGGGTCGACTGGGCGATGGACGTCCACGGCGACGAAGCGATTCCCGCGGTCTTTCTTGCAGGGTTCGAGGGGATTCCATCGCTGAAAGGCGAGCAGATGGCAAAGTTTCTCGCCTTCCAGGCCGCACTCGCGAAGAACAGCCCCGATTTCCAGATTGAGCTCGGCTATGAACAGTCGGCGCCCGGCCAGGCGAATTTGACGATGTCGACCACTCAGCTCGCCGAACGCTTCGGCGCGGTGTCGATGACGCTCGAAATGCCGTTCAAGGACAATCGCGACTTGCCGGATCCTGTTGCGGGCTGGTCGCCCGAACGCTCCAAGCTGCTCGCGCACGCCTGCCTTCAGACGCTGGACCAGATGCTGTGAGCGCCGCCTGGCGGATCGTCGAGGACGATCTGTCGGGCGCTGCGATCCGTGCGCTCCTCGAGCGGCATTTCGCGGGGATGCTCGCGAATTCGCCAGCTGGAAGCTGTCATTTCCTCGATTTCGAGGGGTTGAAGACGCCGGGCGTCACCTTCTGGTCGATTCATCTGGACGAGAAGCTTGCAGGCTGCGGCGCGCTCAAGATGCTCGATGCGCGCCACGGCGAGGTCAAGTCGATGCGCACCGCCGATGCCTTCCTGCGCCGCGGCGTTGCAGCCCGCATGCTGGCCCACATCATGACGGAGGCCAAAGCGCGGGGACTCGAGCGGTTGAGTCTCGAGACAGGGTCAGGCGCCGCCTTCGAGCCCGCACATGCGCTTTACCGCCGTCACGGCTTCGTTGAATGCGAGCCTTTTGCCGACTACCGCCCCGACCCGTTCAGTCGCTTCATGACGCGGCCGCTCTAGAGGCACAAACGGGATCCGGCAGCTAACCGGACCCCGTTCATCATCAGACTGCTCGAAGGGAGGCGCGTCAGGCGGCCTTCTTCTTGTCCTCGAGCACAGGCTGCGTGCCGCCGATGGCAATCTTGTGCGGCTTCATCGCCTCGGGCACTTCGCGCACCAGGTCGATTGTGAGGAGCCCGTCGGCGAGGTCGGCGCCTTCGACGCGCACGAAATCGGCGAGCTGGAAGCGGCGCTCGAATGCGCGCGTCGCGATGCCGCTATAGAGCAGCTTGCGCTCTTCACCTTCCTTCGCTGCCGCCTTGCGTCCGCTGACGGTCAGCATGTTCTGCTGGGCGGTGATATCGATCTCGTCATTCTTGAAGCCCGCGACCGCGACCGTGATGCGGAAGTGGTCGTCGGCGATCTTCTCAATATCGAACGGGGGGTAATTGTCCGCCGAGCCCGTGTTTTCGAGAAAGTCGAACAACCGGTCGAAGCCGACAGTGGAGCGGCGATAGGGGGTCCAGTCAAAACTGTTACGCATGGTTCATTCCTTCCTTCAAAAAGCGAAGTCATGGGGCAGCGGCACCGTGCCGCAGCCTCCTCCGGCCCCGTAGCGGCGGCCGGATGACGCCAATCTGGTAACCACAGAAACCATTTCAAGAGGGGTGTTGGCCTTCGGGAGAAAGCCCGGCTAAAGGGCGGCGAATCCCCTCCTGCCAAAGGACCGCTCATGCCGCAGCTCATCCTCATTCGTCACGGCCAGTCGCAATGGAATCTCGAAAATCGCTTCACCGGCTGGTGGGACGTCGACGTTACCGAAAAGGGTGCCGCAGAGGCATGGACCGCGGGCGAGTTGATGAAGGCGAAGGGGATCGCCCCGGCGACCTGTTTCACTTCGGTTCAGACGCGCGCGATCAAGACGCTGAACCTCGCGCTTGAGGCGATGGGGCGGTTGTGGTTGCCCGTGACGAAGGACTGGCATCTCAACGAACGTCACTATGGCGGCCTCACCGGACTCGACAAGGCCGAGACCGCGGCGAAGCACGGCGACGAGCAGGTGAAGATCTGGCGCCGCAGCTTCGATACGCCGCCGCCGCCCCTCGACGCGGGTTCGCCCTATGACCTCGCTGGCGACCCGCGCTATGCGGGCATCGAGGTCCCCGCGACCGAAAGCCTGAAGGACACGATTGCCCGCGTCCTCCCTTATTATGAAAGGGCGATTGCGCCCGAACTGCGGGCGGGAAAGACAGTGCTGATCTCGGCGCACGGCAATAGCCTGCGCGCGCTGGTCAAGCATCTCTCGGGCATTTCGGACGCCGACATCACGGGTCTCGAAATCCCGACAGGTCAACCGATCGTTTATGAGCTCCATGACGATCTGAGCGCCCGCGAGCGCTATTATCTGAACGAGCGCTAGGACCCATTTTTAGCCTCCCCTTGCGCTCGGGCAGATTTTCGACATGATGTCAGGAAATTACGGGGGGACCGATTTGGGCAAGAGGGGTTGGATAGGGCTCGCGCTCGCGCTCGCGCTTGCGCTAGCAAATGGGGCAAAGGCTGAGGACGACCAGGTTAAACGGGGACCCGCGCCGGACTGGGTGGTCCCGTCGGAGCTGATGCCCGTCCCTGATGGGGTGAGCGGGATGCTTTTCGTTCGTCGCCAAGATATTCTGGCGCATCTCGACGATGAGGGGCAGGCGCACTATCTGGGTTACCGGATGCGGATTCTGCATCCCAATGCGCTCCAACTGGGCAATATCTCGATCGCCTGGAACCCCGCCTCGGGCCCGCCCGTCGTACACATGATCAACGTGCACCGCGACGGCGAGACGATCGACGTGCTCAAGGACGCATCCTTTGAGATCCTGCGCCGCGAGGATCAGCTCGAGGCGGCCATGCTCGACGGCGAGTTGACCGCCGTATTGCGTGTGCCAGACCTGCGCGTCGGCGACGAGCTTGAAGTCGGCCTCACCACACGGACAAGCGATCCCACGCTCGCCAAGCAGGATTCAGGTCTCCTTGTCCTTCTTCCCAATCCACAGCCTGGCCGTATCCGGATGGGCGTGAGCTGGGACGAGGGCCAGAAGCCCGGTATCCGGATGACCCCCTACATGGCGGCGGCTGCGCGGAACGGTGACCGCAGCATTGATTTCCTTTTTGACAATCCGGAAACACTGGTCCCGCCGAAGGACGCGCCTGCGCGCTACCAGTGGCAACGGGTGGTCGAGTATAGCGATTTCCCGGATTGGGCGACTGTATCGCGGCATTTCGCCCCGCTTTACGCCAAAGCCGCGCACATTCCCGAGGGCTCGCCGCTCAAGGCCGAGGCGCGCCGAATCGCCCACGCGCACGCGCGCCCGCTCGACCGGGCGGCCGCGGCGCTCAAGCTGGTTCAGCAGGATGTGCGTTATATCTATGTGGGGCTGGGAAACGGTAATCTGACCCCCGCCGCCGCGGACGAAACCTGGAAGCGCCGCTATGGCGATTGCAAAGGCAAGACCGCGCTCTTGCTGGGCCTGCTCGCGGAACTCGGGATCGAGGCAGAGGCGGTCGTCGTGAACAATCAGGGAAATGATGATGGTTTCGACGAACGGCTGCCGAACCCCAGTCTCTTCGATCATGTCCTCGTGCGCGCGCGAATCGAAGGTGCGTCCTATTGGCTGGACGGAACGATGCCGCCGGTGGCGACTCCGTCGACCGAACCGGTCATTGATTATCGTTGGGTTCTGCCTCTGAACGCGCGCGGCGGTACGCTCGAGAAACGTGAATGGCGGCCCGCCGGCACACCGGATGAGCTCACGCTCTACGAAATCGACGCGCGAGCGGGCTTCGACAAGCCAGCGCGTGTGACGAACACCGTCATCAGCCGGGGCATCGCGGGTCTGCAGCAGCAAGTGCAGATGTCGAGCCTGACCGCAGACCAGTTGCTCGGGGTGTTACGCCGGGAAATGGTCGGCAGCACCTGGCAAACGGTCGACGAAGCCGAATGGCATTATGATCAAAAGGCCCGGGCGAGCGTGTTGAAGATCGTGGGTACCTGGGAGGTCGACTGGGAAAATGACGGCGGCGGGGCCCGGTCGCTTGCGCTGCCGGGCGGAGGCTTCAATCCGCCCGAGAAGCGTGTACGCCCGCCCGAACAGAATCAGGATCTTCCTTACTACAACGCCCCTGAATTTGATTGCCGAGTGACGACGGTCCGCTTTCCATCCACCACCAAGGCGGCCGATTGGACGTTCAAGTCCGGATTTGACACTCGAATCTTCGGGAAAAACTATTATCGCGCGTTCGATAATCGCGACGGGTCGATCCGCATGGTACGCGGCCTTCGCGTCGAGAAACGGGAAATCGATGCGGCTAGCGCGCGACGCGATAACGGACGGATTGCCGACTTTGACAACAGCAAGGGCTGGATCTTTTACGATCCGCTGGGTGGGGCTGCTCCCAGCCCCGCGCGCCAGCTTGTACCTGCCACCTACGACATTGACTGGACCGCCGACATCGTTCCCTGCCTGTCGCCGGCTACGATCAATCGCGCAGAAGCTCGTTGATCCCCGTCTTGGCGCGGGTCTGCGCGTCCACGCGTTTCACGATCACCGCGCAATAGAGCGACGGCCCGGGCGTTCCGTCGGGGAGCGGCTTGCCAGGTAGCGAGCCGGGGACGACGACGGCATAGGGCGGGACTTCGCCGATGACGACCTCGCCGGTCGCGCGGTCGACGATCTTGGTCGAGGCGCCGAGATAGACACCCATCGACAGCACCGCGCCCTCGCGCACGATCACGCCCTCGGCGACTTCGGCGCGCGCGCCGATGAAGGCGCCGTCCTCGATCACGACCGGGCCAGCCTGCAAGGGTTCGAGAACGCCGCCGATCCCGGCGCCGCCCGACAGATGGACGTTCGCGCCGATCTGCGCGCAGCTTCCTACCGTCGCCCATGTGTCGATCATCGTTCCCTCGCCGACGCGGGCGCCGATATTGACGAAGCTCGGCATCAGCACCGCCCCCCTGCCGATATGCGCGCCGTGGCGCACGATCGCGCCGGGCACCGCTCGGAAGCCCGCATCGCGAAAGCGGTTCTCGCGCCAGCCCGCGAATTTGGATGGAACCTTGTCCCACCAGGTCGCGCCGTCGGGCCCGCCCTCGATGATCGCCATGTCGTTGAGGCGGAACGAGAGCAGCACCGCCTTTTTCAGCCACTGGTTCACCTGCCATGCGCCGGCGACGTCACGCTCTGCCACGCGAAGGCTGCCGTCGTCGAGTCCCGCGAGCGCCGCCGCGACCGCCTCGCGCACTGGCCCCTGCGTCGCCACCCCCAGCGTGTCGCGGACATCCCAAGCGGCTTCGATCGTCGTCTGCAGGTCACTCGTCATGAAAATCCCCAGGGTAAAGGCAAGCTGTCGAGCCAGGCGCCGATGTCGTTGACGTGAAAGTCGACATGCTCCGGCCGGTGGTCGCGATGGCCGCTTTCGCTGCCATTGTCCAGCCACACGGTGGTCATTCCCAGCGCCTTGGCCGGGGAGAGATTGCGCGCCATATCTTCGACGAACAGGCTCTTCGCCGGGTCAATGCCGAGATGCCCGACCATCGCCGCATAGGCCGCGGCCTCGGGCTTGGGGGTATAGGCTGTGATGCGGATGTCGCAGATCCCGTCAAACAGGTCGGCGATCCCGCGCGCATCGAGCACCCGCGCGGCATAGTCGGCGTCGGCGTTGGTGAAGACAAACCGCCGCCCCGGCAAGCGCTCGAGCCCTGCGCGTAGCCGCGCATCGGGTGCGATGCGGTCGAGCGCGATCGCGTGGACGTCGGTGAGGAAATGCTCGGGATCGACGCCGTGGTGACGCATCAGCCCCGCCATCGTTGTACCATGATCGTGGAAATAACCCTTCTGCACCCGCCGAGCCTCCTCGGCATCGCAGCCGAGCAGCCGCATGATGAAGGCGCCCATGCGATCGTCGATCAGGTCGAACAGCTTCGCCGACGGCGGATAGAGCGTATTGTCGAGATCAAAGATCCAGCTGTCGATATGGTCGATGCGGGGAAACATGGCGCACCGATTAAAAGCTCGGGTCCGCTGCGGCAAGCATCAGCCGCCCAGTGCCTCGCGCAGCCGCATCCATTGGGCCAGTTTTGCGTCGAAGCCGATCGTGTGCGCGGCGCTGCTCGAGGGGAGGTCAATCAGCATGATGGAGCGGGCGGTGGCAGACAATAGGCGCCGTCCGATCGCTGCGGCCTTGCCGCCGTTAAAGGCGATCATGCACAGATCCGGCAGCATTTGGACCAGCTCCGGAAGATCGTGCACCTCGGCATCGCGGATGTCGCCGTCGCTGCTGGTTCGGCGCGCGGCTGTGCGGATCACGTCCCAGAGGCCGATCCGCGCCGCGGCGAGCTGGGCGAGGCGGTCCTCGTAGGAGAGCGACGCGAGGGGGAGCCTGGTGACGGCGCCGAGCAGCCGCCAGAACTGGTTCGTTGGATGGGCATAGTATTGCCGCGCAGCGAGCGAGCGGGCGCCGGGCAGGCTGCCGAGAATCAGCAGCCGGGCGTCGGATGCGACATGCGGGGCGAAGCTGGCGTGGCGGACGGCGGGCATCGCCCTTCGCTATCGGGCGGATTCGTGCGCTGCAAGCTCAGGGGAATCGCATTTGAAAAATATAGTAGCGCGATGAGTTGATATGGATTCTTTGGGTGTCCTTCATAGTAAGGAGGATATCCATGTCCTGGTTTGCCGCGGCGTTTGATGATCTTCGCGATCCGCGAACGGGCAACGCGCGCCGTCACGATCTGCTGGAAGTGCTGACGATGGCG
>Ga0180222_1000421_pt1 | contig 62751 bp, 57 predicted proteins | sample eDN5th37CKraftOP_FD_151336 | JGI IMG/M metagenome (GOLD analysis project Ga0180222, IMG submission 151336) | Enriched Organic Plus compost microbial communities from Emeryville, California, USA - eDNA 5th pass 37_C Kraft OP (version 2) (version 2) ... | reverse complement strand
TGGTGCGCTGGAGCAACCGGGCGCCGAGCCGCGTCTCGAGCGCGTTGATCGCCGCGGTCGCCGCGGGGCGCGACACGCCGCAGTCCGCCGCCGCGGCGCTGAAGCTGCCGCGCTCGACGATCCGGACGAACAGCCGGAGGGTGGCGAGTTGGTCCATTCGGACTGTTTCATCCCACAAAACAATCCTGTCGGAAATCGCGATCTAATCCCGGCGGAGCGGACAACTAGATCGGCTGCCCACGTTTCGAGGAGACAGATCATGGCAACCCGACCCATCGCCCTGGTGACCGGGGGCAGCCGCGGCCTCGGCCGCGCGACCGTTGAGGCGCTCGCCCGGCGCGGCGTTTCGTCGATCCTGACCTACAACAGCAACCGCGCCGCCGCCGACGAGGTGGTCGCGGCGGTCGGGCAGGCCGGCGCCCGCGCCGTCGCGCTGCAGCTAGACACCGGCGATACCAGCGCCTTTCCGGCCTTCGCGGGCGAAGTCCGCCGCGTCCTGGCCGAATGGGGCGCCGACCGCTTCGACTATCTCGTCAATATGGCCGGCACGTCGCACAGCGGCCTGTTCCACGAGGTGGGCGAGGAGGACTTCGACGCCGCCTTTCGCGTGCACGTGAAGGGGCCGTTCTTCCTGACCCAGACGCTGTTGCCGCTGATCGCGGACGGCGGGCGGATCGTGAACATCTCCTCCGGCCTCACCCGGATCATCAATCCCGGCCGCATCGCCTATGGCATGATGAAGGGCGCCGTGGAGGTGATGACCCGCTACATGGCGAAGGAGCTGGGCGCGCGCCGCATCGCGGTCAACACGGTCGCGCCTGGCGCGATCCAGACCGACTTTTCGGGCGGCGTCGTGCGCGACAATCCCGAGGTCAACCGCCATATCGCCGAGCTGACCGCGCTCGGCCGCCCGGGCGTTCCCGACGATATCGGTCCGATGATCGCCTCGCTGCTTTCCGAGGACAATCGCTGGGTCAACGCCCAGCGGATCGAGGTTTCCGGCGGCCAGTCGATCTAGGCGGGAAGGAAGCGCCGGGGCGCAGCTCCCGGCGCCTTCCCGCGCGCCGCTATCCCGCCCGCCGCTCGGCGATATGGGCGTCGATGATGCGGCCGAGCACGACCAGCGGCACGTTGCCGCCGGTCACCAGCGCGTCGTTGAAGCGGCGGAAGTCGAAGCGGGGACCAAGCGCCGCGCGGGCACGCTCGCGCAAGCGATTGATCTCGCTGTGCCCGACCTTGTAGCCGCAGGCCTGCCCGGGCCAGGCGCAGTAGCGGTCCACCTCGCTCTCGACATCGCCGCGCGGCTGGCCGTTGGCCGTCGCGAACCATTCGATCGCCTGATCGCGCGTCCAGCGCTTCGCATGGATGCCGGTGCCCACGACCAGCCGGCAGCAGCGGAAGGCGATCGATTGCAGATAGCCAAGCTTCCCAAGCGGATCGCCCTCATAGACGCCAAGCTCGTCGGCGAGCTGCTCGGCATAGAGCGCCCAGCCCTCCGAATAGGCGTTGAAGGCGAGCAGCGAGCGCACCAGCGGCAAACGATAGGTATATTCGCCCTGCCAGACATGGCCGGGAATGCCCTCGTGATAGGCCAGCGTCGGCAGGCCGAAGCGCGGATGGTTCGCGGTGTCGTGCAGGTTGACGTAGAGGTTGCCGGGCACGGTGCCGTCGATCGAGCCGGCGCCGGCATAGGCGCCCGGCGCGCCGAGCTCGATCTCGGGCGGCACGCGCTTGACGACGAGGCTGCCGCGCACCAGCGTCGCGAAGGCGCGCGGCAGGCGCGCGCGCAGGTCGTCGATCCGCGCATTCATATAGTCGAGGATTTGCTGCCGCCCCGCGTCGGTGTTCGGGAAGAGCTGCGCCGGATCGCGGGAGAGCGCGCTCATCCGCTCGCCGACGCTGCCTTGCGTCAGCCCCTGGCCGCGCAGCAGCGCGTCCATCTCGGCGTGCAGCTCGCGAAGCTGGGCCTGGCCCATTTCGTGGACCTCGTCAGGACTCAGCGTCGTCGTGGTGCCGGCCTTCAGCGCCCAGGCGTAATAAGCATCGCCCTGCGGCAGCTTCCACATGCCGGCATCGCTCGTCGCGCGCGCTGCCGCTCCAGCTCGGCGATCTGACGGTCCATTGCCGGCGCGACCTTTTCCGCAACGAGCCGCTCGGCCCGCGCGCCGCGCTGCTGGCGGAGCGCCTTGTCGAGGATGAAGTCGGGCGCGACGACCCCAATCGAGGCATCGTGGCGCAGCCGTTCGGTCTCGCCATCGAGCGCCGCTGCATAGGCCTCCAGCCGCGCCAGATAGGCGTCCGCGTCGGCGGCATTTTCGACCTTGTGGCTGGAATCGAGCAGGTCCGGGATTTCGACGAACGCCCCGGTGTTCTGCGACACGACATAGGGCGCATTGCGGTAGGACCAGTTCTGGTTGAGCACCGCGACGTCGCCGAACGGGAACGCGAAGCCTTCGAGCGCGGTCTCGTGGGCGGTGCGGACGACGTCGAGGTCGATCCGTGCCGCCTCGCTCAGCGATGCCGGGTCGATGGCCCGGAGCCGCGCCAGCCGCTCGCGCGCCCGCTCCGCCAGCGCCTGCTGCCCCGCCGGTGAGCGGTCGGAGAGGCGCGAGCGCAGCGCGGCGCGGCCGCCCGTGTCGAGGCCAAGCGTGGTGGCATTTTCGGGATAGTCGGCGAGCAGCGCTTCCGCCACCTGGGCGAGGGCGGCCTCCGCCGCGTCGTCGGCCGGGCTGGGCCAGGCGCGTTGCGGCAGGGCGGCGACAAAGGCGAGCGCGCCCGCGCCCGCCAGCAGTTCGCGGCGATCGATCAACATTCTTCTCCCGACTTCACTTGCGTTCGATTTGCGGCGGCTCCGGCACCGGCTCGACCGTCAGGCTGGTGCCCTGGCCGCCGGTGATGCGCACCCGCGCGCCGGCGGCAGCGTCCGGACCGCGCGCGGTCCAGACGCTGTCGCCGACCCGCACCCGTCCCATGCCGCCGACGATGTCGGTCTCGACGGTGACCACCTCGCCGATCAGCCGCGCGACCCGATCGTTCAGGAGCGGATCGGCGCTCGGCACCGGGTTGCGCTCGTAATGGCGCCGCCCGGCGAGGACCGAGGCGATCGAGAAGAGCGCGAACAGAGTGAGCTGGAAGGGCAGGGCGAGCGGCAGCAGCGCGGTCGCAACGCCCGTGAGCGCCGCCGCCCCGGCGATCCAGGCCAGGAACACGCCCGGGACGAAGCTCTCCAGGATGGCGAGCAGCGCCGCGGCGGCGAGCCACAGCCACTGCGCTCCGATGCCGCCGATCTCCACCTCGTGCTCTCCTCAGCCCTGGCCCCGCGTCGAGGGCACGCGCGCGCCGCCGGCCTGGCCGCCGTCCCCCTTGCCGAGCGCCTCCTTCGCAAGTTCGCCGATCCCGCCGAGCGTGCCGATGAGCTGGGTCGCCTCGACCGGAAACAGGATCGTCTTCGAATTGGGCGAGTTGGCGAACTGCGTCACCGCCTCGACATATTTCTGCGCGACGAAATAGTTGATCGCCTGCGCCGAACCGCTCTCGATCGCCTCTGAGACCAGCCGCGTCGCCTTCGCCTCGGCCTCCGCCGCGCGCTCGCGCGCTTCGGCGTCGCGGAAGGCCGCCTCGCGCCGGCCCTCCGCCTCCAGGATCTGGGACTGCTTCTCGCCCTCGGCGCGCAGGATCGCCGAGGCGCGCATGCCCTCCGATTCAAGGATCACCGCGCGCTTCTCGCGCTCGGCCTTCATCTGGCGGCCCATCGCCGCGACGATGTCGGCGGGCGGGCGGATGTCCTTGATCTCGACGCGGGTGATCTTGACGCCCCAGGCCTCGGTCGCCTGATCGACCACCGCCAGCAGCCGCGCGTTGATCTCGTCGCGCTTGGAAAGGGTCTCGTCGAGGTCCATCGAGCCCATCACCGTGCGCAGGTTGGTGGTCGCGAGCTGCATGATCGCGACGTAGAGGTCCGACACCTCATAGGCCGCCTTGGCCGCGTCCAGCACCTGAAAGAAGACGACGCCGTCGACCTGGATCATGGCGTTGTCCTTGGTGATGATCTCCTGGCCCGGGATGTCGAGCACCTGCTCCATCATGTTGATGCGGCGACCGACGCGGTAGAAGATCGCCGGATAGAAATTGAGGCCGGGCCGGGCGACGGCGGTGAACCGCCCGAAATGCTCGATCGTGTACTGGTAGCCCTGGCGGACGATCTTCACGCTGGCGAAGAGCCACAGCAGCACGGCGACGGTGATGATCGTGATGGCGGCACCCATCGTTCCCTCCCTCCTCTTTGGCAGCTATCATGGGGGTAACGACCCGTCTCTCCAAGCAGAATCGGAAAAGATGATCCCGTTCGATTCGACCGCTCTTCGCAGGCTCCGCTCGCTGCTGTTCCTGCCGGCATCAAATCCGCGCGCGATCGAGAAGGCGCGCACGCTCGATGCCGACATGGTCATCCTCGATCTCGAGGATGCGGTGCCGGAGGAGGACAAGGAGAAGGCGCGCGCCGCGGCGATCGAGGCGACGGCGCAGGGCTTCGGCGGCAAGCCGGTCGCGATACGCGTCAACCCCAAGGGCACGCCGCATTTCGGGCCGGACTATGCCTGCGTGCGCCGCTCGAAGGCCGATTATGTCGTCCTCTCCAAGGTCGATACGCCGAAGCAGATCCACGACGCCCGCTCGCTGATGGAGCGGCCGGTGATCGCGATGATCGAGACGCCGCGCGGCGTGCTCGACGCGGTCGCGATCGCGACCGAGGCGGCGGGGCTGATCGCCGGCACCAACGACCTCGCGGCGACGCTTGGCGTTCCCGACGGCGCCGGGCGGAGCGGTCTCTCCCACGCGCTGCAGCAGATCGTGCTCGCCGCCCGCGCGGGCGGGATCGCCGCGTTCGACGGGGTATACAACCGGCTCGAATCCGACGAGGGGCTGGCGGCCGAATGCACCGAGGGCAGGGCCTATGGCTTCGACGGCAAGACGGTGATCCACCCGAGCCAGATCGCGACCGTGAACCGGGTGTTCACGCCTTCGCTTGCCGAGATCGAGGCGGCGCGGCGGCTGATCGAGGCGGCCACCGGCGGCGCGGTGCGGCACGAGGGACGGATGATCGAGGATATGCACGTCGCGCAGGCCCGCGCGCTGCTCGCCAAGGCGGGGCTGGGGCGCGAATCGCTTGCCAGCGCGGAGGACGCTCCCTAAGCAGCCGCATGTTTTCCCGCCTGCTGCTCCGTGCCGCGCTGCCGCTGCTGGTCTGTTGCGGCGCGCCCATCGCAGCGCAGGATGCGCCGATCAGCCAGGCCGACCTGCGCCGCCATATCGAGATGCTCGCGAGCGACGCCTTCCAGGGACGCGCGCCGGCGACGGAGGGCGAGCGGCTGTCCACCGGCTATATCATCGACCAGTTGCGCCGGCGCGGGATCGAGCCCGCGGGCGATAATGGCGGCTGGCTACAGGCGGTGCCGCTCGTCGAGCGAGCGACGCGTAACGAGACGGCGGCCTGGACCGCGAACGGCCGGCCACTCGATTTCGACGCGAACGAGATCGCGCTCCAGGGGCGCGAGACGCAGGAGGCGGTGCGCGACGCGCCGGTCCTCTTCGCCGGGCATGGCGCGCGGATGCCCGAACATGGCATCGACCAGATCGAAGGCGCTGACGTTCGTGGCGCGGTCGTGTTAATCCTCGTCGATGCGCCACAGGTACCCGGCTTCCCGTCGATTGCCGACCGGGTGAAGGCGATGGCCGATGCCGGCGCGGCGGCGGTGATCGCGCTCACTGACATCGACCTGCCATGGCAGCTCGTGCGCGAGAATTACCGTCGGCCGGCGACAAGGCTCGCCAGCCAGGGCGTCCCCCCGATCATCGGCGCGATGCCGCTCTCCGCCGCCCAGCGGCTGGTCGAGGCGGCGGGCGGCGATTTCGAGCGGCTGTTCAACGAGCAGACCGGCCCCGGCTTTCGCGCGGTGACGCTGCCGCTGCGCGCCTCGCTGAACGTGACCACGCAGGTGAACAGCTATTCCACCCATAATGTCGTCGGTCGCATTCGCGGCAGCGGCGCCGGCGGGCTGGGCGAAAGCATCCTGCTGATGGCGCACTGGGACCATTTCGGCACCTGCCGGCCTGAAGGGGAACCGGACCGCATCTGCAACGGCGCGGTCGACAATGCCAGCGGCGTCGCCGAGTTGATCGAGGTGGCGGGAAGGATCGCCGCCGGGCCCCGGCCCACGCGCGACGTTATCGTGCTGGCGACGACGGCGGAGGAGAACGGCCTGCTCGGCGCCGCCTGGTTTGCCGCGCATCCGCCGGTCCCGCTCGCTCGCATCGTCGCCGGCATCAACATGGAGATGCCGGCGATCGCGCCCGCCGGCGCGCCGGTGACCGTGATCGGCCGCGGTTATCCGCCGCTCGACAATGTCGTGGGTCAGGCGATCGTCGCCGCCGGTCGCACCATCGACGCGAGCGGCGCGACGCAGGGCTATGCCCAGCACCAGGACGGCTGGGCGCTCGCCAGCGCCGGCGTGCCCACCGTGCTGATCGGCGGCGGTTTCTCGGACGCGGAGCGGCTGAACGCCTATCTGGAAAACCGCTATCATTCGTCGGCGGATGCGGCTGACGCCTCGCTCGAACTCGGCGGCGCCGCCGAGGACGCCAACCTGATCGTCGACATCGCCCGCCGGCTCGCCGACCCGGCGATCTACCAGAGATCACAAGCAGAAACAGACCAGCAAGGAGCCCATCCGTGACCGAAGCCGACATCCCGCTCGGCCTCACCTTCGACGACGTGCTGCTCGTGCCCGCGCAGTCCTCTGTGCTGCCGAGTCAGGCCGACACCTCGACACGCCTCACGCGCGAGATCGCGCTCAACATCCCGATCCTCTCCTCGGCGATGGACACCGTGACCGGTGCCGACATGGCGATCGCGATGGCGCAGCTCGGCGGGATCGGCGTGCTCCACCGCAACATGGACGTCGAAGAGCAGGCGGCGGCGGTGCGTGCCGTGAAGCGCTTCGAGAGCGGCATGGTCGTGAACCCGATCACGATGACGCCGGACCAGACGCTGGCCGAGGCGCTCGACCTGATGAAGCGGCACAAGATCTCCGGAATCCCGATCACGGAGAAGAACGGCCGCCTCGTCGGCATCCTCACCCATCGCGACGTGCGCTTCGCCGAGAATCCGCGCCAGCCGGTGTCCGAGCTGATGACGAAGGACAATCTGGCGACGGTGCGCCCCGGCGTCGGGCAGGACGAGGCGCGGCGCCTGCTCCACCAGCGCCGGATCGAGAAGCTGCTCGTCGTCGATGACGAGGACCGCTGCATCGGCCTCATCACCGTGAAGGATATCGAGAAGGCGGTTGCCTATCCCCACGCGACCAAGGAGGGCGCCGGGCGGCTGCGGGTCGCGGCGGCGACGACGGTGGGCGACAAGGGCTTCGCGCGCTCGGAGGCGCTGATCGACGCCGAATGCGACCTTATCGTCATCGACACGGCGCACGGCCACAATCGCGACGTTGCCGTCGCGGTCGAGCGGATCAAGCGCGCGTCCAACGCCGTCCAGGTCGTCGCCGGCAACGTCGCCACCGCCGAGGCGACGAAAGCGCTGATCGACGCCGGCGCGGACGCGGTGAAGGTCGGCATCGGCCCGGGCTCGATCTGCACCACCCGCGTCGTCGCTGGCGTCGGCGTGCCGCAGCTCACCGCGATCATGGAATGCGCAAAGGAGGCGGACCGCAGCGGCACGCCGGTGATCGCCGATGGCGGCATTCGCGCCTCCGGCGACATCGCCAAGGCGCTCGCGGGCGGGGCGGCGGCGGTGATGATCGGATCGCTGCTCGCCGGCACCGAGGAGGCGCCGGGCGAGACCTTCCTCTACCAGGGGCGCGCCTACAAGAGCTATCGCGGCATGGGCTCGCTCGGCGCGATGGCGCGCGGCTCGGCCGACCGCTACTTCCAGCAGGACATCAAGGACGAACTCAAACTCGTGCCCGAGGGCATCGAGGGGCAGGTGCCCTACAAGGGCCATGCCCGCGACGTGATCCACCAGCTCGTCGGCGGCGTGAAGGCGGCGATGGGCTATACCGGCGCGGCGACGATCGCCGACCTGCGCAAGGCGCGCTTCGTGCGGATCACCAATGCCGGGCTCAGCGAAAGCCATGTCCACGACGTCACGATCACGCGCGAGGCGCCCAATTATCCGACGCGCTGAGCCGATGCGGCGGGGCGGGGCGCGATGACGCCGGCGGCGCGCGCCCAGGCCGCGATCGAGCTGCTCGACGAGATTATCGCCGCCGCGCGCGACGGCGGCGCGGCCGCGGACACGATGATCGCGCGCTACTTCCGCGAGCGCCGCTATGCCGGGTCGAAGGACCGGCGGGCGGTGCGCGAGCTGGTGTTCCGCGCGATCCGCAGGGCAGGGGAGCGCCCCGTCTCCGGCCGGGCGGCGCTGATCGGGCTCGCCAGGGATGAGCCGGAGATCGCCGCGCTGTTCGACGGCTCGCCCCGCGGTCCCGCGCCGATCGCGGAAGGGGACCCGGCGGCGGCGGCCGGCATCGCGCCGGCCTGGCTGACCGAACGATTCGACCCGTTGGTGACGGAGGCGGAATGGCCGGCCTTGCTTGCGCGCGCGCCGCTCGACGTGCGCGTCAATCGGCTCAAGGCCGGGCGCGACGCCGCGCCGCTTCCGGGCGCGACGCCGACGCCGCATTCGCCGCTCGGTATTCGCCTGCCCGAAGGGAGCAATGTCGAGCAAAGTGACGCGTGGAAACAGGGCCTCGTCGAGGTGCAGGACGAGGGCAGCCAGCTCGTCGCGCTCGCCTGTGAGGCAAAGCCGGACATGACCGTGGTCGATCTCTGCGCCGGCGCGGGCGGCAAGACGCTCGCCCTTGCCGCCGAGATGGCGAACCAAGGCCGGCTCATCGCTTGCGATACCGACCGCGCCCGGCTTGCGCGCATGGCGCCGCGGCTCGAACGGGCGGGCGTCTCGATCGTCGAGGCGCGCCTGCTCGATCCCCGGCGAGAGACCGAAGCGCTCGCGGATCTGGTGGGACGGGCGGACGTGGTGCTGGTCGATGCGCCCTGCTCCGGAAGCGGCACCTGGCGGCGCAATCCCGAGGCGCGCTGGCGGCTGACGGGCGCGAGGATCGAGCGGCTCGCCGCGCTTCAGGCCCGGCTGCTCGAACTCGCCGCGACGCTGCTCGCGCCGGGCGGCGCGCTCGTCTATGCGGTCTGCTCGCTGCTCGGCGAGGAAGGCCGCGACCAGGCGGCCGCCTTTTCGTCGCGTTCATCGCTGGTTGTCGAGCAATTGCCTATTTCCGTCGGTCGCGCCGCCGGGCCGGGACGGTTGCTCACGCCGGGCCATGACGGAACGGATGGCTTTTTCGTCGCGCGCTGGCGGCGGCCATGCTAGTCCGGACGAACGAGAGGATGGAGATTTTGATGCGCCTGACCCCGATCGTGCTGACTCTCGCCATCGCCGGCGCGACCGTCGCCAGCGCGGGCTACGGCCAGCGCGCCGACGACCAGATCAATCCGCGCTCCGCGGCGCTGGTCGAACAGGCGCGGCCGCTGATCGCGTCGGGTCGCCTCGAGGAAGCCAATGACCTGCTCGAATCGGCCCTTGCGGTCGATCCGCGCAACCGCGCTGCCTATATCGCGCTCGGGCGAATCGCCCAGGCGCAGCGACTGCCGGGCAAGGCGCTTCGCTTCTACGGCGAGGCGCTGCAGATCGAGCCGAACGACATCGAGGCGCTCCAGGCGCAGGGCGAAGCCTATGTCCAGCGCGGCGCGGTCGATCGCGCGCGGGCCAATCTCGAGCGTGTCCGCCGGCTCTGCCGCCAGGCCTGCCCGCAGGGCGACCAGCTTGCCGCCGCGATCCGTCGCGGCCCGCCGGCCGAGGTGCTTGCCGCCCAGCAACCCGAGGAAGGCGCCCCGGCCGACGCGCCGCCGCCGCGGCGGAACTAGCCGAGCGCGCGCGCCAGCGCGACGAATTCGCCGATCGAGAGCGTCTCGGCCCGTCGCTCGGGGTCGATGCCGAGCGCCGCGAGCGCGTCCAGCGCGCCGTCGATCCCGGCCAGCGAGCGGCGGAGCATCTTGCGGCGCTGACCGAAGGCGGCGGCGCTCAGGCGCGCGATCGCGGCGGAAGCGACGCCTTCCGGCTGCGCGGCCGGGCGGATGTGAACGACGGCCGACATCACCTTGGGCGGCGGCACGAAGGCGGCGCGGTTCACCTTCATCGCGAGACGTGCCTCGCTGCGCCACTGGGTGAGGACGGCCAGCCGGCCATAGGCGCCGCTGCCCGGAGCGGCGACGATCCGCTTAGCCACCTCGCGCTGGAACATCAGCGTCAGCGACCGCCACCACGGCGGCCAGGGCTCCGCCTCCAGCCAGCGCGTCAGCAGCGCCGTCCCGACATTATAGGGGAGGTTGGCGACGACGTCGGCCTCGCCGACCATCGCCGTCTCGTCGATTTCCAGCGCGTCGCCCTCGATGACCTTCAGCCGACCGCCGGCGGCATCGGCGAGTTCGGCGAGGGCGGGGAGGCAGCGCCGGTCCCGCTCCACCGCCACCACTTCGGCGCCGGCGCGCAGCAGGGCGCGGGTAAGGCCGCCCGGGCCGGGGCCGACCTCGTAGACGCGTCGCCCCGTAAGGTCGCCCGGGATGGCGGCGATCCGGCCCAGCAGCTGCTCGTCGAGGATGAAGTTCTGCCCGAGCGCCTTCGAGGCGGCGAGGCCGTGGCGCGCGATAACCTCGCGCAGCGGCGGCAGGTCCCCGAGGCCGTTCACGCCGTGGCGAGGCGGGCGGCGCACTCCCCGGCGGTGCGGATCGCCGCGATCATCGCGCCCGGATCGGCGAGATTCTTGCCGGCAATGTCGAAGGCGGTGCCGTGATCGGGGGAGGTGCGCACGATCGGAAGGCCGAGCGTGATATTGATGCCGTCGTCGAAATGCAGGGTCTTGAGCGGGATCAGGCCCTGATCGTGATACATGCACAGGGCGACGTCGTAATTCTTCCGCCGGTGCGCGTTGAACATGATGTCGGGCGGGTGCGGCCCGGTCACCTCATAGCCTTCCTCGCGGAGCCGCTCGATGGCCGGGGCGATGATGTCGATCTCCTCGCGGCCGAGCGCGCCCTGCTCGCCGGCGTGGGGGTTGAGCCCGGCCACCGCGATCCGAGGATTCTCGATCCCGAACTGGCGCTGCAGCCCGCGCGCCGCGGCCCGTCCCTTGGCGACGATGAGATCGGCGTTGAGCACGTCGAACACGTCGCGCAGCGCGATATGCGTCGTCACCGGAACGACCCTGAGCGTCGGCCCCGCGAGCATCATCGCGATCAGCTCGACCGAAACGCCGCAGCGCTCGGCGACGAACTCGGTCTGGCCGGGATGGGTGAAGCCGACCGCGTAGAGCCGGGCCTTCGAGACCGGGCCGGTGACGAGCCCCGAGGCGGCACCCGAGCGGGCGAGTCCGACCGCCATTTCGAGCGAGTCGAGCGCGTTGCGCGCCCCGATCAGATCGTGGCTACCCGGCGGCGCGGTCGAATCCGCGATCTGAAGGATCGGCAGCGCCTTGTCCCAGACATCGATCGCTCCGGCCGGGCTGTCGATGGCCTCGACCGGTCCCTGCCAGACCGATTCGACCGAGGCGAGATCGCCGACCGCGAAGAAGGGCGGGAGATTTTCCTCGCGGCGGCGTTCCCAGCTCTTGGCGACGACCTCGGGACCGATGCCGGCCGGATCGCCCAGCGATACCGCGAGTGGCGCCATATCCATCCCAGCGATCTCAGCGATATTCGATCACCGCGTCGCGCCGGAGGTCGCGCAGAAGGCGCTGGGCGCGGTTGTTCACCCGCTCCTCGCTGAGTTGGCGATAGATGTCGTCAAAGCTGGGCTGCGCCGAATCGGGTGGATCGTCGCGCCCGCACAGGACGAGGACGCTCACCCGCTCGGCCGAACCGAACGGCCGCGTCGACTGGCCGACGTTGAGGTTGAGCAGCATCTCCTGCAGCGGGCCGGGCAGATCGCGCACGCGCACCTGATCGTTGGAGACGAGCGTCGCCCCGATCGACTGCGCGGTCGCCGGGGCGTTGCCGCAGCCGCCCATCGACTGGACCGCCTGCACGAAGCTGGTCATCCGCGATTCGAGCTGCGCCTGCGACGCGCCCTGCGGCATCTCGATGGAAAGCTGCATCAGGCTGAGCACCGCGTCGCGCGGGTCGGGAAGGCCGATCTGCCGCTTGTCGACCAGCGCGACGATGGAATAGCCGCCGGGGACCGGGATCGGGTTGGTGATCGCGCCGATCGGGATTTGCTGCACGACGGCGCTGATTTCGGGCGGCAGCTGCTCGGCGCGGACCCAGCCGAGGTCGCCGCCGATGGCGGCCGTCGACGCCTCGGAGAACTGGCGGGCGTAGGCGGAAAAGTTCGCGCCGGCGCGGATCTGCTGGATGATCCGGTTGGCGTTCGCCTCCACCTCGGCGGCTGTCTCCGGCGTCGCCGACAGGAAGATCTCGGCGACGCGGTATTCGCTGGTGCCGCGCGAGGCCTGGAGGCGTTGCAGCACCGCCTCGACCTCGTCGTCGCCGACGTCCACGAACGGATTGATGCGGCGCTGGAGCAGCCGCTGCCACGCCATTTCGCCGTAGATCTGGCGCTTCATCGAGCGGGCCGAGGAGTGGACCGACTCGAGATAGGCGTCCATTTCCTGCGGCGTCCTGCCGAGGCTCTGGGCGAAGCGGGCGTAATAATCGTCCACCTCGCGCTGTTCGATGTTGATCTCATCCTGCTGCGCTGCCTGGATCTGGAGCGCCTCGTCGATCAGGTTGCGCAGGATCTGCGCGCGCGCGATCTGGATCTGGTCGGGCGGCAGCTGGACGCGGTTGGAGGCCAGGAACAGGGCGAGCCGCTGGTTGATGTCCGTCTCGGTAATGACGTAGCCGTTGACGATCGCCGTCGCCTTGCGGACGTTCGGCTCCTGGTTGCCGAGAAAGGTGATGTTCGTCGGGATGTCGAGCCCGCTGGGGCTGGCCGGCGGCTCCGCCGGTGCCTGGGGCGCCGCGCCCTGCCCCGCCGGGGGCGCCTGGGTGCCCCCAGCCGATCCGCCATCCTGGGCGGCCAAGCCCGCCGACAGCAAGGACGCGGCCGTCGCGGCCATCGCCCCTGTGAACCAACCGAGCTTCATCATTCCTCCAGAATTCAGATGTCTAACGTGCGACGGGCGGCCTGAACACGAGCTTAGCGGCCGAGCGACTTGAGCGCCACCCGGATGAGGAAGGTGTTGCCCCGCACCGCGTCCCCGGTCGTCTCATAGTCGCGCCGCCACGTAACTCCAAGCTCGATGCAGTCGTCGTCATACTGGATGCCGAGCCGGTGGCGGATCGGATCGAAGCCGTCCGACTGCGACAGCGGGTCCTCCCGCCGGCCGGTGAGGTCGACGACGGTCGAGCCGAAGATCGACCAGAAGCGCGCGAAATGGATACGCCCGCCGAAGCGCACTTCCTCGCGGTCGCGCAGGTCCTCGATCGAGGGATCGATGTTCCGGTCCAGCCGCAGATAGCCGATCGTGGCATAGGTCTGGCGGCCGCCCACGGTGGCGTCGATCTCGTTGCGGCGCACCGCGAAGCTGTCCTTGTCGAGCCGGAAGCGGTGGGTGAAGTTGAGGAAGCGCCCGACCTGGACCGTGGTCCGCCCGACGAAGTCCGAAAGTCGGTCGGACAGGCCGGTGCCTGGCGGAAGGATCGAGGCGCGGTCGTTGAGCCGGTAGCTTTGGCCAATATTGGTGCGGATCGAAACGCCGGGCAGGTCGACCGCCCAGTCGGCGCCATAGGTGATCCTGAGGCCGTCCTCCCAGCGGTCGTAGCCGGGGAAGCGGTTGAGCGCGAACAGGTTCGAATCCTCGAGATCGACGGCGCGCGCATCCTCGTTTGGAATGTCGAGATTCTCGGTCGGCGGCGAGGCGACGAGCTGGACGCGGGGCGTGAAGCGCTGGGTGCCGCCGAGGAAGGGGCCGACGAAGGGCCATTTCATGTCGGCCGCGATGGCGCCGATGAATCGACCGTTCCAGCCCTCGAGCCCACGATAGGAGGCGGTCTGCGTGAGAAGGGTGTCGCTGGTGTGGTAGATGTCGCCGCGGCCATAGGCGGTCAGCACGACTTCCTGGCCCAGCGGCGTGATGAACCGCCGGTCCCACTGCGCGCTGGCGAACGCGCGCTGCGTGTCCTGACCATCCACGCGCAGCAGCGCGAGGCTGTTCGCCTGCAGCATGATGCGCCCGCCCAGCCAGGGGTCGGCGATTCGCCAGCGGGCATCGATGGCTGGCAGCACGATCGGCTGCTGGCCGTTGTCGTCGGTGAGGCGCAGCCCCTGAAACGCCCAGCCGGCGATCGAGATGTAGCTGTTGCGGGTGATCCGCTCGACGTCGATGGTGGAGCGCAGCCGGTCGTCGCGCGAGATGTCGTAGCGCCGAAGGAAGGTGCGGTCGGTGACGTACCGGCCGGAGAAGGTAAGGCTCCAGTCTGGTGTGAACTGGAAGCGCGCGTTGCCCTCGATATAGGCGCGCACGCCGCGGTCGGTCGTGGGCTGCGTGGGCGAATTCGGGTCGATCGGGAGCCGCGAGCCGTAGGTGAGGAAGCCGTGCAGCCGGAAGGCGCCGAGCCCGGTGAGCTGCCGATACTCTGCCTCGCCCATCGGCAGGACTTCGGAAAAAAGGTGCGGCGTGAGCGTCGCGTCGATGTTCGGCGCGATGCGGAGATAATAGGGCGCGCTAAGCTCCAGCCCGTTGCGCCGGTTGAAGCGAATGTCGGGGACGAGCAGGCCGGTGGTGCCTTCCTCCGCGGTGCCGTCGGGGTGGGAGAGGCCCGGCAGCCCCAGGATCGGGTGGCCGAGCAGGTTGAGCGTGGCGCCGCGATAGCTGATCCGGTGGCGCGCCGGATCGTGGTAGACGCGCACCGCCGTGATCGACCACGTCGGATCTTTCGGGCAGCCGTTGCTGTCGATCACCGAGCAGGGGGTGAAGGCCGCGCGCTCCAGCGTCGTGCGCCCGTTGTGCCGCTCCGCATGCACCGCGGCGAGCCGCCCGCCATTGGCGAGCACCACGAGGATGTTCTCGGCGACGCCATCGCGCAGATTCCCTTCCAGCGCGATGCTGTCGCCATAGGCATGGTCCCCGGCCGGGCTCTCGATCCTGACGTCGCCTTCGGCGCGCATCTCGCCGGTGGCGCGATTCCAGATCACGCGCTCCGCCGCGAGGTGATAGCCGTCGCGGCTCATCCGCACTTCGCCGCTCACCGTGACGATGTTGGCATGCTCGTCATAGTTCAGCCGGTCGGCGCTGAACTCGACCGGGCCGTTCTCGGCCTCGGACCCCGGCGTCGCGGGGGAGGGCGGAGCGAGCACGGCGGGCGCCTGCTGCGCCAGCCCCGCGGCCGGCAGGACGAGCAGGGCTGGAATGGCCGTTCGGCAGATGGTTCGAATGGTCGTCACAAGTCCCGCTGCGCTCGCCGTGGAACGGGGCAGCCTATTGCACCGCGCGCCTTGCCCTGCAATGGCATGAAATCCCGCCTTGGCTCGTATCCACAGGGAGACTGTCGTGATTAAAGCAAGTTTCGCCGCCGCCCGGCCCGAAGGCGCCCACGCGCTTGCGATCGTGGTCGGCAGCGACGACCTCCTCCACGACCGGCTCGGCGCGCTGCCGGAATCGGCCCGAACGCTGGTCGTGCGCGCCGCCGAGGCGCAGCGGTTCGATCGCGAGGCAGGCGCGGTCGCGGAGGTCTTCGTGGACGATGGCGGCGCGGCGCGGCGGGTGCTGCTCGTGGGCCGCGGCGGCGCGGACGAGGCGATGGGGTTCGAACGGGCCGGCGGCGCGCTGGCGGCGCGGCTGATGACCTCCGGCGAGACGCGGCTGGTGGTGGAAGGCAGCGGGCTCGACGCCGCGGCGGCGGCGCGGCTCGCCTTCGGCGCGGTCGCGCGCTCCTGGCGCTACGACATCTACCGCACCAAGCTGCCACGCAAACAGCAGCCGACGCTGGAGGAAGTCGTGGTCGCTGGCGCGGGCGGCGAGGCCGAGGCGGCCTTTGCGCGCTATGCCGCGCTGCTCGCCGGGCTCGATCTCACCCGCTCGCTGGTGAGCGAGCCCGCCAACGTCATCTATCCCGAGAGCTTCGTCGAACGCGCGCGCAAGGCGCTGGAGCCGCTCGGCGTCTCCTTCGAGGTACTCGACGAGGCGGCGATGAAAGAGCTCGGAATGGGGGCGCTTCTCGGCGTCGGCCAGGGCTCGACGCGGCCGCCGCGGCTGCTCGCGATGCGCTGGAGCGGCGGCGCCCAGGGCACGCCGCCGGTCGTCTTCGTCGGCAAGGGCATCACCTTCGACACCGGGGGCATCTCGATCAAGCCCGCCGCCGGCATGGAGGCGATGAAATGGGACATGGGCGGCGCCGGCGCGGTCGCGGGCGCGATGATGGCGCTGGCGACGCGCAAGGCGAAGGCCAATGTCGTCGGCGTTTGCGCGCTCGCCGAGAACATGCCGGACGGCAACGCCCAGCGGCCGGGCGACATCGTCACCTCGCTCTCCGGCCAGACCATCGAGGTGATCAACACCGACGCGGAGGGGCGGCTCGTCCTCGCCGACGCGATGACCTGGGCCCAGCGCACCTACAAGCCGAAGGTGTTGATCGACCTCGCGACGCTCACCGGCGCGATGATCATCAGCCTCGGCCACGAATATGCCGGCATGTTCGCCAACGACGACGATCTCGCCGCGAAGCTCGACGCCGCCGGCAAGGCGAGCGGTGACAAGCTCTGGCGGCTGCCGATGGGCGAGGCCTACAACAAGATCATGGACTCGCAGATCGCCGATATGCGCAACGCCGGCTCGCGTGAGGCCGGGTCGATCACCGCCGCCTGCTTCCTCGCCCGTTTCGTCGAGGATGGGGTGAAATGGGCCCATCTCGACATCGCCGGCACGGTCTGGGCGGACAAGGCCGGGACTCTCCACGACAAGGGCGCCACCGGCTTCGGCGTCGCGCTGCTCGACCGCTTCATCGCGGACAATCACGAGAGCTGATCCGCTCGGCCCGCGGCCCCTTGTCGCGCCTCGCCGCGCCGTCTAGGGAGCCGCGCAATTCCATCCCAACATGACGGAGCTTCAAGCGGCCATGGCCACGACACGTACTTTTTCGATCATCAAGCCGGACGCGACCCGCCGGAACATCACCGGCGCGATCACGCAGATGCTGGAGGAGGCCGGCCTGCGTGTCGTCGCCTCGAAGCGCATCCGCATGACGAAGGAGCAGGCCGAGGGCTTCTACGCCGTCCACAAGGACAAGCCGTTCTTCAACGATCTCGTCGCCTTCATGACCTCCGGCCCGGTCGTCGTGCAGGTGCTGGAGGGCGAAGACGCCGTCGCGCGCAACCGCGCGGTCATGGGCGCGACCAACCCGGCTGTCGCCGACGAGGGCACGATCCGCAAGCGCTATGGCGAGTCGATCGAGGCCAACTCGGTCCACGGCTCGGACAGCGACGAGAACGCGAAGATCGAGATCGACTTCTTCTTCAAGCCCGAAGAAATCGTCGGCTGACCAGTCTCCCTGTCCCCGCAAGAGCGGGGCCCGGGAAATTTCACTGGCGCCGCGCCTCCCAAAGCGCGTCGAGCCGCGCCTGTGCGCGGTTCGGCGCGACGCGCTCCACATGCGAGATGCCGCGCAGCCGGACGCGCCGACCAGCGAACAGCCCGCCGCCCTCGATCCGGTAGCCGAGATCGTAGAGCGCGACATCGCGATAGAGCTTGCCGCCGGCATAGAAGCGGGTGGTGAGCAGCACCGGCACGCGCCGGTCGCCGGGGCCGGTCTCGCGCTCGCCCCGGGCGCGGATCAGCGCGCGGTCGACCCAGTCCGCCTCGATCCTCGGTTCGCTCAGCGTCGTCGCTTCCGCGATGCCGAGCGCGGCCGGGAAAGCGACGCGCTGTTCCTGCACCGTCTGGCCGGAACCGGCGGGCGCGAGCACGAGCACCCGCCCGTCGCGCTCGACATGGCCGCGCAGCAGGAGCTGGCCCGCGGCCGCCTCCTGCGCGCGCTGGGCCGCCGCGCGCTCCGCCTCGGCGCCGGTGCGTGTCTTGTAGGCGTTCCAGAAGGTGAGCGCGGAGACGGTGAGCGCGGCGATGCCGACCAGCTCGCCGAGGGTCGGCCAACGCAGCAGGAGCCGGCGGCGCTTCCGCGGGGCGTCGTGCGACGGCGGCGCGGACTCAGCCATTCTTGCCTTCGCCGGCGGCCGCCTGCTCGCGCAGCGCCAGCACATATTGTTCGAGCGCGAGCGGATAGAGCTTGTGCTCCTCCTCCAGCACGCGCGCGGCGAGGCTGTCGGGGTCGTCGCGCGGGCGAATGCGCACCTTCGCTTGGGCGAGGATGGGGCCGGCGTCCAGTTCGCTGGTGACGATGTGGACGGTGCAGCCGGCATATTCGTCGCCGGCGACGAGCGCGCGCCGGTGCGTGTCCAGCCCCTTGTAGAGCGGCAGCAGCGAGGGGTGGATGTTGAGGATGCGCCCCTCCCAGCGCTGGACGAACCAGTCGGAGAGCAAGCGCATGTAGCCGGCAAGCGCGATCAGTTCGACGCCCTCCGCGCGCAGCGCCTCGTCAACCTTCCGGTCGAATTCCTCGCGGGTCATGCCCTTGTGGCTCGTCGCCCAGGTCTTGAGGCCCAGCCGCCGGGCCGCGACGAGCCCGCGCGCCTCCGGCACGTTCGAACCGACGAGGGCGATCTCGTAGGGCCGCGAGGGATCGCGCCGCTTGTACTCGGAGAGCGCGACCATGTTCGAGCCGCGGCCCGAGATCAGCACGCCGACGCGCATCTTTTCAGCCATGGAAGGTCGCGCTCCACGCCTCTCGGGCGAACCAGGCCTCCGCCGATCCGGACACGGTGCAGCCGCGGCGGCCTTCCTCGATCCGCCCGATCGCGAACACCGTCTCGCCGTCTCCCGCCAGCGCGGCGGCGACGGTGTCCGCTTCGTCCGGATCGACGATCAGCACCATGCCGATGCCGCAGTTGAAGGTGCGCGCCATCTCCTTCGGCTCGATATTGCCCTGTGTCTGCAGGAAGGCCATCAGCCGCGGCTGCGGCCAGGCGTCGGCATCGATCCGGGCGTGCAGTCCCTCGGGCAGCACGCGCGGCACATTCTCGAGCAGGCCGCCGCCGGTGATGTGGGCGAGCGCGGCGATCCGGCCCGCCCGAATCTGGGGCAGCAGCGCGCGCACGTAGATCTTCGTCGGTTCGAGCAGCGCGTCGATCAGCAGTCGGTCGGGATCGAACAGGGCGGGGCGGTCGAGCTTCCATTTCTTGTCGGCGGCGAGCCGGCGCACCAGCGAGAAGCCGTTGGAATGGACGCCGCTGGAGACAAGGCCGAGGATGACGTCGCCCGCCTTCACCCTTTCGCCGGTGAGGGCCTCGCCCCGCTCGACCGCGCCGACGCAGAAGCCGGCGAGGTCATAGTCGCCGGGGGCGTACATGCCCGGCATTTCCGCCGTCTCGCCGCCGATCAGCGCGCAGCCCGCCCGGCGGCACCCTTCGGCGATCGAGGCGATCACCGCCTCCGCGACCTTCGGCTCCAGCTTCCCGGTCGCGAAATAGTCGAGGAAGAACAAGGGCTCGGCGCCCTGGACAATGAGGTCGTTGGCGCACATCGCGACGAGGTCGATGCCGACGCCGTCGTGCCGGCCGCTCTCGATCGCGAGCTTGAGCTTGGTGCCGACGCCGTCATTGGCGGCGACCAGCAGCGGATCGCGATAGCCCGCCGCCTTGAGATCGAAAAACCCGCCGAAGCCGCCAAGCGCGGCGTCGGCGCCGGGGCGGGCCGTCGCGCGGGCGAGCGGCGCAATCGCTTTCACCAGCGCGTTGCCGGCGGCGATGTCCACGCCGGCGCCGGCATAGGTATAGGGCTTGGGTGCGCTCATCGCCCCCGCCTAGCCACAAGCGGCTTGGATTTCCACGCCCGACTCGCCAAAAGGCGGCCGTGACGCGCTTTCGCCGCCTTTGCCTGCTCACGATTCCTTTCAGCCTTGCCGTCCTCGGCGGCGGGGCGTTGCTCTACGCGCAGCTCGACGGCGCCGAGCGCGGTATCCCGCCGGTCGATTCCACGTCCAATTTCGAGGTGGGCGGGATCGACGTGGACGTCGTCGCGCGCACCGGCGAGGAGGCGCGCTACCAGGGCTGGAAGCGGGCGCAGGCGCAAGGCTGGCGGATGCTGTGGGCGCGCACGACCGGACGCCCGACAGCCCAGGCGCCGGCGCTCTCCGAATCGGCGCTCAACGCGATCGTCGCCGGCATCGTCATCGGCCACGAGGAAATCGGGCCGAACCGCTACCGGGCCCGCCTCGGCGTCCTGTTCGATCGCGCGCGCACGGGACAGCTGCTCGGTGTGCAGGGGCTGGTGCGCCGCTCCGCGCCGCTGCTGGTGCTGCCGGTGATGACCACCGGCTCCAGCGCGTACAGCTTCGAGTTTCGCAACGAATGGCAGCGCGCCTGGGCGCAGTTCCGCACCGAAAGCAGCCCGATCGACTATGTTCGCACCTCCGGCTTCGGCATCGATCCGCTGCTGTTGAACGAAGCGCAGTCGCGCCGGCGCGGGCGCGGCTGGTGGCGGATGATCCTTGACCAGTATGGCGCCTCCGACGTGCTGATCGCGGAGGTGACGCTCCGCCGGCTTTATCCGGGCGGGCCGGCGGCGGGGCTGTTCGTCGCCCGCTTCGGCCCGGACGCGCGCGAACTGGGACGCTTCGAGCTGCGCGTCGCCAATTCCAGCCAGATCGGGGCGATGATGGACGAGGGCGTGCGGCGCATGGACGCGATCTACACCCGCGCGCTCGACGCCGGGCTGCTGCGTCCGGATCCGAGCCTGGTCATCATCGCGCCCCCGCCGCCGCCGGCGCCGCCGGAGGAGGCCACGGACGAGTCGGACCTGGTCGAGACCTCGACGCCGATCCCGAGCGGGCCGGTGGCCACATACCAGGTTCAGGTGGACACGCCCGACGCCGCCGCGGTCCAGCGCGCGGAGATCGCGGTCAGCCGGATTCCCGGAGTCACCTCGGCGCTGACCACCAGCCTCGCGCTCGGCGGCACCTCGGTGATGCAGGTGACCTTCGCGGGCGATGTCAACGCCTTCCGCGCCGCGCTCCAGGCGCAAGGCTGGCGCGTGTCGGGCTCCGGCTCGACGGTGAGGATCTCGAGGTAGCGGGACGATGAACCAGATCGCGCTGCCGCTCGACTGGCCGGTGGCGGACCGCGAGGAGGACTTCCTCCTGTCGGACGCGAATCGCGCGGCCTTCGATCACCTGCGGCGCTGGGCGCTCTGGCCCGTCATGGCGACGATCGTCACCGGGCCGCGCAAGTCCGGGCGCAGCCTGCTTGGCCGGATCTTCGCGCGCAAGACCGGCGGGCGACTGATCGACGATGCCGAGCGGCAGGACGAAGAGGAGATCTTTCACGCCTGGAACGAGGCGCAGCAGCGCCGCAAGCCGCTCATCATCGTCGCCGACGCGCCGCCCCCGATGTGGGCGATCGCGCTTCCCGACCTGCGCTCGCGCCTCGCCGCGACGCCACATATCGAGATCGGGCTGCCGGACGACGCGCTGATCTCCCAGCTCATCGTCAAGCTGCTCGGCGATCGCGGCATCGCGGTGTCGCAGGACATCTCCGACTATCTCGTCCCGCGCATCGAGCGCAGCTACGTGTCGGTGCTCCGGGTCGTTGACCTGATCGACCAGGCGATGCTCTCGCACCATCGCCGCATGACGGTCCCGCTGGCACGAAAGGCGCTCGAGGACGCGGGGGTTTCCAGCCGGGCGCGCACCTATGTCTGAGCCGGCCAAGGCGGCGGCGAATGCCCCGGCGCCGCCCGACGCCTCCTCGCGCTATTTCAACCGCGAGCTGTCATGGCTCGCCTTCAACCGCCGCGTGCTGGAGGAGGCGACCAATCCGGCGCACCCGCTGCTCGAGCGGCTGCGCTTCCTGTCGATTTCCGGAAACAATCTCGACGAATTTTTCATGGTGCGGGTCGCCGGCCTCAAGGGGCAGCAGCTCGCGGGCGTCGAGGAACTGTCGGCGGACGGGCGCAACCCGGCCCAGCAGCTCGCCGCCATCGCCGCGGAAGCGGACGCGCTAACCGCAGCGCAGCAACAGGTGTGGCGCGATCTGCGCGCCGAGCTGCGCGAGGCGGGCCTCATCGTGCTGATGGAGGACGAGCTGTCCGACGAGGACGCCGAGTGGCTCGACGCCTATTTCCGCAAGCATGTCCTGCCCGTCCTCACCCCGCAGGCGGTCGATCCCGCGCATCCGTTTCCGTTCATCCCGAACAAGGGGTTCGGGCTGGTCTTCGACCTGCAACGGCTTTCCGACGGCGAGCCGATCAAGGAGTTGCTGGTCGTGCCTTCCGGCCTGCCGCGCTTCCTGCGCGTGCCGGGCGAGAAGGCGCGGTTTATCGCGATCGAACGGGCGATCCGGCGCCAGGCGGCGATGCTCTTTCCGGGCTATGAGCGGCTCGGCGACGGCGCGTTCCGTATCATCCGGGACAGCGACATCGAGATCGAGGAAGAGGCGGAGGACCTGGTCCGCTACTTCCGCAGCGCGATCAAGCGCCGCCGGCGCGGTCGCGTGATCCGGTTGAAGCTGGAGTCGGGGATGCCCGGCGATCTCGTCGAGCTGGTCCGCGACGGCCTCGACGCGAGCACCGCGCTGATCCACGAATCGAGCGGCTTCCTCGGCATCGCTGACCTTGCCATGCTCGTCGAGGAGGAACGGCCAGACCTCAAGTTCAAGCCGTTCACGCCGCGCTTTCCCGAGCGGATCCGCGAGTATGGCGGCGACTGCTTCGCCGCGATCCGCGCCAAGGACATCATCGTCCACCATCCCTACGAGAGCTTCGACGTCGTGGTGACCTTCCTTCGCCAGGCGGCGGAGGACCCGGATGTGGTCGCGATCAAGCAGACGCTCTACCGCGCCGGCAAGCAGTCGGCGGTGGTCAATGCGCTGATCGCCGCCGCCGAGGCGGGCAAGTCGGTCACCGCCGTGGTCGAGCTCAAGGCCCGCTTCGACGAGGAGCAGAACCTGATGTGGGCGAACGCGCTCGAACGCGCGGGCGTGCAGGTCGTCTACGGCTTCATCGAGTGGAAGACCCACGCCAAGATGTCGCTGGTCGTGCGCCGGGAGGAGGGGAGCTACCGCACCTACTGCCACGTCGGCACGGGCAACTATCACCCGGTCACCGCCCGCATCTACACCGACCTCAGCTTCTTCACCGCCGATCCGCGCGTCGGCCGCGATGTCGGCCAGGTGTTCAACTACGTCACCGGCTATATCGAGCCGGAGGGTCTCGAACTGATCGCCATGTCGCCGCTCACCCTGCGCGAGCGGCTGTGCGAGGAGATCGACGCGGAGATCGCCCATGCCGCCGCCGGCCGCCCCGGCGTGATCTGGGCGAAGCTCAATTCGCTGGTGGACACGCAGGTGATCGACAAGCTCTACGAAGCGAGCTCCGCCGGCGTCGATGTGCAGCTCGTCGTGCGCGGCATCTGCTGCCTGAGGCCCGGCATTCCGGGTCTTTCCGAAAATATCCACGTCAAGTCGATCGTCGGCCGCTTTCTGGAGCACAGCCGGATTTGGGCGTTCGGCAACGGCGCGTCGCTGCCCAACCGCAAGGCGAAGGTGTGGATCAGCTCTGCCGACTGGATGCCCCGCAACTTCGACCGGCGGGTGGAGGTGGCGCTGCCGATTCTGAACCCCACCGTGCACGCCCAGGTGCTCGACCAGGTGATGGTGGCCAACATGATCGACAACGAGCAGAGCTGGCGGCTCGATCCCGACGGCAGCTACACCCGGCTGCGCCCGGGGCCGGGCGCGAAGCCGTTCAACCTGCACCATTATTTCATGACCAATCCATCGCTCTCCGGACGCGGGGCGGCGCTGCACGAAAGCGGCGCGATCCCGCGTAAGCTGCACCTGCCGCGCGCGGGGCATTGAGAACATGTTCGCCACCGTCCCCGTCGCGATCATCGACATCGGGTCGAACTCGGTGCGGCTGGTCGTCTATTCGGGGGCGCGCCGATGCCCGTCGGTGATCTTCAACGAAAAGGTGCTGGCCGGCCTCGGGCGCGACCTCGCGACCGACGGGGTGCTGGGCGCCGGAGCGATGGCGCAGGCGCTGGAAGCGCTCGGTCGGTTTCGGCTGCTGATCGACCAGATGGGCGTCGTGCGCACGCGGGTGGTCGCGACCGCGGCGGTGCGCGACGCCGCGAACGGCGGCGCCTTCCTCGATGAGGTGCGCGCGCTGGGCTTCGCGCCCGAAGTCCTGTCGGGCGAGGAGGAGGGGCGCCTCGCCGGGCTCGGCGTCGTGGCCGGGATTCCGGACGTCGACGGTGTCGCGCTCGATCTCGGCGGCGGGAGCATGGAACTGGTCGAGATTCGAGACGGCATCCCCGGCCGCGCCGCGTCGCTTCCGTTCGGCGTGCTTCGTCTCGGCGAGCTTGGCCGGCTTCGACCGAAGGCGTTCGGCAAGGTCGTGGCGAGGGCGGTCGCCGAGGCCGGCTTCGACCGCGCCGCGGCGGGCCGCGCCCTCTACCTGATCGGCGGAAGCTGTCGAGCGCTCGGCCACCTCGACCTCGCGCTCCGCTGCCACCCGCTGCCGATCGTGCACCAGCACGCGATCGCGCCGGAACGGGCTGCGGAGCTTCGCGCCGCGCTGCGGCACCTGGGCGAGCGGGCGCTGCGCAGGATCCCCACCCTCTCGTCCGGCCGCATCCCGACGCTTGCCGTCGCGGCCCGGATTCTCGAGGCGGCCGTTGCCCCGCTCGCGCCGGAGCGCGTGGTCTTTTCAAGCCTCAGTATTCGGGAAGGGTTGCTCTACGACGAACTCGACGAAACGACGCGCGCGCTCGATCCCCTGATCGAGGCCGCGCGGGAGGCGGGGGCGGGGCTCGGTCGCTTCGCGCAGCGGGGCGAGCTGCTCGACGCCTGGATCGCGCCCGTCTTCGACGATTCGCCGGCGAAGGCGCGCCTGCGCCGCGCGGCCTGCCTGCTCGCCGACGTCGCCTGGGCGGCGCACGCCGATTTCCGGGCGGAGCGCGGCGTCGACATGGCGCTGCACGGCAATTGGGTGGCGATCGACGCACCGGGCCGGGTCATGCTCGCGCAGGCGCTGTTCTCGACCTATGGCGGCGGCGACCGGCTCCCGCAAAGTGACCTCGCCGCCCTGTGCCCGGCCGCCGACCTCGCGCGCGCAGCCGGCTGGGGGCACGCGATCCGGCTCGGGCAGCGCCTCAGCGGCGGGGTCGCGGCGATGCTGGCGCGCGCGCGCCTGGAACGGGAGAGGGATTCACTCGTCCTGCTGCTCGGAAGCGGCGACGCGGCGCTACTGAGCGAGACGGTGGAACGGCGGCTCAGGACGCTCGCGCGCGCGCTCGGCCTCAAGCCGACGGTGGTCACGGGCGGCTAGCCGCAGGTGATCCGCTCGACTTTTCCGTCGGCGTCGAGCGCGATGTCGAGGCGGTCGGCGCGATAGTCCATCGTCACAGCCTGTCCCGGCCAGATCCAGCGCACGGTGCGCAGTCCGGTGAGGCGCAGAGCCTCGGCCGCCAGCTCCGCCGTGCCCTGCCGCCCGATCAGGCCCTGCGCCGCCGCGGCGCTGCATTCGCCGGGCGCGGAGGGGGCCAAGGGGGCGGTGCCGTCGGTCGCGCAGGCGCCGAGCGCGAGCGTCGCCAGCAAGGGCAGCGGCATCATTGCTTTCATTCCGCCGCCTCCTTCTCGGTGCGCGTCATCGCCAGCTTGCCGCCGCGGATCGCGAAGGCGAGCCGGCCCTCGACCAGGTCGAGCGCATCGCGCCCGAACTGCTCGTAGCGCCAGCCGGTGAGGATCGAGAGGCCCTCGCGGCGGCCGGCAGCGAGCTGTTCCAGCTCCTCCGAACGCGCGACGAGCCGTGGCGCGACATTGCTTTCGCGGGCGCGCACCTTGAGGAGCAGCTTCAGCAGGTCCGCGACCAGCGCGCCTTCGCGGCCGAGGCCGGGGCCGCGATCCTCGCGCGCCGGCATCTCGTCGGCCGGTAACGGCACTGCGGTAGCGAGTGCGTCCATGAGCCGCGTGCCGATGTCGTTCGTCTTCCAGGCGGCCGAAAGCCCGCGCACCTTGCCGAGCTGCTCCTGCTGGGTGGGCGGATGCAGCGCGATGTCGGCGAGCGTCTCGTCCTTCATGATCCGGCCGCGCGGCAGATTCTTCTGCCGCGCCTCGATCTCGCGCCAGGCGGCGAGGGCCTTGAGGCGCCCCAGCACCTCGGGCTTGCGGCTCTGGATGCGGACCTTGCGCCAAGCGAGGTTCGGATCGTTGCGATAGTTGCTGGGATCGGACAGGCGCTCCATCTCCTGGTCGAGCCAGGCGCCGCGCCCGGTCTTGCGCAGCTTTTCGAGCATCTTCGGAAAGAGCTCGGCGAGATGCGTCACGTCGCCGATCGCATAGTCGATCTGGCGCTTGTCGAGCGGCCGCCGCGCCCAATCGGTAAATCGCGCGCCCTTGTCGAGGCTGCGGCCGAGCATCGATTCGACGAGGTTGGAATAGCCGACCTGCTCGCCAAGCCCGAGGGCCATCGCCGCGATCTGCGTATCGAACAGCGGCTGCGGCGTCGCGCCGGTCAGGTTGAAGACGATCTCGATGTCCTGGCCGCCGGCGTGGAAAACCTTCAGCACCTTCTGGTTGGCGACGAGCAGGTCGAGCAGCGGGGTGAGGTCGATGCCGTCCGCCTTCGGATCGATCGCCGCCGCCTCCTCGCTGCTCGCGACCTGCAACAGGCAAAGGTCCGGCCAGTAGGTGTTCTCGCGCATGAACTCGGTGTCCACCGCGACGAAGTCGGCCCTGGCAAGGCGCCGGCAGAGCTGTTCGAGAGACTCGTTGTCGGTAATGAGGGGATGTATCTGCATTGGCGGGCCCCCTCATAACGAGGCGGCAGGGCTTGCAAAAGCGCCGCGCGCGATCCGTCCCGCGCCGGGGCGCACTTTTCCACAGGAATGACGCGCCGCCGACATGCGAAGCGGCACCGGGCGACATATGTGCCGGCTTGCCGCGACGAGGATCTCCCGCGCGACTCGCGACACGGCTCGGTCAATAACAAGCCGCAGGTTTTTCGCTTTTGTTTCCGTGAGTTGAGGCGAAAATCGGACGGAATTTCCGGCAACCTCGTCGCCGGTCGGTTCGTTGAGCGCGGGAGCGTGGGACACACCAGACAGGAGCTTGAAAATGGCAGACAGCAGCAACAATCGCGGCGGCAATTCGAACCGCGGCTTCGCGGCTATGGACGAGGATCGTCAGCGCGAGATCGCGAGCAAGGGCGGCCAGGCCAGCGGCGGCAATTTCAAGAACGACCCCGAGCGCGTCTCGGAGGCCGGCCGCAAGGGCGGTGAGCACAGCCATGGCGGCGGCAGCGGCGGAGGCGGCGGCAACAACCGCTGACGTCCCTCTTGGACGGCATGGCGCGCTTGACAAGCGGCTGGCCAGCGCCTGTAGGCGCGCCATGCACATCTATCGTACGCACAATTGCGGCCAGCTCCGCGAGTCCGACGTCGGCAGCCGCGTCCGCCTGTCCGGCTGGATTCACCGCAAGCGCGACCATGGCGGCGTCCTGTTCGTCGACCTGCGCGACCATTTTGGCATCACCCAGATCGTCGCCGCCGCCGGCAGCGAGTCGCTCGCCATCCTCGAGCGGCTGCGCGCGGAGTCCGTCGTCACGGTCGATGGCGAGGTCGTCGCGCGCGGACCGGAGGCGACCAATCCCAACCTGCCGACCGGCGCGATCGAGGTCGTCGCGAAGAGCGTCACCGTCCAGTCCGTCGCCGAGGAGCTGCCGCTGCCGGTGGCTGGCGAGGCCGAATATCCCGAGGAGATCCGCCTCAAATATCGGTACCTGGACCTCAGGCGCGACCGACTGCACGCCAACATCATGCTGCGCAGCCAGGTGATCGCCTCGATCCGCTGGCGGATGATCGAGCAGGGCTTCACCGAGTTCCAGACGCCGATCCTCACCGCCTCCAGCCCGGAGGGCGCGCGCGACTATCTGGTGCCGAGCCGGGTCCATCCCGGCAAGTTCTACGCGCTCCCGCAGGCGCCGCAGATGTTCAAGCAGCTCATCATGGTCGCGGGCTTCGATCGCTACTTCCAGATCGCCCCCTGCTTCCGCGACGAGGACGCGCGCGCCGACCGCTCGCCGGGCGAGTTCTACCAGCTCGATTTCGAGATGAGCTTCGTCACGCAGGACGATGTTTTCGCGGCGATCGAGCCGGTGCTCGCCGGCGTGTTCGAGGAATTCGGCGGCGGCAAGAAGGTGACGCCGGCGGGCCAGTTCCCGCGCATCCCCTACAAGGAGGCGATGCTGAAATACGGCACCGACAAGCCGGACCTGCGCAACCCGATCGTCATTGCCGACGTCTCGAAGCATTTCGAGGGCTCGGGCTTCGGCCGTTTCGCCTCGATCGTCGAGGGCGGCGGCGTGGTGCGCGCGATCCCCGCGCCGGGCACCGCCGAGAAGAGCCGCAAGTTCTTCGACGACATGAATTCCTGGGCGCAGTCGGAGGGCTTTCCGGGCCTCGGCTACGCGACCCGCAAGGGCGGCGAGTGGGGCGGGCCGATCGCCAAGAACCACGGCGAGGACAAGATGAACGCCCTCGCCGACGAACTCGGCCTCGGCCCGGACGACGGCCTGTTCTTCGCCGCCGGCAAGGAGGCGCAGGCGTCCAAGCTCGCCGGTCTCGCCCGCACCCGCGTCGGCGAGGAGCTGGGGCTGATCGCCCAGGACCGCTTCGACTTCTGCTGGATCGTCGACTTCCCGATGTATGAATATGACGAGGAAGCGAAGAAGATCGACTTCAGCCACAACCCCTTCTCGATGCCGCAGGGGGGGCTGGAGGCGCTCGAGACAAAGGATCCGCTCGAGATCCTCGCCTGGCAGTACGACATCGTCTGCAACGGCGTCGAGCTGTCGTCCGGCGCGATTCGCAACCACCGGCCGGACATCATGTACAAGGCGTTCGAGATCGCCGGCTACAGCCGCGAGGATGTCGACAAGAACTTCTCCGGCATGATCAACGCGTTCAAGTACGGCGCGCCGCCGCACGGCGGCTCGGCGCCGGGCATCGACCGCATCGTCATGCTGCTGGCCGGCGAGCCGAACATTCGCGAGGTCGTCCTCTTCCCGATGAACCAGAAGGCCGAGGACCTGATGATGAACGCGCCGGGCGAGGTGACCGCCAAGCAGCTGCGTGAGCTGCACATCCGCGTGGTGCCGCCGACCGGCGGCTAGAGCGGATAGTCGTAGCGCAGGAAGCCCTTGAAGCGCGCGACCTTGTCGTAGAGGGCGCGCGCCGTCGCGTTGTCCTGTTTGGTGAGCCAGTAATATTTCGCCGCGCCGCGCGCGCGGGCGGCCTCGGCGACGGCGTCGACCAGCGCCCGCGCGACGCCGTGGCCGCGCGCTTCCGGCGCGGTGAACAGGTCCTGCAGGTAGCAGACCTCGCCGAGCCAGACATTGGGATGGAACATATAGTGGGCGAGGCCGACCATCCGCCCGTCCAGCCAGGCGCCGAGGCCGTGAATGTCCTCGCCGGTCATCAGCCGCGCCCACACCCGGTCGTAGACCTCGGGCGGTTGCGGGTCCTCGTAGAAGGCCTTGTAGCCGCGCGCGAGCGGCTCCCATTCGGCGCGGTTCGCCTCGTCGAGCGGCGCGACGCGAATCATCAGCGCACTCGCTTGACGTAGAGCCGGCCGTCCTCGCGCCGCTCGGTCTGGAAATTGGGAATCGCCTCGATCATGTCGGACAGACGCGAATAGCCGTAGCTGCGCGCGTCGAAGGACGAGCGGTTGCCGGCGAGCTTGCCGACCTCGGAGAGGCTGGCGAAGCCGCGCTCGTCGCGCTTGGCGTTGCGCCAGGCGTCGCCGAGGATCTTGATGACATCGGGGTCGATCCGCGTTCCCTCCGCCGCGGCTTCCTCTTCCTCCGGGCGGGGGAGGGCGCCGACGTCGATGAAACGGGTGCAGGCCTGGCGGAAGCTCTCCGGCGTCTTGGCGGTGCCGAAGCCATAGACCGGGATGCCGTCCTGCCGGATGCGCATCGCGAGCGGCATGAAGTCGCTGTCCGACGACATGATGCCGAAGCCGTCGATATGGCCGCGATAGAGGAGGCCCATGGCGTCGATCGTCATCCGCATGTCGGTCGAGCTTTTGCCCTTAGTCACGTCGAACTGCTGCTGCGGCTCGATCGCATGGGTATGGGTGAGCGCCGCCCAGCCCTTCAGCGCCGGCTTCTGCCAGTTGCCGTAGGCGCGGCGGATGTTGACCGTGCCGAGCTCGGCGAGGACGGTCAGCACCGGGTCGAGGGTATCGGGCGAGGCGTTGTCGGCGTCGATCAGCAGGGCGACGTTGCGGCTGCGGCCATTGGGTTCATCGGGCATGGCCCAGGCATAGCGCGAGGCATCGCCGCGACCAAGCTTTCCGGCGGACGGCGCTTGCCGAGGCGCGGCGCGCGGCCCTAGAAATGGCGCAAGAACAAGACGAGGGGAAGTCCATGGCGCGCTGGAACACACGCAAGCGGATCGCGACCGGCGAGGAACTGGCGCCCGAGCACCGGCTGACCCCGACGCTCTCCTGGCCGCACCTGATCGCGCTCGGAGTCGGCGCGATCGTCGGCACCGGCATCCTCACCCTCACCGGCGTCGGCGCCGCCAAGGCGGGGCCGGCGGTGATCCTCTCCTTCGCCATCGCCGGCGTGATCTGCGCCGCCGCCGCGCTCGCCTACGCCGAGATGGCGACGATGATGCCGGCCTCCGGCTCTGCCTACACTTATTCCTACGCCGTGATCGGGGAGCTGATCGCCTGGATCGTCGGCTGGAGTCTGATCCTCGAATACAGCCTCGTCGTCAGCGCGGTCGCGGTCGGCTGGTCGGGCTATGCCTCCCCCCTGCTCGAAGCCTGGCTCGGCTTCCCTCATGCGCTGACGCAAGGGCCCGAGCTCGGCGGCATACTCAACCTGCCGGCGGTGGTCATCATCGCGGTGGTTGCCGGGATGCTGATCTACGGGCTCAAGGAGAGCGCGACGGTGAACGCGCTGCTCGTGCTGGTGAAGGTCGCGGCGCTGGTCGTCTTCGTCATCGTCACCTTGCCCTATTTCGACGCTGCCAATTTCCACCCCTTCATGCCCTACGGCTTTTCCAAGCACGACGCGGTCGGGGTGGACGGCCAGCACATCGAGGCCGGCGTGATGGCGGCGGCGGCGATCATCTTCTTCGCCTTCTACGGCTTCGACGCCATCGCCACCGCGGCCGAGGAGACGAAGAATCCCGGCCGCGACCTTGCCATCGGCATCGTCGGCTCGATGGTGGTGTGCGTGCTCATCTACATGGCGGTCGCGGCGACCGCGATCGGCGCGCTGGCCTATGCGCATTTCGCCAACAGCCCGGAGGCGCTCGCGCTGATCCTGCGCGAGATCGGCCAACCGCTCGCGGCCAAATATCTCGCGGTCTCGGTCGTCGTGGCGCTGCCCACGGTGATCCTCGCCTTCTTCTACGGGCAGAGCCGCATCTTCTTCGTGATGGCGCGCGACGGGCTGCTGCCGCGCTCGCTGGCGAAGGTTTCGGGTCGTGGCGCGCCGGTGCGTATCACGGTGTTCACCGCGATCGTCGTCGCGATCCTCGCCGGGCTGATCCCGCTCGACGAGCTCGCCGCGCTTGCCAATGCGGGCACGCTCACCGCCTTCATCGCGGTGACGGTCTGCATGCTGATCCTGCGGCGCCGCGCCCCCGATGCGCCGCGCCGGTTCCGCGCGCCCGCGGCCTGGCCGGTCGGCCTCGTCGCAATCCTGGGCTGCGCCTATCTGCTCTACAGCCTGCCGCAGCGCACCCAGATCTGGTTCATCTGCGCCCACATCGTCGGCCTCGTCATCTACTTCGCCTATGGCGCGCGCCGCAGCGTGGTGGGGCAGGACGAGGCCGCGGTGGAGGGCTAACGCAAGGAGCCGCACATGATCCGTGCCCTGGTTCTAGGCTTCCTCATGCTCGCCGCGCCGGCGCTGGCGCAGGAGAAAGCGCCCGCGCCGCAAGTTCGCACCGTCAACGTCGCGGTCACCACCAGCCTCGGCGAGATCGTCATCGCGCTGGAGGTGGAGCGCGCGCCGATCACCGCCGGCAATTTCCTGCGCTATGTCGAGGCGGGGCGGCTCGACGGCGCGGAGTTCTACCGCGCGATGCGGATCGGGGAGGGCGGTCTCGTCCAGGGCGGGATGCGCGATCCCCGCAAGTTGTTCCCGCCGATCCCGCACGAGCCGACCAGCCAGACCGGCCTCTCGCACGTCGACGGGGCGGTCTCGCTTGCCCGCACCGCGCCGGGGACGGCGACGGCGGACTTCTTCATCATCGTCGGCGACCGGATGACCGGTCTCGACGCCGGGCCCAATTCGGGCGGCGACCAGCTCGGCTTCGCCGTATTCGGCCATGTCGTTTCCGGCATGGACGTGGTCCGCGCCATCCTCGCTGCGCCGGCCGTCGCCGACGGAAGACGAGGGTGTGATGCGCGGCCAGATGCTGGACCCGCGCGTGACGATCATCACGGCGCGGCGGGTGGGGTAGGGGGGTGTGAAAAGTCCGACCGCAGTTGCTGCGCTCACGATTGTGCTTCTCGGGGGATGCGAAAGGCTTGAACCGCCAACATCTTCACTCTTGCGTGATGCGACAGCTCATGGAGGATGGTGGAACGGCGGTTGCCCGCCAAGGGACGCCTTGGAGGTGAGTCTTTATCAGCCCTCCGAGGAAGCGATTTCTCCCGAATTGACCGAGCGATTGCAGCGACAGTTCCCGGTCGGGAGCGATGCTCGCCGATTGGAGCGCACATTGCAGGATCTCGGATTTGCACGAGCTGTGCCGTGCACCAACGCCTCAGCCGTAAGACATGCCGAATTTCGACAGTCGGGCGGAGGTCTATTTGGCCCATTTCTAATGTTCGCGAGCATCGCATGGGAAGAGCGCGGCGGGCGGATCGTATGGACGAAGGGCTCGGTTTCCTACACCGGCCCCTAGTGTAGGCTCAGGCGGGCGAGAAACCGTCGCTCGCCTCGTCAAGCACATGCAGCACCCCGTCCGACACCGCGAAGACCATGCCGTGGAGCTTCAGCGTCCCCGCCGCCTCGCGCTCGGCGATCCAGGGGAAGCTGCGCAGGTTGCGGAGCGAGAGGCGCACGCCTTCCTGCTCCATCGCCTGGAAGGCGGGGCGGTCGAGCGCCGGATGCTCTGCGCGGATTCGGTCGCGCGCGCCGCGCAGCATGTCGATCCAATGGGCGATGAAATGGCCGGCGCCCGGCGCGGCATGGTCGAACTGGCCGGTCAAGGCCGCAGCGCAGCCGCCGCAGAAGCCGTGACCCATCACCACCAGTTCGTCGACCTCGAGCTGGGTGACACCGAATTCGAGCGCCGCCGAGACGCCGTGATAATGATTGTCGGGCTCGAACGGGGGCACGAGATTGGCGATGTTGCGAACGACGAAGAGCTCGCCCGGCCGCGCATCGAAAATCTGCGCCGGATCGACCCGGCTGTCGGAGCAGGCGATGACCATGATGCGCGGGCTCTGCCCCTCGGCCAATTCCGCCCATCGCTCGCGCTGGGCGGGCCAGCTCCGGCTGCGGAAACGGCGATAGCCGGCGAGGAGCGCGTCGAAATCCTTCATGGGCGCGTGCGTTAGGCGGGCAGGGGAGGGGTGGCAAGTCGGCGCGTCACTCGCTATCTCGCCGCCATGAGCGAAGCCGATCCCGCCCCGCGCGTCTATCAGCGCAAGCCCGACTGGATCCGGGTCAAGGCCCCGGTCAGCCAGGGCTATATGGAAACCAAGGCGCTGATGCGCCGGCTCAACCTCGCGACCGTGTGCGAGGAAGCGGCTTGCCCGAATATCGGCGAGTGCTGGACGAAGAAGCACGCCACCGTGATGATCCTGGGCGACACCTGCACCCGCGCGTGCGCCTTCTGCAATGTGAAGACCGGAATGCCGCGCCCGGTCGATCCGCTGGAGCCGGAGCATGTCGCGGCGGCGGCGGCGGAGCTTGGCCTTACCCATATCGTCATCACCTCGGTGGACCGAGACGACCTGCCGGACGGGGGCGCGAGCCAGTTCGTCAAGGTGATCGAGGCGCTCCGGCGCGAAACGCCGCAGACGACGATCGAGATCCTGACGCCGGACTTCCGTAACAAGCCGGAGGCGGCCGTGGAGGCGATCGTCGCGGCGCGGCCGGACGTCTATAACCACAATCTGGAGACGGTGCCGCGGCTCTATCCCACGATCCGCCCCGGCGCGCGCTATTATGCGTCGCTGAGGCTGCTGGAGAGCGTGAAGAAGCACGATCCGTCGATCTTCACCAAGTCCGGCATCATGGTCGGGCTGGGCGAGCAGCGGCTCGAAGTCCATCAGGTGATGGACGACATGCGTTCGGCCGATGTCGATTTTCTTACGATCGGCCAGTATCTCCAGCCGACCCCGCGCCATGCGAAGGTCGAGGAGTTCGTCAGCCCGCAGGCGTTCAAGGCCTATGCCGCCATTGCCCGCGCCAAGGGCTTCCTGTTGGTTGCGGCGAGCCCACTGACCCGGTCGAGCTATCATGCCGGCGACGATTTCGAGCGGCTGCGTGCGGCCCGCGCCGCGCGGCTTGCCAAAGCGCAACCCTCTCCGCTCGTCCCGAGCGACGTCAGTGGGCGGGCGTGATGCGTTCGCGCCGGCGCGTTTCGGCCTCGCTCGGCGCGGACGGGCTTTGGTAGTTCAGGCCCGATGCCTCGTCACAGCGAATCGCGGCGGCTCCCCTGGAGCCCCGAGCAATTGTTCGACCTGGTCGCGGACGTGGGCCGCTACCAGGAGTTCCTGCCCTGGGTTGCGGCGACGCGCATCCGCTCGAACAGCGAGACCGAGATGGTCGCCGACCTCATTGTCGGCTTCCGCGCGCTCAAGGAGACCTTCACGTCGCGCGTGATCAAGGAGCGGCCCGAGCGGATCAGCATCGACTATATCGAGGGTCCGCTCAAATATCTTCACAATGAATGGGGCTTCCGTCCCGCCGGCGAGGGCGGGACGATCGTCGATTTCACCGTCGACTTCGCCTTCAAGAACCGGCTGTTCGAGATGCTCGCCGGGCAGATGTTCGACGCGGCGTTCCGGCGAATGACCGGCGCCTTCGAGGCGCGCGCGAAGGCGCTCTATGGAGACGGCGAAGCGCCGGGGCGCAGCAGTTCGAGCGCGACCAGCGCCGCTTGAAGGCGGATGCCGGCGCGGCCGAGATCGCCGAACTGCTTCATGTCCGCCATCGCCTCGTCGAACTCGGCGCCGCGCGTCGCGCGCGAGAAGACGACGGTGCCGACCGGCTTCGCTTCGGAGCCGCCGCCCGGGCCGGCGATGCCGGTGATCGCGACCGCGACGTCGGCATTGGTCCGCTCGATCGCGCCCTTCGCCATAGCCCAGGCGCAGGCGACGGAGACGCTGCCGAACGTCTCGATCACCTCCTCGCCGACGCCGAGAAGCTGGTGCTTGGCCTCGTTCGAATAGGTGACGAAGCCGGCCTCCAGTACGTCCGAGCTGCCGGGAATCTCGGTGAGCGCGGCCGAAACGAGGCCGCCGGTGCAGCTTTCGGCAACGGCGATGCGCAGCCCCGCAGCGCGATTCTCGTCGAGCACGCGGCGGGCGAGCGTCACCAGTTCCTCGGGAAGATTGTAGGCGGGGTCGGTCATAATTTCTCCGGAAGACGCAGGCTCGCCACGGCCTGGGCGGCGATCCCTTCGCCGCGGCCGGTAAAGCCTAGCCGCTCGGTGGTCGTCGCCTTCACGCTTACGCGCGTGGGCGCGAGCCGCAACAGCGAAGCGATCCGATCGCGCATCGCCTGGCGATGCGGCCCGATTCGGGGCGATTCGCAGATGATGGTCACATCGACATGCTCGATCCGCCCGCCCTTCGCGGCGACGAGATCACGGGCATGTTCGACAAAGAGGGCGGAGGGCGCGCCGCGCCATTTGGGATCGCTCGGCGGGAAATGGTCCCCGATATCGCTCTCGGCCAGCGCGCCGAGGATCGCGTCGGTGAGCGCGTGGAGAGCGACGTCGGCGTCGCTATGGCCGACGAGGCCGCGCGCGTGCGGGATCTCGACCCCCCCGAGCCAGACCGACGCGCCGGGACCGAAGGTGTGAACGTCGAAGCCGAGGCCGGTGCGCGGGCTCATCCGGGCGGAAAGGCGCTCCTCGGCGCGCGCGAAATCGGCGGGAAAGGTCAGCTTTTCGAGCGCCGGATCGCCCTCGACCATGACGACCTCGATCCCGGCGGCGCGCGCGACCTGGGCGTCGTCGGTCGCGTCCGGCCCGGTCCAGCGCGCGTGCGCTTCGCGGATCGCCGCGTAGCGAAAGGCCTGCGGCGTCTGCACGCGCACCAGCCCTTCGCGCGGCACCGTATCGCCGAGCGTGCCTTTGTGCCCAAGCGCAAGCGTATCGACGGCGCCGAGCACCGGCACCGCGCCGTCATGGACATCAAGCGCGGCGAGCAGCCGGTCGATCACCGCGGCGGGGAGGAAGGGACGCGCCGCGTCGTGGATCAGCACCCGCGCCACATCCTGGCCCGCGAGCGCCTCCAGCCCGCGCCGCACCGATTCCTGCCGCGTCGCGCCGCCGATGACGGGCGGGGGGAGGGGTCGGTCGCCCACGGCCGCCGCATAGGCCTCCTCCTGGCCCTCGCCTATCACGACCAGGATGGAGTCGATCGCGGGGTGATCGAGGTGATCGAGCGCGTGGGCGAGCAGGGGGCGTCCGGCGAGCAGGCGATATTGCTTCGGAATCCCGCCGCCGGCGCGGGTTCCGCTGCCCGCCGCGACGACCAATGCCACCGTGCGCCCCTCAGTCATGCCGGGCGCTCTAGCCGAGCCCAAACTTGCCCGCCAGCGTCTTTGCCCCTATCTCGCCCCTCCCATGCCCCGTCTGAAGCCAATCCAGATCGGTCCCGTGCGGATCGAAACGCCGGTGATCCTGGCGCCGATGACGGGCGTCACCGACATGCCGTTCCGGCGGATCGTCCGGCGCTACGGCGCGGGGCTCACCGTCACCGAGATGATCGCGAGCCAGGCGGCGATCCGCGAGACCCGCCAGTCGCTGCAGAAGGCGGCCTGGGACCCGATTGAGGAGCCGGTGGCGATGCAGCTTGCCGGCTGCAGCCCGAAAGAAATGGCCGAGGCGGCCAGGCTCAACGAGGATCGCGGCGCCGCGATCATCGACATCAACATGGGCTGCCCGGTGAAGAAGGTGGTGAACGGCTGGGCCGGATCAGCGTTGATGCGCGACCTTAAGGCCGCCGCCAAGATCATCGAGGCGACGGTGAAGGCGGTCAGCATCCCGGTCACGCTGAAGACGCGCATGGGGTGGGACCATAACAGTCTCAACGCGCCGGAGCTGGCGCGCATCGCCGAGGATCTCGGCGTGAGGATGATCACCATCCACGGCCGCACCCGCTGCCAGCTCTACAAGGGAACGGCCGACTGGGCCTTCGTGCGCAAGGTCAAGGAGGCCGTCTCGATTCCGGTGATCGTTAACGGCGACATCAACACGATCGAGGACGTCGATGCCGCGCTCGACCGGTCGGGCGCCGACGGCGTGATGATCGGCCGCGGCGCCTACGGCAAGCCGTGGCTGCTCAGGCAGGCGATGCACTGGCTGGAGACGGGCCAGCGGCTGCCCGACCCCAGCCTCGACGAGCAGCTCGCGGTGATCCTCGAGCAATATGACTCAATGCTCGAACTCTACGGCGAGACGATCGGCGTCAATTGCGCGCGCAAACATGTCGGCTGGTACACCAAGGGGCTGCCGGGCTCGGCCGAGTTCCGCAACGCCTTCAACCGCGAGGGAGACGCCGCGCGCGCCAAGGCGATGCTGCGCGACTTCTACGCACCCTGGCTCACCAGGGCCGCCGCCTGACGCGCCGGGGCACCCCCTTCGCGACCGACCGGCGCGCCGGCCGGACGGGCGCGGAAAACCCTGTGTTCTTTATGCCACAGCGTTGTGGTAGAGCCGCAGTGTGAACGCCGAAGCCCCGATTCCCGTCGAGCGGATCGCCGAGAGCCGGATACGGCCGCGGTGGCGGCGGCGACTGTCGATCCTGGTGCGTCGAAACCGCTGGTTCGCGCCGGTCGAGCTGACGGTGTTCGCCGGGCTGCTGATGATCGTCGCGGCGAGCTATTTCATCATTACCCACACCGGGCGCCCTAACGCACCGCTGACGCCGGCGACGACGGCCGGCCTGCTCGTCGGCATCCTGCTACCGGCGACCGCCCTGCTGGTGATGGTGGCGCGGCGGCTCGCGCTCCGGCGCGCGCTGCGGTCCAATGTCGGTAGCCGCGGACGGTTGCACGTCCGCCTGGTCGCGCTTTTCTCGGTGATCGCGAGCGTCCCGACGGTGCTGGTCGTGATCTTCGCCTCGCTGCTCTTCCAGAGCGGCATGCAGTTCTGGTTTTCGGACCAGGCGCGCACCGTTCTCGCCAACGCGGAGAATGTCGCGCAAGTCTACGAGCGCGAGCATCGCGATCGCGTGAAGCTCGACGTGCGCGTGATGGGCGCCGACATCGTCGACCGGATCAATCGCTGGGGGATCGACAGCGAGCGGTTCCGCGACAATTTCCTGTACCAGACCGCGGCCCGCCAGCTCACTGAAACCGCCATCCTCACCGTCGATCCCGACGGCAAGGTCCGCAGCCATTATATCGAGGTCAATTTCGACAACCGCCCGATCACCCGCAGCTTCACGGCGGCGGAGCTGCTGCGAATGCGCTCGGGCGACAGCGGCGACATCCTGTTCCGGGCGACCCGCGACCGCGTCGAGGCGGTGGTCCGGCTCGATCCCGAGACGCCGATCTACTTCTACGGCGCGCGAAGCGTGAACCCCCGCGCGATGGTGCAGATGCGCCAGGCGGAGAACGCCGCCAGTGCCTATCAGCGCGCGCTGGAAAACGCCCGCAACCTGCAGGTGCGCTTCAACACGATTCTGATCATCGTGTCGCTGCTGATCGTCGCCCTTTCGATCTGGATCGCGCTCAACCTCGCCGACCGGCTCGTCCGGCCGATCGGGCAGCTGCTCGCCGCGGCGCGGCGGGTGACGGCCGGCGACCTCTCGGTGCGCGTGCCGCCGTCGCTGGCGCGCGACGAGGTCTCGACGCTCGGCCACGCCTTCAACCGGATGACCGGGAGGCTCGAGGCGCAGACGGGTGCGCTGGTCGCGGCCAACGACCAGCTCGAGAGCCGTCGCGCCTTCATCGAGGCGGTGCTGGCCGGGGTCACCGCGGGCGTGGTCTCGGTCGACAACGATCACGTGATCCGGTTGATCAACCGCTCGGCAGAGACGCTGCTCCAGACCGGCGACGAAAGCCCGATCGGCCGCAAGCTCGCGGAGGTCGCGCCCGAGCTCGACGACCGGCTGGGCGCCGAGGGAGGGGAAGGGATCGTCCAGCTTGCCACCCGCGGCGAACCGCGCACCCTCGCGATCAAGACCGCGCGGGTGGAAGGCGGCCACGTGCTGACTTTCGACGACATCACCGAACAGCTGCTCGACCAGCGACGCGCCGCCTGGTCGGATGTCGCGCGGCGGATCGCGCACGAGATCAAGAATCCGCTCACCCCGATTCAGCTCGCCGCCGAGCGGCTCCAGCGCCGCTATGCCGACGAGATCGTCTCCGATCCGGCAACCTTCGAGCAGCTCACCGGCACGATCGTGCGCCAGGTCGGCGACCTGAGACGCATGGTGGACGAATTCTCGTCCTTCGCGCGGATGCCCAAGCCCGTCTTCCGCGAGGAGCCGGTGGTCGAGGTCGCGCGCCAGGCGCTGTTCCTGCACGAGATCGCGCACCCGGAGATCGAGTTCTCGCTGGACGCCCCGGATCCCTCGCCGGTGCTGGTCTGCGACCGCCGCCTGCTCGGCCAGGCGCTCGTCAACGTCGTCAAGAACGGCGTCGAGGCGATCCAGCAGAAGCGCGAGGAACGCGGGCAGGAGGGCGCGAGCGGCACGAAGGATCGCATCGCGATGACGGTGAGCGCCGTCGACGGGAAGGTGGAGATCGCCATCGCCGACACCGGTATCGGCCTCCCGGCCGAGCGCGGGCGCATTACCGAACCCTATATGACGACGCGGGCGAAGGGCACCGGGCTCGGCCTCGCGATCGTCAAGAAGATCGTCGAGGAGCATTTCGGCCAGGTCAGCTTCGAGGATGCGCCAGGCGGCGGGACGCTCGTGCGCTTCCAGTTCGATTCCGACCTGCTGGCGCGCCTCGGCGGGACGGGCATCAGGATCGTGGAAGATCAGGCAGCGAAGTAACTGGAATCACATGGCTCTGGACATTCTCATCGTTGACGACGAGCAGGACATCAGGGACCTGGTGGCGGGCGTCCTCCAGGACGAGGGCTACACGACCCGCACGGCGGCGGATTCGACCGAGGCCCTGCAGGCGCTCGCCGAACGGCGGCCTTCGCTGGCGCTGCTGGACGTCTGGCTGCAAGGCTCGAAGCTCGACGGGTTGCAGCTGCTCGAGGAAATCAAGCGGCGGGATCCGACGCTGCCGGTGCTCGTGATCTCGGGGCACGGCAACCTCGACACCGCGGTCGCGGCGATCCGCCAGGGCGCGGTCGATTTCATCGAAAAGCCGTTCGAGGCGGGGCATCTCGTCCATCTGGTCGCGCGGGCGACCGAGACGGAGCGCCTGCGTCGTGAGAACGAGGCGCTCAGGATGCAGGTCGGCAACGAGATGGAGCTGACCGGAACGAGCACCGCCATCAACAATGTGCGGGCGACGCTGAAGCGCGTGGCCGCGACCGGCAGCCGGGTGCTCATTTCCGGGCCCGCTGGCGTCGGCAAGGAGGTCGCCGCGCGCCTGCTGCACAGCTGGAGCCCGCGCGCGAACGGACCCTTCGTCGTCGTCACCGCCGCGCGGATGACGCCCGAGCGGGTCGAGGAGGTGCTGTTCGGAATCGAGGAGGGGGGTGAGCTCGCCCGGCCGGGCCTGCTCGAACAGGCGCACGGGGGCACGCTCTTCCTCGACGAGATCGCCGACATGCCGCTTTCGACCCAGGGCAAGATTCTGCGCGTGCTGACTGACCAGAGCTTCACCCGCGTCGGCGGCCAGCGCATGGTGAAGGTGGACATGCGGGTCGTCTCCTCGACCTCGCGCAACCTCGCCGACGAGATCGCCGCCGGCCGCTTCCGCGAGGACCTCTATTACCGGCTCAACGTCGTGCCGGTGCACCTGCCCGCGCTCTCCGAGCGGCGCGAGGACATTCCGGAGCTGGTGGGCCATTTCGCGGCGCGCTACGCCGCCGACCAGCGCGTGCCGACGCCCGAGATTGCGCCCGACGCGATGGCGGCGCTGCAGGCCTATGACTGGCCGGGCAACGTGCGGCAGCTCCGCAACGTCATCGAACGGACGATCATCCTCGCGCCGGGCGAGCGGATCGGCCGCATCGACATCGACATGCTGCCGCCCGAAATCCTCAACGATTCGGCGCAGTTGACCCCGAGCGACGCGGTCAAGGCAATCATGGGAACGCCCTTGCGCGAGGCGCGCGAGACGTTCGAGCGCGAATATCTCAAGGTCCAGATCCGGCGCTTTTCCGGCAACATCTCGCGCACCGCGAATTTCATCGGTATGGAGCGCTCGGCGCTGCATCGGAAACTGAAAGCGCTCGGCCTCGGTGACACCCGAGGCGAAAATGAGTAGGCCGCCGGCGGCCTGCCAATAACGTCAATTGGGTCCGGGAGCGGATCCGGGAGAAAAGAGAATGACCGAGAAGGTCAACAACCTCCAGGACATGTTCCTGAACAGCCTGCGTCGGAGCAAGACTCCGGTCACAATGTTCCTCGTCAAGGGCGTCAAGCTCCAGGGGATCATCACCTGGTTCGACAATTTTTCCGTGCTGCTGCGGCGGGACGGCCAGGCGCAGCTCGTCTACAAGCACGCAATCTCCACGATCATGCCGTCGCAGCACATTGATCTCAATTGCTTGCGCGAAGCTTTTGACACTCAATCGGAAAGTCGGAAGCCCGTGCTGCTGCAGGACGTGTTCCTCACCGCGGTCCAGCGCTCTGAGGAGCCGGTGACGATGTTCCTGGTCAACGGGGTGATGCTCCAGGGCGAGATCGCCGCCTTCGACCTGTTCTGCATGCTGCTGGAGCGCGACGGGCTCAGCCAGCTCGTCTACAAGCACGCCATTTCGACCATCCAGCCGGAGAGCCCGGTCAATCTCGCCGAGGTGCAGGCGGGCGAGGAGCAGGACGGCTGAGCAGCGCCTTCCGCGATTCGGACACCGAGTTCCGGCGCGGCGCCCGCGCGGTGATCGCACTGCCCGAAATGGGGCAGGGGGCCCGGCGCGACGTCGACGCGCGCCTCGCGGAGGCCGAGGGCCTCGCCGAGGCGATCGGCATCGTCGTCGAGGAAAAGCTGCCGTTCCGGGTGCGTCGGCCGCAGCCGGTCACCCTGTTCGGGTCGGGCCAGGTCGAGCGGATCGCTGAAGCGGTTCGCGAGCACGACGCGGAGCTGCTGATCGTCGACGGCGCGCTGACGCCAATCCAGCAGAAGAACCTGGAGGACCGCACCAAGGCCAAGGTGATCGACCGGACCGGGCTGATCCTCGAGATCTTCGGCGAGCGCGCGGCGACGGCCGAAGGCCGGCTCCAGGTGGAACTCGCCCATCTCGACTATCAGGCCGGTCGGCTCGTGCGCTCCTGGACCCACCTCGAACGCCAGCGCGGCGGCTTCGGTTTCCTGGGCGGCCCTGGCGAAACCCAGATCGAGGCCGACCGGCGGATGATCCGCGACCGGATGGCGAAGCTCCGCCGCGAGCTCGACCAGGTCGCGCGCACGCGCACGCTTCACCGCGCGCGCCGCCAGAAGGCGCCCTGGCCGGTCATCGCGCTGGTCGGCTACACCAATGCCGGCAAGTCGACGCTGTTCAACCGCCTGACCCGCGCCGAGGTGCGCGCGGAGGACCTGCTCTTTGCGACGCTCGACCCGACGATGCGCGAGATCGCCCTGCCAGGCATCGACAAGGCGATCCTCTCCGACACCGTGGGCTTCGTCTCCGACCTGCCGACCCAGCTCGTCGCCGCCTTTCGAGCGACGCTGGAGGAGGTGACCTCGGCCGACCTCATCATTCACGTGCGCGACATCTCGCATCCCGACAGCGAGGCCCAGCGCGCCGATGTCGAGCAGGTGCTCGACGAGATCGGCGCCGGCGGCGAGGATGGCCCGGCCCGCATCGAGGCGTGGAACAAGGTCGATCTGCTGAACGAGGACGAAGCGGCGCGCGTGCGCGCCGAAGCCGCCCGCCGGGACGACGCGATCGTCATCTCCGCGCTGAGCGGGGAAGGGGTGGACCGCCTCCTTGCCGCAGCCTCGGATGCACTGCGCCGCGGCAGCAAGGTCCTCGCCGTCAGCGTCTCCGCGCAGGACGGCGAGCTGATCGCTTGGCTTCATGCCCACGGCGAAGTGCTGAGCCAGGACCAGGACGGCCTCGACACGCGCATTCAGGTGCGCCTGACGGACCGGGACTGGGCGCGATTCCTCGCGCTGCGCGCGGAGCGAAGCTAGGAGCGGCTCAGTCCGCCTGCTTTGCCCGCTGCCAGAGGCCTTCAAGCTCTATTAATTCCATATCTTCCAATGGCTTGTTGGCCATTGTTTCCATCGACCTGAACCGCCGCTCGAACTTCGCGGTCGCCTCGCGGAGCGCGGCTTCCGGCTCGACCCCGAGATGGCGGGCATAGTTGACGACCGCGAAGAGCAGGTCGTCGATTTCGTCGGCGCGCTCGGCGTCCGTCTCGACGGCGGCGATCTCGGCCAGCTCCTCGTCGATCTTGGCGCGCGCGCCCTCGGCGTCCGGCCAGTCGAAGCCGACGCGGGCGGCGCGGCGCTGGATCTTCTCGGCGCGAAGCAAGGCGGGGAGGGCGAGTGCCACGCCGTCAAGCGCGCTCGCCGCGCCGCGGGCCTTGCGCTCGGCCTCCTTGGTCTGCTCCCACAGATGATGGCCGCCATGCGCGACGTCGCCGAAGATGTGCGGATGGCGGCGCTCCATCTTGTCGCAGATCGCGGTCGCGACGTCGTCGACGTCGAACAGGCCGGCTTCCTCGGCCATGCGGCTGTGGAACACGACCTGGAGCAAGAGATCGCCGAGCTCGTCCTTGAGATCGGCCATGTCGCCGCGCGCGATCGCGTCGGCGACCTCATAGGCTTCCTCGATCGTGTACGGCGCGATCGTCTCGAAGGTCTGCGCGGTGTCCCATTCGCAGCCGCGCTCGGGATCGCGCAGCCGCGCCATGATCGCGACGAGACGCTCGAAAGGGGCCGCGCCCCGGGTGCCCTGCTCACTCATCTAAAAGTCCGATAATATACATTATGTAAAATCACGGGAGAGCCGGAGGGGATTCTCCTCACGGACGAAGCACCAGCGCGCCATCCTCGACGCCCCATGACGACAAGGTCGACAGGAAGTTCATCCCGATCACGTTCACCTCGTCGCGTGGCGAAATATGCATCGCAAGATCGCGGCGCTCGATCGAACCCACCCGGAGGCTCTCGGCGCGGCCGCGCTCGACGAGCAGCGCGCCATTGGCGGTGTCGACCATCGTCACGAACGGGCCGGATGGCTCGACGCCCGCGCTGCGCGCCGTCGCTTCGCTGAGCGTCGTCACGGTCGCGCCGCTGTCGACCAGGAAGCGCGCCGAGTGGCCGTTGACCTCGGCCGTGACCCAATAGTGGCCGTCGGCGCTGCGCGGGATCGTGAGCGCGCCGCCGACGCTCTCGAGCGGCCGTCCGGTCACTGCGGTCATCACGCGCGTCCCGAGCGCCCGGAAATCGTCGCGCAGTGCCACCACGACGAACACGGCGGCGAAGATCAGCACCCAGCCGAGCCCCATCCTGAGGCTCTGCCGCAGTGGCACGCGCCGCACGATCAGCGCGCTTCCGACCAGGACCAGAACGCCGATCCCGTAGACCAGCTGCAGCGCGCGATCGCCTTGATCCATTCGCTCCCCCCGCGGCCGACTCGGCCTAGAAGACGACCTCGAGCCCGTCATAGCCCGGCTCGACGCCCTGCGGCAGTTCGTCGAGCAGCCGGCGATAATCCATCGTGTTGTCCATGTGGGTCAGGATCGCGCGTCGCACGCCGAGTGAGCGCACGACCGCGAGCGTCTCGTCCAGGTGCGAATGGGTCGGATGCGGCTTGCGGCGCAGGGCATCGACGATCCAGAGGTCGATGCCCTCGAACAGCGCCTCCATTTCGCGCGTTATGATGTTGAAATCGGTTGAATATCCGATCGACGCCCCGCCCGCGTCGAAGCGCAGGCCGGCGCTCGTGATTTGTCCGTGCGGCTGGTCGACGCAGCGCACAGAAATGCCGCCGAGATTGACGTGATCGGGCAGGGCGTTCAGCGCCGCCACGGCGGGATAGCCGCCCTTCCCTTCGAATGCATAGGCGAAGCGATTGCGCAGCGAGGCAGCGGTCTCGGGTCGGGCATAGCCGGCGACCGGGCGGCGACGCGCGTGATAGAGCTGCCTCAGGTCGTCGATGCCGTGGGTGTGATCGGCATGGTCGTGCGTCCAGATCACCGCCTCGATGTCGGAGACACCGGCGTCGAGCAGCTGCTCGCGCAGGTCCGGGCTGGTATCGACCAGAATGCGCGCACTGCCGTGCTCGACCAGGATCGAGACGCGGCGGCGCCGGTTCTTGGGCTCGTTGCGGTCGCACAGGCCCCAATCGTCGCCGACCCGCGGCACGCCAGAGGACGTGCCGCACCCGAGGATGCGGACCTTCACGCCGTCGCCTTCGTGAACAGCCGGCGGAAATTGGCGCTGGTGCGCTCGGCCAGCGCCGCGAACGTCTCGCCGCGCAGTTCGGCGAGGAAGCGGGCGGTGTCGGCAACGAAGGCCGGCTCGCAGGGCTGACCGCGGTGCGGCACCGGCGCGAGAAAGGGGGAGTCGGTCTCGACCAGCAGCCGGTCGGCCGGGATGGTCTTGGCGGTTTCCTGCAGATCGCGGGCGTTCTTGAAGGTGACGACCCCGGAGATCGAGATGTGGCAGCCGAGCGCCAGCGCCTTTTCGGCGAAGTCGCGGCTGGCGGTGAAGCAGTGGATCAGCGCGGGGAAGGCCCCCTTCCCCATCTCCTCGGCGAGGATCTCGTAGGTGTCCGCTTCCGCCTCGCGGGTGTGGACGATGAGCGGAAGCTGCGTCTCGCGCGCGGCGGCGATATGGGCGCGAAAGCTCGCGCGCTGCCGATCCCGGTCGGAGCGGTCGTAATAATAGTCGAGCCCGGTCTCCCCGATGCCGATCACGCGCGGATGCGCGGCGCGCGCGACCAGCGTCCCGGTGGCGACGTCGGGATGCTGGTCCGCCTCGTGCGGATGGATGCCCACCGACGCCATGACGTCACTTTCGCGCTCGGCGAGGCCGATCACCTCGTCCCATTCGCTGGCACGGGTCGAGATGTTGAGCATCAGCGCGATTCCGGCCGCGCGGGCGCGCGCCAGCACCGCCTGCTGGTCCTCGACCAGGCCCTTGTAGTTGAGGTGGCAGTGGCTATCGATCAGCATGTGCGGCGCTTTAACGACTTGGCGTCGTCGCGTCACCCCGGCGCAGGGAAGAGCAATCCGCCGCGCCGCGCCGGGGTTCCGGCCTCGCCGCGGCTCAGCCTTCGGCCGGCAGGTCGAGCTTCGGGAAGATCGGCGTCGGCGGCGCGATGCGCGCCCCTGAGGCCACCAGGCGGGCATAGGCCTCGGCATCGTCGATCGCGGCGAAATCCCCCTCACCTTCCGGCACACCCAGCATGTCGAGCAACCGCGCGGCCGAAGCGGGAACGACCGGCTGGATCGCGATGCCGAGCATCCGGATCGCGTCGCACAGGGTCGCGAGCACTGCCGTCATCCGCTCGGGATCGGTCTTGCGCAGCGCCCAGGGCGCCTGCGCGTCGATATACTGGTTGCAGGCGAAGACGGCGCGCAGCCAGGCCTCGATGCCCTGGCTCAGCGCGAAGCTCTCGAACTGCGCCGGCAGCTCCTCCCCCACCGCCCGGCGCACCTGGTCGAGCAGCGCGGCGTCAGCCGGATCGGATTTTTCACCGAATGGAAGGATACCGTCGCAATTCCTTGAAATAAAAGACAGAGTGCGCTGGACGAGATTACCGAAGGCATTGGAGAGGTCGGCGTTGACCTTGGTCACGATCGCCTCCGCGGAATAGCTGCCGTCCTGCCCGAAGGTCACCTCGCGCAGCAGGAAATAGCGGAGCTGATCGACGCCGAACGCCGCGATCAGGTCGTTGGGATCGACCACGTTGCCGAGCGACTTGGACATCTTCTCGCCGCGGTGGAGCAGGAAGCCGTGGCCGAACACCTGTTTAGGCAGCGGCAGCCCGGCCGACATCAGGAAGGCGGGCCAGTAGACGGCGTGGAAGCGGATGATGTCCTTGCCGATGATGTGGACGTTCGCGGGCCAGTAGCGCGCGAACTTCGCCTGGTCGTCGGGCCAGCCGATGCCGGTGAGATAGTTGGTGAGCGCATCGACCCAGACGTACATCACGTGGTCCGGGCTGCCCGGCACCTTCACGCCCCAGTCGAAGCTGGTGCGGGAGATCGACAGGTCCGTCAGCCCGCCCTCGACGAAGCGCAGCACTTCGTTGCGTCGGCTCTCCGGACGAATGAAGTCGGGATTGGCGGCATAATGTTCGAGCAGCCGGTCCTGATAGGCCGAAAGCCGGAAGAACCAGCTTTCCTCCACCGTCCACTGCACTTCGGTGCCCTGCGGCGACAGCTTCTCGCCGCTGTCGGCGACGACCAGCTCCTCCTCGGCATAATAGGCCTCGTCGCGCACCGAGTACCAACCTTCGTAGCGCCCCAGATAGATGTCGCCCCGGTCCACCATCGCCTGCCAGAGCGCCTGGCTCGCCTTGTGATGGGCGGGCTCGGTGGTGCGGATGAAGTGGTTGAACGAGATATTCAGTTTCTCATCCATCTCCCTGAAATAGGAGGACATTTCATCCGCAAGCGCGGCCGGCGCGATGCCCCGCTCGCGCGCCGTCTGGGCCATTTTCAGGCCATGCTCGTCGGTGCCGGTCAGGAAGAAGACGTCGCGCCGGCGCAGCCGCTGGAAGCGCGCGATCGCGTCGGCCGCGATCGCCTCATAGGCATGGCCGATATGCGGCCGCCCGTTGGGATAGCTGATCGCGGTGGTGATGTAGAAAGGCTCGCTCATCGCCGTTGCGCGTAGCGGGGAACCGGCGGTGGATAAAGCCCCCCGCGTCAGGCGGCGCGACGGCTCTCGCCGCCCGCCAGCGCCGCGACGAGGCCGGCCAGCTCGAAGACGGCGCTCTGCGAATCGAGCGAAAGCCGCCGTGCCGCGCCGGCCAGCCCGCTCGCGCGCTCCCACAGCGCGATCGCCTCGGCCAGCGCCGGGCCCGAGCGTTCGCGCGCCGCCTCGGCGATCTTCGCCGGCACGCGGGCGAGAAAGGCCTCGTAGCGCGGCTGCGCGGACTTGGGCGACAGCGCCTGCGCCAGCGCGGCGCGGCGATGGCCGGTCGGATCCCCTTCGCGGAGGAGCTGGTCGATCTCCCGGTCGAGCCCCGCGACGTCGAGCCCGCGCCAGGCGATGGCGCGGCCGGGCGCCCCCTCCCCCACCGCGACCAGTTCGGCGATCTCGCGCTCGTCGGCTTCGGGCAGCGCCGCGCGCAAGGCTGACGCCATGGCGTCATCCTTGAGCGGCGCAAGCCGCAGCATCCGGCAGCGCGAGCGGATCGTCGGCAACAGCCGGTCGGGATGATGGCTGACGAGCAGGAAGACGGTGTGCGCCGGCGGCTCCTCGACCAGCTTCAACAGCGCATTGGGCGCGCCGCGGCCCTCGAGATCGTCGGCCGTGTCGATCACGACCACGCGCCAGGGCGAGAGTGCCGCCGTCATCGCGAAGCGCTGGTGGAGCCAACGGACCTGATCGACCCCGATTGAGCGGGCGAGCTCGCTGCCGCCCCCCTTCGCGACCCGTTCGAGCCGCATGAAATCGGGATGGCTGCCCGCCTCGAACAGCCTGGCGGCGGTGTGCTCGTCGGGCACGTCGAGCCCCGGCGCGTCAACCGGCCCCATTCCTTCCGCCAGCACGCGGAGCGCCGCCTTGTGGGCGAACAGGCTCTTACCGATGCCCGGCGGACCGGCGACCAGCCATGCGTGCGCAAGCCGACCTGAATCGAGCGCCCGGCGAAACGCGGCCACGGCTTCCTCGTGTCCGAACAACGGGCTCACAGCAGGTCCTCGATCGCGGCGAGCAGGCGGGCCGTCACCTCCATCCGCGCGCCGCTGGCGTCGATCACCCGGATTCGCTCGGGCGCCTCCTCGGCGATCACCTGGAAGGCGAAGGCGATTCGGTCGTGAAAGGCCTGGTCGCGCCCGCCGATCCGGTCGGCGCCGGCGCCGTCCCGCGCGCTGGCGCGCTCGGCGGCGGCCTTGTTGTCGAGCCGCAGGAGCAAAGTGCGGTCGGGCAGGAAGCCACCGCTGCCAATCTCGTGCAGCCGGCGCACCTCGTCGGCGCCGACATGGCCGACGATCCCCTGGTAGGCGACGGAACTGTCGAGGAAACGGTCGCACACGACCCATTTGCCGGCTGCGAGCGCCGGCTTGATCGTTCGCGCGACATGATCGGCGCGGGCGGCGGCGAAGAGCAGGGCCTCGGCGGCAGGCGTCCAGCGGTCCTCGCTGCCTTCGAGCAGCAGGCCCCGGATCGCCTCGGCGCCGGGGCTCCCGCCCGGCTCGCGCGTCTCGACCACCTCGAGCCCGCGCGCGCGCAGCGCCGCCGCCAGAGCCTTCGCTTGGGTGGACTTGCCGACGCCCTCCCCGCCTTCGAGCGAGATGAACCGCGGCGCCGTCACGCCAGCCCGAGCAGCGCCTTGAGGCCGGCCCAGATGCGGCCGAAGAAGCCCGCCTCCTCCACCGCCTGTGCTGCGACCAGCGGCGTGCGCTGCGGCGGCATTCCCTCGGTCGTGACGACGAGGTCGGCGATGTGCTGCCCCTGCGCGATCGGCGCCTTCACCGGCCCGTCATAGACGATGCGGGCGCTCAGCCCCTGGCCGAAGCCCGTCGGATAGGTCACCGCGAGCGCGCGCGGCGCGACCAGGGGCACGCTGCTCGCGCTGCCGCCCTGGACGCGGGCGGCGCCGATCTGCTGGCCTTCGCGCAGCAGCGGGCGGGACTGCCATGCGCGGAAGCCCCACTCCATCAGCCGCACCGACTCGGTGACGCGCTCGTTCCAGCTCGACAGGCCGGCCAGCACCATCACCAGCCGCCTTCCATTGCGCTCGGCCGACCCGGTGAAGCCGTAGCCGGCCTCCGCCGTGTGGCCCGTCTTGAGCCCGTCCGCGCCTTCAACGCGGCCGAGCAGCGGGTTGCGGTTTTCCTGGGTGATCGGCTGGCCGCCGCGCATCGTGCGACCCCAGGTGAAGTTCGGCACCGCGTAATATTCGCGGTAGAGATCCGGGAATTCGCGGATCGTCGCCGCGGCGAGCGTCGCGAGGTCCCGCGCGCTGGTATGGGTGACGCCATTGTCCGGCCAGCCGACCGGATTGCCCCAGCGCGAATGGGTCAGCCCCAGCTGCTGCGCCTGCCGGTTGAGCAGCGCCACGAAGGCGGATTCGGTGCCGGAGATGCACTCCGCCAGCACGACGGTGGCGTCGTTGCCGGAGAGGGTGACGATGCCGTGCAGCAGGTTGCGCACGCTCACCTGCTCGCCGGGCGAAAGGAACATGGTGGAGCCCGCCTGCGGTCCGTGCCACCGCTGCCAGGTCTCGGGCCGGACGGTGCACATCCGGTCGGGATTGAGCTCGCCGCTCTTGATCATGCCGAAGGCGACGTGGACCGTCATCATCTTCGCCATAGAGGCCGGCGGCATCTCGACATCGGCATTCTTCGCATAGAGCACCGCGCCCGATGACAGATCGACCAGGTAGGCGATCTGCGCGGAGGTTTCGAAGGGCGGCGCGGCCGCGACGACGGGGGCCGCGAGGCCCGCGGCAAGGGCGGCGGAACAGGCGACAATGCGGTTCATCTTGGTGTCCAGCATCGGATCAGCGGGAGATCGAATCAGCCAGCAGGCCGACGGTCAGCGCGTAGAAGTTCGAGCAATTATAGTCGAGGATCACGCGATAGTTCTGGGTGAGCAGATAGGCCGTCTGCCCCGGCCCGTCGGGCTCGAGCAGCGACGCGAGCGTATCGTCTGGCAGACTGTTGGCGATGCCCCGGCGACGCCACTCGGCGGCGGTCAGCCAGCGGCTATGGCGCGCAAAGACGCGTTCGCACCGCGGCGCGGTGAGGCGCGTCGCGACGGCGGCGCGATCGAACCCGGCGGGAACGCTCACCGCCGTGCCCCAAGGCACGCCGGAACGCCAGCCCGCGTTCTTGAGATAGTTGGCGATCGAGGCGAGCGCGTCGAGCGAGCTGCGCCAGATGTCCGGACGCCCGTCGCCGTCGCCGTCGACCGCGAGGCGGAGATAGACGCTCGGCAGGAATTGCGACTGGCCGGCCGCACCGGCCCAACTCCCCTTCAGTTCTTCGCGCGGGAAGCCGCGTTCGATCAGACGCAGCGTTGCGATGAACTCGGTGGTGAAGAGGTCGCGCCGGCGCCCCTCATAGGCAAGGCTCGCGAGGCTGTTGAGCAGATCGAAATCGCCCATGATCGTGCCGTAGCTCGTCTCCTTGCCCCAGATCGCGACGAGCACCGAGGGCGGCACGCCGTAGCGTCGGCTGATCTCGTTGAGTCGACCAAGATACTGCGCGTAGCGGGCGCGGCCGCGTTCGATCAGCGCCGGCGTCAGGTGCCGCGCGCGATAAGGCGCGAAGGGGGGATTGGAGTTGCTCCCCGGCGACCCGCCCGGCTGGTTGCGATCGAGCTGGATGGTGCGGGAGGAAAATTCCAGCGTCGGGAAGATGCGGTCGAGCGTCTCGGGCCGGATGCCCTCGGCCGCGGCGCGGGCGCGAAGCTGCGGCAGGAAGGCGCGGAAGCCTTCGGGCGAAAGCGCAGGGGTCGGCGTTTGGGCCACGGCCGGCGCAGCGTCGGGTCCAGCTGGCACGATCGGCGTCCCCGCCAGCGCCACAGCCATCGCCACGATCATCCAACGCCGCATACCCGCCCGCTTCCTTTCATTCTTATCCGAGGCGCCGCCAGCTTGTCCCATGCGCCGCGCCCCCGCAAGGCCGAACCTTGCGCCGCGCGCCGAGCGGAGGCTAACGCAGGTGGGCGGGAAGCGTGGCCGAGTGGTTGAAGGCAGCGGTCTTGAAAGCTAACGGGGGTTTCGACCCTTGGCAGCGTTGGCTGGCGACAAAGGAGCGTAGTTAGAATCGTTTAGCAGGGGCTTGGAGAAGCGCTACATGGTGCGGAAACGCGGCTGTCTAGCAGATTTCTAGCCACGCCGCTGAATCGGTATGGAAGCGTGGCCGAGTGGTTGAAGGCTCCAGTCTTGAAAACTGGCATACGGGCAACCGTATCGTGGGTTCGAATCCCACCGCTTCCGCCACTATCAAGTTGCAAACTCCCAACAGCCCGATTTGAGCGCCGAAATTCCTTTTGATTTCAAAGGGTGTTAGCGGTTTCGACCGAACCTCTGAGACTGCCGGAACGCTAGATTTCAGTCTCTGAATGGCTTTCGTCTCAAACCATGCGAACCTCGGCCGATTTGGTTCGGTCGAAAAAGATCACGTTATTTCAATGTGTTGTCGGTTCTGCGCTACGCCCGAGTTGTAACGGGTGCCGCCACCAGCCAGCCGAACAGAGACACCCGAGGTGGACGTTTCCCTGCGGGTTCGTGCGCGATGGAGCGGCTCCGCACCGCTTCAATGAATGGTCCAGCCATCGTTCCTGATGACCTTGAAGCTCATGAAACGGTCGAGCAGCGGCGTCTTGCGATAGCTCAGCTTGTCAACCCCGCTGTACTTCTCGACATCGGGATGACGCTCCATCATCCCCAGCCAGGACAGCGGACGCACGAGGCGGGAGAGAAGGTAGTAACTGGCGTCCTCCACCGGGCTGTACCGATACCGAGTGACAAGATCGAGCGGCAGGCACCACCCGGCCAGTTCCGTCAGCGGCACCCAGTCATCGAGCCGGTTCTGGACCACGCCGAGGAAATGCACGAAGTCGGCCTCGTCATATTCGATGGGGAACCGCTCGTGACTCAGGAAATCGAAGCCGGTGAAGAAAGTATCGAACAGCTCGGCCTGTAACGCGCCGTAGTCGCCGATCATAGCCTTGCCCGCCTTCGTCAGCACCGCCTTGCCCTTGTAGTGCTTGATGAGCCGGGCACCCATCAGAAGCTCGTGCATGATGGCGAGCGGCAGGAAGTCCAACTCGTTCAGCACCTTGTTGAGCCGGTAGAGTTCCTCGGCCTCGTATTCGGGCCAGCGGAAGTCCTCAGCCGCCCATGTCACGAACTTGCGGTAGAACGCGCCCGACCTGGTGAGCGTGATGCCGTCATTATCGCGGGCGTACACCAGCGCCTTCATGGCGTTGATCGTCATCGGGCTTCCCGACAGGTCGGAAATGCCAAGGCTCTCGTTGAGGAAGATGATCGGGGCGATCCTCGACTGGCGGATCATGGCTGGAACGCACCCTGTCGTTGCAGTGCCAGTAGATAGGCGACGACATCGGCCTTCTCGTGGTCGAACAGCCGGAAGGTCGTCATCGGGAAATGATCCTCCTGCATGAACCGGGCGAAATACGCCTCGTCGCGTCCTTCCCGGCGCACGATCTTCTCGAAGGCGGGAGCGTCAGCGTGGGCAGCAACAAGGTTGCTTGCCGCGACTGTGATGCTTGCCAAGAGAGTCCCGCCCCATCTCACGCTCTTCTGCCCTTATGGCTGGTGACCTGCCCCCCGTTCGTCCCTCGTTCATAACGAGAGTCCTTGGGGTTGATAGTGGTCGGTTTCGGGTTGGGCAAGCGCGCCGGGCGCGGAGCCCTCAGATTGCTCAAGCGCCCGGTGCTGCGGATTGCAGCCCTTTCTCGTTCTGCTAGAATTGCAGGACCGCGACCGCATCCTTGCATCCGGGCTGCGGATTGCAGCCCTTTCTCGTTCTGCTAGAATTTCGACCGATAACATCTCGTCCGGAACCTATGCTGCGGATTGCAGCCCTTTCTCGTTCTGCTAGAATACGGCCATCGCGCTACCCCGCCGGGCCGCTGCTGCGGATTGCAGCCCTTTCTCGTTCTGCTAGAATCGATGGTCCGCCGGCAACGCCCCGGCATGAAGCTGCGGATTGCAGCCCTTTCTCGTTCTGCTAGAATCGCGCCATGGCGAGGCGATGATCCGCGCCTAGCTGCGGATTGCAGCCCTTTCTCGTTCTGCTAGAATCTCAAGCTGCTGGGCGGACATCGGCGCCCTCACTGCGGATTGCAGCCCTTTCTCGTTCTGCTAGAATCCGGCCGACGGCGGATCGATGTGGAAGCTGTACTGCGGATTGCAGCCCTTTCTCGTTCTGCTAGAATGCGCGGTCACAGGTCGATATCCATGAGGCGACTGCGGATTGCAGCCCTTTCTCGTTCTGCTAGAATCGTCGGCATCGCGCTCCTCGCCCGGCTCCAACTGCGGATTGCAGCCCTTTCTCGTTCTGCTAGAATCCTGTCGGCGGGATTTCGGCGCTGATGCGCCACTGCGGATTGCAGCCCTTTCTCGTTCTGCTAGAATCTTGTCGGAGTCGTGATGGCCGCCTAATCATACTGCGGATTGCAGCCCTTTCTCGTTCTGCTAGAATCCAACCGCTCGCGCGCCATCCGCTCGCCTGAACTGCGGATTGCAGCCCTTTCTCGTTCTGCTAGAATCCGCCAGATGCGCTCGCGCTCGCCGCAGGCCACTGCGGATTGCAGCCCTTTCTCGTTCTGCTAGAATCCGACCCGCGCGTGTCTGCCCTCGCGGCCGAACTGCGGATTGCAGCCCTTTCTCGTTCTGCTAGAATCTTGGCTGGATATGAGAGCCCACAGATTGCGACTGCGGATTGCAGCCCTTTCTCGTTCTGCTAGAATGCCGAGCGCGCAACTCTCCGACGTCCTGCCACTGCGGATTGCAGCCCTTTCTCGTTCTGCTAGAATCCGATCCAGCGCCGGATCACGCGCCAGTTGGACTGCGGATTGCAGCCCTTTCTCGTTCTGCTAGAATCGCGGACCTCCTTGCCGCGATCGGCGACCGACTGCGGATTGCAGCCCTTTCTCGTTCTGCTAGAATGTGCCAGGCCCGCCAAGCCCGCATCACCGAACTGCGGATTGCAGCCCTTTCTCGTTCTGCTAGAATCCGTCGGCCTCGCGTTCCTCGCCCGGCTCCAACTGCGGATTGCAGCCCTTTCTCGTTCTGCTAGAATCGCACAGGCTTCCGCCCAGACCAGTGGTTCGACTGCGGATTGCAGCCCTTTCTCGTTCTGCTAGAATCTGAGGGTCAGGCCCTTCTCGCCGGTGCCCTACTGCGGATTGCAGCCCTTTCTCGTTCTGCTAGAATCGGTATCGCCCCAGATATAGCCGCTGTAGTACTGCGGATTGCAGCCCTTTCTCGTTCTGCTAGAATCCGAGGGACGCCCCAGTAGAAAATCCTACTGACTGCGGATTGCAGCCCTTTCTCGTTCTGCTAGAATCTGATGCCGTAGCGCTCGTCCTCGGGGATATACTGCGGATTGCAGCCCTTTCTCGTTCTGCTAGAATCGCGGGCAACATCGACTTCTCCAGTTCGGGCACTGCGGATTGCAGCCCTTTCTCGTTCTGCTAGAATTGTAGCGCTTGCCGTCGCCGGGCTGCGTGTACTGCGGATTGCAGCCCTTTCTCGTTCTGCTAGAATCTGGGCAGGTTGCCGCTGTTGAACGCGCATAACTGCGGATTGCAGCCCTTTCTCGTTCTGCTAGAATCCGGAGCCAGACGATCAGGTCAGCGTTGGCACTGCGGATTGCAGCCCTTTCTCGTTCTGCTAGAATCCTACTGGAAAGAGCATGGCTCGACCGCGATACTGCGGATTGCAGCCCTTTCTCGTTCTGCTAGAATCCAGATCACGGCGAATGATGAAAGGTAAAACTGCGGATTGCAGCCCTTTCTCGTTCTGCTAGAATTGCGTGGGTCTCCGGCAATGCGCAGGTCTAACTGCGGATTGCAGCCCTTTCTCGTTCTGCTAGAATCGCTTGTGGCGGAGTATGAGGCTGAGGCCAAACTGCGGATTGCAGCCCTTTCTCGTTCTGCTAGAATATGCGCGGCGTGGAGTCCGGCTTTACCCAGACTGCGGATTGCAGCCCTTTCTCGTTCTGCTAGAATCAGCCCTCGCGTAACCATCTGGAAACGCGGGGGTTTTTCCTTTTCTGGATTCAGAAAAGCTGGAGCTGGGCCGGCGCGGGGGCGGGTTTGCTTCGCTTTTTCCCGACAAAAACCTTGATCCGGCCGAACTGATTGTCGGTGATGATCAGAAATCGCACCTCTCCCTTTTCTGGCACCTTAGCGCCCATGCGTGTGGCGTGCATCTCGGCATTGTCGATGGACGCGCAGTGGCGAATATAAATGGAAAACTGCATCATGGTGAAGCCGTCTTCCAGCAGGTCCTTGCGGAAGCGGGCATAAGCGCGGCGTGCGGACTTGGTGTCGACGGGCAAGTCAAACATGGCGATCACCCACATGCTGCGCCACCCCCAGGGCTGGATGGGATAGGTCGGCGGTGCTTCAGCCCGCGCCATCGAGCAGGTCCGGCGGCAGTGGCAGGCTTTCGGGCAGGATGAGCGCGTCGCGGTTGTTCTGCGTCAGCGCCTTGGCGAGACTGGCGGCCGACTGTTCTATGCCGAGCAGCAGTGGCCAGCGCTTGCCTCCCACTAACGCCGTTTCGTTGAAGATGGCAAGCAGGGCGGCGCGCGTCGACCGGTCGTTCAGCGACTTTGGCGCATCGGCATCCGTGACGATGCCATGCACCGTCCAGTCCACGATCGGCCGCCACGGTTCCAGCAGATCATCGGCAAGGCAAAAGGGGTTGGAGCGGTTGCGGTGCCAGACACCAAGCGAGGGGATCAGTCCCGAGGCCACCAACGCCCGGGCGCAGGCAGCGCGGACCACGGCATAGCCATAATTGAGCAATGCATTGGCATCGTCCGCGCTGCGATCCCGGCGGAAGTCCTTGCCGAACAGCCTTGGCCAGTAACGCTGTGCGCCCTGTGCCTCAAGATTGTCCGGATCGCCGGAGCGGACACGGCCGGCAAGTGACGTCAGGCCGGCGTCGTCCTTGCCGGTCTCTTTCAACACGCGGCCCTGCTGGCGCAGCTTGGCCGCAACAAGCGCCTGCCACAGCCGCTTGCGCAACGGCGCGCCAGCCTCCACCTGCGCCCAGTGCCGTTCAGTGAGTGCATGATGTCCGTGCATTGGCAGCATCATCCCGGTCGGCAGGTGATCGCGGCTGGTAATGATGATGGTGGCGCCGGCGGCGAGGCATTCGATGAACACCGCCTGGGTATGGCTGGCGCGGGCATCGTCGATCACCAGCACGCCCAGATCCTCGATCGGCACGGTTGCCTTAGGATGCTCCGGCCGCTCGATCACCAGCTGCCGGTTCGCGACAGAAAGGCGGGTGCCCGGCGTGGCGATCTCGATGGTCTTCCTGAGCATCAGTCGCGCGCCGGGCGGATGCGACCGATGGGATCGACGGAAACTTTTTTGCCGCCGGACTTCAGGATGGATGCGGCGGTCGGGCGGAACACGCTGCTACCCGTAGCATCCTCAGCGCGCCAGAGCACGATCGGGCCGGCGGACCAGACACCCTGGACGATCCACAGCCCCTTCAGCTTGCCATCAGGGAACGACAGCGCGTCCCCCTGTGCCAGCGACATCATGAGCGGCGCGCCGTTCAGCGACTTGCGGATCACCGGCTGGCGCCTGCGCAGTCTGTCAGCCGCTTCGAACAGGCTGACGATCTCGGTCTCCACCCGCCCATCGGGATGCTGAAACACCGCCATGTGATGGTTGTTGCCCAGATCGGCATAGCCATTCTTGAAGGGCGCCATCAGCTTCTGCTGCTGCTTGACGCGGATGCGCACCTTGCGGATCGGCGTGCCGCCGTCGGACACGGTGGGATAGCCGTTCGCGAAGGCCTTTTTCGGATCGCCGCCATGCGCCTCGACCCAGGCGCGGACCCGGTCGCGCACATGCGTGTCGGGCCAGGCCTCGTCATTGGCCAGCAACGATTTCGTCAGCGCCTCCACCGGCTTGCGCGTCACGAACCAGCGGTAGGCGATGCCGCCGCTTCCCTCAGCAGGGCCGGCATCGCCATAAGTGGTGTCCTTGTGCAGGGGGCCGGAGACCTTGCGGCGCACCCGGTGCGATACGACGATGTCCGCCACCTTGCTCTCCGCCTGTGCCCGCACGTCGGCAAAGGGCGGATCGAGTGGCGGTTCGGGCTGCGGTGTTGCCGAATCGCGCGCCTGGAACCATCGCGACAGGCGCTGGGTATAGCCGGGGTGGACCAGCGCCACCACCAGCGCGTCGATGGCATGGTGACGGTGATCGGCGCGGGTCTTTTCCCCGCTGTCGGACAGGATGTTGTTGAGGCCCCAGTTGTGCCGCAGCCGCGACGTGACGCGGCCCGAAAGCGTGGCCACCCGTACCTCGCCGGTCTGCCCCAGATCGGGGAACAGCATCTTCAGGAACCCCACCGCCTGGCGCGCCGCATAGCCGGTGTCGGTGAGCTGGCGGGCAGCGAAATCCGCAGGGATTTCGGTTGCGGCAAAACGGCGGACCTTTATGTCCACGCGGCCCTTCGGGCCGGCAAAGGCACGAACCCGCGTGAGCGCGGCTTCCCACCCATCCGGATCATTCTCGAACGCCTCGAACGGCGTGCGGTTGGACTTTTTCTGGTTGAAATCCCGGTGACAGAGCGTCTTGTTGGCGAAACTGTCGTCCAGCGACCGCCAGCGCGGCCAGATATGCTCGACCTGGAACTCGCCGTGCCTGAACAAGGCGTCGAAGCTGATCGTCCCGCCCGTGTAGGGGCATTGGCGATTGCATTCCTGCCACAGCAGCCATTTCTCGATGTCATCGCGGGTTGGCTGGGCAATGCCGCTTTTCTGGAGTTCCTCGGTCGCTTTCTTGCGCTGCTTCTCGCGATCCCGGTTGCGTTTGAGGTCCTCGGCCCGCTCGCGTGCTGATTTGCCCACCTCGCGCGCCACTTCCACCCGGATGCGATCGGGCTTGCCATAGACGGCGATCAGATTGTTGACGATCTTGCGCAATTCGTTCTGCACGCGCAGCACGGTGGGATTGCGCACCGCCTTCTGGCGCTCGATCTCCTCGCGGCTGTTCCCCGGTGTCGGAAGACGATCGACCCAGCTGCCCGTCGGCCGCTCACGGTCGGGAAAGGTTGCGTCACGCCAGCCTTCCTCTTCCGGGCTGGCGAGCAGCGCTCCGAAGATCGCTCCCTCCTGCAGGCGGGGCAGGAACCGCCACAGGGCGACTTCGGAAAACGGCTCCCATCCGGGTACAAAGGTCAAGGCGGCCAGCTGGTCAGCCTGATCGTCGGTGAGGGTGAAATCAGCCTTCAGCGCCTCGCGGGCTTTGCGGCGTTCTTCCCTGCGCTTCGCCTCGCGGCGGATGACGATGCGACCGCCGATCTGGCCATAGTCGCAGGCATAAAGACGCGCGTGGATTTCACGGCGCATCCGGTCCCGCAGGTCCGGATCGGCATTCCAGCGTTCGCCCATGATGCTGGACAGGCGGTTCTCCAGCCGGTTGCCAACCAGCCCCCTTTCGCCGCCGCGTTCCAGATTGAAAGTTGGTTTCTCGGGCAGATCATGCTTGCGCCAATAGAGCTTGAGGTGTCGGCGGATGCCACCCCAACTCACGCTATCCTGCTTGCGCAGCAGGGCGAGCACGGCGGCGCGCTCCTGCTCGTCCAGCGGGCGGCCATTGCCTTCCTCTATCCGCAGATTGTTGAGTTTTTCGAGCATGCGCTTTTCCTGCGCCACCCAGCAGGCTGAAGCGGCGAGGTCGGCATCAGGCACGAAGCGGCATTTGCCGAGCGTGGCCTTACGCCAGAACACCGGCTTCTGATCGAAGATCGTCTGCTCAAGCGCCGACACGAAGTCGGCATCGCGCAGCTGCGCGTGATGGGGCGCCTGCGCCGCGACGATGGCGCGGAACTCGGCGGCGACATCGTTTCGCGCAAAATGATGCCCGCGCCGCCGCTGCTCTAGTTCCGGGATGGCGGCAAGGAAGGCGCCAAGCGTGAGCCCCGAGGCCTGCAGGGCGCCACGATCCTTTTCACGCTGGGACGCGGCCTGCTGTTCTTCGGCACTCACCGCCTCACTCTTCTCGTCAGCTACGGCAGTTTCGTCTTCAAGATCACGACCCCGGAAATGGCGGCGTTGCGCCAGGTGATAGAGCGCGCGGCCAAGTTCGACAGGACCGAGCCGCTCGCTCGTGGCTTTTGCCCGCAACAGCCATGGATCAAGCTTCATCGCCTCGGCCCATTCCGATCCGGCTTGCTTGCTGAATTCGGGCAGCAGGCCAGCCTTGCACAGAAGCTGGTTGAGATCGCGTCGCCTGGCGCGTCGTCGCCGCAACTGGCGCCGCATCATGCGCCGCTTCCGTCGTTCCTGATTCAACGGGATGCCGTCGGGGTCGCGCGCTTCCGGAAAGACGCGAACGCCAAGATGGACAACCTCACCTGTTCCGGCCGTGCTGTCCATCCTGACGACGGCTGATCCGATGGAGGTGGTGCCGATGTCGAAACCGAAGACGAGCTCTGATGTCATACTTGACCTCCTGCGCTATATTGCTAGCATAAAATCCTAGCAGAACGAGAAGGGGCTGCTTTTCGCAAGCAAAAGTCTCTTCGTGTGGGCTCGGCATCCCAAAGACACGGCCGGTTCCTTGCGGCGCCTTCGTTTAACGAGGGCGCCGCATCGCCCTTTGGAAGGGCGCTGCATACATTATCTGCGGCCCCATTCAGCGTTCGCCTGTTTGTTCCATGCCGGTAAGAGGCCGTTTCGAAAGGGGTTGAGTGGCCGAGGTTCGGATGATTCCAAGGAGTTGCGACCTTCTTGGAGATGATCATGTGGACCCCGGCCACCCGACGGCAGCATATCCGGATCCACGCCAATCCCGAGAAACCACCAACGAACACGCGCCTGATGGCCGGACGCCCGTCGCGCCCGCTGGACTCCGCACGGAGTCCAGCGCGGTCTCCGGAGTCCAGGACCACAGGTGTCCACTTCGATCCACGGACCCATCCGACCCATGACGCTGAGCTTCGCCCCCGAGCGGATCGAGACCTGGCCGCTTGCGCGCCTCCAGCCCTACGCCAAGAACGCGAAGGTGCACGGCGCGGACCAGGTCGCCAAGATTGCCGCCAGCATGGCCGAGTTCGGCTGGACCGTGCCCTGCCTCGTGGCCGAGGACGGGGAGCTGATCGCAGGCCATGGGCGCGTGCTTGCCGCGACGCAGCTGGGGCTGACGCAGGCACCGGTGATCGTGCTCGGTCATCTGACCGAGGCGCAGCGCCGGGCCTACCGCATCGCGGACAACAAGCTGACGGAAGTCGGAAGCTGGGACGAGGCGTTGCTGTCCGCCGAGCTGCAGGGATGCGCCCAGTCTCGCCGAAGGCGAGCCGTCGCTCGACGCCCCACCGAAGATCAGCCTTCGTTGTTCCCACCATGCACTCCCAGTGACATGATCCATCTTGAAACTAGGCAAGCCCAGTTTCTGGTTTCTCGGTCAAGCTATCTGAGAAGCGGTGTGGGTTCAATCGAAATTGGTAGGGTATGCAGGCAAGGGAGAGGGCGAGGATGGCGGCTGCCCCTCGGCCAACCGCCGTCCTGGAGCTATAGTCACGCGCCCGCTGCTGAGCCTGGCCACGGTCGGAGGTGCTGGAGCGGACAATCGACTGCTCGTATTCCTCGACATCGGACAGGCGATAGACCACCCGGCCGCCTACTTTGAGGAACTTCGGCCCTTCACCAGTCCAACGCCACCGCTCAGGTGTGCGATGGCTGATCCCCCAGCGCACCGCCAGTTCAAGTTGGTTCATGCATGTTGCCTTCATTTTCGTGTCCTTTCGTCCTGGCAAGTTGGAATGCGACACGACGAAGGCGTGGCCGGAAAATACTATCAAGGTAATACTGGCGGGAGCGCAAAACACCGTGCGCTGCGCTGCCGTTCTTGAACAGAGAATTTCTGCGGTGACGAAGATTTACTTAAGAACACGAAGGCGTTCTGGCGCGCCGCGGGGCATACTTCGAACGAGTTTGTCGAAGAGTCCTCTCCCTCCAAGATTTACGAAGCAATTCGCCACGATTCTCCTGGATTCACTCGTGAGCGCTATTCTTTGCACAAACCAGTCAGATTGTTGCGCAATGGTGAGCAGGGCTACGTGAAATGTCCGCATGAGCGCGGCTGGTCACTCGCGTTTGCGAACTGCGTAAAGCTGCGCATACGAGGAAATGCTTGGAAGTGGGCGGGTGTTGTGGGCGATTCGCCATGGCTTATCAGAGAGTTAGAGGATGAGTCCTTTCCCTCCGCCAGCCTCCTCATGGCGAAACTGCAACCGGACGGCCCGCACCGCGTTGCCTTCCCATGGAGCATTCCGCCCGCCTTCCGCTCAGCTACATCCTTCCCATCGCCGCCGGCCGGCCGCAGGCGCGCGCGCTGACCGGCTACCTGCGCCGGCTCGCGCGGCTGGTGGACGAGGTGATTGTCGTCGATGGCTCGCCTGACGAGGTGTTCGCCG
>Ga0180222_1000419_pt1 | contig 63174 bp, 62 predicted proteins | sample eDN5th37CKraftOP_FD_151336 | JGI IMG/M metagenome (GOLD analysis project Ga0180222, IMG submission 151336) | Enriched Organic Plus compost microbial communities from Emeryville, California, USA - eDNA 5th pass 37_C Kraft OP (version 2) (version 2) ... | reverse complement strand
GATTTCGGGAAGAAGGGCGCAAGGCGCGCCATCTGCGCATCCGTCAGCCAGAAAAGATCAGACATGTTCACTGCTCGGTTTTCAATAGGTGAAACACCCAACCCAGCAGAAATCAATGGGTCCTGACCCTAGCAACTAGCAACTAGCAACTAGCAACTAGCAACTAGCAACTAGCAACCAGCAACCAGCAACCAGCAACCAGCTCATTGCTGCCGAAGGGGCGTGTTCGCGGCGGCATTCGTCCGTAGCCCCTCGGACCTGCGGAACTGTTGGCCATGGGCATGTCTGGCAGCCGCGCCTCTCGCGGCCTTGACCTCGGCGGCGATCCGCGGATGCTGGCCGGGATCCTGACGGAGTCCCGCCCATGTCCGACGACCCCGCCGCCCGCCCTCCTTCGCCCAGCACCGCCGGCGACGGCGGCGCCCCTGATCGCCGCGGCGGCAGCGGCAGCGACGCCAAGCCCCCCGGCATCGCGCCGCCCGACAGTCCCGAACCCGGTGCGGCTCGCCCCGGCTCCCGTCCGACCGGCCCGGAGGTCGTCGGCTTCACTCCGCCGCCGCTGCCCGGTCCGGCGCGGATCGAAGGCGGCCATGTGCTGCTGGAGCGGCTGGACCACCGGTGCCATGCCGGGGATCTGTTCGCAGCCAATCAGGGCCAGGACTGGGTCTGGGACTCTCTGGGCTATGGTCCCTTCGCCGATCTTGCCGCCTATCGCGACTGGCAGGCCGAGATGGCCGCCAAGAGGGATCCGTATTTCTATGCTTTGCGCGACCGCGTCTCGGGCAGGGTGGGCGGGCTGGCCGCCTTCCTGCGCATCGATCCCGCCAATGGCGTGATCGAGATCGGCCATATCGAGATCGCGCCCGCGATGCAGCGCACCCCCGCCGCGACCGAGGCGATCTCGCGGATGATCGGCTGGGCCTTCGATGCGGGCTACCGCCGGGTCGAGTGGAAATGCGATGCGCTGAACGCCCCTTCGCGCCGTGCCGCATTGCGCTACGGCTTCACCTTCGAGGGGATCTTCCGCCAGCACATGATCTATAAGGGCCGCAACCGCGACACGGCCTGGTTCGCCATCATCGACCGCGACTGGCCGCGGCTTGCCGGCGCGCATCGGGCATGGCTTGCGCCCGGGAATTTCGATGCCGAGGGCCGGCAGCGGCAAAGCCTCTCGGCGCTGACCGCAGGCTGACGGCTCAGGAAATCCGCGCCGCGGCCAGCCGGTCCTGCACCAGCCCGCTGATGCGCGCCAGATCGGTGGCCAGGGCCTGCCCCCGGGCATGGTCGCGGGCCAGCGCCGTCGCCGCATCCTCAAGCGTCCGGTCATGCGCCGAGCGCGCAACCCCCGCCAGGAAGCGCGCAATATAGTCGATGGCCGCCGTGTCGTCCGCCTGGGACAGCACATCGGCGACATGGGCCAGGTCGTCGCGCAGCGCCTCGGGATCGGCGGCGATCATGTCGTCGGGCAGCACGCGCAGGCCCGGAGGGCGCGCCTCGGGCGGCAGGGCGGCCAGGATCGCCTCCTGGAATGCGGCGAGGCTTTCGATGGGCTTCGTCAGGAAACCGTCCGCCCCGGCCCGCATCGCCGCATCCCGATTCGCCGGATCGCCCGAGATGCCGAGGATCACCGGCACCCGCGGCAGCGCCCGGGCGATGGTGGCGATCATGTCCGCGCCGTCGCCGTCGGGCAGGCCCATGTCGACGATCACCGCGCCGGGGCGATAGGTCTGCAGATGCCGCAGGGCCGAACGGATGCTGTCGGCCCGACGGATGCGCGCGCCGGAGCGCAGGCACAGCAGGCGCACCGCCTCGGAGGCGACGCGCGAATCCTCGACCACCAGCACCGTCAGGCCGGTCAGCGGTCGGTCGGGCAGGGTGGCCCGCCAGGTGGGGAATTCTTCCGCACCGATCCTTTCCTGTTCCATCTCGCAAAATCCTAACTGGGAATCACCGTCTGCCCCCGAGGATTGCGCGATTTCCCTAAGAAGCGGTTAACGGCGCTTTCTTTTCCTTTCCCCCGCCGCCTTGTGGTCCTAGAAGGGCGCAAACGACGGAGGAAGTGATGATCGGACGCCTGAACCATGTCGCCATCGCCGTGCCCGACCTGAAGGCGGCGGCCGCGCAATATGAAAACAGCCTTGGCGCCAGGGTCGGCGCGCCGCAGGACGAGCCCGACCACGGCGTCACCGTCGTCTTCATCGAACTGCCGAACACCAAGATCGAACTGCTTTATCCGCTGGGCGAGAACAGCCCGATCAGGGGCTTTCTGGACAAGAACCCCTCGGGCGGCATCCACCACATGTGCTTCGAGGTCGAGGACATTCTGGCGGCGCGCGACAAGCTGAAAGCCGAAGGCGCGCGTGTGCTGGGCGATGGCGAGCCCAAGATCGGCGCCCACGGCAAGCCGGTGCTGTTCCTGCATCCCAAGGATTTCAACGGCTGCCTGATCGAGCTGGAGCAGGTCTGATGAGTCTGACCGGGGGCATCGTGCTTTATGCCGTGCTGTGGTTTCTGGTGCTGTTCGTGCTGCTGCCGATCGGCCAGCAGTCGCAGGCGGATGTCGGGCAGGTGACGCCGGGCACCCCGGCCGGCGCCCCGCACGAGCCGAAGCTGAAGAAGAAGATGCTGTGGGCGACGCTGATCGCCGCGCTGATCTGGGGCGCGATCGCCTATGTCATCATCGGCGGCATCATCACCCGCGCCGATCTGGACGCCTGGACGCGCTGATATGGTAAAGGTGGGTGAAGCCCGCCGCCGCCAGCACCGGAACGACCACGTTCAGCACCGGCACGGTCAGGAGAGCCGCGATCAGCACCCCCAGCGTGGTGGCCTGCGCTGTCAGGCCGCGGCGCAGGGCGGTCGCTTGCGGTTCGTGCAGGTGGCGGCGCGCCGCCATCTGGAAGAACTCGCGTCCCAGCAGCCAGCCGTTGCCGCCATAGAACAGCACCGAAGCCAGCGGGCCAAGGAAGGGCGTCAGCACCAGCGTCGCCAGCGTGACCAGGATCACCGCGCCCATGACGGCCAGCGATTCCCAGAGCCCGTCCCAGAAGTCGACCGGCAGGCCCTTGGCGGCGGGGTAATGCGTTTCCTCGACCGCCTCGGCGACCTGCTCGGCGAACAGGCCCGAAAAGCCCGCCGCCACCGGGATCATCAGGAAGATGCTCATCAGCGGAAACAGCAGCAGTGAACTCCAGGACAGGGCCGGGGCCAGGGGGACAGCGCCGATCCAGGGCAGGGTCAGCGTCTCGGGCGCGAAGGCGCGGATGGCCCAGAAGGCCCCGGCCTGCAGCGCCGCGAACAACACCAGCGTCAGCGCCACGCCAAGCGCCACCACGCCGAAGATGCGCGGCCGCAGCAGGTCGCCCCAGGCCAGGACCAGCGCGCGGATCACCATCTAGAGGAACGTCGTCTTGGCCGCGACATCCGGGCGCGGCCGCTCGGGCGGGGTGGCGCCGCGCTGGCCGATATGGATCAGGCCGACGATGCGCTCGTCCTCGCCGATGCCCAGATGCGCGCGGGCGAAACCCGGCTCGGCGGCCGGGCCGGTCAGCCAGGCTGCGCCATAGCCCGCCGCCAGCGCCGCATTCAGCAGCTCCAGGCAGACCGCCCCGGCCGAGAGGAACTGCTCCCATTCCGGGATCTTGGGGTTGTCGACCGGGGCCGAGACCACTGCGACGATCACCGGCGAGGCGAAGGCCGAGCGGACCTTCTCCACCGCCGCGTCGTCGCCCCCCGCCTCGGCGACATGCTCGGCCAGCACCGGGGCCAGCCGGTCCAGCGTGGCGCGTTCCAGCACCACGAAGCGCCAGGGCTCCAGCTTGCCGTGGTCGGGGACGCGGGCCGCCAGCTCCAGCAGGTCCATCAGCTCGGCGCGCGAGGGGGCCGGACCGCCGAGCAGCTTCGGCGGATGCGAGCGGCGGCGGCGCAGGAAGGCCAGGGTGGCGGGGTCGGCATGTTCCATTCGGTCCTCGTCGGGTTCGCGCATGTCTGGTCCCAGATAGCCCTGCAGGCCCGGCAGCGCCAGCCGGCATTGCCTTTTTCGCCGCGCCCGGCTTCAAGGGGGGCATGACCGACCTGAGCCATCTTGCCCGGCCCGGCGCCGAAATCGCCGTGCGCGTCACCCCGCGCGCCTCGCGCAACGCGGTGATCCTGGACGGAGAGACGATCCGCGTCACCGTCACCACGGTGCCCGAGGACGGCAAGGCCAATGCCGCCGTGGTCAAGCTGCTGGCCAAGGCGCTGGGGGTGGCCAAGTCGCGGCTGGTGCTGGTGCGCGGCGCCACCGCCCGCGACAAGCTGTTCCGGCTCGATCAGCCGCGCTCCAGCCGGTAGTTGCCCTCGGGCAGGTTCAGCGCCGCCCGCAACTCCTCGAGCTGCTCGATGGTCATGACGATCTGCGCCAGCTCGCCGGTGTCGAGGTCGAACTGTTCGATCACCACCCGGTCGTCGAAGCTCTGGATGACCACGTCCTCGTTCAGCGGCCGCGTTCCGGCTTCGGCTTCGGGAAGTTCGTCGATCAGGGTGATGACGGTGGCGTCGAAATCGTGCTCGATGGTGAACATGGCAGTTCTCCCGTTCAGCTTTTCTCAACAATCGCGTGATATTGCGGCCGGGGCAAGCCCGGGGCTTGGCGCGGGCCGAAAGGGACGGCTAGAGTGGCGCGAACAACTGATGCAGGGGCAGGCGATGGCAAGGATGTGGCAAGCGGCGGCGGCGATCGTGCTGGTCCTGGCGGGCTGTGTCGCGCCCGTGCCGCAGCCGGGCGGACCGCGGCCCGGCGCGCCGGACGTCACCATCACCCCGGCGCCGGATACGCCGGCCAATGCGCCCGCCTCGGCCCGCGCCTTCATTTCGGTGATCAGCCGCATGGAGCCGGCGGTCGAACGCGAATGCCTGGTCCGCCGCACGCAGCCGATCAATTGCGATTTCCAGTTCGTCGTCGATGACCGCCAGGGGCTGGAACCGAACGCCTTCCAGACCGTCGACGCCAGCGGCCGGCCGATCATCGGCTTCACCCTGTCGCTGATCGGCGAGGCGCGCAACGCCGACGAACTGGCCTTCGTCGTCGGGCATGAGGCCAGCCACCACATCCTGGGCCATATCAACCGCAAGACCAGCGCCGCCACCATGGGAGCGGTGATCCTGGGCGGGCTGGCCAGCGCCTATGGCGGCAATCCCGAGGCGATTCGCAGCGCCCAGGATTTCGGCGCCCAGTTCGGCGCCCGCTACTATTCCAAGGAATGGGAACTCGAGGCGGATTATCTGGGCGCGATCATTGCGCTGAATGCCGGATTCGACCCCGAGCACGGTGCGCTGTTTTTTGCCCGCATCCCCGATCCGGGTGATAAAATTCTGGGCACTCACCCTCCGCGCAGCGCAAGAATGGGGCAGGTCGCCCGCGCCGTGGCCGATTACCGGGCAGGCCGGGTGCGATAGTCCGACGCTGTTGCATTGCTGCATCGGTCTTGTTTTGTCTCTGGAAATCCCCGATTTGTCCAGGAAATCCCGGCTAATACCATGCAGCTGCGCCACCGCTACGGGGAAAAGGATCGATTTGTCTGCATAACCCGACGTCAAACTGAACGGTTCCGCCAAATTTTGCTTTCATAGGCGAGAAACTGCCGATAGTTTCCGTTCTGGGTTGTGCTGCCTCCCTTATTATCGGGCGGATTTGGTTTAGGAGCTTTCATGATCGGCGTCATTCTGTGGAGCAGTCCGGCCAAGGAGAAGGCTGTGATCTGGTGCGAGGATCATGGTGCCCTGGCCTATCTGCAAGGAACCGAAAATCTGGCAATATCATCCGAATGGCCCGAGGCGGGCGATCTGGTCGAGCTTGAGGTCGAGCTTCTGGCCGATCTGCGCCATGCCCGCGCCGTCAGCCTCGTCGCCGGCAACCGGCGCTCGGAGCTTCCGGACCTGTTGCGGGGCATGGGCGAGAAGCCCGACCGGAACCGGCCGGTCCTGCGGGTGATCTCGAATCGCGAATCGGAAACGCTGGAGCGGCCGCTGAAGCTTGCGGCCGCCCGCTAGGTCCGGTCAGGCGCCGCGCGCCAGGGCCGCGACGCCGGTGCGCGCCTGATCCGACAGGCCCAGGGGGCGCATCAGCTCGGCGAAGGCGTCCAGTTTCTCGGGCGTGCCGGTGATCTCGAAGACGAAGCTCTCCAGCGTCGAATCGACCACGCTGGCGCGGAAGATCTCGGCGATCCGCAGCGCCTCGACCCGCTTGTCGCCCTTGCTCGTGACCTTGAACAGGCCCAGCTCGCGCTCGACGCAGGGACCCTCGACGGTCAGGTCGTGCACGTCGTGGACCGGCACGATGCGGCCCAGCTGCGCCTTGATCTGCTCGATCACCGCCGGCGTGCCGCGGGTCACGATGGTGATGCGCGAGCGGTGGCCCAGATGGTCCACCTCGGCCACGGTCAGGCTGTCGATGTTGTAGCCCCGCCCGGAAAACAGCCCGATGACCCGCGCCAGCACCCCCGGCTCGTTCTCGACCAGCACCGCAAGGGTGTGGCTTTCGATGGTCTGGGCGTTCGGGTCGCGCAGGTCATAGGCCGAATGGCTGGATGCGCCCTTCTGGATGTTCAGTGCCGCCATGTTCTTCTCCTAAACTCAGACCAGGGCCGCGCCGGCGCCGGTGATGGCGCCTTCCGTCGAGGCCTCGCCCAAGAGCATCTCGTTATGCGGCTTGCCCGAGGGGATCATCGGGAAGCAGTTCTCGTGCTTCTCGACCAGAACGTCCAGGATGAAGGGGCCGTCATAGTCGATCATCTCCTGGATCGCCGCGTCCAGGTCGGCCGGGTCGGCAACCGTGCGCCCGCCGCAGCCGAAGGCCTCGGCCAGCTTCACGAAATCCGGCAGGCTTTCCGACCAGCTCTGGCTGTAGCGTTCGCCATGCAGCAATTGCTGCCATTGCCGGACCATGCCCAGGCGTTCGTTGTTCAGGATGAACTGCTTGACGGGCGCGCGGAACTGCACCGCCGTGCTCATTTCCTGCATGTTCATCAGCCAGGACGCCTCGCCGGCGACGTTGATCACCAGCGCCTCGGGATGCGCGACCTGCACGCCGATCGAGGCCGGCAGGCCATAGCCCATGGTCCCCAGCCCGCCCGAGGTCATCCAGTGGTTCGGGTCCTCGAAATGCAGGAACTGCGCGGCCCACATCTGGTGCTGGCCGACCTCGGTGGTGACATAGGGGTTGCGTCCCGCCGTCAGCGCCTGCAGCCGCTGCAGGGCGTATTGCGGTTTGATGACCTTGTCCGAATTGCGATAGGCAAGGCAGTTCCGCGTCTTCCACTGCTCGATCTGCGCCCACCATTTCCGCAGGCCCTCGGCATTGGTCTTGCGGCCGCGGGATTTCCAGATCTTCAGCATGTCCTCGAGCACATGGCCGACATCGCCGACGATGGGCAGGTCGACATGGATCACCTTGTTGATCGAGCTGGGGTCGATGTCGATCTGCGCCTTGACCGAGCCGGGGCTGAAATCCGCCACCCGCCCGGTGATGCGGTCGTCGAAGCGCGCACCGACCGCGATCATCAGGTCGCAGTCATGCATCGCCATATTGGCTTCGTAGAGGCCATGCATGCCCAGCATGCCGATCCAGGCCTTGCCCGAGGCCGGATAGGCGCCCAGCCCCATCAGGGTCGAGGTGACCGGAAAGCCCGTCGCCTCGGCCAGCTCGCGCAGCAGCTGGCTGGCGCCGGTGCCGGAATTGATCACCCCGCCGCCGGTATAGAAGATCGGCCGCTCGGCCGTCTCCATCAGCTCGACCAGCCGGGTGATGGTGGCCGGATCGCCCTTTTTCGCCGGCTGGTAGCTGGGCGTCTCGATCTGCTTCGGGCCGACATAGTCGCCGGTGGCGAATTGCACGTCCTTCGGGATGTCGATCAGCACCGGCCCGGGCCGGCCCGAGGTGGCGATGTGGAAGGCCTTGTGGATCGTCGCCGCCAGCTCGTCGGTCTCTTTCACCAGCCAGTTGTGCTTGGTGCAGGGGCGGGTGATGCCGATGGTGTCGGCCTCCTGAAAGCCGTCGGTGCCGATCAGGAAGGTCGGGACCTGCCCGGTCAGCACGACCAGCGGGATCGAATCCATCAGCGCATCGGTCAGGCCGGTGACGGCATTGGTCGCCCCAGGTCCCGAGGTGACCAGGACGACACCCGGCTTGCCGGTCGAGCGGGCATAGCCCTCGGCCATGTGGACGGCCCCCTGCTCGTGGCGGACCAGGATGTGCTTGATGTCGTTCTGCTGGAAGATCTCGTCATAGATGGGAAGTACCGCCCCGCCCGGATAGCCGAATACCGTATCGACGCCCTGATCGCGCAGAGCTTCGATAACCATCCTTGCACCCGTCATCTGTCGGGACATGCCCATTCTCCATTTCTGAACCAAACACGCGGCAGGCGGAAACGGCCCCCCTGCTGCGTCGCGGAAAACTATGGGCGCGGCGCGGCGGGGTCAATGGCGATTGTCCAAGAAAATGACGCGTGGCCGGGAATTCTTGAAATATTCTTACCGAGTTTGCCCTGTTTCGGTAATCATCTCCGGCTGGAGGGAAGGTTGATGCGCGCGACCTGCTCGACGATCGGGTCGATGGACAGCGGATGGATGTCGGAGGTGTGCTGCGCGGGGTCGCCGATCGGCTGCCAGACCCCACCCTTGTAGATCTCCAGCGCCGAGAACTTGGCCTTGTAATCCATCTTCCGGCTGCCGGGCACCCAATAGCCCAGATAGACGAAGGGCAGGCCGGCACTGCGCGCCAGCTCGATATGGTCCAGGATGATGTGGGTGCCCAGGCTCATGCTCTCCAGCGCCGGGTCGTAGAAGCTGTAGACCAGGCTCAGCCCGTCATCCAGCACATCGGTCAGGCAGACCGCCACCAGCCGGTCGCTGCCGGGCGGGGGCGGGGTTTCGCTGCTGTCGCCCTGATGCGTGCGATATTCGATGACGCGGGTGCGGACCGGCGTTTCCTCGATCATCGCGGCGAATTCGAAGATGTCCATGTCGGCCATGCCGCCATCGGCATGGCGCTCGTCCAGATAGGCGCGGAACAGCTCATATTGTTCCTCGGTCGCCCAGGCGCTGGTGGCCAGCCGGCGCAGATGCGCATTCTTGCGCGCCACCCGGCGCTGCGTGCGCGAGGGGCTGAACTCGGCCACCCGGATGCGGGCCGACATGCAGGCGACGCAGCTTTCGCAGCTGGGGCGATAGAGCACGTTCTGCGAGCGGCGGAAACCCTGGCGCGACAGGGCGTTGTTCAGCTCGTTGGCCGAATCGCCGGCCAGCGCGGTGAAGAGCTTGCGCTCGGCCCGGCCATGCAGATAGGGGCAGGGCTGCGGTGCCGTCACGTAGAATTGCGGCGCATGAGGCAGACTGTGCCGCATCAGCCGCGCCCCCGGGATCTGGGGCGCGCCGCGCCCTGGGGCGCATGCGGTCGGGTCACTCTCATGTCGGCGCGCATCGGCGGCGGCTTGGACTCTGCTGTCAGTTGCACTCGGGCAGAGCCTAGCAACAGTTCCTCCCCGCGCCAAGCAGGGAAAACCGCAAGAATTGAACGCTCCGGTGCAGCAGCGCGGCATTGACGCGGCGCAGGCGGCGGCTAGGCTCTGGACATGGATTTCGCCGCCCGCATCACCCGCCTGCCCATTCCCGTCGATCCCGCCCGCGGCCTTTCGGCGCTGCAGGCGACCGGCATCGCCGATCCCCGCCTTGGCGACCTGATCCGGGGCGCCGCCGGCTGCAGCCCCTATCTGGCGGGGCTGGTCGAGCGCGAGGCCGACTGGCTGCCCGGGGCGCTGGCGCATGAGGATGTCGTCGCCCGCGAAACCGCGGGGTTCGAGACGCTTTCCGCCGACGCCCTCGGCCCGGCGCTGCGCCGGGCCAAGCGGCGGGTGGCGCTGTGGACGGCGCTGGCCGATCTGGGCGGCGTCTGGCGGCTGGAGCAGGTGACGGGGGCGCTGACCGACCTGGCGGATCGCGCCGCGGACCTGGCGCTGCGCGTCCATGTCGCCACCGAGCGGGCGCGCGGCAAACTGCCCGAGACCGAGGCCGATGCCGGCGGCATCGTCGCGCTCGCCATGGGCAAGATGGGCGCCGGAGAGCTGAACTATTCCTCGGACATCGACCTGATCGTGCTTTACGACGACAGCGCCTATGCCCGCGACGACCAGCACGAGGCCCGCGCCAGCCTGATCCGCGCCACCCGCAAGGCCGCGGCGACCATCTCGGACAATACCGACCAGGGCTATGTCTTCCGCACCGACCTGCGGCTGCGGCCCGATGCCGCGGTGACGCCGGTCTGCATCTCGATCTCGGCGGCGCTGGCCTATTACGAGGCCGAGGGCCGCACCTGGGAACGCAGCGCCTATATCAAGGCGCGGCCCTGCGCCGGCGACCTGGCAGCGGGCACGCGCTTCCTGCGCGAGCTGCGGCCCTTCGTCTGGCGGCGGCACCTGGATTTCGCCACCATCCAGGACGCGCATGACATGCGGCTGCGCATCCGCGAGCACAAGGGCCTGCACGGCCGCATGGAGGTGCCCGGCCACAACATGAAGCTGGGGCAGGGCGGCATCCGCGAGATCGAGTTCTTCACCCAGACCCGCCAGCTGATCGCCGGCGGCCGCGACCCGGACCTGCGGGTGCGCGGCACGGTCGAGGGGCTGGCGCGGCTGGCCGAAAAGGGCTGGGTGCCCCCCGACGTGGCCGAGGAGCTGACCGCGCATTACCGCGAGCATCGCGAGATCGAGCATCGCATCCAGATGGTGAACGACGCCCAGACCCATGCGCTGCCGAATTCGGCCGAGGGGCTGGAGACCATCGCCCGGATGATGGGCGAGGCCGATACCGCCGCCTGGTCCGCGCGCCTGGCCGGCCGCCTGGCGCGGGTCGAGGCGCTGACCGGCGATTTCTTCGCCCCCGGCGAGCAGCGGGCGCGTCCGAAGCTTTCGCCCGAGGCCGAGGCGATGGTGGAACGCTGGCGCAGCTACCCGGCCCTGCGCTCGGCCCGCGGCCGCGAGGTTTTTGCCCGGATCGAGCCCGATCTGCTGACCCGCCTGACCGCCGCCGCCCATGCCGGCGAGGCGCTGGCGCGCTTCGACGCCTTCCTGGCCGGGCTGCCGGCCGGGGTGCAGCTTTTCTCGCTTTTCGAGGCCAATCCGCAACTGATCGAGCTGATCGTCGACATCTGCGGCACCGCGCCCGGGCTTGCCGCCTATCTGGCCCGCCACCCCGAGGTGCTGGACGCGGTGCTGGGCGGCAGTTTCTTCTCGCCCTGGCCGGGCGCGGCCGGGCTGGGCCGCCAGCTCGACCAGCTGCTGGCCTCGGCGCTGACGGCCCCGAACGGCGGCTATGAACAGGCGCTGGATGCGGCACGGCGCTGGGCGCATGAATGGCAGTTCCGCATCGGCGTGCATCACCTGCGCAGCCTGATCGGCGCCGAGGAGGCGGGCGGCCAATATGCCGACATCGCCGATGCGGCTGTGGCGGCGCTGTTCCCGGTCGTCGCGGCGGAATTCGCGCGCCGGCACGGCCCGCCGCCGGGGCGCGGAGCGGTGGCGCTGGGCATGGGCTCGCTGGGGGCGCGGCAGCTCAATGCCGCGTCGGATCTCGACCTGATCGTGATCTATGACGCCGCCGGGCAGGACAGTTCGGAGGGGCCGAAGCCCCTGGCGACGCGGGCCTATTACGCGCGGCTGACCCAGGCGATGATCACCGCGATCTCGGCGCCGACCTCGGCCGGGCGGCTTTACGAGGTGGACATGCGGCTGCGTCCCTCGGGGCGGCAGGGGCCGGTCGCGACCTCGGTTCAAAGCTTTCGCGACTACCAGATGACCGAGGCCTGGACCTGGGAGCATCTGGCCCTGACCCGTGCCCGGGTGATCGGCATCTGCGGCGCCGATGCCGCCGCGCTGGCCGAGGAGGTCGAGGCGCTGCGCGTCGAAGTGCTGCAGAGCCGCGGCGGCGATCCGCGCGTCCTGCCGGACCTGGCCGGGATGCGGGCCCGCATCTTCGCCGCCAAGGCCCCGGACGGCGCCTGGGAGGCCAAGATCGGTCGCGGCCGGTTGCAGGACATCGAGTTGCTGGCGCAATGTTTCGCGCTGCGCGCCGGCTCGGCGGCGCGCGCGGCGCAGGCGCAGCTGCGGGCCGGTCCGCGCGCCGGTCTGGTCGGGCGCGAGGAGGCGGAAAGGCTTGGCGCGGCCCGGCGCTTCCTGTGGAACCTGCAATGCGCCGGCCGGCTGCTGACCGAGAAGCCGCTGGACATGGACAATCTCGGCAAGGGCGGGCAGGCCTTCCTGCTGCGCGAGACCGGCTGCGATACGCTTGAGCACCTTGCCGCCCGGCTGGCCGAGACGGTCGAGACGGCGGGCGGCGTCATCGACGGCATTCTGGCCGGGGTGGAGGCGCGGGCCGCTGCGGGATAGCCCCGGGGCAGCCGGTCCGGAGCGGGCCGCCTGCAATCGATCTGGGCTCCTGCGGCCTGGAGGTCCTTGAGGCACGGGTCCTTGCCGAAGATGGCGCACCGGCTTTGCCGCGGCCGGTCCTTTGTGCGGTTAAGCCTAGCCCACCTCGCCCAGCACGGGCACCAGTCGTTGCGGCCGCCCCCCGTCGGAAGGTTGCGCGGCCGAATCGGCTTCGGCCCCGTTCTGCAGCGGAATCAGCCGGCCCGGTTTCGCCACGGGCCCGGTCTCGGGCGTCTCGTCCTGGCCGGCGTCGAAGATGCCGTGCTGGGTCTTGTCCCAGTAGAAGGGCTTCGCCACCACCTCGTAGATCGCCTTCCAGGCGGCCAGGCAGCCGAGCGGGAAATACAGGTGCAGCGTCGGTACCCAGGGCAGCAGATGCCGATGCCGGCGCCCGCGCACCGCCCAGCAGCCGATGGCGATGTTCAGCAGTTCCGACGCCACGAACAGCGTGAACAGCAGGGCTATGGCATTACCGCTCAGCAGGCCCGCCAGCACGCCGCGCATCGGATGCGGCAGGCCGAGGCTGAGCAGCCAGAAGCTCCACAGCACCGGTGCCAACAGATATTGCGAAACCGAGGCGAAAAGCTGCACCTGCAAGCCGATGAAGCGCCGTGCGCCCAGATCGCGCCACAGCGCCACCGGGTCGCGCATATGCACGCCCCAGGTCATGGCGAAGCCCTTGAGCCAGCGCGACCGCTGCTTGACCCAGGGGACCAGCCGGCAATTCGCCTCTTCATGGGTCACGGTGTCGAGCATCCGGGTGCGATAGCCGCGCCGGGTCAGGCGCACGCCGAGGTCGGCGTCCTCGGTGACGTTCCAGGCGTCCCAGGCGCCGACCGCCTCCAGCGCGCCGCGGCGGAAGAACAGCGTCGTTCCCCCAAGCGGCACCACCAGATCCAGCGCCGCCGCCCCGGCCAGCGTGCCGCGAAACCACGAGGCATATTCGATGGTGAAGGCGCGGGCCAGCCAGTTGCTGCGTGGGTTGTAATAGTCCAGCACCCCCTGCAGGCAGGCCACGTCGGGGGGCGCGAAATGGAAGCCGCGCGCGACCTTGTGCAGCTGGTCGGGCTCGGGCCGGTCCTCGGCATCCCAGACGCCGATGATCGAGCCGCGGCAGAAGTTCAGCGCATAGTTCAACGCCCGCGGCTTGGTGCGGATCGGGCCGTCCGGCACCTTGACCACGCGCAGCCAGCGCGGCAGCCGGGCGTTCTCCAGCGCCTCGCAGGTCACCCGGTCGGTTTCCTCGACCACGATCAGGATGTCCATCAGCTCGCGCGGGTAGTCCAGCCGCGACAGCCGGCCGATCAGCTTGTCGGCGATGTCGGCCTCGGCGAACAGCGGCACCATGACCGAGATCACCGGCAGCGGCGCCGTCATCTCGGGGCGCGGGGCGGCGGCGCGGGCCACCGCCTGGGCCTGCATGCGGTCGCGCCGGTGCTGGCGCAGGATGGCGCCGAAGGAGAACAGCTTCAGCGTGGCCGAGGCGATCAGCGTCAGCACCGCCCAGCCGGTCAGCAGCACGATCACCGCGAGCGGCGCCAGCAGCAGCCCCATTGCCGCCGCCGCGATCACGGCCACGGCGATTCGGCCGAAGCGGCGCTCGTTGCGGGTGCGGCAGCTTTCCTGCGCCGGCACCCGTGTCTCGGCCTGGCGGATCAGCGCGGTGCGGCGCAGGGCCAGGATCGCCTCGCGCGCGGCGTTCTCGGAACAAAGCAGCATACGCACGGCCCCGAAGCCGGCGGGCAGGCGGGGGCGCAGCGCCTCGAAATCCTCGGGCCGGGCGGTGGCGATGAAGGTCACGCCGCCGACCCGCCGCCAGGGCACCACGCCCTCGGCCAGGCAGAGCTGCGCGCCCATGGCGTCCACAAGGCGCGGATCGGGCGGCAGCGCCTTGAGGTCCAGCACGCTGCTGCGCCATTGCCGGGACAGGGCGCGGGTCAGTGCCTCTTCCTGTACCCAGCCGTTTGCCAGCAGGATCTCGCCCAGCCGCGCCTGCTGGCGGCGGCGCATGACCACGGCCTTGAGCAGATCGCGCGGATCGACCGCGCCGTCTTCGATCAGGATCTGGCCAAGCGGGCGCAGGTCGCGTGGCGCGACCACCGTCGCTGCAGGCGCGGCGGGGACGGCCGGGGCCGGCCCGGTCGAAAGGGGCTTGATGAGAGCGGTGCGGGCCATAGCGCGATTCCCGGTCCAGGTCATTCCGACCCGATCTCTGCCATGCAGAGGGTTAAGAACGGGTTAACCGCGCCGGCTTTTTGCCGGGATCAGGCGCGGCGGGCGCGCATGGCCTCGGTGAAACGCTCGAACAGATAGGCGCTGTCCTGCGGGCCGGGGCTCGCCTCGGGGTGATACTGCACCGAGAAGACCGGCCGGTCCGCCACCCGCAGCCCGCAATTCGAGCCGTCGAACAGGCTGACATGGGTCTCGATCACGCCCTCGGGCAGGGTCTGGGCATCGACGGCGAAACCGTGGTTCATCGAGGTGATCTCGACCTTGCCGGTTTCCACGTCCTTGACCGGGTGGTTGGCGCCGTGATGGCCGTGGTTCATCTTGACGGTGCTGGCGCCAAGCGCCAGCGCCAGCATCTGGTGGCCCAGGCAGATGCCGAAGATCGGCAGGTCGTGGCCCAGCAGCTCGCGGATCATCGGCACGGCATATTCGCCGGTCGCGGCCGGGTCGCCGGGGCCGTTCGACAGGAACACGCCCTCGGGATCATGCGCCAGCACCTCCTCGGCGGTGGCGGTGGCGGGCAGGACCGTCACCTCGGCGCCGCTTTGCGCCAGCGAGCGCAGGATGTTGCGCTTCGCGCCGTAATCGACGGCGACGACGCGGAAAGGCTTCTTTTCCTCGGACCGGCCGAAGGTTCCGGGCCAGGACCAAAGCCCCTCGTCCCAGCGATAGCTTTGCCGGCAGCTGACCTCTTTCGCGAGGTCCAGGCCGACGATGCCCTGCCACTCGCGCGCCTTGGCGACCATGGCGGCGATGTCGAAATTGCCCTCGGGATCATGGGCCAGCACCACATGCGGCGAGCCCTGCTGGCGGATCGCGCGGGTCAGGCGGCGGGTGTCGACGCCGCCGATGCCGATGCGGCCGCGCCGCGCCATCCAGTCCACCAGATCCGCGCTGGCGCGCCAGTTCGAGGGCTCGGTCGGGTCCCATTTCACCACGATGCCCGAGGCGACGGGCTCGGGTGCCTCGTCGTCCTGCTCGGTCACGCCGGTGTTGCCGATATGCGGGAAGGTGAAGGTCACGATCTGGCTGGCATAGGAGGGATCGGTCATGATCTCCTGATAGCCGGTCATCGCGGTGTTGAAGACCAGCTCGGCCACCACTTCCCCGACCGCGCCGAAGCCCTGGCCGTGGAACACGGTGCCGTCGGCAAGCGCAAGACATGCGGTCGGTTTCTGGGGCATCGTCACTCTCCGGGTAAATCGGCGGGAACCTAGGTAAAGGGCGGGCGGGCGTCAAGGCGGGAACCGGCGGCGCGCGGAACTTTGACGGGTGGCCGGGGTTGAGGGCACGGCTTGACGGCGAGGGCGAAGCCGGGCACCACCCGGCGGAATTCATTCAGCGAGGATCACATGGGACTGCGCGAGCGTATTCTGGCCGACACCAAGGAAGCGATGAAAGCCAAGGAAGCGGCGCGGCTCTCGACGCTGCGGCTGATCTCGGCCGCGATCAAGGACCGCGAGATCGCCGCCCGCGGCGAAAGCGGCGACGAGGCCGGGCTGAGCGAGGCCGACCTGACCGCCATCCTGTCCAAGATGGTCAAGCAGCGCCAGGAATCGGCCAAGGCCTATGAAGAGGGCGGCCGGTTGGAGCTGGCCGAGCGCGAGCAGGAGGAGATCAGGGTGATCCAGTCCTATCTGCCGCGCCAGCTGGACGATGAGGAAACCCGCGCCGCCATCGACAAGGCCATCGCCGAGCTGGGCGCCGAGTCGATCCGCGACATGGGCCGGGTCATGGCCGAGCTGCGCAGCCGCCATGCCGGGCAGATGGATTTCGGCGCCGTCGGGCCGATGGTCAAGGACCGGCTGATGAAGTGAGCTGATTCTCGGGCCTCGCCGGGTCCGAGCAGCGCTGCAGCCTTCCCGCGCATAGCTTTCGCGGCTCAAGGCTGATACAATTATTCTTCCGATGGGCAAAAGCTCGCGCGTGGCGCGGGTTTTTGTTTACAGTCGCCCCGACTCGCCGCCAAAGACGCGAGTCGAGGGCGCCGGCGCGGCGCGGCCATCAGGAGGACGGGCGATGAAGGCATTGGTGCTGGAAGAAAAGGGCAAGCTGTCGCTGCGGGATTTCGACATCCCCGCCACACTCGGCCCCAGGGACGTGCGGATCAGGACGCATACGGTCGGGATCTGCGGCTCGGACGTGCATTATTACACCTATGGCAAGATCGGGCATTTCGTGGTCCGCGAGCCGATGGTGCTGGGGCACGAGGCGTCCGGCACGGTGATCGAGGCAGGGGCCGAGGTCACGCATCTGAAGCCCGGCGACCGGGTCTGCATGGAGCCGGGGATTCCCGACCCGACCTCGCGCGCCGCGAAGCTGGGGATCTACAACGTCGATCCCGCGGTGACCTTCTGGGCGACGCCGCCTGTGCATGGCTGCCTGACGCCCGAGGTGATCCATCCCGCCGCCTTCACCTACAAGCTGCCCGACAATGTCAGCTTTGCCGAGGGCGCGATGGTCGAGCCCTTCGCCATCGGCATGCAGGCGGCCTTGCGGGCGCGCATCCAGCCGGGCGACATCGCTGTCGTGACCGGGGCCGGCCCCATCGGCATGATGGTGGCGCTGGCCGCGCTGGCCGGCGGCTGCGCCAAGGTGATCGTCGCCGATCTCGCCCAGCCCAAGCTGGACATCATCGGCGCCTATGACGGCATCGAGACGGTCAACATCCGCAACCGCCCGCTGGCCGAGGCGGTGGCCGAGGCGACCGACGGCTGGGGCGCCGACATCGTCTTCGAATGCTCGGGCGCCGCGCCGGCGATCCTGTCGATGCACCAGCTTGCACGTCCGGGTGGGACCATCGTGCTGGTCGGCATGCCGGTCGATCCGGTGCCGGTGGACATCGTCGGGCTGCAGGCCAAGGAGCTGCGGGTCGAGACCGTGTTCCGCTATGCCAATGTCTATGACCGCGCCATCGCGCTGATCGCCTCGGGCAAGGTGGATCTGAAGCCGCTGATCTCGGCCTCGATCCCCTTCGCGGACAGCATCGCCGGTTTCGACCGTGCCGTCGAGGCGCGCGAGACCGACGTGAAGCTGCAGATCGTCATGCCGGAGTAAGCGCCATGTATCTGGGACTGGACCTGGGCACCTCGGGCATCAAGGCGATGCTGGTGGACGAGAGCTTCGCGACCGTCGGCGTCGCCCATGCGGCGCTGACCGTCAGCCGCCCGCGTCCCGGCTGGTCGGAACAGGCGCCGGCCGACTGGATCGCCGGGGCCGAGGCCGCCATCGCCACGCTGCTGCGCGAGCATCCGCGGGAAATGGCGCGGCTTCAGGCCATCGGCCTGTCGGGACACATGCACGGGGCGACGCTGCTCGACGCTTCGGACCGGGTGCTGCGGCCCTGCATCCTGTGGAACGACGGCCGTTCGGGCCCGCAATGCGCCGAGTTGACGGCGCGCGCCGACTTCCACGGCATCGCCGGCAACCTGGTCATGGCGGGCTTTACGGCGCCGAAGCTGCTGTGGGTGGCGCAGAACGAGCCCGCGATCTTCGAGCGGACCGCCAAAGTGCTGCTGCCCAAGGATTACCTGCGGCTGTGGCTGACCGGCGAGCATGTGGCCGAGATGTCGGATGCGGCGGGGACGTTGTGGCTGGACGTGGGCAGGCGCGACTGGTCGGATGTGCTGCTGGCCGCGACCGGGCTGACGCGCGCCCAGATGCCGCGGCTGGTCGAGGGCAGCGATGTTTCCGGCCATCTGCGCGCCGATCTGGCCGAACGTTGGGGCATCCCGCGCGTGCCGGTGGCGGGTGGCGGCGGCGACAATGCCGCCACGGCCTGCGGCATGGGGGTGATGACCCCCGGCACGGGCTTCCTGTCGCTGGGCACCTCGGGCGTGCTGTTCGCCGCGACCGAAACCTATGCGCCGAACACCGGCGACGCGGTGCATACCTTCTGCCATGCCGTGCCGGACACTTGGCACCAGATGGGGGTGATCCTGTCGGCGACCGACAGCATGACCTGGCTGTCCGAGATCACCGGCAAGGCGGTGCCCGACCTCGCCGCGCTGGTCGGCGAGGTGACGGCGCCCTCGCCGGTGCTGTTCCTGCCTTACCTGTCGGGCGAGCGCACGCCGCTGAACGATCCCGACGCGACCGGCGCCTTCCTGGGCCTGCGCCGCGCCACCGGGCTTGCCGATCTGGCGCAGGCGGCGATGGAGGGCGTGGCCATGGCCTTTGCCGATTGCGTCCAGGCGCTGCGCAAGGCCGGCACGCCGATCGAGGCCGCCTATGCGGTGGGTGGCGGCGCGCGCTCGCGGGCCTGGCTGCGAATCATGGCCTCGGCCACCGGCCTGACGCTGCTGGAGCCCGAGGACGGCGATTTCGGCGCCGCTTTCGGGGCCGCCAAGCTGGCCGCGGCCTGCGCCACCGGCGACATTTCCGAGCGTATCTTCGCCAAGCCCGCTGTTCGCGCGGAGGTTGTGCCTGATGCCGGATTGGCGGATGCCTATGCGAAAAAGTATGAGGCTCATCATGCCGCTTATCCGCGTTTGCGGGATCTGACCACCCCTGCCGTCCAATAGCGACAACAAACGGTTTTCTTCGAAAAGCAGGCCCATGTCGCTGCAACGCGGCATGGAACTTCTGCCATGCAGCATGAGCCGGCGCCGCCGCCTGCCGCCCGGTTCTTCAATTCCCGCGCGATTCCGGTCAAAAAAGTATCGGTATTTTTCCCGCGCTGATGTGGATCGCGGCACGGCTTGAAGCCTATGGTTGCTGAACGTCCGCGGCGGTCCACTCAGGCTTGGCGACGGGCAGGGGAGGAAGGCGATGCAACCCGATCTGGAACTGGTCCACATCCGCAAGGGCGAATCCTTCGCCGCGTGGATGCATGGCTATCCGTTCCGCACGGTGCGCTGGCACTATCATCCCGAATACGAGATCCATCTGGTCGTCGCCACCTCGGGCACCTTCTATATCGGCGACCATGTCGGCAGCTTCCGGCCCGGCCAGCTGATCATGACCGGCCCGAACCTGCCGCAGAACTGGATCAGCGACATCCCGCCGGGCGAGATCGTGCCGCTGCGCTCGCTGGTGATCCAGTTCCCCGAGCCCTTCATCGAGGATGCCTGCGCCGCCATGCCCGAGATGGAGGCGCTGCGCCCGCTTCTGGACCGCTCGCGCCGCGGCCTGCTTTTCGACGACGCGACCAGCGCCCGCGTCCGCCCGCTGGTCGAGCGGCTGATCGAGGCGCAGGGCATCCGCCGCCTGGCGCTGTTCTGGGAGATCCTGGACATCCTGGCCAATGCCTCGGAATACGAGGTGCTGGCCAGCCTCAGCTTCGAGCTGGACCTGACCCGCACCCATGACGGCGGCATCAACCGCGCGCTGGCCTATCTGCGCGAGCACCTGACCGAGCAGGTCGAGGAGGGCGAGCTGGCCGAGATGGTCGGGCAAAGCCAAAGCGCCTTTTCCCGCGCCTTCAAGCGCCATACCGGGACCACGCTGGTGCGCTATCGCAACCAGCTGCGCGTCGACCTGGCCTGCCAGATGCTGCTGACCGATCCCGACATCAAGGTGGCCGAGATCTGCTACGAGGTCGGGTTTTCGAACCTGTCGAACTTCAACCGGCATTTCCTGAAGCTCAAGGGAATGTCGCCCTCGCAGTTCCGCGCGACATTCGCGGCCCAGAAGGCGCTGGTCATGGCGGACTGACAAGAACCGACATTGCGAATTTCACCAATTCGGGCGGCGCGGCGCCGCCCGGAGACGCGCAGGCTTTGCCTGCTTTCATCCAGATGGGAGGGAACCCTGATGAAATCGAAACTTCTTACCGCCTCGGCCGCGCTGGCGCTGCTGGCGGCCCCGGCTCTGGCGCAGGACAAGCTCAAGATCGGCATGACCTTCCAGGAGCTGAACAACCCCTATTTCGTGTCCATGCAGGAGGCGCTGAAGGAAGCCGCAGCCAGCCTCGGCGCGGATGTGGTGGTGACCGATGCCGGCCATGACGTCGCCAAGCAGATCTCGGATGTCGAGGACATGCTGCAGCAGAACATCGACATCCTGCTGCTGAACCCGACCGACAGCGCCGGGATCGAGGCCGCCGTCCATGCCGCCAAGGCCGCCGACGTCACCGTGGTCGCGGTCGATGCGAACGCCAACGGCCCGGTGGACACCTTCGTCGGCTCGAAGAACCGCGATGCCGGCTACATGTCCTGCAAGTATCTGGGCGATGCGCTGGGTGGCCAGGGCGAGGTCGCGATCCTCGACGGCATCCCGGTCGTGCCGATCCTGCAGCGGGTCGAGGGTTGCAAGGCGGCGCTGGAAGAATTCCCCGAGATCACCCTGGTCACCACCCAGAACGGCCGCCAGGACCGCTCGGTCGCGCTGGGCGTGGTCGAGAACATGATCCAGTCGCATCCGAACCTGGCCGGCATCTTCTCGGTCAACGACGGCGGCGCCATGGGCGCGCTGGCCGCGATTCAGGGCTCGGGCAAGGACATCAAGCTGACCTCGGTGGACGGTGCGCCGGAAGCGGTGCAGGCCATCGCCGCGGGCGGCCCGTTCATCGAGACCACCGCGCAATTCCCGCGCGATCAGGTCCGCGTCGGCCTGGCCATGGCGCTGGCGCAGAAATGGGGCGCCCGCGTGGTGCCGAAGGAAGTGCCGATCGACGTCATGGTCGTTGACGCCGAGAACGCTGCCGAGTTCAGCTGGTAAGGGTTCCTCCCCGCGCCCGCCCCCGCATGTCGCGGGGGCGGGGCATTTCCCAGCCATTCAGGAGGGCATCATGCTGGAACTGAACGGAATCCGAAAAAGCTTCGGCAAGATCGAGGTCCTGCACGGCGTCGACATGCAGGTCCGCGCCGGCGAGGTCCATGCGCTTCTGGGCGAGAACGGCGCCGGCAAGTCCACGCTGATGAAGATCCTTTGCGGCATCATCCAGCCCAGCGAGGGCACGATCCGCATCGAGGGGACCGAGCGCCATTTCGCCGATTACGACCAGGCCATTGCCGCCGGCATCGGCATCGTGTTCCAGGAATTCAGCCTGATCCCCTATCTGGACGCGGTCGAGAACATGTTCCTGGCGCGCGAGATGCGCGGACCGCTGGGGATGCTGGACCGCAAGGCGATGCGCAAGCGCGCCGCCGAGATCATGCGCCAGCTGGCCGTCGACGTGGCCCTGGACGTGCCGGTGCACCGCCTCTCGGTGGCCGAGCAGCAATTCGTCGAGATCGCCAAGGCGCTGTCGCTCAATGCCCGCATCCTGGTGCTGGACGAGCCGACCGCGACCCTGACCCCCTCCGAGGTCGAGCACCTTTTCAAGGTCATGCGCGAGCTGCGCAGGCAGGGCGTGGCGATCATCTTCATCTCGCATCACCTCGAAGAGATCTTCGAGATCTGCGACCGCATCACAGTCCTGCGCGACGGCGAATTCATCGGCTCCTGCGCGGTCTCGGAGGTCGATAACGACCGGCTGGTCGAGATGATGGTCGGCCGGCGGATCGAGAACAACTTCCCGCCCAAGCCCGCTGCCAACCCTTCGGCCCCGGTGGTGGTCGAGGTCGAGGAGGTGCAGCTGAAGAAGGGCGGCCCCGTCTCGCGCTTCGCCCTGCGCAAGGGCGAGATCCTGGGCTTTGCCGGGCTGGTCGGCTCGGGCCGCACGGAAACGGTGCTGGCCATGCTGGGCGCATACCCGGCCCAACGCTGCAAGGTCAGGGTGGACGGGATCGAGAAACGCTTCCGCGGCCCGGACGAGGGGCTGGCGCATGGCATCGGCCTTCTGCCCGAAAGCCGCAAGGAGCAGGGGCTGATCACCAGCTTCTCGATCCTGCAGAACGTCTCGCTGAACAATTACGGCAAGTATCGCAAGAACCATTGGTTCATCGACCTCAAGAAGGAACTGGCCGCGACGCAGGCCGCCATGGCGCAGGTCCGCGTCAAGGCGCAGGGGCCGCATGCCCGCGTCGACACCCTGTCGGGCGGCAACCAGCAGAAGGTCGTCATCGCCCGCTGGCTGAACCACGACATGCAGGTGCTGATCTTCGACGAGCCGACGCGCGGCATCGATGTCGGCGCCAAGGCGGAAATCTATGCGCTGATGCGCGCCTTCACCGAGAAGGGCGGCGCCATCATCATGATCTCGTCCGAACTGCCCGAGGTGATCGGCATGTCCGACCGGGTCTGCGTGTTCCGCTCGGGCGGGATCGTGGCCACGGTCGAGGGCGAGCAGATCGATTCCGAAACCATCATGACCCATGCTACGACCGGGAGAGTTGAACATGTCGCATGACGCAAACACCGGCGCGGCCGGGAAAACCGGCGGCTTCTCGTTTGGCCGCCTGCTGCATTCGCCCCTGGCGCTGCCGCTGATCGGGCTGATCGTCGTCTCGATCCTGATGGGGCTGGCCAGTGACAATTTCTTCAGCCTGAACAATATCCTGAACGTGCTGCGGCAGGTGTCGGTCGTCGGCATCCTTGCGGTCGGCATGACCTTCGTGATCCTGACCGGCGGCATCGACCTGTCGGTCGGCGCGGTCATGGCGCTGGTCGGCACGCTGAGCGCGGGGATGATGGTCAACATGGGCCTGCCCGCGCCGGCGGCGCTGCTTGTCGGGCTGCTGATCGGCCTGGGCATCGGGCTGGCGAACGGCGTGCTGGTCGCCTGGGGCCGGATGCCGGCGATCATCGTGACGCTGGCCACCATGGGCATGGCGCGCGGGCTGGGCCTGATCTATTCCGGCGGCTATCCGATCAGCGGCATCCCCAGCTGGATTTCCTGGTTCGGGGTGGGGCGCATCGGCGTGGTGCCGGTGCCGGTCATCATCATGGTGGTGATCTATGCCGTGGCCTGGGTGCTCTTGCAGCGCACCGCCTTCGGCCGCCATGTCTATGCGCTTGGCGGCAACGAGACCGCGGCGCGGCTTTCCGGCGTCAAGACCCAGCGCGTCAAGCTGGCGGTCTACGGCATCTCGGGCCTGACCTCGGCGCTGGCCGCGGTGATCCTGACCGGGCGGCTGATGAGCGGCCAGCCCAATGCCGGCCAGGGCTTCGAGCTTGACGCCATCGCCGCCGTGGTGCTGGGCGGCACCGCCATCTCGGGCGGGCGCGGGCTGATCCTGGGCACGCTGATCGGCGCGGTGCTGCTGGGCATCCTGAACAACGGCCTGAACCTGATGGGCATCAACCCCTATCTGCAGGACGTCATCAAGGGCGCGATCATCCTGCTGGCCATCTATATCGGGCGCGAATGGCGCTGAGCCCCGCCCAACCCATTCGAAAGACAGGAGAACGGAATGTCTGAATCGCTGGACGGCAAGATCGCCGTCATCACCGGCGCGGCCTCGGGGATCGGGCTGGCCACCACCGAGCGGCTGCTGGCGCGCGGCGCCACCGTGGTCATGGCGGACCGCAACCAGGCCGCGCTGGCCGAACTGGCCGGCAAGCTGGGCGACAAGGCGATCCCGCAGGTGACGGACCTGCTGGACGCCGACAGCTGCGCCGCCATGATCCCCGAGGTGCTGGCCAAGGTCGATCACATCGACATCCTCTATTGCAATGCCGGCACCTATATCGGCGGCGACCTGACCGAGACGACGCCCGAGGCGATCGACCGGATGCTGAACCTGAACGTGAACGCGGTGATGAAGAACGTCCACGCGGTCGTGCCGCACATGAGCGCGCGCAAGACCGGCGACATCGTCGTCACCTGCTCGATCGCCGGGCATTTCCCGACCTGGTGGGAGCCGGTCTATTCCGGCTCGAAATGGGCGATCACCAGCTTCGTGCAGGGCATGCGCCGGCAGATGATCCCGCACGGGGTGCGGGTCATGCAGGTCTCGCCCGGCCCGGTGGTCTCGGCGCTGCTGGCCGACTGGCCCGAGGAGAACCTGCGCAAGGCCAGGGAATCCGGCAGCCTGATCGACGCGGAAGAGGTCGCGGATGCGGTCGAATACATGCTGACCCGCAAGCGCACCGTCACCATCCGCGACATGCTGGTGCTGCCGACCAATTTCGACCGCGTCTGACGCCCGGCCCCCGGAACGGAGAAGCGCCATGGACCAGTATCTGATCGGCATCGACGTGGGCACCGGCTCGGCCCGGGCCGGGGTCTTCGACCGCGCGGGCCGCCTGCTTGCCACCGCCAAGCGCCCCATCGAGATGCATCGCGAGCGCGGCGTGATCGCCGAACAGTCCAGCGAGCAGGTCTGGCGCGCGGTCTGCGATTCCGTCCGGGACAGCGTGGCCCGCGCCGGGATCGATCCGGCGCAGGTCGCGGGCATCGGCTTCGACGCCACCTGCTCGCTGGTCGTGCGCGGGGCGGGGGATGCGACGCTGCCGGTGGGCGATCCCGCCCATCCCGAGCGCGACATCATCGTCTGGATGGACCACCGCGCCGTCGAGCAGGCCGAGCGCATCAATGCGCAGGGCCATGACGTGCTGAAATATGTCGGCACCCGCATCTCGCCCGAGATGGAGACGCCGAAACTCTTGTGGCTCAGCGAGAACCGGCCCGAGGTCTATGCCGCGGCGGCGCATTTCTTCGACCTGACCGATTTCCTGACCTGGAAGGCGACCGGCGCGCTGGAGCGGTCCGCCTGCACCGTCACCTGCAAATGGACCTATCTGGCGCATGAGGGGCGCTGGGACGCGGATTATTTCCGCCAGATCGGGCTGGGCGATCTGGCCGATGAGGGTTTCGCCCGCATCGGCGCCCGCGTCGTCGATCCCGGCACGCTGCTGGGGCAGGGGCTGACCGAGGCCGCGGCCGGGGCCATGGGCCTGCGCCCCGGCATCGCCGTGGCGGCGGGGCTGATCGACGCCCATGCCGGCGGCGTCGGCACGGTCGCGGCCGGGGGCGATGCGACGGCCTGCCTGGGCTATGTCTTCGGCACCTCCTCCTGCACCATGACCACCACACGCGAGCCGGCCTTCGTGCCGGGCGTCTGGGGCCCCTATTACTCCGCCATGGTGCCCGGCATGTGGCTGAACGAGGGCGGTCAGTCCGCCGCCGGCGCCGCCATCGACCAGCTGGTGCAGCTGCATCCCGCCACGGCCGAGGCGACGGCGCTGGCCGAGGCGGCGGACAAGTCCCTGCCGCAATGGCTGGCCGACCGGGCGCTGGAGCTGGCGGGCGATGCCAGCGCCGCCGTGCGGCTGGCGGATGAGCTGCATGTGGTGCCCGAATTCCTGGGCAACCGCGCGCCCTTCGCCGATCCTCATGCCCGCGCCGTCATCATGGGCCAGGGGATGGAGACCGGGCCGGATTCGCTGGTCGCGCTTTACGTCGCCGGGATCTGCGGCCTGGGCTACGGGCTGCGGCAGATCATCGAGACCCAGGCGCAGAACGGCGCCCCGGTTCAGACGATCAGCGTCAGCGGCGGCGCCGGAGCGCATCCGCTGACCCGGCAGCTTCTGGCCGATGCCACCGGGCTGCCGGTCGAGGTGACGGAATGCCCCGAGCCGGTGCTGCTCGGCTCGGCCATGCTGGGCGCGGTGGCGGCGGGGCTGTTCCCCGACCTGTTGACGGCCATGCCCGCCATGTCGCGCATCGCCACGCGCTGCGCCCCCGATCCCGCCAGCCGGGCGCGGCAGGACGCGCGCCACGCCGCCTTCCTGGCGCTGCAATCCACGGCGCGGCAGATCCGCACCGCCATGGCGGCGCTGCCGCCGACCTGAACAGGGCGGCCCTGCCGCCGAACCGAACATGCGAGGAACCATGCAATTCTCGGGCAAGACCGTCATCATCACCGGCGCGGGCAAAGGGATCGGCCGCGCCTGCGCGCGCCTGATGGCCGAACGCGGCGCGCAGGTCGTGGCGCTCAGCCGCACCCAGTCCGACCTCGACAGCCTCGCGGCCGAGGTCGGCGCGCGCGGCATCCGTGTCGATCTGGCCGACCCGGCCGCCACCCGTGCCGCCATGGCCGAGGCGGGGACGGCCGACTACCTGATCAACAGCGCCGGCATCAACGTGCTGGAAAGCGTGCTCGACATGACCGAGGCCGGCTATGAGGCGGTGCTGGGCATCAACCTGCGCGCGGCGCTGATCTGCTGCCAGGAATTCGCCCGCGCCCGCGTGGCGGCGGGCGGCGGCGGCGCCATCGTCAACATCACCTCGATCGCCGGCCATCGCGGCTTTCAGGATCACCTGTGCTATGCCGCCTCGAAGGCGGGGCTGGAGGGCGCGACCCGCGTGCTGGCCAGGGAGCTGGGCCCGCATGGCATCCGCGTCAACGCGGTCGCGCCCACCATCACCCTGACCGAACTGGCGGCCGAGGCCTGGTCGGACCCGGCGAAAAGCCAGCCGATGATGGTGCGCCACCCGCTGAACCGCTTCGCCGAGGCCGAGGAGGTCGCGCAAGGCATCGCGCTGCTGCTCTCGGACGACAGCCGCATGGTCACCGGCGCGGTGCTGCCGCTGGATGGGGGTTTCCTCGCCGTCTGACCGCTTCAGGCCGGGGCGTGGAACCGGGGCCGGCCGTCGCGGCTTGTCTTCTGGCGCCAGAACCGGCGCGGGCAGGGGACAGCCATGCTTGAAGACCTTCACCGCATCTTCCTGGGCGATCAGCAGCTGGGCTTCGCCTGGGAGGTCTTCTTCCGCACCGTCATCATCTATTTCTACACGCTGGCCCTGATGCGCTGGCTGGGCGGGCGCACGGTGGCGCAGCTTTCCATCGTCGAGTTCCTGCTGGTCATCGCCATCGGCTCGGCGGTGGGCGATTCGCTGTTCTATCCCGACGTGCCCCTGCTGCCCGCCATGTTCGCCATCTTCCTGGTCGCGGCCTTCAACAAGCTGGTGGACGAGGCGATCCTGTCCTCGGACCTGCTGTCGCGGTTCTTCGAGGGCCGGCCGCGCATCGTCGTCACCGAGGGCCGCGTCCATCACGACCGCCTGCGCCGGCAGGGCATCGGCATGGGCGAGCTTTACGCCAAGCTGCGCGAGAAGGGCGTGGCCGACCTTGCCGATGTCAAGTTCGCCATTCTTGAGGCGGACGGCACCCTTTCGGTGCTGAAGCGGGACCGCGACGGCGCGGCGGGACTCTATCGGCCGCCCGCCCTTCCGCCGGGCGAGATGGCCTGGGCCGACAAGACATGACCGGCACGCGGCGCACCCTCAAGCGGCGGCTCCGCACGGCGCAGCCCTTCTGGGCCGAGACGCCGCATATCTCGGCAGAGCATCGGGCGGCGCCCTCGCAGCGGCGCTGGGACGTGGTGATCGTCGGCACCGGCATTTCCGCGGCGCTGCTGGCCGAGAGGCTGACCCGGCGCAAGCGGCGGGTGCTGCTGGTGGATCGCCGCCAGCCGGTGCGGGGTTCGTCGCTCGCCTCGACGGCGATGATCCAGCACGAGATCGACGTGCCGCTGAGCCGGCTCATGCGCCAGATCGGCCCGGACAGGGCGGCACGGGCCTGGCGACGCTCGGTCAAGGCGGTCGAAGAACTGCTGCGCCTGTCGCGCCGCCTGGGCCTCGACTGCCAGATGCAGCGCAAGCGGGCGCTCTATCTTGCCGGGGACGAGATGGGCTTTCGCGCGCTGGAGACCGAGGCGGCGCTGCGCCGCGAGACCGGCATCGCGGCCGAGTTCATCCCCCGCCAGCGCCTGCTCGGGGAATTCGGCATCGACCGCACCGGCGCCATCGTCTCGGCCGCCTCGGCCTCGGCCAATCCGGCGCAATTGACGGCGGGGCTGCTGCGGGTGGCGCAAGAGCGCGGGGCCGAGATCGTCTCGCCCTTCGAGGTCACGGATTTCGCCGAACTGGCGGACGGCGTGGCGCTGGGTTTCTCGACCGGGCGGGTGGTGGTGGCGGGCCATGCGGTGTTCTGCACCGGCTACGAATTTCTGCCGCAGCTCGCCTCGGCGCATCACCGCATCATCTCGACCTGGGCGGTGGCCTCGGCCGAGGGGGTGCGCCATCCGGCCTGGCTGCGGGATTTCCTGGTCTGGGAGGCCGCCGATCCCTACCTGTATTTCCGCACCACGCCCACCGGCCGGATCATCGCCGGCGGCGAGGACGAGGCCAGCCCCGACGCCTATCAGGACCCGGAAAAGCTGCGCCGCAACGCCGCCGAGATCGCCCGCAAGCTGCGCGAGACCTGCGGCATCCGCATCGGCCGCCCGGCCTATCGCTGGGCCGCGGCCTTCGGCGACAGCGACGACGGGCTGCCGATCTTCGACGCGGTGCCGGGCTGCCGGTGCTGCCATGCGGTGATGGGCTTCGGCGGCAACGGCATCACCTATTCCGTCATTGCCGCCGAAGTGACCACGCGGCGCATCGACGGGCACGCCGATCCCGATGCCGACCTCTATCGCTTTCGCTGACTCCGCCGGGCATTGACGGCGCGCGCGGCGGCGGTCAGCTTGCGCGGGGGGGCGCTTCGCGGCCCGGCAAGCAGCACGCAAGCACGAGGGACGCGCATGACGCAGGACGACTATCCGCGGGGCGAGCCCGCGATCCGCACCACCGCCATGCCGGCGGACACCAACCCGGCGGGGGATATCTTCGGCGGCTGGCTGATGTCGCAGATGGACCTTGCGGCGGGCAATGTCGCCGCCCGGCGGGCGCGGGGGCGCTGCGCCACGGTGGCGGTGGACAGCTTTACCTTTCACCAGCCGGTCAAGGTCGGCGACGAGGTCTCGGTCTTCGCCCGCATCCTGCGCGAGGGGCGCAGCTCGATGCAGCTGCATGTCGAGGCCTGGCGGCGCTCGCGCGAGGGGGTGGAGATGCAGAAGGTCACGCAGGCCACCTTCGTCTTCGTGGCGCTGGATGCGAACGGACGGTCGCGCGAACTCCCACCAGAAAGCTGAGATTTGCCGGGCGAAAGGGCAGTGACGCAATGCGACACCGACTTCGTCGCCTGCGTCCTGCCCGCCGCCCTGACAAGTGAGTTGCATTCCCTGACAGGCGCCGATTACTGTCGGGGGGCGGAACGAAGAACCAACAGAAACAGGGAGCCCGCATCGTGACAGCTGACCCCGGCAACGACGCTTTCGTTGTCTTCGATCACGTCCAGAAAAGCTATGATGGTCAGACGCTTGTCGTCAAGGATCTGAACCTGACCATCGGCAAGGGCGAATTTCTGACCATGCTTGGCCCGTCCGGTTCGGGCAAGACCACCTGCCTGATGATGCTCGCCGGGTTCGAGACGGCGACGCATGGCGAGATTCGCCTGGATGGCAGGAACATCAACGACGTCCCGCCCCACCGGCGCGGCATCGGCATGGTGTTCCAGAACTACGCGCTGTTTCCGCATATGAGCGTGGGCGAGAACCTGTCCTTTCCGCTGGAAGTGCGCGGCATGTCCAAGGAAGAGCGCGAGAGCCGCATCACCCGCGCGCTGGACATGGTGCAGATGGGCCAGTTCAAGAACCGCCGCCCGGCCCAGCTTTCGGGCGGCCAGCAGCAGCGGATCGCGCTGGCCCGCGCGCTGGTCTTCGACCCCAAGCTGGTCCTGATGGACGAGCCGCTGGGCGCGCTCGACAAGCAGCTGCGCGAGCACATGCAGTTCGAGATCAAGGCGCTGCACGACCGGCTGGGCATCACCGTGGTCTATGTCACCCACGACCAGGGCGAGGCGCTGACCATGTCGGACCGCATCGCCGTGTTCAACGACGGCCGCATCCAGCAGCTCGCGCCGCCGCCTGTGCTGTACGAGCAGCCCGAGAACAGCTTCGTCGCCGGCTTCATCGGCGAGAACAACGCCCTGCGCGGCACCATCGAGCAGCTTCAGGGCGACAAGGCGCTGGTGCGGCTGGGCAATGGCGAGCTGATCGACGCCACCGCCGTGAACATCCGCGAAAGCGGCCGGCCGACCACCGTCTCGATCCGGCCCGAGCGGGTCGAGTTCAAGCCGGACCTCATGCCGGCCGGCGCCCATACCATCGAGGCGCAGGTGCGCGACGTGATCTATATGGGCGACATCCTGCGGGCGCGGCTGCATGTCGCCGGCCAGGACGATTTCGTGATGAAATACCGCAATACGCTGGGCCAGGTGAAACTGTCGCCCGGCGAGACGATACGGATCGGCTGGCATCCCGAGGACGCCCGCGCCCTCGATCCGGTCTGAGTGTGCATCGAGCAAGAAACCAGGGAGTTATGATGAAACGCACGCTGATACTGACCACTGCGCTGATCGCCGTCGCGGCCGCGGCCCAGGCGCAGGACAAGCAGGTCAACCTGCTGTCCTGGGGCGGCGCCTACGGCATGAGCCATGTCGAGGCCTATGCCAAGCCCTTCGAGGCCAAGACCGGCATCAAGGTCCAGGTCTCGGATGCCGACAACCCCGCGACCCCGGTCAAGGCGCAGGTCGAGGCGGGCAATGTCTCGATCGACGTGGCCTCGGTCGAATATGCCGATGCCGTGCGGCTTTGCGACGAGGGCCTGCTGGAAGAGATCGATCCGGCGATCCTGACCCCCGCCGCCGACGGCACCCCGGCCGCCGAGGATTTCATCGAGGGCGCGATCACCGACTGCTTCGTCGGCACGGACGTCTATTCGATGATCCTGGCCTATGACGACACGAAGTTCCCGGAGGCCAAGCCGGCCGGCGCGGCGGATTTCTTCGACACGGCCAAGTTCCCCGGCAAGCGCACCATGCGCAAGGGCGCCAAGTTCAACCTGGAATTCGCCCTGATGGCCGACGGCGTCGCGCCCGATCAGGTCTATGAGGTGCTGGGCACGCCCGAGGGCGTCGACCGCGCCTTCGCCAAGCTCGACAGCATCAAGAACAACGTGATCTGGTGGGAAGCCGGCGCCCAGCCGCCGCAGCTGCTGGCCGATGGCGAGGTCTCGATGGCCTTCGCCTTCAACGGCCGGATCTTCAACGCCGCCCAGCAGGAGGGCAAGCCCTTCAATATCGTCTGGGACGGCCAGATCTACGAGATGGAGGGCTGGGTGATGCCGAAGGGCGCCCCCAACCCCGAGGCCGCGAAGGAGTTCATCGCCTTCTCGACCGCGCCCGAGCAGCAGGCCCGCGCCGCCGAGTTCATCAGCTACGGTCCGCCGCGCGTCTCGGCCGCCGCGCTGGTCGGCAATATCGAGGGCACCGAGGTGCCGATGGGGCCGAACCTGCCCACCTATGCCGAGAACCTCGAAAACGCGCTGGCCTCGAATCTCGACTTCTGGGTCGATCACGACGCCGAGCTGCAAGAGCGGTTCAACGCCTGGCTGGCATCGAACTGATGCGATTGCCGCGGCGGGCATCGTCCCGCCGCGGCCCGCCGAAAGCCCGCACGGGCCAAAGAACGGCCAGAGAGCCGAAACACCAACGGGAGTAAATCATGAAAACCACTCTGATCCTGACCTCGGCGCTGTGCAGCCTCGGTCTGGCGGCCCATGCCCAGAACAAGGAGGTCAACGTCGTCTCCTGGGGCGGCGCCTATGAAAGATCGCAGGTCGAGGCCTATAACATTCCGTTCGCCGAACAGACCGGCATCAAGGTGAACATGCTGGCCGCCGACAACCCGGCCACGCCGCTGAAGGCGCAGGTCGAGGCGGGCAACGTCACCGGCGACGTCTTCGATATCGAGGTCTCGGACGCGATCCGGCTTTGCGACGAGGGCGCGCTGGTCGAGATCGACCCCGCCATCCTGCCGGCCGCGCCGGACGGCACGCCCGCCACCGAGGATTTCATCCCCGGCGCATTGCAGGAATGCGCCGTGGCCAACATCTTCTGGGGCACGGTCATCGCCTTCGACACCACGAAATTCGAGGGCGAGAAACCCTCCACCGCGGCGGATTTCTTCGACACCGCCAAGTTCCCGGGCAAGCGCGGCCTGCCCAAGAACCCCAAGCGCACCCTGTATCTGGCGCTGATCGCCGACGGCGTGGCGCCCGACCAGATCTATGAGGTGCTGGGCACGCCCGAAGGCGTCGACCGCGCCTTCGCCAAGCTCGACACCATCAAGCGCGACGTGGTCTGGTGGGAGGCCGGCGCCCAGCCGGTGCAGCTGCTGGCCGATGGCGAGGTGGTGATGGCGACCGGCTATAACGGCCGCTTCTTCGACGCCATGGTCGGCGAGGGCAAGCCCTTCGAGATCATCTGGGACGGGCAATACATGGATATGGACATGTTCGTCATTCCCAAGGGTTCGCCCAATCCCGAGGCGGCGCTGGAATACCTGAAATTCGCCACCGCCACCGAACAGCTGGCCAATCAGGCGAAATACATCGCCTATGGCCCGTCGCGGCAAAGCTCGGCGGCGCTGGTCGGGCTGTATCAGGACGGCAAGACCGAGATGGGGCCGCATATGCCGACCAATCCCGAATACATGCAGACCGCGGTCATGGACGACCCGGAATTCTGGGCCGACCACTCGGCCGAGCTGGCCGAGCGTTTCAACGGCTGGCTCGCCAACTGACCTCTGAATCGTGCCGCGGCCCGCTGGTTCGGGCCGCGGCTTCCGACCAAGGATTGCCTGACGAAGGACCCAGATGGCCAAAGCCCTTGACCCCCATGCCGCGATCGTGACCGAGGCCGGCGGCCTCGACGAAGGCGGAACGCTGAGAACCGCCGACGGCCGCCCGCTGAAGTCTGCGCTTGCGCGCAGCTCGCGCCGGGCGCGGCGGCGCGCCTTCCTGCTGGTGCTGCCGCTTTTGCTGTTCGTCCTGATCACCTTCGTGATGCCGATCGGGCAGATGCTGCAGCGGTCGGTCAAGAACGAAGGCTTTTCGGCCAACATGCCGCAGCTGACCGCCTGGTTCCACGACAACCCGCGCGGCACCGAGCCCGACGATGCCGCCTGGGCGGCGCTGGCCGCCGACCTGACCGCCGCCGCCCAGGCGCGCACCGTGGGCGTGGTCGGCACTCGCATCAATTACGACATGCCGGGCACGCGTTCGCTGTTCACTTCGGCCGGGCGGCAGGCGCGCGGCGGCATCGAGCCGCCCTATCGCGAGGCGATCCTGGACATGGACGCCAGATGGGGCAACCCGCGGCTGTGGTCGGTGATGCGCGAGGCTTCCTCGCCCTATACCACCAACTTCTACCTCGCGGCGGTGGACCGCACCCGCGACGAGCAGGGCAACATCGCCGCCGCCCCGGCGCAGCAGCAGATCTACGGCAAGCTGTTCCTGCGCACCTTCTGGCTGTCTCTGGTCATCACCTTCACCACCTTCCTGCTGGGCTTTCCGATCGCGCATCTGCTGGCCACCCTGCCGATGCGGCAGTCGAACCTGCTGATGATCCTGGTGCTGCTGCCGTTCTGGACCTCGCTTCTCGTCAGGACCACGGCCTGGATCGTGCTGTTGCAGCAGCAGGGCGTGGTCAACGACGTGCTGGTCTGGCTGGGGGTGATCGGCAACAACCAGCGGCTGCAGATGATCTTCAACCAGACCGGCACGATCATCGCCATGACCCATATCCTGCTGCCCTTCATGATCCTGCCGCTCTATTCGGTGATGCGCACCATCAATCCCAGCTATGTGCGCGCCGCGCGCAGCCTGGGCGCGACCAGCTGGACCGCCTTCCGCCGCATCTATTTCCCGCAGACCCTGCCGGGGCTGGGGGCGGGGGCGCTTCTGGTCTTCATCCTGGCGGTGGGCTACTACATCACCCCCGCGCTGGTCGGCGGCTCGTCGGGCCAGCTGATCTCCAACATGATCGCGATGCACATGACGCAGACGCTGAACTGGTCCATGGCGGCCGCGCTGGCGGCGCTGCTTCTGGGCGGGGTTCTGATCCTCTACTGGGTCTATGACCGGCTCGTCGGCATCGACAACCTGAAACTGGGATAACGGCCATGGCGCTTCCAACCTACGCATCGCCGCTGGAAAAGGTCTGGCACTACACCTATCTGGTGATCTGCGGCGCGATCTTCTTCTTCCTGATCGCGCCCATCGTGGTGATCATCCCGCTGAGCTTCAATGCCGAGCCCTATTTCACCTTCACCGACCGGATGCTGTCCTTCGACCCAGACGGCTATTCGCTGCGCTGGTATGACAGCCTGCTGACCTTCGGCATGGCGCGGCCGGACGCGCCGCGCGACCTGAACTGGTGGGCGGATGCCTGGCGGAACGCGAAATGGGTGAACGCGGCGAAAAGCTCGATCATCATCGGCTTCTTCTCGACCATCCTCGCCACCGTGCTGGGCACGCTGGCGGCGCTGGGGCTGTCGCGGCCCGAGATGCCCTATCGCCGCGCGATCATGGCGATGCTGATCTCGCCCATGATCGTGCCGATCATCATCACCGCGACGGGGATGTTCTTCTTCTACTCGAACCCCTGCGAGCCGCTGACCTGGATCGGGCTGAACCCCGGCTGCGGCAAGCTGGCCGGCACCTATCTGGGGGTGATCCTGGCCCATGCCACGCTGGGCATCCCCTTCGTCATCATCACGGTGACGGCGACGCTGATCGGCTTCGACCAGTCGCTGAACCGTGCGGCGGCCAGCCTGGGGGCGAATCCGCGCACCACCTTCTTCCGCATCACCATGCCGCTGATCCTGCCGGGGGTGATCTCGGGGGCGCTGTTCGCCTTCGTGACCTCCTTCGACGAGGTGGTGGCGGTGCTGTTCATCGCCGGGCCCGACCAGCAGACCATCCCGCGCCAGATGTGGAACGGCATCCGCGAGCAGATCTCGCCCGCCATCCTCGCCGTGGCGACGCTGCTGGTGATCTTCTCCATCGCGCTGCTCACCACCGTCGAGCTGCTGCGGCGAAGATCCGAACGGCTGCGCGGCGTGACGCCGAGGTGATGCCGGACGCCGCCCTTCGGGGCGGCGTTTGCACATCAGGGCAGGGCGGCAAGCCAGAACCAGACCGTCAGCATCGACAGGCCCGTCGCCACCAGCACCGCCGAGGCCGAGACGCGCTTGGCCACCCCGTAAAGCGCGGCGAAGAGATAGGCGTTGACCCCCGGCGGCATGGCGGCCGTCACCACGGCCGAGCGCATCTCGGCCATGCTCAGCGCGAAGATCCGGCCCAGCCCGAAGGTCACCGCCGGATGCAGCAGCAGCGAGATGCAGCAGCACATCGCGATGGCCCGCGCCTCGCCCTCGGGGCGGTAGCGATAGAGCACGCCGCCCAGCCCGAACAGCGCCGCCGGCAGCGCGGCGCTGGACATCATCCTGACCGCCGCCCAGAAGCCCTCGGGCATGACCAGCCCGGCCTGGGTCAGCAGGTTCATGGCAAAGCCGCCGAGGATGCCGATGACCAGCGGCGTGTGCAGTACGCCCGACAGCGCCCGCAGCGCCACCCCGCCCACGGACAGGTTCTGGCCCCGGGCCCGGGCGAATTCCATCGCGGTGATGCCGAAGGTGTAAAGCAGCGGCGAATGCACCGAGATGATGGTGAAGTTGCCCAGCACCGCCTCGGGCCCATAGGCGCGCTCGGTGATCGGCACCCCCAGAAGCAGCGAGTTCGAGAACAGGCAGACGAAGCCGATGGCGATGGCGTCCTCGACGGGCCGCTTCAGCCAATAGACCGACAGGCCGGTCCCCAGCGCAAAGGACAGAAGCGCGCCGCTGTAGAAGGCCAAGAGCAGCAGCGGGTTGTAGTTCGCCCCCAGGTCCAGCCGGGCGATGGCGCCGAACAGCAGCACCGGCAGGGCGAAGTTCTGCGCAAAGCGCATGACGCCGTCGACCGCCACCTCGGTCAGCCATCTGCGCCAGCAGACCAGATAACCGAAGCCAACCACCAGAAAGACCGGCAGGATGACGTCGAAAAGGGCGGTCATATCAGCTCGATCCGCATGCCGTCATGGGCGGGAACGACATTCTCGGGCGTCTCGCGCATGACGGCGTCGTAATCCAGATCCACATGCATGTTGGTGATCACGCCCCGCGCGCAGCCCGAACGCGCGATCCATTCCAGCGTCAGCGCCAGATGGGCATGGCTGGGATGCGGGATGCGGCGCAGCGCGTCGCAGATGAACACCTCGCAGCCCGTGATCGTGCTCCAGGCTTCCTCGGGGATCGCCAGCACATCGGGCAGGTAGACCAGGCTCTGCTCGATCCCGCCGATGCGGAAGCCGAGCGCATTCATGTCGCCGTGGTTGACCTCGAAAGGCGCCAGCTCGATGCTGCCGCCCGCGCCGTCGATGGCGAAAGGGCCGCGGATCGGCTGCAGGTCGCAGATCGGCGGATAGGACGAACCGGGCGGCGTCTCGAAGATATAGCCGAAGCGGGTCTTCAGCGCCGCCGCGGTCGGCAGGTCGGCCCAGACCGGCATCCGGCGGCGCATGTTGAAGACGATCTGCCGCAGGTCGTCGATGCCGTGGATATGGTCGGCATGGGCATGCGTATAGACGACCGCGTCCAGCTCACCGACCTCGGCATCCAGCAGCTGCGGCACCAGGTCGGGCCCGGTGTCGATCAGCAGCCGCGTCACCCCGTCATGGCCATGGCGCTCGACCAGAAGCGAGCAGCGGCGGCGGCGGTTGCGCGGGTTCGCCGGATCGCATTCGCCCCAGCGGTTGCCCAGCCGGGGCACGCCGCCCGAAGAGCCGCAGCCCAGGATGGTGGCCCGGATCATGCCGCGGCCTTGCGAAACAGCCGTTCGAAATTCTGCGTGGTGAGGCTGGCGAACGCGTCTTCCGTCATGCCCAGCAGCCCGGCGCCGACCCGGGCGGTATGGGCGACAAAGGCCGGCTCGTTGCGCTTGCCGCGATGGGGAGGCGGGGCAAGATAGGGGGCGTCGGTCTCGACCAGGATGCGGTCGGCCGGCGCGGCGGCAAAGATCTCGCGGATCTCGGTCGAGCGCGGGAAGGCGGCGATGCCGGACATGGACAGGTAGAAACCCAGGTCCAGCGCCGCCCGCGCCAGGTCCCGCCCGCTGGTATAGCAATGCATGACCCCGGTGAAGGCGCCGGCGCGATGCTCCTCGGTCAGGATGCGGGCCATGTCCTCGTCCGCATCGCGGGAATGGACGATCAGCGGCAGGCCGGTGCGGCGCGCCGCCTCGATATGGATGCGCAGGCTTTCGGCCTGCATGGCGGCGCTGTCGGCGGTGTAGTGGTAGTCGAGCCCGGTCTCGCCGATGCCGACGAAACGCGGATGGCGCGACAGAAGGACCAGTTCCTCGACCGTGGCCAGCGGCTCCTCGGCGGCATACATCGGATGGGTGCCTGCGGCATAGAACACGCCGGGATGGGCTTCGGCGATGGCGCGCACGGCCGGTTCGTTGCGCAGCCGGGTGCAGATCGTGACCATGCGGGTGACGCCCGCGGCGCGGGCGCGCGCGACCAGCTCGGCCTGCTCGCCCTCGAAATCGGGGAAGTCCAGGTGGCAATGGCTGTCCACCAGGAGGGGAAGGTCGGGTTCGGACATCGGCAGGGTTCCGTCAGACGGCGGGCTGGTTCGCAAGCCCGATCAGCATATCCATCACCAGCGCGGAAGGGTCAAGGTTGACCGCCCGCCCGGCGCGGGCCCGCGCGGAAAGCTCGGCCTGGGCGCCGGCCCAAAGCCGGGCCGCCGCCGGGTCGGGGGCGATGCGGCCAAGCACCTCGGCCTCGCCTTCTGCCGCCTCGGGCAGGGGCGCGCCCAGCAGCCCGGTGCGCGCGGCGCGGGTCAGGAAACGGTCGAGCAGGGTGACGACCAGGTCGAAGGGATCGCCCTCGGCGCCAGCGCGCCCCCCGGCGAGCTCGGCCAGGGCGGCGGCGGCGCGGCGATCCATGCGCGGATGATCGGCGAAAAGGCCGGTGATGCGCTGATAGACTGCCAGCCCGTCCTGGCCGGCCAGCCGCAGCGCCTCGCCGATCGAGCCGCGGGACAGCGCGGAGAGCCGCGCCGCATCGTGATCGAGCCCCAGATCCTGCAGCACCCGGGCCATGTCTGCGGGACCCAGCGGATGCAGCCGCAATTCGCGGCAGCGCGAGCGGATGGTCGGCAACAGCCGGGCAGGCTGGTGCGCGACCAGCAGGATCGTGGCCTCGTGGGGCGGCTCCTCCAGCAGTTTCAGCAGCGCATTGGCGGCGGCCTGGTTCATCTCGTCGGCGGCGTCGATGATGGCGATGCGGCGCCCGCCCTCGGCAGCGCTCATGTGGAAGAACCCCTGAAGGCGGCGAATCTCGTCCACGGTGATCTCGGCCCGCAGGCGCAGGGTCTTTTCATCGACCGGGCGCCGGACCAGGTGCAGCCGCGGCTCGGAAAGCGCGCGGATGCGGCGCACCGCCGGATCGTCGGGCGAGGCGGTCAGGTCGGGCGACGCGGCCCCGCTCAGCAGCCATTTCGCGATGCCCCAGGCCAGCGTGGCCTTGCCGGTGCCGCGCGGGCCCGAGATCAGCCAGGCGTGGTGCAGCCGGTGCGCCCGGGCGGCGGCGAGGAAATCCGCCACCGCCGCGTCCTGGCCGACGACCCGCGCCGCCTCGCGCGGGTGCGGCGCACCGGGCACCCGGTCGGGCTCGGGAAGCGGCTCGTCGGTCATGCCGGGCCCTCGACGGACAGGGCGGCAAGCACGCGGGCGGCGACCTCATCCTCGCTGCCGCTGCCATCGATCACATGAATGCGCCCGGGGGCCTCGGCGGCGAGCGCCAGGAACCCCTCGCGCAGCCGGCGCTGGAAGGCGAGGCCCAGCGTCTCGAACCGATCCTCGATGCCGCCGCGCGCCTGGCCGCGGGCGAGGGCGACCTCCGGGTCGATGTCGATGATGAAGGTCCGGTCCGGCTCGATGCCGATGGTCAGGCGGTGCAGCTCCTCGACCAGATGGCGCAGGTCGGCCCGGGCAAGGCCCTGATAGACGCGGCTGGAATCGGCGAAGCGGTCGGTGACGATCCAGGCGCCGCGCGCCAGGGCCGGTCGTATCAGCCGCTCGACATGGTCGCGGCGGGCGGCGGTGAACAGCAGCAGTTCCGTTTCGGGGGACCAGCGTTCGCCCCGGCCCTCGACCAGCAGGCGGCGGATTTCCTCGGCGCCCTCGCTGCCGCCGGGTTCGCGGGTCAGCAGCGTCTCGGTCCCGCGCGCGTTCAGCACCTGCGCCAACCGCCGCGCCTGGGTGGATTTGCCCGATCCGTCGATGCCCTCGAAACTGATGAACATGCGCTGGGATCGGCCTCAGTTGCGCACCGACTGGATCGCGCGCTCGCCCAGGCGGAAGGCCGCGCTTTGCATGCGGCCGAAGACGCCGCTGCGGGCCACATCGGTGGCGGCAAGCAGCGGCAGGCGGGACTGGCCCGCGCCGGGAATGTCCACGATCAGTTCGCCGAGCTGGTCGCCCTTGGTGATCGGCGCCTCGATCGGGCCCCGGAAAACCGCCTCGGCTTTGACGCCGGAGCGCGAGCCGGCGGGGATCAGCACCCGGACGCCGTCCCTGGTGGTCAGGCCGACGCGGCTCTTTTCGCCCAGCCAGACCGGGGCCTGGGTCACGATCTCGTCCTTGGGAATGATGGTGCGCATGGTGAACTGGCGATAGGCCCAGTTCACGATCCGCTCGGATTCCTCGGCCCGGGCCTTTTCGCTGGGCAGGCCGGTGATCACGAAGACGATGCGCCGGTCGCCCTGCACGGCCGAGCCGACGAGCCCGTAGCCCGCCTCCTGCGTGTGGCCGGTCTTGAGTCCATCGGCCTTCCAGTCCCCCGTGCCCAGGCGCAGCAGCGGATTGCGGTTGTTCGCATTCGAGGGCACCCGGCCCTTGTAGTTGTATTCCGTGAGCGCGAAGTTCTTGTAAAGCTCGGGAAACTCGGTGATCAGCCGGGTGGCGAGCAGGCCGAGGTCGTGCATCGACATCCGGTGCTGCGGATCCGGCCAGCCCGAGGAATTGGTGAAATGCGAATCCATCATGCCAAGCTGGCGTGCGCGTTCGTTCATCAGCCGCGCAAAGGCCTCCTCGGTGCCGGCCAGCCCCTCGGCCACGACGACGCAGGCGTCGTTGCCCGAGTTGATGATGATGCCGTGGATCAGGTCTTCGACCGTGGGGCGGTCGGCGGGCTCGACGAACATCTTCGAGCCGCCCATCTGCCAGGCCTTGGTCGAGACGGGGAAGGTCGTGTCCATCGCCACCCGGCCTTCATGCAGCGCCTCGAACAGCATGTTCAGCGTCATCAGCTTGGACATCGAGGCCGGCGGCAGCGGCTCGTCGGCATTCTTCTCCATCAGCACGGTGCCGGTCGCCACGTCGTAGACCCAGGCCGCCCGGGCATTGGTGTCGAAGGCCTGCGCCGGCAGCGCCAGGACTATGAGCAGGGCGAAGATGCGGAACGTCAGAGCGCGCATGGATTGTCCTTGACCTGTCGCGTTTGCGCCATGGTTAGCGCAGCGGGCCCGAACCCGCAACGCCGCAGGGCCGCCTGTGCCGGGCAAGTGAACCGCCGGCGCGGGCCTAGTAGCTGCGGATCAGCCCGACGAGGCGGCCCTGGATGCGCACCTTGTCCTCGGGCAGCACGCGGGTCTCGTAGGCGGGGTTCGCCGCCTCGAGCGCGATCATGCCGCCCTTGCGGCGATAGCGTTTCAGGGTCGCCTCGGATCCTTCGACCAGGGCGACGACGATGTCGCCGTTCTCGGCCGTGTCCTGTTCGCGGATCACCACAACGTCGCCGTCGTTGATCCCCGCCTCGATCATCGAATCGCCGCGCACCTCCAGCGCGTAATGCCGATCCTGGCCGGAGAGCATCGAGCCCGGCACGGCGATATGGTGCGAGACCTCGGAGATCGCCTCGATCGGGACGCCGGCGGCGATGCGGCCCATCACAGGCAGTTCCACGGCGGAAACGGCAATCTCCATCGCGCCGCGCGGCAGCGGCGCCGGGCGGTCGGGCGCGTCCCCGTCGATCACCCGCGGCTGGAAGCCGGGGCCCTTGCTGAGGCTGTCGGGCAGGCGGACGATTTCCAGCGCGCGGGCGCGATGCGGCAGGCGGCGGATGAATCCGCGTTCCTCAAGGGCGGTCACGAGGCGATGAATTCCCGATTTCGAGCGCAGGTCCAGCGCGAGTTTCATTTCGTCGAACGAGGGCGGCACCCCGTCGCGAGCCATCCGCGCCTGAATGAATTCAAGAAGCTGGATCTGTTTCTTCGTCAGCATGTTCTGCCCCCGATCTGCTGCGGCCGCCATCATGTTCATTGAATGTTCTAGCGCGGCCAATCCCTTGCGTCAATCTTTATGGCGATTCGGGTAAACTTCGGGTTAACCGGCTAGAGCGGCAGGTAGCCCATGCGCTCGCCCGCCTTGCGGGCCGGGTCGCCGGCGGGGCGGATCAGCAGGGCATCGGCCTCGGCCAGCAGCCACAGCCGGGCGGAATCCTGGTCGGGGAAGGGTTCGATGCCGGGCAGGCCGTCGCCGGGCGAGAGCCGGGCGCGCAGGTAATGTTGGCGGTCGCCCTCGGGCGGCAGGTCGCGGGTCAGCACGGCCTGCAGGGGGTCGGGCCCGGGCGGCAGGCCCTGCATGGCGCGGATCAGCGGCTGCATGAAGAGTTTCGCGCAAACTACGGCAGAGACCGGATTTCCCGGCAGACCCAGCATGGCCGCATCGCCCATGCGCCCGGCCATCAGCGGCTTGCCGGGGCGCATGGCCAGCTTGTAGAAGCTGCGCTCCATCCCGAGATCGGCCGAGACCTTGGCGATCAGGTCGTGATCGCCGACCGAGGCGCCGCCGATGGTCACGATCAGGTCGCAGCCCTCGGCCTCGGCGAAACGGTCGCGCAGGCTTTCCTCGGTGTCGCGGGCCAGCGGCAGGACCATGGGCTCGGCCCCGGCCTCGCGCGCCAGCGCGGCGATGGCGATGTCGTTCGAGCTGATGATCTGGCCCGGCGCCGGGTCCGAGCCGGGACGCACCAGTTCGTCGCCGCCGGCCAGCACGGCGACGCGCGGCCGGCGCGCGACCGTCAGCCGCGGCACGTTCATCGCCGCGAGCAGCGCCAGATCGGCGGGGCGCAGCGGGCGCGAGGGCTGAAAGGCAGAACCTTCCGAGAAATCATTGCCCTGGCGGCGGATGTTCAGGTTGGGCCCGACCTCGGCGACGGTGATGCGGTCGCCGTCGCGGGTGACGATCTCCTGCATGACCACGCGGTCGTAACCGGCGGGGACCGGCGCCCCGGTGAAGATGCGGATGGCGCTGCCGGGGGGCGTCTCGCCCGGATAGGGCACGCCCGCCGCCGCCGTGCCGATCACCGCCAGCGGCCCGGGCAGATCCGCCGAGCGCAGCGCATAGCCATCCATGGCCGAGGCGTCGAAGGGCGGTTGCGTCAGCCGGGCGATACCCGGCGCGATCATGGCGCGGCCGAGCGCCTGTTCCAGCGCCACCTGTTCGGGCTCGGGCGGCCGGGCAAGGGCCAGGACGCGGGCGCGGGCTTCTTCGACGCTGATCATTCTTCCCCCTCAGGGCGCGCGGAAGTCGCCCGATTTGCCGCCGGTCTTGGAGAGCAGGCGGATGCCCTCGATGCGCATGTCCTTCTGCGCGGCCTTGAGCATGTCATAGACGGTCAGGCAGGCGGTCGAGACGGCGGTCAGCGCCTCCATCTCGACCCCGGTCTTGCCGGCCGTTCGGACGGTGGCGGTGACGCGGATGCCGGGCAGGGCGGGGTCGGCCGTCAGATCGACCGAGATCTTGGTGATCGGCAGCGGATGGCAGAGCGGGATCAGGTCGGCGGTGCGCTTGGCGCCCATGATGCCGGCCAGCCGCGCCACGCCCATCACGTCGCCCTTGGCCGCGCCGCCCTGCGCCAGCGCCAGCGTCTCGGGCGCCATGACCACCACGCCCTCGGCCACCGCCTCGCGCGCCGTCTCGGGCTTGCCGGAGACATCGACCATATGCGCCTGGCCCTGAGCGTCGAAATGCGTCAGGCTCATGCCGCGAGGCCCAGGATCTGCCGGGTGGCGCCGGTCACGTCGGCCTGCCGCATCAGGCTTTCGCCGATCAGGAAGCGCCTGACCCCGGCCTCGGCCGTGCGGTTCAGGTCGGCGGGGGTGAACAGCCCGCTTTCGCAGACCAGGTCGCGGCCGGGGGGCACATGCGGCGCCAGTTCCAGCGTCACGTCCAGGCTGACCTCGAAAGTCTTGAGGTTGCGGTTGTTCACGCCGATCAGCGGCGATTTCAGCTTGAGCGCACGGTCCAGTTCCTCGCGGTCGTGGACCTCGACCAGCGCGTCCATGCCCCAATGGATGGCCGCGTCCTCGAGCTCGGCGGCCAGCGTGTCGTCGACCGAGGCCATGATGATCAGGATGCAATCGGCGCCCCAGGCGCGGGCCTCGGCCACCTGATAGGTGTCATAGAGGAAATCCTTGCGCAGCGCCGGCAGGCCGCAGGCATCGCGCGCGGCGGTCAGGAACTCGGGTGCGCCCTGAAAGCTGGGGGCGTCGGTCAGCACCGACAGGCAGGCGGCCCCCCCGGCTTCATAGGCGCGGGCCAGCGCCGGCGGATCGAAATCCGGGCGGATCAGGCCCTTGGAGGGGCTGGCCTTCTTGATCTCGGCGATCAGCGCATGGCCGGTCGCGGCCTTCGCGGCCAGCGCGCGGGCAAAGCCGCGCGGGACCGAGGCGGCGCGGGCCGCAGCCTCGACGCCCGACAGCGGCCGGGCGGCCTTGGCGGCGGCGATTTCTTCCAGCTTGTAGGCCTTGATGCGGTCGAGAATGTCCATGACGTCGGTTTACCCCGCGGCGGCGGTTTCGGAAAGGGTCCAGTCGATCACCGGCTCGCCCCGCACCCGCAGCCAGTCGTTCACCCGGCTGAACGGGCGCGAGCCGAAGAAGCCGCGCCGCGCCGAAAGCGGCGAGGGATGCGCGCTTTCGATCACCAGGTCCTGCGGGCGCGGCAGCCCGGCCAGCGCCTTCTGCGCATGGGCGCCCCAGAGGATGAAGGCCAGCGGGCGCTGCCGCTGCGCGCGGGCGACGGCCTGACGCGCCAGCTTCTCCCAGCCCCATTTCGCATGCGCCCCGGCCTGTCCGGGCAGCACCGAAAGCGAGGTGTTCAGCAGCAGCACCCCCTGCCGCGCCCAATCGCTCAGGTCGCCGTTCGGGGGCGCGGCGCCGATATCCTCGCGCAGCTCGGCATAGATGTTCTTCAGCGAGCGCGGCAGCGCGGTTTCCGGCGTGACCGAAAAGGCCAGCCCGTTGGCATGGCCGGGCGTCGGATAGGGGTCCTGGCCCAGGATCACCACCCGCACCTGCTCGGGCGGGGTCAGCTCCAGCGCGGCGAAGACGCGGGCGGGGCCGGGCAGCCAGCCGCACTCCTGCAGCCGGGCGGCGATGGTCGGCCAGTCCTGCTGAAAGAATGGCAGATCGGCCCAGGCGCGAGGGACGGCGGCCGGTTCAGTCATGAGCTTCCGGCGCGCCGACCTCGGCCGCCAGCGCGGCCAGCTTGGCCTTGGCCTTGCCGCTGTCGATGGCGTCGCGGGCGATCTCGGCGCCCTCGCGCAGGTCGCCGGCCTTACCCGCGATCAGCAGCGCCGCGGCGGCGTTCAGCACGACCGCGTCGCGATAGGCGCCCGGTGCGCCGTCCAGCAGCGCCCGCAGCGCCGCGGCGTTCTGCGCCGGATCGCCGCCCAGGATCGCCTCGAACGGATGCACGGGCAGGCCGGCATCCTCGGGCGATATCTGGAACTCGGTGATCTCGCCGTCCTTCAGCTGCGCCACCCAGGTCGGCTCGGCGATCGAGATCTCGTCGGTGCCGTCGCCGCCATGCACCAGCCAGGCGGCCTCGCTGCCCAGCTCGCGCAGCGTCTCGGCCATCGGCCGGTTCCAGACCCGGTCGAAGGTGCCGGTCAGCTGCCGCCGCACCCCGCCGGGATTGGTCATCGGCCCCAGCAGGTTGAAGATCGTCCGCGTGCCCAGTTCCGCCCGCGCCGGGCCGACATGGCGCATGGCGGGATGATGCACCGGCGCCATCATGAAGCAGATGCCGGTGGCGGCCAGCGCCCGCTCGGCGATCTCGGGGGTGGACATGACGTTCAGCCCCAGATGGGTCAGCGCATCGGCCGAGCCCGATTTCGAGGACAGGTTGCGGTTGCCGTGCTTGGCGACCGGCACGCCGGCGCCCGCCACCACGAAGGCCGTGGCGGTCGAGATGTTCAGCGTGCCCTTGCCGTCGCCGCCGGTGCCGACGATGTCCATGGCGCCCGCGGGGGCCTTGATGCGGTTCATCCGTGCGCGCATGGCGCGGGTGGCGGCGGCCATCTCCTCGACCGTCTCGCCGCGCACGCGCATCGCCATCAGCAGCCCGCCGATCTGGGCGGGGGTGGCCGCGCCCTCGAACAAGGCGCCGAAGGCCGCCTCGGCCTCGGTCCCGGTCAGCGGCCGGCTGGCGGCCAGGCCGATCAGCGGCCGGATGTCGGTGACGGCGGCGCTCATGCCGCAGCGCCCAGGTTCTGGCAGCGGCGCAGGAAGTTGCGGATCATGTCGTGGCCGTATTCCGAGGCGATGCTTTCGGGGTGGAACTGCACGCCCTCGACCGGCAGGGTCTTGTGCACCAGCCCCATGATGGTGCCGTCGGCGGCGGTGGCGGTGACGCGCAGGCAGTCGGGCAGGCTTTCCGGCTCGACCGTCAGCGAGTGATAGCGCGTCGCGGTCAGGGGCGAGGGCAGGCCGGCGAAGACCCCGGTGCCGTCATGGCTGATCGCGTCGGTCTTGCCATGCACGATGCGCGAGGCGCGCACCACCTTGCCGCCGAAGGCCTCGCCGATGGCCTGATGGCCCAGGCAGACGCCGAACAGCGGCACGCCCCTTTCCGCCGCCGCCTTGATCAGCGGCACGATGATGCCGGCATGGGCCGGATCGCAGGGCCCGGGCGAGATGACGATGCCCTGTGCGCCCATCTCCAGCGCCTCCTCGACGGAAAGCACGTCGTTGCGGCGCACGACCACATCCGCCCCGGCCTCGCCCATGTAATGCACGAGGTTCCAGGTGAAGCTGTCGTAATTGTCGATGAGCAGGATCATGGCGGGGCCTTGCATTGGGGGGTGAACCCCGGAAAATCTGCGGCTATAGATGGGCTAAAGCCTTGCGGTGGGTCAAGCCCGCGGGCAAGAAAAACCGGCGTGAAAGCCAAGGGCGGGACGGTCGAGGCATGGCAAGAGGGTTCGCGACGGGTCTGGTTCATGGCGTGCTGGTCTGCGGCGCCGCGTTGGCCGCGCTGTCGCTGGCCCTGCCGCAGCCGCCGCGCCCGGCCCCGCTGCCCGCCGCCGGCGAAAGCGGGCGGAGGGAGCCGACCGCCGAGGCCGTCGAGGCGCCGGCAATCCCGGCGCCGGAGCCGTCGGAACCGCCCGCCGATCCGGCCTCTGTCGCGCCGCCTGCCGAGGCAGCCGCAACCGAGGGGTCGGAACCCGTTCGACCACCCTTGGCCGCAGCGCCCGGCGAGGCAGCGACCGGGCCGGGCGCCGCCACCTCGCTCTCGGTGCCGGCCGAATCCGAATTTGCCCGCAGCACCGACATGCAGCCGCAGCGCCCGGCGCCGCTGGCCGGCGAGCCGCCGGCGCGGCCCGCCGCCCCCGCCGTCCCGCAGCCCGCCGGCGAGGCGGCGCCGACCCGCGCCGATGCTGCCGACAGCCGGCCCGAAACCCCGGCCCAGGCCCCCAGCGCCCCCGAGATGACGCCGCCCGAGGCCGGCCCCGCCGATCTGCCCGACCCGGCGGCCGAGGCGCCGATCCCGGTGCCGCCGCCCGGCAAGGTGGTGGTGCCCAGCCTCGACCGGGCGCCCGAGCGGGCGCTGCCCGCCGCTGCCCCGACGGCCGCAGGCACGCCGGAACCGCCGGCCGCGGCTGCCCCGGCCGAGCCGGGCCCGGAGGAGGAAGCCGCCGCCCCGCCGTCTGCCGCGGGCTCGGGCTTCGACCTGTCCACGCCGCCGGATTTCGGCGGATTGCGCCTCACCGACTGAGACCCTGCCCATGCTGCCGCTCAATCCCGCCCTTGCCGCCACCTTCCGCCCGCCGGTGATGGAGGCCCGCCGCTGGCTGCAAGGGCTGGCTTTCCCGCCCGAGCGGCCGCTGATCAACCTCAGCCAGGCCGCGCCGGTCGAACCGCCGCCGGAAGCCCTGCGCCGCGCCATGGCCGAGGCGGCGCTGGAGCGGCCCGACGCGCATCTCTACGGCCCGGTGCTGGGCCGTCCCGAACTGCGCGAGGCGGTGGCCCGCGACTGGAGCCGCGCCTATGCCGGCCCCATCCGCCCCGAAGAGGTCGCGATCACCCAGGGCTGCAATCAGGCGTTCTGCGCCGCCATCCAGACGCTGGCCCGGGCGGGGGACGAGGTGATCCTGCCCACGCCCTGGTATTTCAATCACAAGATGTGGCTGGACATGCAGGGCATCCGCGCCGTGCCGCTGCGCTGCGGCCCGGGCATGCTGCCCGATGCCGAGGCGGCCGCCCGGCTGGTCTCGGACCGCTCGCGCGCCATCGTGCTGGTCAGCCCCAACAATCCCTCGGGCGCGGAATATCCGGCCGGACTGCTGCGCGCCTTCTTCGACCTGGCGCGGTCGCGCGGGCTGGCGCTGGTCCTGGACGAGACCTATCGCGATTTCGACGCGCGCGAGGACGCGCCGCACGACCTGTTCGCCGATCCCGACTGGGGCGACACGCTGATCCATCTCTACAGCTTCTCGAAAGCCTATCGGCTGACCGGGCATCGCGTCGGCGCGCTGATCGCCAGCCCGGCCCGCATGGCCCAGGTCGAGAAGTTCCTCGACACCGTCGCCATCTGCGCCGGCCAGCTGGGCCAGATCGGCGCCGCCTGGGGCATGGCGAACCTGCGGGACTGGCTGGCCGGCGAGCGGGCCGAGATCCTGGCCCGTCGCAACGCCATGGCCCAGGGCATGGCGGCGCTGCCGGGCTGGCGGGTCAAGGGCTGCGGCGCCTATTTCGCCTGGGTCGAGCATCCCTTCGACATGCCCGCGCCGGAGCTGGCGCAACGCCTGCTGCGCGAGGCCGGGGTGCTGCTGCTGCCCGGCACCATGTTCATGCCCGCGGACGATCCCGAGGCCGCGCGCCACCTGCGCATCGCCTTCGCCAATGCCGACCGGGACGGCATCGCGGCGCTGATGCGGCGGCTGGAGGCCTTCCGGCCCTGATGGCGCCGACCGGATTGTGAAGGGCGCGAGGAGACGGCGCGGCGTCGCGGCACTTGCCGCCGGGCCCTTGGCATCCTAAAGACTTGCGCTGACTGACAAGAACAAGTGGCGGGGCACGGCGACAAGATGCGGGGCAAGGGCAAATCGACCATCGTCTGGTTGCTGATGGGCATGCTGGTTCTGGGGCTGGGCGGCTTCGGCGTCACCAATTTCTCGGGCGGCTCGGCCGATATCGGCTCGGTCGGCGATGTCGGGATTTCGTCACAGGACTATGCCCGCACCCTGCGCGCCGAGATGCAGGACTTTTCGGCCCGCACCGGCCGGCAGATCAGCGCCGCCGAGGCCAAGGCCATCGGCGTCGATCAGGCGGCGCTGGCGCGGCTTTACACCGCCGCCGCGCTCGAGGCCGAGGCGAACCGGGTGGGCGTCTCGGTCGGCGACAAGGCGGTGGCCGAGCAGATCACCGGCATGTCCGCCTTTCGGGGCATGAACGGCCAGTTCGACCGCAACATCTATGCCGACGCGCTGCGCCGCGAGGGGATGCGCGAGGCCGAGTTCGAACACGACCTGCGCATGGACTTGGCCCGGCTGATCCTGCAGCGCGCGGCGCTGGCCGGGGTCGAGGCGCCGCAGCCGGTGGTGGCGCTGACCCAGGGCTGGCTGCTGGAGACCCGCGACATCCACTGGCGCGAGCTGACCGCCGAGGACCTGCCCGCCCCGGTCGCCGCCCCCGACGAGGCGACGCTGCAGGCCTGGCACAAGGCCAATGCCGACCGCTTCACCGCGCCCGAGATCCGCAAGATCACCTATGTCTGGCTGACCCCCGAGATGCTGGAGGACGAGGTCGAGGTCGATGAGCAGGCGCTGCGCGATCTCTACCAGGACCGCATCGACGAGTTCCAGCAACCCGAGCGCCGCATGGTCGAGCGGCTGGTCTTTCCCACCGTCGCCGCCGCCGAAGAGGCGAAGGCCCGCATCGACCGCGGCGAGGTCACCTTCGAGCAGCTGGCCGCCGAGCGCGGCCTGACGCTGGCCGATATCGATCTGGGCGAGGTCAGCCAGGCGGAGCTGGGCGCCGCCGGCGAGGCGGTCTTTGCGCTGGACCAGCCCGGCATCGCCGGCCCGGCCAGCTCGGAACTGGGGCCGGCGCTGTTCTCGATGAACGCGATCCTGGAGCCGCTGGACATCCCCTTCGAGCAGGCCCGCGACGACCTGCGGCTGGAGGCGGCGGTCGATCGCGCCCGCCGCCAGATCGAGGAACGCTCGGGCGAGTTCGCCGACCTGCTGGCCGGCGGCGCGACGCTGGAGGACATGGCCCGCGACACGCCGATGCGGCTGGGCCAGATCGACTGGAGCGCGGGCGCCGAGGCCGATCCCGACGGCATCGACGCCTATCCCGAATTCCGCCAGCGCGCGGCGCAGCTGACCGAGAAGGACTTTCCCGAGCTGTTCGAAACCGAGGATGGCGGCGTCTTCGCCCTGCGGCTGGACGAGCTCGTGCCGCCGGCGCTGATCCCCTTCGAGGAGGTGCGGGACCGGGTGGCCGAGGACTGGACCCGCAACGAGACGCATCGCCAGCTGCTGGCGCTGGCCGAGGAGCGCCGCGTCGAGGCCGAGGCGGCCGCCGAGCCCGGCATCGGGCCGGCCCCGGCGGCGGCGACCGCGCCGGTCGCCCAGGCCCTTGGCGCCGCCGCGCCCGCCAGCGGCGACGCCGAGGCCGCGGCCGCGGCCGCGGACAAGCCCGCCCCCGCACCCGGCACGCCGGCGCCGAACCTGTCCCGCGGCGGCTTCATCAACGGCGTGCCGCAGGACGTGGTGGCCCAGGCATTCGAGATCGCCGAGGAAGGCGCGACCGAGGTGGTCGATGCCGAGAACCGGGTCTTTCTGGTGACGCTGGACAAGATCCATCCCGCCGCGACCGATGGCGAGGAGGGCGCGCAGATCCGCGCCGGCATCTCGGCCCGGCTGGCGGATTCGCTGCGCCAGGACGTCTTCGACTATTTCGCCCGCGCGCTTCAGGCCCAGGGCGGCGTCACCCTGAACCAGACCGCCGTGGATGCGGTGAACGCGCAGGTCCAGTGATGGAGATCGCCCCCGATTTCGCCGCATTCGAACGCGGCTGGGCCCAGGGCCGCAACCAGTTGCTGACCATCCGGCTGGCGGCAGACCTCGATACGCCGGTCAGCCTGATGCTGAAGTTGGCCGAGGCGGCGCCGAATTCCTTCATGCTGGAAAGCGTCACCGGCGGCGAGGTGCGCGGCCGCTATTCCTTCGTCGGCATGAAGCCGGACCTGATCTGGGAATGCCGCGACGGCAAGGCGCGCATCAACCGCAACGCCCGCTATTCGGACGAGTTCGCGGAAGACGACCGCCCGGCGCTGGACAGCCTGCGCGCCCTGATCGCCGAATCCCGCATCGACATGCCGGAGGGCGTGCCGGCCGGCGCGGCGGGGCTTTTCGGCTATCTGGGCTATGACATGATCCGGCTGGTCGAGCGGCTGCCCGACGTGAACCCCGACCCCCTTGGCCTGCCCGATGCGATGATGATGCGCCCCTCGGTCGTCGCGGTGCTGGACGGCGTCAAGGGCGAGGTGGCTCTTTGCGCCCCCGCCTGGCATGACGCGGCCACGCCGGCCCGCGCCGCCTATGCCCAGGCGGCCGAGCGGCTGATGGAGGCGCTGCGCTCGCTCGACCGCCAGCCCAGCGAGCCGCGCGCGCTTGGCCACGACCTGAAGATCGGCGAATTGCGCAGCAATTTCAGCAAGGAAGCCTATCTCGCGGCGGTGGAAAAGGCCAAGGACTACATCCGCGCCGGCGACATCTTCCAGGTGGTGCCCTCGCAACGCTGGGCGATGGATTTCCCGCTGCCGCCCTTCGCGCTCTACCGCAGCTTGCGGCGCACCAACCCCTCGCCCTTCATGTTCTTCCTGAACTTCGGCGGTTTCCAGATCGTCGGCGCCTCGCCCGAGATCCTGGTGCGGCTGCGCGAGGGCCAGGTCACCGTCCGCCCCATCGCCGGCACCCGCCCGCGCGGCGCGACCCCGGCCGAGGACGACGCGCTGGAGGCCGACCTGCTGGCCGATCAGAAGGAGCTGGCCGAGCACCTGATGCTTCTGGACCTGGGCCGCAACGATGTCGGCCGCGTCGCCAAGATGGGCACCGTCACACCGACCGAGCAGTTCATCGTCGAGCGTTACAGCCACGTCATGCACATCGTCTCGAACGTCGTGGGCGAGCTGCGCGAGGGCGAGGATGCGCTTTCGGCGTTGCTGGCGGGGATGCCCGCCGGCACCGTCTCGGGCGCGCCCAAGGTCCGGGCGATGGAGATCATCGACGAGCTCGAGCCCGAGAAGCGCGGCGTCTATGCCGGCGGCGTCGGCTATTTCGCCGCCAATGGCGAGATGGACATGTGCATCGCGCTGCGCACCGGGGTGATCAAGGACGGCCAGCTTTACATCCAGGCCGGCGGCGGGGTGGTCTATGACAGCGACCCCGAGGCCGAATTCATGGAGACGGTGAACAAGAGCCGCGCCCTGCGCCGCGCGGCGGAAGAGGCGGCGCGCTTCGTGCGCGGGAACGGCTAGGGGCGGCGCCGGTGGCGCCGTCGACCCGGCCGATCCTGCGCCCGCGCGGCCTGTTCCGGGCAGTCGGTAAAGGTGCCCTTGCCGCCGGCGCGACCTTCCGCCGGTCCGCGACGGCCGCTCTCTGCCTTGCCCTGGCGCAGCCTGCCGCAGCCGCCGACCTGATCGGCTTCTGGGACAGTCCGCAGCCCGGGGCGAACGGCTTCAACGCTGCGCCGCAGGACCAGGCCTATTTCCGCGCCCTGGCCGGAACCGGGGCGACCTGGGTGCGGCTGTCCTTCAGCAAGTGGAAGGGCAAGGGCCGGGACTTCCTGATCGGCGATGCCGACCGCTATGCCGGCCTTGTCCCCGAGGATCTCGCCACCCTGCGCCGGGTGCTGGACGATGCCCATACGGCGGGGCTGAAGGTGGTGGTCGTGCCGCTGAGCCTGCCGGGTGGTCGCTGGTCGCAGCAGAACGGCGGCGCATACGACGACCGCATCTGGTCCGAGGCCGGTTATCAGGATCAGGCCGTCCGGTTCTGGGCCGATCTGGCCGCGGCATTGCGGGACCATCCGGCGGTCGCCGGCTACAACATCCTGAATGAGCCCGCGCCGGAAAAGCACGGCGGCCCGGCCGAGAACGGCACGGAGCAGGCGCTGCGGTCCTGGCAGGCCGAACAGTCGGGCGGCCTGCGCGATCTGCCCGGCTTCTACGCCCGTACCATCGCGGCGATCCGTGCTGCCGATCCGGTGACGCCCATCATGGTCGATGGCGGCTGGTTCGCCAATCCGCGCTCGCTGGCGGCATGGCCGGCGCCGCTGGCGGACGGCAGGGTGCTTTACGCCTTCCACATGTATGAACCCTATGCCGCGACCAGCGCCCCGAACCTGCAGCGCGACGCGCCGCTGCGCTATCCCGGCGCGGTGACGGCCTATGCCGGGGGCGAGCGGGCCTGGGACCGCGCCGCCGTCGCCGCCCATATCGGCGCGGCCTTCGACTGGGCCGAGGCGCAGGGCCTGCCGCCCACCCGCATCGTCGCCGCCGAATTCGGCTGCATGCGGCGCTGGCCCGATTGCGGCGCCTATCTGACCGACGTCCTTGACGCCGTCGAGGCGCGCGGCGGCCATTGGGCCTTCTATTCCTTCCGCGAGGACGAATGGGAAGGGATGGATTACGAGCTTCCCGCCAGCCTTCCGCCCGGCCGGTTCTACTGGCTGACCGAAGAGGGGCGGGCGGATGAGCTGCCGCGCGACGGCGCGCTCATGGAGCTGCTGCGGGACCGGATGCGGCGGCAATAGGGCGGCCGCCCGCCCTGTCCGTGAGCGATGCCGCACGCCGGTCCCGCCGGAAAACCCGGCAATCGGTGGCCAAGCGGGCGCTGGGGCCCCGGGCGGATGTGCGGGGCGCGACCCGCGCAGCCGTTGCGTGCCGCTTAGTCCTCGCCGCGATAGGGCTGGACGTATTGCAGCGCCATGTCCCAGGGAAAGAAGATCCAGGTATCCTGGCTGACCTCGGTGACATAGGTCTGCACCATCGGCCGGCCCTTGGGCTTGGCATAGACGGTGGCGAAATGCGCCTTGGGATACATCGTCCGCACATGTTCCAGTGTGCGGCCGGAATCGACCAGGTCGTCAATCACCAGGATGCCGTTGCCGTCCAGCATCACCGCCGGGTCGGGGGCCTTCAGCACCTTGACCTCGCCGCGCTCCTGCCCGCCCTTGCCGTGATAGGATTTCACCGAGATCGTGTCGATGACGCGAATGTCCAGTTCGCGCGCGACGATCATCGCCGGCGCCAGCCCGCCCCGGGTGATGGCCAGGATCGCCCGCCATTCCCGGTCCTCCAGCCGCCAGGCAAGGGCGCGGGAATCGCGGTGGATCTGGTCCCAGCTGATGTGGAATCCGCGTTCATGGGGCAGGCGATCGTTCATGCTGGCTCCTTAATGGTTGACGATCAACAGCAGCCCCAGCAGCGCCATGGCAATGCTGGCGGCCCGGTCGATCCAGAACTTGGCGGCAAAATAGCGCGCGCGCATGATGGCTGTCGACATCAGAACCGCCACCAGCGCATACCAGAAAAGCTCGGTCGCAAGGCAGAGGCCGTAGATCAACCCCTGGCGCGCCGGGCCCATCGGCGCGGGAAAGACCGACAGGATCAGCGCGGCATAGAACAGCGCCGGCTTGGGATTCGAGAGATTGAGCGCGATGCCGCCCCAGTAGCCCCTGGAGGCGCCGCCCGCCGCCTGCGGCAGCGGCCGGGTCGAGGCGCGCCACAGCGCCCAGGCGAACCACAGCAGATAGAAGCCGCCGAAGATCTTCAGCGCCGTGAACAGCGCCGGATGCAGCCGGAACAGCACCGCCAGCCCGGCCAGCGCGAAGAGGCACCAGAGCGAGGCCCCGGTGGCCAGCCCCAGCGCATAGGGCAGGGCGCGGGCGCGGCCATGGGCAAAGGCGGTCTGCACCGTGGCGATGATCGCCGGGCCGGGCGTCAGGATCGCCAGCGACAGCGCCGAGACAAGCGCGATGACTTGCTCGACGCTCATCGCCGGGGATCAGTCCTTCTTCGTGGTGGCGATGTCGGGGGCGTCGACGGCCTTCATGCCGACGATGTGATAGCCCGAATCGACGTGATGCGTCTCGCCGGTCACGCCCGAGCCCAGGTCGGACAGCAGGTAGAGCGCCGACTTGCCGACCTCCTCCTGGCTGACGTTGCGGCGCAGGGGCGAGTTCAGCTCGTTCCATTTCAGGATATAGCGGAAGTCGCCGATGCCGCTGGCGGCCAGCGTCTTGATCGGCCCGGCCGAGATGGCGTTGACGCGGATGCCGTCCTTGCCGAAATCCTCGGCCAGGTAGCGCACCGAGGCCTCGAGCGCCGCCTTGGCCACGCCCATGACATTGTAATGCGGCATGACCCGCTCGGCCCCGTAATAGGTCAGGGTCAGCATCGAGCCGCCCGGCCGCATCATCGCGGCGGCGCGGCGCGCCACGGCCGTGAAGGAATAGACCGAAATATCCATGGTCATCAGGAAGTTGTCGCGCGTGGTGTCGGCATAGCGGCCGCGCAGCTGTTCCTTGTCGGAAAAGCCGATGGCGTGGACGATGAAGTCCATGCTGTCCCAGCGCCCGCGCAGCGTCTCGAACAGCGCGTCGATCGAGGCCTCGTCCGAGACGTCGCATTCCGCGAGGAAGTCGGAGCCGACCTGTGCCGCCAGCGGCTCGACCCGGCGCTTGAGCGCCTCGCCCTGATAGGAAAAGGCAAGTTCGGCGCCCTGGTCGGCCAGCGCCTTCGCGATGCCCCAGGCGATGGACTTGTCATTCGCCAGGCCCATGATAAGGCCGCGGCGACCCTTCATCAGCCCCGTACCGCCTTCACTTGACATGATGCTGCCCCTCGCGCTTCTTCGGTTTTCAGCAGGATTAGGACAACTGCAGGGAGGCATCAAGTGTCGGTGAGCAGGCAGCCATGAGCGACCGCAGCGGAATTTTCGCGGGCGACGACCCTTTTGCCATCGCGCGCAGCTGGCTCGCCGAGGCGGAACGGACCGAGCCGAACGACGCCAGCGCCATGGCGCTGGCCACCGTGGACGCGGCGGGCCTGCCCGACGTGCGCATGGTGCTGCTGAAAGAGATCGAGGGCGCCGGCACCGAGGGCGCCTTCGTCTTCTACACCAATTTCGAAAGCGCCAAGGGCGTCGAGATCGAGGCCACAGGCGTCGCCGCATTCGTCATGCACTGGAAATCGCTGCGCCGGCAGATCCGCGTGCGCGGCCATGTCAGCCGCGTCGAGCCCGAGCTGGCCGATGCCTATTATGCCTCGCGGCCGCTGCAGTCGCGCATCGGCGCCTGGGCGTCGCGGCAAAGCCGGCCGCTGGCCAGCCGCGCCGCGCTGATGGCCGAGGTGGCGCGGCTGGGAATCAATCTGGGGTTGAATCCGCCGCGACCGCCCCATTGGGGGGGCTACCGAATCCGCCCGGTGCAGATCGAGTTCTGGGCCGACGGCGCCTTCCGGCTGCACGACCGCTTTCGCTGGACGAGAAGCGATTATCAAGGCGAAAACAGCGGATTGCCGCCAGATGGGCGGCAGTTTACGCAAAGTTTCTGGCAAGTGTGCCGTCTTAGCCCTTGATGCGGGTCCGCGATTTATCCATGGTATGGAAAACCTGACCAATCCGGCTCTACCTTCGTTCAGTTGGGGATCGAAGGACGCGGAACCGGAGTTCGGGTTGTTTCTGGTTTTCTAACGGGTGACAGGACGACATGGAAGAAAACGACGAGCAACAGCGCAAGATTGCGGGCGTCGTGAAATGGTTCGATGGCAGCAAGGGCTTCGGTTTCCTGACCGATCCCGAGGGGGGCGCCGACATTCTTCTGCATGCCAATGTGCTGAGGAATTTCGGACAGAGTTCGGTTGCCGAGGGCTCTCATGTCGTGGCGATGGTGCAGAAGACGCCGCGCGGCATGCAGGCGGTCGAGGTGCTGGAGATCACGCCGCCGGCCAGCGAGCCGATGCCCGCCATCGCCGACCTGTGTTCGGCCACCCCCGAGGAGGTGGCGCAGCTGCCGCTGCTGCCGGCGCGGGTGAAATGGTTCGACAAGGCCAAGGGCTTCGGCTTTGCCAACATCTTCGCAGAGAAGGCCGATGTCTTCCTGCATATCGAGGTGCTGCGCCATTCGGGCTTTTCCGACCTGGCCGTGGGCGAGGCCATCGCGCTGCGGGTGGTCGACGGGCGGCGGGGGATGATGGCCGCGCAAATCCTTTCCTGGGAGAGAGCCGCGATCGAGGCGCGGCAGTTGCAACCGGGGGGAGCGGCCGCGCTCGCTAAATTGCGGCTGGTCGCGGGCGCGGTATGAAGTTGCGGGCCGTAACGGTTGTTCTAGCTCTTCTTATCACAAATCATTCTCCGGCCCTTGCGGCCACCTGCCACCCCGACCGGGCACTGTTCCTGGGTCGGGGCAAGCCGGTCGAGGTGCCGGTCGAGATCGCCGACAGCGGCGAGAAACGCGCGCGCGGGCTGATGTTCCGCCGCGACCTGCCGCCGGGGCAGGGCATGCTGTTCATCTACGAATCGCCGCAGCCGGTCAGCTTCTGGATGCGCAACACGCTGATCGCGCTCGACATGATCTTCATCGACGCGCGCGGCGAGGTGCGCCATGTCCACCCGATGGCGCGGCCGCTGGACGAGACGGCGATTCCCGGCGCCGCGCCGGACGATCCCGCGCCCGAGCGGCTGATGGTGCTGGAGGTGCCGGGGGGCGATGCGGCGCGGCTGGGGATCCATCCCGGCATGGTGCTGTCCCATCCCCGCCTGCCGCAGGACGCGGCCCTGGCGCCCTGCGACTGAGACCCGCAAGGCGCGGTCAGTTTTCCCTTTCCCCCCGCGCGGCCAGCCGCTAGATAGCCCCAGGTCCGGGGCGTAGCGCAGCCTGGTAGCGCGACGGTTTTGGGTACCGTAGGCCGGAGGTTCGAATCCTCTCGCCCCGACCACTCTCATGCAGATTCGGGAACGGGCCGCTTGCCGGCCGGTCTCCGGCGCGGCTTTCGCGGCGCCGCTCGGGCGATCCGGGGGCGCTGTGCCGGCCCGGCCTGCCGAAAAAGCCAGCGTGACTTTCCTGCATCACCGCCGCTTCATGACTGGATGGGCGCCCAGCTGTTTTCCGGGCGTCACGTTCGTCTGATCGAAGGTGTTTTGATGAGTAAGTGAGGTTCTCATGAACGCTTGGTGGAGCGCGTCCGTCTGCATCAACCGGACACTTGGGGGACAGCAATCCGAGCCGCTTTGCTCGCGCGTCTATCGGCAGCCGCCATCCTTCTGGCGCAGCGCCTTCATGGCGCTGATGGACCGCGTCTTTGCCGAAACGGCGCATTGCGAGAGCATTCATAGCCGCTGGCGCGACCGCCGCGGCGCCTAGCGCCGGCCGGACAGGGTCCGTTCCAGCTCCTCCAGCGCGGCGATGGTGGCGTCGTAGCTGTCTCCGGCCTTGGGGAAACGCGCCCTGCGGCTGCGATAGAAGGCCAGCCATTTCGGCAATTCGTCCAGCGGATAGGTGGCGGACCAGATCTTGCCGGTCAGGGTAAAGGTGGATTCGTCATGCGTCGCTTTCATGCCCGCCTTTTGCGGTCCGGCGGCGGCCGTATCAAGATCCCGTCCGCCCCGGCGCATGGGCCGGCAAAATAATGCATGCGAAAGCCCCGGAAACACCTGCCGCCCCTTGTTCTTTCCCCGGCCCGCCCATAGAACGCGCCCCGGAAACTGCTGGGGGGCAAGGAATGCCGCTTCTGGTGATGAAATTCGGCGGCACCTCGGTGGCCGACCTGGACCGCATCAAGAATGCCGCGCTGAAGGTTCAGCGCGAAGTCGAGCGCGGCTATGACGTCATCGTCATCGTCAGCGCCATGTCGGGCAAGACCAACGAACTGGTGGGCTGGGTCGAGGCGACCTCGCCGCTGTTCGACGCGCGCGAATACGACGCCGTCGTCGCCTCGGGCGAGAACGTCACCGCCGGGCTGATGGCGCTGACCCTGCAGGAGCTGGGCGTGCCCGCCCGCAGCTGGCAGGGCTGGCAGGTGCCGATCAACACCACCTCGCAGCATTCCTCGGCGCGCTTCGTGTCGATCCCGCGCGACAATATCGACCAGAAATTCGCCGAGGGCATGCGGGTGGCCGTGGTCGCGGGCTTCCAGGGGCTCGGCTCGGACAACCGCATCACCACGCTGGGCCGCGGCGGTTCGGACACCACCGCCGTGGCCTTCGCCGCCGCCTTCGAGGCCGAACGCTGCGACATCTATACCGATGTGGACGGGGTCTATACCACCGACCCCCGTATCACTTCCAAGGCACGCAAGCTTGACAAGATCGCCTTCGAGGAAATGCTGGAACTGGCCAGCCTGGGCGCCAAGGTGCTCCAGACCCGCTCGGTCGAGCTGGCGATGCGTTACAAGGTCCGGCTGCGGGTGCTCAGCTCGTTCGAGGATACGGATGAGACCAGCGGCACCCTGGTCTGCGATGAGGATGAAATCATGGAATCGAAAGTCGTCAGCGGCGTCGCCTATTCCCGTGAAGAGGCCAAGATCACCCTGGTCACCGTCGAGGACCGGCCCGGCATCTCGGCGGCGATCTTCGCGCCGCTCGCCGATGCCGGCGTCAACGTGGACATGATCGTCCAGAACATCTCGGAACGCGATTACGAGGACCATCCCGGCGCGGTGACCGACATGACCTTCTCCTGCCCGGTGAACCAGGTCGCCCGCGCCAAGAAGGCGATGGAGGAGGCCAAGGCCGCCGGCACCATCGCCTATGACGAGCTGGTCGTGGATACCGAAGTTGCCAAGGTCTCGGTGGTGGGCATCGGCATGCGCAGCCATGCCGGCGTCGCCGCGCGCATGTTCAAGGCGCTGGCCGACGAAAACATCAACATCAAGGTGATCTCCACCAGCGAGATCAAGATTTCGGTGCTGATCGACCGCAAATATATGGAACTGGCGGTTCAGGCGCTGCATGATGCCTTCGAGCTTGAACGGGCCTGATCCCCGGCCCTCAGCCTGAAGCGGGAGGATCATGCCCGAACGCAAGGACAGTGACTCGCGCAAGCTGCTGCGGCGGCTGCGCGAAACCTTGGCCGCCCCCGGTGGCGGCCAGGACCGCCTGGATCAGATCACCCATCACATCGCCGATTCGATGGGGACCGAGGTCTGCTCGATCTATCTTTTCCGCGACCCCGACACGCTGGAGCTTTGCGCGACCGAGGGGCTGAAGCCCGAATCGGTGCACCAGACCCGGCTGCGGCTGGGAGAGGGGCTGGTCGGCCGCGTCGCCCGCACCGGGCGGCACGTCAACACCGCCAACGCCCCGGCCGAGCCGGGCTTCCGCTACATGCCCGAGACCGGCGAGGAGATCTTTTCCAGCTTTCTCGGCGTGCCGATCCAGCGCGTCGGCGAAAAGCTGGGCGTGCTGGTGGTGCAGTCCCGCGACGCCCGGCAGTTCAGCGAGGACGAGGTCTATGGCCTAGAAGTGGTCGCCATGGTGCTGGCCGAGATGGCCGAGCTGGGCGCCTTTCTCGGCTCGCAGGCCGACAGTCTGCCCTTGCAGCACCGCTTTCCGGTCATGTTCCGCGGCGGCACCGGGCAGGAGGGCTGCGCCGAGGGCCGCGTCTGGCTGCACGAGCCCCGCGTGGTGGTCACCAATCCGGTCGCCGACGATCCGCTGAAGGAAAAGGCCCGGCTGACCGAGGCCGTGGCCATGCTGCGCACCACGGTCGATTCCATGCTGGCCGCCACCGACATGGGCTCGGGCGATTCGGCCGAGGTCATGGAGACCTATCGCATGTTCGCCCATTCCCGCAGCTGGCTGCGCCGCATGGAAGAGGCGATCGAGCTGGGCCTGTCCGCCGAGGCGGCGGTCGAGAAAGAGCAGAGCCAGGCCCGCGCCCGGCTGGAAAGCGCCGCCGATCCCTATCTGCGCGACCGGCTGCACGACCTCGACGATCTGTCGAACCGGCTGCTGCGCATCCTGACCGGGCAGGGCCGCGATACCGGCGCCGAGATGCCCGAGGACCCGATCCTGGTCGCCCGCAACATCGGCCCGGCCGAACTGCTGGACTATGGCCGCAGGCTGAAGGGGGTGGTCCTGGAAGAGGGCTCGGTCGGCAGCCATGCCGCCATCGTCGCCCGGGCGCTGGCGATCCCGCTGGTGATCCATGCCGAGCGCGTCACGTCCGAGGCGCTGAACGGCGACCTGATCCTGGTAGACGGCGACATGGGCATGGTGCATCTGCGCCCCGAGGAAAGCGTCGCCAAGGCCTTCCGCGACAAGATGGCCATGCAGGCCGAGGCGCAGAAGCGTTACGCCGGGTTGCGCGACCTGCCCGCCACCGCGAAATGCGGCGCCACGATCCAGCTTTACATGAATGCCGGGCTGATGGCCGACCTGCCCAGCCTGGAAAGCTCGGGCGCCGAGGGGGTGGGGCTGTTCCGCACCGAGCTGCAGTTCCTGACCCGCACCCGCGTGCCGCGCCGGGGCGAGCTGGCGGCGCTTTACGCCCATGTGCTGGACAATGCCCATGGCAAGCCGGTGATGTTCCGCACGCTGGATATCGGCTCGGACAAGGTGCTGCCCTACATGAAGCCGCAGGACGAGCCGAACCCGGCCATGGGCTGGCGGGCGATCCGCGTCGGCCTTGACAAGCGCGGCGTGCTGCGGATGCAGCTGCAGGCGCTGATCCGCGCCGCGGTGGGCCGCCCGCTGCATGTCATGTTCCCCTTCATCACCGAGATGCAGGAGTTCGAGGAGGCGCACAAGCTGCTGATGGAGCAGCTGGCGCGCGAGCAGCGGCTGGGCCATGCCATGCCCTCGGACATCCGCGTCGGCGCCATGCTTGAAACCCCGTCGCTGGCCTTCGCGCCGAAGAAGTTCTTCGAGATGTGCGATTTCATCTCGGTGGGCGGCAATGACCTGAAGCAGTTCTTCTTTGCCGCCGACCGCGAGAACGAGCGGGTGCGCCGGCGCTACGACACGCTGAACACCTCGTTCATCACGCTCTTGGACCAGATCGTGCAGCGCTGCGACGAGGCGCGGGTGCCGGTATCGTTCTGCGGCGAGGATGCCGGCCGGCCGATCGAGGCGGTGACGCTTGCGGCGCTCGGCTTCCGGCGGCTGTCGATGCGTCCGGCCTCGATCGGGCCGGTCAAGCACCTGATCCGGCGGGTGGACCTGAGCGAGCTGAAGCGGGTCATCGACGACGCCCGGACCCTGGGCGAGACGAACCTGCGGCGCTGCATCACCGAATGGCTCGCGCGGCAGTGACGGGCTGACGGCCTGCCCCTGGCGGCACGCCGGGGCGGTCCGGCGGCCGGGCTTCGCGCAGGGAAGATATCGCGATCCTGCGTTACATGACCGGACGCAGCCGGTTGCGCCGGGCCCCACGTGGCAAACGCCCGCCCGCATTCATTGAGGAATGTGCGAGGGTGATGCCCGGACTCTCATGCGCTTCGGGCATTCGGGAGCAGCCGGTGGCAACCGAAGCTGCAAGCCGGTCCTGGAAGAGGGACCGATTCAACGGAAAGTTTCCGGAAGTGTCAGATGCCACCGATACGTGACTCACTTCGTGCCGATACCCCCAAGCTTGGGATAGCTCGCGACCCAGCACTTCCACCCCAAGGTCATGCATTTGCAACCCATATTGTGGGAGGGTCGCGTATGATTTCGGCCGCGGCTCGAAGTTGAAGGCCAACGGCTCTATCGCCGATATTCCGACGACATTCTGGTTCTCTGCGATCCGGCGCATGCGACAGCGGCTGCGATCATGGACTTCATCACAGCGGGGAAGATGGAGGTTTCTCGCCACATGACCGAGAGGACGGAGTTCATGGGTACAGGGGCGCGTGTGGCAGGGAAAGCAGCGCAATGCCCTGCTTTGCGCTTCACGAAGCGGGCCCTCGGGCCGACCGTGGGCGCGCTTCTGCTCTTCATCGCCGGACAGTCCAGAACCTGATCATGCGGACGGCGTTCGCCATCGCTAAGCTGGCGCTCGTCGCGCTGCTTTTGGGGCGGTCAAATATGACCATTGCCCCCCTAAAAGCCGTTGGATACGCGTGTCATTGGTGCGGGACAAGCCGGCCTCGCGGCCGCCCGGCATCCGCAGCGCGCAGGCCGGAACTTCCTCATTCTGGAAGCTGATCGATAAGCCGGCGACCGTCTCTGACCGGTTCCCAGGAACGGTCCCGCGTATTCGCTTGGCCCCCGAATGACGGTTCAGGCCGGTCTGTAAAATATTTACATATCGCATATCCATCCTGTCAGTTTATTTACAAAATTCTCTTTATATATAAACACTTAACAGAATGGAGATGTTCCGCTTAACTTGGCGTCGGAGCTCTCTTGCGCCGGCCCGGGCAAATGGCGCCGCAGCCGCAGGGGAGGGGGAATGATGCGATCGCTGTGAGGGGGAGCCATGTCCATTGAATCGCTTGAGAAACATCCTGTTCCGTCTGGCTTTGCTGCTGCGCATGCGGGGCCTGGGGATTATGCGCGGCTCTATGCCGAATCGCTCTCGGATCCTGAGGGGTTCTGGGGGC
>Ga0180222_1000417_pt1 | contig 63469 bp, 59 predicted proteins | sample eDN5th37CKraftOP_FD_151336 | JGI IMG/M metagenome (GOLD analysis project Ga0180222, IMG submission 151336) | Enriched Organic Plus compost microbial communities from Emeryville, California, USA - eDNA 5th pass 37_C Kraft OP (version 2) (version 2) ... | reverse complement strand
CCTGGCCTACGCCGGGCGGCTGCATGCCGCGGGCGTGCCCTGCGAGATCGATGTGGTGCACGGCGCGTTCCACGGTTTCGACGGCGTCGCGCCGAAAGCTCCTGTGTCACGCGCCTTTCGGAACGCGCAGTGCGCCTTCCTGCAGCGTGTGCTGACCTGATGTGTCCTCGCGTGGGCCCCGTAGGGAGCCCACGCGAGGACGAATCCGTTCCGGCTAGTCGCGTTCGACGGCCTCGTCGTAGACGATCCGGCCGATCAACCCGTAGCGGCGGGGGTCCCGCAGCTTGAAGTAGGTGGCCAGGGCCGCTCCGAGCACGAACACACTCACCACGATCCACGGTGTGAGCTTGAACAGCAGTGTGCCCGAGGCGGTTCCGGCCGCGGTGTCCTTGTGCTCCCACAGCAGGTACACGACATACAGCATGCCGAGACCGCCGAGGCCGGGCGCGACCAGCGTCTTGAACCAGTGCTTGGACTCCGGATGGTTCTTGTGGATGTGGAAGTAACTGATCACCGAGAACGCGCACAGCGACTGCACGATCAGGATCGCCATGGTCCCGAGGATCGCGAGCAGCGTGTACATGTGCACGTACGGATCCATGCCCGCGAACAGGAACGACAGCACGATCACCAGTGCGATGGCGGACTGCACGAACGACGCGATGTACGGCGATCCGTGGGTGGGATGCGTGGCGCCCAGGGTCTTCTGCAGCCCCCGCGACAGGCCCTCGCGGCCGAGCGCGTACAGATACCGCGACGCGCAGTTGTGGAACGCCATGCCGCACGCGAACGATCCCGTGACCAGCAGGATGTTGAAGACCGTGATGGCCCACTCGCCGTAGGTGTCTCGGACGGGCGCGAAGAAGATCTCCGACGCCGTGTTGGCGTCCTGCGCGAGTTCGATCGACTGCTGCGGACCGGTTCCCGCGATGGCCATCCAGGAGATGAACACGTAGAACACGCCGACGCCGAGGACGGCGATCATGGTGGCGCGGGGGATGATCCGCTTGGGGTTGCGTGATTCCTCGCCGTACATGGCCGTCGACTCGAATCCGACCCACGACCAGAACGCGAAGAACAGACCGAGTCCGGCGCTCGCACCGACGATGCCGGTTGCGGGACTGAATGCTCCTGCGGGATTGAGGATCTCATTGACCGCGAACCCGTCGGGTCCACCGCCGCGGAACAGCACCGCCACCGCACCGAGGGCGAGCATGACGATCTCGGTCACCAGGAACACGCCCAGCACCTTGGCGGTCAGGTTGACGTCGAAGTACGTCAGGATCGCGTTGGTGGCCAGCATCAGCAGGGCCGGGATGATCCAGTGGATGTGGATGCCGAGCTGGGAGTCCAGGAAGTTCTGGAAGAAGAACGAGAAGATACCGATCAGCGAGGCCTCGAACACGACGTAGGCCATCGTGATGAGACCGCCTGCGGCCATACCGACGATGCGCCCGAGACCATGGGAGATGTACCCGTAGAACGCGCCGGTGGCGGTGATGTGCTTGGCCATCGTCGCGTAGCCGATGGCGAACAGGCCCAGAACCACCGTGGCGACGAAGTAGCCCGCGGGAGCGTGTGAACCATTTCCGAAACCGACGGCGATCGGAACGTTGCCGACCATTGCGGTGATCGGGGCGGCCGTGGCCACCGCCATGAAGATCACCCCGACGGTGCCGACGGCGTTCCGCTTGAGGCGTTGTATGTCGTGAGCTGCGTTTTCGCTACCAGCGACGGATTGTTCGGTCATCTAGCGGCTTACCTTCCAGGTTACAGTGGAGGCCAGGTGTGGCGTGGACCACATCTTGAACCGTACGTATATTGGCACTACCAAATCTCAGATGCAAGAGGTTCTTCACACCATTGACAGAAATGGTTACAACCTTTTACGGTGAGGGCCATCACAGCTACCCGGTAGCTCAAGAGGGAGCCGCATGTACGACTACGGCACGTTCGCGTTCGCGTCCAAAGCCGATGTGCTGGACCAGGCCAAGGCGTTCTGGAATCCGGACAAGACCCAGTTCTGGACCGACTCCGGCGTCGATCTGGTGATCGACCGCCGGGAGGGGTACTTCCTGTGGGACATGAGCGGACGCCGGCTCATCGACCTCCACCTCAACGGCGGCACCTACAACATCGGTCACCGCAATCCCGAAGTGATGCAGGCGATCTCGGAAGGCATGGCGCACTTCGACGTCGGCAACCACCACTTCCCGTCGGTTGCCAGGACCGCACTCGCCAAGCGCCTCGTGGAAACCGCGCCCGCGTCCATCAAGAAGGTCGCGTTCGGTTCCGGCGGCGGCGAGGCCATCGACATCGCACTCAAGAGCGCGCGCCACGGAACCCAGCGCCGCAAGATCGTCTCGGTCATCAAGGCCTACCACGGGCACACCGGCCTGGCGGTCGCCACCGGCGACGACCGGTTCGCCAAACTGTTCCTCGCCGACCGGCCCGACGAGTTCATCCAGGTGCCCTTCGGTGACATCGGTGCCATGGAGGCCGCACTCGCCGGCGGCGACGTGGCCGCGGTGATCATGGAGACCATCCCCGCGACCTACGGATTCCCGCTTCCCCCACCGGGTTACCTCGAAGCCGTCAAGGCGCTGACCGAGAGGCACGGCACGCTCTACATCGCCGACGAGGTGCAGACCGGGCTGATGCGCACGGGCGAGCTGTGGGGCATCACCAAGCACGGCATCGACCCGGACATCATCGTGACGGGCAAGGGCCTTTCGGGCGGCATGTACCCCATCTCGGCGGTGCTGCTCGGTGAGCGGGCCGCGCGGTGGCTCGACCAGGACGGCTTCGGCCACATCTCCACCTTCGGTGGGGCCGAACTCGGCTGTGTCGCGGCGATCAAGACGCTGGAGATCTGCACCCGGCCCGAGGTGCGCTCGATGGTGCACTACATCGCCGACATCTTCGACACCGGGTTGCGGCGCATCCAGGCCGACTACCCGGACTGGTTCGTCGGCATCCGGCAGAACGGGGTGGTGATCGGACTCGAGTTCGACCACCCCGAAGGCGCCAAGTTCGTGATGCGCGAACTCTACGAGAACGGGGTGTGGGCGATCTTCTCGACGCTGGATCCCCGTGTACTGCAGTTCAAACCGGGCCTGCTGCTGTCCCGCGAGCTCTGCGAGGACGTGCTGGACCGCCTCGAGGTCGCGGTGGGCCGGGCGCGGGCGACTGTCACCGGACGGAGGAACGGGTGAGCGAAGTGATCCAAGACCGGCGCAGCGCAGTCGACACCGCGCGGGCCGGCCACATGCTCGAGCGTGCGCGCTGGGCCGCTGCGGCCTACGGCGAGTACGACGCGGCGACGGTCGAGGGCATCGTCGCAGCCGTGGCCGAGGCCGCACACGCTCATGCCGAGCGGTTCGCCGCCGACGCGGTGGCCGAGACCGGCATGGGCGTGGTCGCGGACAAGGTCCGCAAGAACCGGGCGTGTTCGAGGGGAATCGTCGAGTACTACCGCGGGCACGACTACATCTCCCCCCGGGTCGATCCGGACCGCAAGATCGTCGAACTCCCGCGGCCGGCGGGCGTGGTCCTGGCGCTGACGCCCACCACCAATCCCGTTGCCACGGTGTACTTCAAGACGATTCTGGCGCTGATGACCCGCAACGCCGTGGTGGTCGCGCCGCACCCGCGTGCGGCGCGGTGTTCGGCCGAGGCCGCCCGTGTGCTGGCCGAGGCCGCGGTGGCGGCGGGGGCGCCCGACGGCGTGGTGCAGGTGATCGACGAGCCGTCCATCCCGCTGGTGCAGGCCCTCATGGCCGACGAGCGCACCGACGTCATCGTCGCGACCGGCGGCACCGCCGTGGTGCGCGCGGCGTACTCGTCGGGCAACCCAGCACTGGGCGTCGGACCGGGCAATGTCCCCGTCCTCGTCGACGCGAGCGCCGATGTCGCCGCCGCCGCGCAGCGCATCGTCGACAGCAAGGCCTTCGACAACTCGGTGCTGTGCACCAACGAATCCGTGCTGATCGCCGAGGACGCCGTCGCCGACAAACTCCGCGCCGCGCTCACCCGCGCGGGCGCCCACATCCTCGACGAGGACGGGGCCCGGCGGCTGCGCGCGTACATGTTCGCCGACGGTCACCTCAACACCGACGTGGTCGGGCGCGACGCCGCGTGGATCGCCGGTCAGGCCGGGTTGCGGGTCACACCCAAGACGCGCGTGCTGATCGCACCGTTCGACCACGTGATCGCCGAGGAGATGCTGGCCCACGAGAAGCTGTCCCCGGTGCTCGGCATGACCACCGTGGCCGACGCCGCGCGCGGCATCCGGGCGGCCCGCGCGGTGGTGCGGATCGGCGGCGCCGGGCACTCGGCCGCCATCCACAGCGAAAACCCCGCGGTGATCACCGATTTCGCGGCACAGGTCCCCGTGCTCCGGGTCTCGGTCAACGTCGGCAACAGCACCGGCAGCGCGGGCCTGGACACCAACCTCGCCCCGTCGATGACCATCGGCACCGGTTTCGTGGGCCGCAGTTCCATCGGTGAGAACCTGCAGCCGCACAACCTCGTGAACTGGACCCGCATCGCCTACAACAGTGACCCGGGCGTCGTGATGGGCAACTTCACCGGAATCGATCCGTGGCGTGCGCCCGCCGGGCCGGTACCGGCGTATCCGCGCGCCTCCAACGACCGCGACGGCGCCGTGATCCAGGCGGCTCCGCAGCGCTCCTACCAGAGCCCCTCGCGCACAACGGACGTCAACCTGGACGCGCTGCGCGCCGAACTACGCGCGCTGGTCGTCGAAGAACTCGCCCAACTGATCAAGAGGTGACCCCCAAAGTGGCAGAACTACGTTCCTTCATCTTCATCGACCGGCTCCAGCCGCAGACGATGTCGTACCTGGGCACCTGGATCAAGGGTGCGCTGCCCCGCGCGAACATGGCCGCCCAGATCATCGAGGTGGCACCGGGACTCGACATCGAGGGTGTCACCGACGTCGCCCTCAAGCACGCCGAGGTGAAGGCCGGGATCCTGGTGGTCGAGCGCCAGTTCGGCTATCTGGAGTTCCACGGTGAGACCGGCGCGGTGAAGGCCGCCGCCGACGCCGCGCTGGACTACCTGGGCGGCGATCCCGACGCCGCGGTACGGCCCGAGATCCTGGCGTCACGCATCATCTCCAGCATCGACCACCAGCACGCATTCCTGATCAACCGCAACAAGATCGGATCGATGGTGCTACCCGGTGAATCGCTGTTCGTGCTCGAGGTGGCCCCGGCGTCGTACGCCATCCTCGCCACCAACGAGGCCGAGAAGGCCGCCGACGTCAAAGTTGTGGACTTCCGCATGATCGGCGCCACCGGTCGCGTGTACCTCTCAGGAACCGAGGCCGACGTCCGCCAGGCCGCCGACGCCGCGCGTGACGCGCTCGCCGTCCTGCAGGGTGCGTGAGCATGGGCATCACGCGTGAGGAATTGCGCGCCCTGGTACGGGAAGTCGTGCGTGAGGCCGTGGGCAGCCTGAACTCCTCGCCGGCGCAGGCGTCGAATCAGGCATCGAAGCCGGCCCCGCCTGCGCCCCCGCCACGTGCGACCGTCGCCGACCAGATGGGCCTGGAACCGACGGGGCCACGGGCCGTCGAGGGACGCAACCGCACCGAGACCGTGCGCCTGACCGACGACAAGGATCTCGACACATTCGTGCGGAAGCTTCTGCGGCTCTTCGAAAGTCCCAAGACACGCGCCGACCTCAAGGCCGGGCGGCTGCGCTTCCGGCTGGCTCCGGGATCGGGCGCGGCCATGGCTAACGGACAGGCGCAGGTCACGCACCGGATCGACAGCGGCGCCGTCACCGAACGGCACATCGCCGACCTGGCCGGCGGCACCCTGGTGCTCGGCCCGCGCGCGGTGCTCACGCCGCTGGCCCGCGAGAAGGCCCGGACGCTGGGAATCGTGATCGAAAAGGAGCGCAGATGACCATCAAGGAGCGAACGTGTTGAGAGCGACCGTCACCGGCAATGTGTGGTCGACGCGCCGGATCGAGGGCATCCCGGCCGGCGCGTTCCTGGAGGTCGAGGTCGAGGGCACCGGCAGCCGGATGATCGCCTTCGACGTCCTCGGCAGCGGCGTGGGCGAACACGTCCTGATCGCCCAGGGCTCGGTGGCGTCGAGTTGGTTCACCGGGACGCCACCGCCGATCGACGCCCTCATCATCGGCTCCATCGACACCAGATCAGATAGCAACCCCGCCGAGTAAGGAGATAAACCCATGTCCAGCAACGCAATCGGATTGATCGAGACCAAGGGTTACGTGGCCGCCCTGGCCGCTGCCGACGCCATGGTCAAGGCCGCCAACGTCACCATCACCGACCGCCAGCAGGTGGGCGACGGACTCGTCGCGGTGATCGTCACGGGTGAGGTCGGCGCGGTCAAGGCCGCGACCGAGGCCGGCGCCGAAACCGCCTCGCAGGTCGGCGAACTCGTCAGCGTGCATGTCATCCCGCGTCCGCACAGCGAACTGGGCGCGCACTTCTCGGTGTCCAGCAAGTAGCCATGGTCGCACCGGAAACCGAGAGGATCCGTACCCAGATCCGCGTCTACCTGCTGGTCGAAGACCTGCAGCGGCAGTTCGCGGCCTACCTCGGTACCCCGACCCGGGCCCGCGGCTATCCGCCGTACGAGGGCGAGCACGCGCTGATCGTCGAGGTGTCCCCGGCACTGGCGATCGAGCGCGTGATCGACCTGGCGCTGCGCGCGGTGCCGGGCGTCCAGCCCGGAATCCTCTACGTCGAGCGGCAGTTCGGCGTACTGGAGATCCACTCGGCCAGCCTCGACGAGGTACGTCGCGCGGGCGAGGCGATCCTCGCGGGCACGGGCAACAGGGCCGAGGACCAGTTGCGCCCGCGCGTGCTCTTCCACGACATCATCACCGACATCACCGACCAGCACGCGGTCATCCTCAACCGCAACCGGCAGGCGTCGATGATCCTGCCGGGGCAGTCGCTGCTGGTGTACGAGATGACGCCGGCGTTGTTCGCGGCGGTGGCGGCCAATGAGGCCGAGCGCGTGGCTCCCGGGCTTACCGTGGTCGACGTGCAGATGATCGGCGCGGCCGGACGCCTCTACATCGGTGGCAGCACCGATGAGGTGACGGTGGCGCGCGATCACATCACCACCGTGCTGAGCGCGATCGAAGGGCAGGAACACTGATGGGCGTGATCACCGACGATGTCACCATCGCACAACAGGCACTGACGCATTACGACGTCTCCGACAACGCGTCCCTGCGACTGCTCAACCTGTCTGAGAACGCGACCTACCTGGTCGAAGACGGCGAGCACCAGTCGATCCTGAGGGTCCACCGGCAGGACTACCACCAGCCGCACGAGATCGAGTCCGAACTCGACTGGTTGGCGGCCCTGCGCACCGACAGCGATGTCACGGTGCCCACGGTCATACCCGCGCGCGACGGGCGCCGTGTGGTCACGGTCGACCCCGCCGATTCCGACGCGGTCCCGCGTCACGTGGTGCACTTCGAGATGGTCGGCGGCGCCGAGCCCGACGAGGAATCGTTGACCCTCGACGATTTCCAGACCCTCGGGCGCATCACGGCGTCCCTGCACGAACACTCGCAGCGCTGGACCCGCCCCGCGGGTTTCGGCCGGTTCTCGTGGGACTGGGAACACTGCCTCGGCGACACGCCACGCTGGGGACGGTGGCAGGACGCCGAAGGCGTCGGCGCGTCCGAGACCGCTCTGCTCACCCGCGCACAGGACCTGCTGCACCGCAAGCTGGAGGAGTACGGCTCCGGGCCTGACCGCTACGGGCTGATCCACGCCGACCTGCGGTTGGCCAACCTGCTCGTCGACTCCTCGACACCGCAACGCACCATCACCGTCATCGATTTCGATGACTGCGGATTCGGTTGGTACTTCTACGATTTCGGCACTGCCGTGTCGTTCATCGAGCACGATCCGCGGCTCGGCGAATGGCAGGAGTCCTGGGTGGCGGGCTATCGCTCCCGACGCGAGCTGCCCGCTGCCGACGAGGCCATGCTGCCGTCGTTCGTGTTCCTGCGCAGGCTCTTGCTGTTGGCCTGGATGGGCAGCCACACCCACTCCCGGGAATCCGCCACCAAGGCCATCAGCTATGCCGCCGGCAGCTGCGCACTCGCCGAGCGCTATCTGTCCTCCGACGGACTTCGCCTGACCTGATCTCCCGCACACCCACCAAACTTTCGAGGACTCAACATGTTCACCTCTCTTGAGGGCCGATCGGCCATCGTCACCGGCGGCAGCAAGGGCATCGGCCGCGGTATCGCCGAGACCTTCGCCAACGCCGGTGTCGACGTCGTGATCACCGGACGCAACCAGGACGACCTCGACCGCACGGTCGCGGACCTCTCAGGCACGCGCGGCAAGGTCACCGCGGTGCGCGCCGACGTCACCGACCCCGAGGACGCCCGCCGCACGGTCGCCGAGACCGTTTCGCGCCACGGCGGACTCGACATCGTGTGCGCCAACGCCGGCATCTTCCCGTCCGGCCGGCTCGAAGACCTCACCCCCGATGACATCGAGCAGGTCCTCGGCGTCAACTTCAAGGGCACCGTCTACATCGTGCAGGCCGCCCTGCAGGCGCTGACTGCCAGCGGCCACGGTCGCGTCGTCGTCACGTCGTCGATCACGGGTCCCATCACGGGATACCCCGGCTGGTCGCACTACGGGGCCAGCAAGGCCGCCCAGCTCGGCTTCCTGCGCACCGCGGCCATGGAGCTCGCACCCAAGAAGATCACGATCAACGCGGTGCTCCCCGGCAACATCATGACCGAGGGCCTCGACGAAATGGGCCAGGACTACCTCGACCAAATGGCGTCCGCCATCCCGGCCGGGCGCCTCGGATCGGTTGCCGACATCGGTAACGCAGCGCTGTTCTTCGCAACCGACGAGGCGGCCTACGTCACGGGACAGACGCTGGTCGTCGATGGTGGGCAGGTGCTGCCCGAATCGCACCTCGCGATCGCCGAGTTGTAGCCCGACCGGTTTAGAATTGGCTGTACCAATGCGCGGGCGAGGGGGTCTGGTGCCAGTACAGAGCGAGGAGTTGCGACGCCGTCTGGTCGCCGACATCAACGCGGGAACACCGGGCGCCAAGCTCGGAAGCGAACGCGACCTCGCCGAGAAGTACGGCACCAGCCGCTCGAGCCTGCGTCAGGTACTGGCCGCCCTGGAGGAGGCCGGCCTGGTCCACCGCGTGATCGGGCGGTCCGGCGGCATCTTCATCAGCCACGGCCAGGTGGAACGCAACCTGTCGGACGTGGTGGGCGTCCCGGCGTTCCTCGCCAATCAGGGATATGTGGCGGGCACCCGAATCCTGTCGACCCGCATCACCACGCCCGACCAGACCACCCGTACCGCGCTGCGTCTCGGCCCCGGCGAATACGTCGTCGAGATCCAGCGTGTGCGGTTGGCCGACGGCTCCCCGATATCCCTTGAGCAGGCGCAGTTTCCGGCCGAGAAGTTCCCGGGCCTGCTCGAGCAGCAGCTCGGCGGATCGCTCTACGAGGTCCTCGAATCCCAGTACGGTCTGGTGCCGGGCCGGGCCGACGAACGCATCGAAGCCGTCAACGCCACGAGCAACGAGGCCACCCTGCTGGGCATCAAGCCAAAGGCGGCGCTTCTGCTCATCACGCGGGTCACCTTCGATCAGACCGGCACGCCCTACGAGTTCTCACGCGATCTCTTCCGGGGCGACCGCACGGCGCTCGCGGTGACCGCCAAGGGCCGCGGTATCGCCGCGGCGTCCAACAACGGCACCGACAACAGCACGGCCTCGGTGACCCTGCACCGACAGGTCGGCTGATCAGGAGACGTTCGCCAGCCGGGTGCCCGTCGTCTGCTTGACGAAGTCACCGACGTAGCGCAGCGCCCGACGACCCTCGGGCAAGATGTCTGCCGCCAGCGGGAAATCGTGCACCTGCCCGTGCCACACATGCAGCTCACAGGGCACCTGGGCCTCCGCGAGCCTGCCGGCCAGAAGTTCGGAATCGGAGTAGAGCGACTCGTCGGCGCTGACGTGCACCGTCACGGGCGGTAGCTTCGTCAGGTCGGCCGTCACCGGGTTCACCAACGCGGCCGCCTCCCGACGGCTGACGGGGCGACGCTCACAGCGGTGCAGATACTTCGCGAACCCCGCGAGTGCGGCGCCTGTGAACATCGCGCACTTGCGGGCGTTGGGGTGTTCGAGCTTGCTCGCGGGATCCAGATCGGTCAGCGGCGAGATCGCCGCGATCCCGGCCGCGGGCACCTCGCCGCGCGAAGACAGCTGCAACGCGGTGGCCAGCGCGAGATAGCCGCCCGCCGAGTCCCCGGCGATCACGATCTGATCCGACGTGTAGCCCTGTCCCTGCAGCCAGCGCAAACCGGCCACGGCGTCGTCGATCGCCTCGGCCAGACCGTATTTGGGGAGCATGCGGTATCCGACGTTGAGCACCGCGGCGTCGGCCTCTCTGGAAAGCCGCGCCACGAGTGAGCGATGCGTGTTGATACCGCACGTCATGAACGCGCCGCCGTGCAGGTAGAGAATCGCGCGATCTGCGCTCACCCCGTTCGCACACACCAATTCCGCGGCGCAGTCGGGTAATTGGACGGACCGGATCTTGGCATCGACCCGGTGCGGCAGCAGGCCCACCATGCGGTCGATCGAACCCAGTGGCCACGCGAGATTCGGCTGCATCGCCCACACGCGAACAGCGTTGCGTACGAACGCGCGACAGCCTGCGGCCAGAGCGAAGGACTCCGCGCTGCGGCGGCGATGCATGATCTGCTTGCCGACCGACAGATCCGGCCTGGCATCGATGGTGCTCACGCTGCTGGTCATGGCGTCCTCTCACTGTTGCTGCCGCTGGATACCCGTACGCCGCGTTTTGAAACAGCAATCGACGCAAAAGTGGGTACCCCACGTGACATGGCGGGTGCGCAAGATTTCGTCCCCCACACGGCGGACCTGGCCGAACTCGCTGCCGCGGCAGGCGAATGCCGAGGCTGCGGGTTGTATCGCGACGCCACGCAGGCGGTCTTCGGCGCGGGCGGGCGCTCGGCACGCATCATGATGATCGGCGAGCAGCCCGGTGACAAAGAGGACCTGGCGGGCCTGCCCTTCGTGGGTCCCGCGGGCCGGCTCCTGGACCGCGCGCTGGAAGCCGCGGACATCGACCGCGATGCCCTCTACGTCACCAACGCGGTCAAGCACTTCAAGTTCACGCGGGCAGCGGGAGGCAAACGACGCATCCACAAGACCCCCAGTCGTACCGAGGTGGTGGCGTGCCGTCCCTGGCTCATCGCCGAGATGACCTCCGTGGAGCCCGATGTCGTGGTGCTGCTCGGCGCAACCGCCGCCAAGGCACTGCTGGGCAACGACTTTCGCGTCACGCAGCATCGCGGCGAGGTCCTGCACGTCGACGACGTACCGGGAGATCCGGCGCTGGTCGCCACCGTTCACCCGTCGTCTCTGCTGCGCGGACCCAAGGAGGAACGCGAATCCGCGTTCGCGGGCCTGGTCGACGATCTGCGTGTCGCAGCAGATGTCAGGCCATGACCCGGATGGAGCCCATCTGCGGATCGGCCGGATCCGGCAGGTTCATACCCGCCTGCACGCCGGTCACGAGGTAGTCGAGCACTGCTTCGTTGAGTCGCTCCCCCGGCACCACCGCGGGGATCCCGGGCGGATAGGGTGTGATCTGCTCGGCGGCGATGCGGCCCACCGCATGCTCGACCGGGATCTGTTCGACCTCGGCGAAGAACGCATCCCGCGGAGAGGTCTCCGTTGTCAACTGGAGTTCGGCCGGCGACGGGAGATCGATCGGGGGCGGCGGCGCGAAGTCATCTGCGGCCTTGCGCCACAACGACAGTGCGTGCAGCAGGCGCCCCGCGGTATCGGATCCGTCGGCCACCGACATGGTGGCCAGGATCCGGCGATGGTCGGACATCCCGACGTCCACCTGGCAGTTCTCCCGCAGCCAGTCGGCGGCCTGGTAGCCCGAGGTGCCGGTGGCCGACACGTCGATGAGGATCTGCAACCGGTCCAGATCGTGCGAGGCCTGCGCGCCGAGTAATTCTTCGTCGAGCACCTCGACGTCGTCGATCTCCTCGATGCGACGGCGGGTGTCATCGGCGAGATCGAGTGCCGCACCGAACAATCGTTGGCCGTGTTCGACCATCTGCCGTCGCCAGCCGTCGATCGCGCTGTACACCAGCACATTCGGGCTCGTGGTCATCAGCAGGTCGGCACACGCGGACAACCGGTCCTGATCGATGAGATCACCTTGCAGGTGGAACACCGAGCCCGGAGCTTATCAGGGGTTAAATTCTCAAATGTGGTCATAAAGGTGTGTTGAACTGCTATTTAACCTGCGCACACATGTAACCTATTAGGTCATGGGCAGCCAAAATTTCGCCGACTGCCGGCGGCGTGGCGCGACGTGGAGTGTGGGAAACCGGGGTAAATGTTTACCCCATGGAGCTACACGACGATCCTCAGCGGCTCGTGGAGGAACTCGTTCGCCAGCACGCGCAGGTTTTGGGCGAGGCGCACGGCGATCTGGCTGCGCGACATCCGGAAGTCCCGGATCGTTTTATCGATCAGGGCAGCCATGTCCGACCGATCACGGTGTCGTGCTCGGTTTTGGAAACGTTTCTGATGTCGCGGTTGCGGCGGCAGACTCCCAACTCGACTCTAAAAGTCAAGGCGGGCAACGGGATGGGGGTTCTTCTTGTCGACGAGAAGGGCTCACGGATTTATGTGCGCAAGCATCCGCGAAACCGGCGGACTGGTCAGCTGATCGACACTGTGCCGTTTGTGCCGGGTGGGGAGCAGTACAGCCTCGAGGAGGTGTTGGGTCACCCGATCGGCGGGCAGGAGGGTATCGCCGAACCCCAGGCGTATCGGGAATATCTGTTGTGGTGGCCGGACGGTCGCGGGTTTTTCGGTGGTGCGGTGCTGGCGGCGGGGCTGCTGCTCGACAATGTGGAGGTTTTGTACGGCCGGACGCCGTTGCCCCCGCCGATCATGGAGGACCGCTCGTTCAACGTTGGTCTCGGCGAGGTCGGTCGGGATGGGTCGTTGGGGACTCGGCGCCGCGACGACGACTTCGTCGACGTCGACGAGGACGCCGCCCGCGAGCAGGACGAGGAGGGCGGTCCGCCGAAATCGTCGTAGCCGTCGTGCACAGTGTTGGGTGCATGTGGGTTTCCCAACCCGGTGACGTTGAATTGAGCGCACGATGATTGAGGTTTTTGGTGCACGGGTCCGGCAGGCCCGGTTGTTGAGGCGGATGACGGCGCGGTCGGTGGTGGCGGCCACAGGCTGGAGTACGTCGCGACAGTCCCAGATTGAGAAGTCGCCGACGGTGCGGCTCAACGACGGCGATGTTGCGCGGATGGCGGGGTTGTTCCGGTTTCCTGCAGCGTTTTTCAGCTCGGAGCCGCAGACACGGATCAGCGCGAACGAGTTGTTGTTTCGGGCGCCGAAGTCGATGACGGTGGGTGAGCAGGAGTTTTTGGCGACGTTCGCGTCGTTGGCTGGCGATTTCCTCGGTGAGCTCGACGGCCGATCGAAGCTGCCTCCGGTGAAGGTTCCGACGGTCAGTCCGGATGAGTTGGCGCACAGTTCGATTCCGGTGGCCGCAGCGCGTCTGCGTGAGGCGATGGGCCTGGAACCCGATGAGCCGCTTGATGATTTGATGTATGAGGCCGAGCGGCTGGGCGCTCCGGTGATTGTCCGGCGCCGGGTCGCCGGTGATTGGGAAAGCGAGTTCGCCGCGACCGGTGGGCGCTCTCGTGATGAGCGGCATTTGGGGTATTCCAGTTGGGTGGGCCGGTTGCGGGACCGCCCATTGTTGGTGCTACGGGATAGCGACTCGTGGGAGCGGACCCGGTTCACGGTCGCCCATGAGCTCGGTCATTTGGTGTTGCACAGTCACGCCTATTGCTCGGTCAGTGCCGCCGATGAGTTGGAGGCCAACCGGTTCGCGACCGAGTTGTTGGCCCCGGCAGGGGTTATCGCCGGTGAGTTGCCGCGGGTGTTGTCGCTGTTGAATCTGCGTCCGCTCAAAGACAAGTGGGGCCTGTCGTTGGGGTCGTTGATCATGCATCTGCGGGATTCGGGGCTGATCGCGCCGGACCGGGCGAAAATGTTGACCACCCAGCTGCATTCACGGATCAACCCGGCCACCGGGCATACGTGGGGTATGACGGAACCGGGGTGGGCTGACCGCGTCCCGGAGCGGCCGCGGCTGCTGCGCAAGTGGGTGGAGCGCTGTTACGGCGGCGCGTCGGTGCGGATGCTGAGCGCCCGGGAATCGATGATCTATCCCGCTGATGTGCTGGATTGGTTTTTGGCCACGCAGCGACCGGCGCCGGCGGCCGAGCATAGGCCGGTCGCGGCCAGTGTCGGCCATGGCCGCACCCCGGCCCCACCCGCTGCCGGTGGCTCCCAGGTGATCCGGTTGGACGATTTCCGCAACGGCAGGCCATCGTGAATATGGTGGGGTGCTACTGACGGTGGCACAGGTGCAGCGGGTGCGTTTTGTGGACCGACCACCCACCTACACGGTGGTCGGCGCCGACAAATTGCCCGTGGCCCCGGCGCGCGAGTACCTGACGTTTCTGCGTAACCAAGGGAGCTCGCCGAACACGTTGCGCGCCTATGCCTATGGGCTGGCGGCGTGGTGGACGGTGCTGGAAGGTACCGGTACGGCGTGGGATGATTTCCCCACCAGTCTGTTCGGCCAGTTCCTGGCCTATCTGCGTACCGGGGATCTGCCCGGGGTGGCCCGTATCGGTGAACCAAAGCAGAGATTGGCCGAGTCGTCGCTGCTGCCGCGCAGCGCGGCGGTGTTGTCGATGTACCGGTATTTCGCCGATGCCCATGACCTGGTGCGCCCCTACCGGCGGTTGTACGCCAGTCATGCTCGGACGTCCCGGCGGGGCCGCTATGCACCGTTTCTGGCCGGAGTCGGCCCGAGACGCGAACACGATGGGCCGATTCACCGGCTGCGCGGGCTGCAGCGCGCTGAAACACCGGTGCTGCTGCCCGTGCAGGTCAACGCGATCTTGGATGCGTGCAGTGTCCAGACAGTCTCGGGTGAATGGTCGGGCGGCGGGGCGGGGCTGCGTGATCGGTTGTTTTTCGCGGTGCTGGCCGAAACCGGCATGCGCATCGGTGAAGCGTTGTCGTTGCGCCACCATGACTTTGATATCGCCGGTGGTGGTACCCCGTCGATACTGGTGGCGGGCCGTGATGATCATCCGCACGGGGTGCGCGCGAAATCGGGCCCGCGCCGGATCTACATCGGCGACGATCTGGTCGCCCTCTACACCGAGTATGTGTGGCAGCTGGTGGCCGCCGGCGCGGATATCGCGGTCGGCGACCTGGCGTCGTGTTTCGTGTTCGTCAACCTGGTGCGCGGCGTGCGCTACGCCCCGCTGCGCCCGGAAACCCTCTACGACAAGGTCGATCTGATCACCGCCCGCCGCGCCGATGTGCTGCCTGAGCAGTGGACGCCGCACTGGCTGCGCCACACCCACGCCACCGCGCTGTTGCTGGCCGGGGTGGACGTGCACGTGGTGATGCGCCGTCTCGGGCACGCCGACGTGCAGACCACGTTGTCGACCTACGGCTGGGTGACCGCCGACGCGCAGATGCGCACGCTGGCCGAATGGAAGAACTATGTCGCCGGGTGGAAGGTGAACCGTGACGGCCAATGACAGTCCTGCACCGGCACACACAGCGCCCACCCATCGTGGCGGCGAGGATCGGTGGACGCAGCAGTGGCAACAGGTACCCGCGCAGTGGCGCACCCTGGTCTATCACCTGGATACCGCCCCGGCCAATACGGTCTTTCAGCACAACCCGCGCTACCGGCCCACCCCGGACGGCCACGACTTCACCCCACAGGGTGTGCCGCAACGGTTCTGCGACGAGCTCGCGTGGTGGGTGTGGCTGTGCGGACACGAACAACGCCGCAAGATCGAACCGTCACTGCTGAAATGGACCAGCGGCGCACTGAGCATCGCCGCCACCGACTACCACCAACGGCACCGGCGTCACCCGGTCAGTATCGCTGATCTGAGCGCCGAGGCCATCGTGCGCCACGGGGTGCGCGAGTTCGAGCGCCGCACCGGCCGGCTGCCGTCGGCCGGATTTCGGCGCAACGTGACCAGTTTCATCGAGCACCTGCACCTGTATGTGTCGGTCCGCTGCACCGACTGGCCATGGTGGGCCCATGACATCTGGGATCTTGACGCTGATCCCCGAATCCCGCAACGTGAGCACGAACCCTGCCACGACCAGGTCGCACGCCTCGGAGGGATCGAACCGGCCTGGCTGCGCGACGGGGTACGGTTCTGGCTTCGCACCTGCTTGACGGCTGAACTGCTGCGCTGGTCGTCGGTGATCGGCCGCACCCGCGGCATCACCCGCCACTTGGGCCCGTTCCTAGCCGAACGCGGGATCGATGACCCGGTGATCAGCACCGACCGGGCGGCGCTGCGGCTGTTGTTCACCGAGTTCACCGACTACCTCAAATCACCTGCCGCGCGGGCCAAACCGGAGCGTCCGCTGTCGGCGGCGACGATCGCGGTCGTCCAGTCCAAGGTTCAGATGTTCTACACGTTCATGGTGGACCATGCCGAGGAAGCCGCGGCAGCGACCGGAGATCCTCGCTGGAGCCGGTTGACCGACACTCATACCCGGTTGTGGGGTGCGGCGTTTCGCAGCCGACGCCCTACCGGCGGCCGGGAGCTGACCTGGTTTTCGACCGCCGAGCTCCAGCGGATGCTGTGCTATCTCGACGTGCTGGCCGCCGACGCGGGTAAACCGGTAGTCATCACCCACCCCGATTCCACGATCTCGGTCGTGTCCGGTCTCGGCGATCCGCAAGCGGCCCGGATCTGGCTGCTGCAAGCGTTGACCGGGCGTCGGGCCTCAGAGATTCTGATGCTCGATTACAGTCCACTGCAACCGATCCCGGGCCACGACCGCCCCGCCGGAGCCACCGACGATCCCGACGGATTCGTGGCCAAACTGCGCTACCAACAGACCAAAGTCGACGGGGTGGTGCCCACCATCCTCGTCGAGCAGGCCGTGGTCAACGTGATCAGCGAACAGCAAGACTGGATCCGGGCGCGCTACCCGTATTTCGAGCCGAAATACCTGTTCCTCGGGGTGCGCTACCAGCACCAGGGCCAACGACCACGCAGCTATGACTCCTACAGCCGGATCCTCAATCGGCTCGACACCATCCACGGCCTCACCGACACCGCCGGCCACCCGCTGCGGTTCTCCCAGACCCACCGGCTGCGCCACACCCGCGCCACCGAACTGCTCAACGACGGGGTGCCCATCCATGTGGTGCAGCGCTACCTCGGGCACGCCTCGCCGGCGATGACCCTGCGTTACGCGGCGACCCTGCAAGCGACGGCCGAAGCGGAGTTCCTGCGACACAAAAAGATCGGCGCTCATGGCACCGACATCGCCATCAGCCCGTCTGACATCTACGACATGACCCAACTCTCGGCCCGTACCGACCGGGTGCTGCCCAACGGGGTATGTCTGCTGCCGCCGGTGGCCACCTGCGACAAGGGCAACGCCTGCTTGTCATGCGGGCATTTCGCCACCGACGCCACCCACCTCGACGAACTGGTCGACCAACGCGCCAAGACCCTGAAGCTGATCGACATCCGCCGCGAGCAGTACCGTGCCCGCACCGGGCGCGAACTCACCGACGACAACGTGTGGATCCACGAACGTCGCCGCGAAATCGCCTCGCTGGATGCCATCCTCGACCGGCTCCGCCGCGACGACGTGACCGATGGCAGCGTGAGCAGTGTCGCGGGAGCCGGTACCGCCAACCGGGCACCCACCATGCGCACCGCGACCCGGGGAAGCCACGAATCCGTGCTGCGCAAGGCCGACCCGGACCCGCCGCGATGAGCCGCCCCAAGCCGCCACCGCCCACCCAGAAGGCACTCGATGCGCTGGCCGAATACCGCCGGGCCCGCAGCGATGAGAAGCGCCGCGACATCGAGAAGGCGATCGCCCACCTGCGCAAGACCAACGCCACCATCAACTTCTCCACCGTGTCCCGCCGCGCCAAGGTGTCCCGCAAAACCATCTACAAACACGACGACCTGGTGACCGTCATCGAGCAATACCGCGGCCGGCATACCGACCGACAACCGGCATCGACTGGCCGCGAAACCAGCATCCACGCCGCGCTGCGCCACAAACTCGCCGCCAAAGACAAAGAGATCGCCGCACTCAAAGCCACCGTCGCAGAACAACAATCAACCATCGAGCTGCTCTACGGCCAACTCGACACCCTGCACGAACAGACCCCCTGAGCCCAGTACGCCCCCCGAGGTGTGCTGCGGTCACGGCCTGGCCCGCCGTGACGGAGGCCTTCCCGGCCTCCTGGCCAACTCGTGAGTGCCCGCCCGTGCCCGTCGGCCCGATTGCCAGGTCATCGACAAGACCTGGCCCGGCGGGCTGTGGTGGGGAGATCTTTCCAGGGCGTGTCGGTGTCTGCCGATCGGTTGGTCGCTGAACCGGCGGCGGACCGGCGTTAGTCGGCGGTGACCGGCACACCGTTGTCGCCGGGCGGTGTGGGTGCGGTGGGGGTGGTTTTGCGTTGATGCGTGGTGAGGAAGTCGTCGACGATGCGGGTGGTGTCGTGGGGGGTCATGGTGTGCAGTCCGGTCATGCGGGCGAAGGCGAGCGGCCCGATGAGTTGGCACAACGCGAGGTTCACGTCGAAGTCGTCGAGTTCGGCGCGGGCTTCTGCGCTTTGCAGGATGGCGTCGAAGGGTTGTCGGTATTGGTCGACGACGCGTGCGCGCAGCGTGCCGGCCGCGTGTTCACCGCCGGCGTGGTCGGTGGTTGCGGTCGGCCCGAGGGACAGCCAGGCCAGCATGGTGACGTGTAGCGGGGCGTCGGCGAACAGCGCCGCCTGACGGGTGAGCAGTTCGATGAGGCGTTCGCGCACCGTCCCGCCGGCCGGTGCCGGCGGGGTGACTTGGGGTAGCAGCCGTTCGAAGGTGGCCGCCAACAAGTGCGATGAACTGCCGAAGTGGCGGTAGAGGGTGGTTCGGGCCACCTTGGAGGCTTTGGTGACCGCCTCGACGGTGACGGCCTCGACACCACCGGTGCTGAGCAGCGCGGCCGCCGCGTCCAGTAAGCGATTGCGGGACCGGGTGCGGCGGGGGTCGATTTCGTCGTCGTCTTCGTCGTGGACTCGATCCGGCTGGCTGCTGCTCACACTCACTCTCCTTGCCGCTTCCCCCTTTATGGCCAACGGGTGCCGCCCGCCCGACACTTATGGTACCAACAGTAGCGTTGCGAAACTGGTCGTACTGGAGGTATCGGGTGTCCGAGCATGTGCCGTGTCGGGATGAGGTACCCCACGGTGACCGTGGGGTTGGGTCACCCGCGGAACGGTTGCCCGCCCACACCCCGCACTGTATGGGCTGCGGCCCGGACAACCCCCACGGCCTGCAGCTGGTGGTGTATCGCTGCGGCGAGCAGGTGTATGCCGATGCGACCTTCGACGAACGCCACATCGGGGCGCCGGGATTGGCGCACGGCGGCGCGGTGGCGGCCGCCTGCGATGACGTGCTGGGCTTCACGTTGTGGATCGCCGGCACCCCGGCGGTGACACGCAGTCTGACCGTCGAGTATCTGCTGCCGGTGCCACTGCACCAACCGCACCGGATCACCGCGCACATCACCGAGCGCAACGGCCGCGCCCTGCATGTCCGCGCGACAGGCACCGGCACCGACGGCGTCACCCGGTTCACCGCGAGCGCGGTGTTCGTCGTGGTGAGCACCGAGCACTTCGCCGCCCACGGTGATCTGGCGGCCTTCGATGGCCTGCTGGAACGGTTCACCCGCAGCAGCCGGGCCCACGCCGATCCGCACGACCCGACATCGTGACCGCGACCGACACCGGCGCCCAACCCAAAAGCCAACAATCCCAGGCGGATCCGCGGCCGGTGGCACCACACCCGACCGCGCCGCCGCGTCCGCGGACGCCGACGCGTCACCGAGAGGCGATTCTGGATGCGGCGCTGGTGGTGGCCGCCGCGGGCGGGTATGAGGCGGTGCGGATGCGCACGGTAGCCGAGCGGGCCGGTATCGCGGTCGGCACGCTCTACCGCTACTTCCCGTCCAAGACCCACCTGCTGGTCTCGGCGCTGGCCCGAGAATTCGGGCGGCTGCAAGCCGCCCAGGACTGGGCCGCCACCGGCACGACACCTCAGCAGCGCCTGGATCGGCTGACCGGGTATCTGCACGACCGCTGGCAGCGCGACCTTCATCTCACCGAGGCCATGACACGGGCATTCGTCGCCGCCGACAGCACCGCGGCCGCCGCCCTCGACGAGGCCGCCGCGGTCATCGAGCGCCTGCTCGCCCACACCCTGGGCGGCGACACGCCCGGGCCGCTCGATCAGCCGGTCGCCGAGCTCCTCGCCGACATCTGGCTGGCGAACCTGACCGCGTTCATCGGCCGGCGGGCCTCGGCGGCCCAGACCCGTGACCGCATCGATCGGGCCAGCCGGCGCATCGTGGATCGCCTGGCCTCCCTCACCCCCAACAGTTAACGATACTAATAGTATCGCAGCGATACTTACCGTACCCTTCAGATGCGACCCAAAGACGTGTCGAAGGAGGCGCCATGTTCACCCAATGGATCGAAGACTGCGTCGTGCAACGCGTGTCGCTGCGCGACGGGTTGGTGTTGGACCTCGATGGCTACAGCGAGCTGGTGATTTCGCGTCCCCTGCGGCTGACGCTGCCGCCCGTCGGGGACTTTCCGGCCGAACAAGTGCTCATCGACCCCAACCGGGTCGCGGTGCACGAACGCCCGCTGCTCGACCTGGCCGGCGCGGTGTGTACGCACGCCCGGTACGGCGATGACGGCGCGTTGCACCTGGGTTTTTCCCGAGGGCACCGCATCGATGTGGAGGCCGACGCGCACGCCACGGCCTGGGAGCTCTACGGCAAACGCCACGGATACATGGCCTGCCTGCCGCGTGGCCGGGTCCGGGTGGTCCGCCACGACATCCCCGACGCCGACGACACCGACGCCGGCGTCGGCGCAGGTCACTAGCGGCCCACAGGCGCGCCGCGCGGCCCCGGCGGACGCGCAGCGCGAACCACTGTGGTACTGCTAGTAGCGTAGCGATACCGATAGTTCCTTTTCTCGGGTGGAGGGGTAGTGACCGACAGCGATCCGGATGGTTCGGGCACCGCGATGAATGCTCGGCGGCGATACCGCCGTTCGGCCGAACCGGCGGATTCCAGCGAGTACAGCGCGCGGTTGGCGGCGCTGGCGAGGTTCACGGTGAGGCACAAGACGCTGGTGATCGGCGCCTGGCTCGGCGTCGCGGTGGTGCTGGCACTGCTGTTTCCCCAATTGGAAACCGTGGTGCGCCAGCAATCGGCGGAGCTGCTCCCCCATGATGTGCCGTCGTTTCAGACAGTGGACCGGATGAGCGCGGCGTTCGGCGAACAAGGTTCCAAGACCATGGTGTTCGTCGCGATGGAAGACCCCGCCGGGCTGACCCCCGCGACGCGGGAGCGCTACGAGGACCTGGTGGCGCGGCTACGCGGCGACACCGCCCACGTCTTGCTGGTTCAGGACCTGCTGGCCGACCCGATCACCGCGACGCAGGCGGTCAGCGCCGACCGCAAGGCCTGGTTTCTGCCGGTCGGGGTGGCCGGCACCCTGGGCGATCCCGCCGCCGCCGAATCCGTGCAAGCGGTGCGCGACATCGCCGCCGACGTGTTCGCCGGCACGTCGACCACCGCGTACGTCACCGGCCCGCCCGCCACGTTCAGCGACCAGATCGCGGCCGCCGAACACGACCTGGTGCTGATTTCGATCGCCACCGCCGGCCTGATCGCGGTGATCCTGCTCATCGTGTACCGCTCGGTGTTCACCGCGCTGCTGCCACTGCTGGTGATCGCGGTGAGCCTGGTCGTCGGGCGCGGTGTGCTCTCGGCCCTGGGCCAGCTGGGAATGCCGGTCTCGCAATTCACCGTGGCGTTCATGACCGCGATCCTGCTGGGAGCCGGCACCGACTACACGGTGTTTCTGATCAGCCGCTACCACGAACAGCGCCGCGCACAGGTGCCGCCCGAACAGGCCATCGTGCACGCCACCGCCAGCATCGGCCGGGTCATCCTGGCCTCGGCGGCCACCGTCGCCTTCGCATTCCTGGCCATGGTGTTCGCTCAACTGAGCGTGTTCGCCGCCCTCGGCCCGGCCTGCGCGGTGGCCGTCATGTTCGGATTCCTGGCCACCGTGACGCTGCTGCCACCGGTGCTGGCGCTGGCCGCCCGACGCGGCATCGGCGACCCCAAACCCGACCGCACCCGCCGCTACTGGAACCGCGTCGCGGTCGCGGTGGTCCGCCGACCCGTGCCCCTGCTGATCGCCAGCCTGGTCATCCTGCTGACCCTGGCCGCGGCCACAACAACGATGAAGATCAGCTACGACGACCGCAAAGGCCAGCCCGCCACCACCGCCAGCAACCAGGGCTACCAACTACTCGACCGCCACTTCCCCAAAGACATCGTCATCACCGAATTCCTCGTCGTGGAAAACCCCACCGACATGCGCACCGCAAAAGGGCTCGCCGACCTCGACGAAATGGCCTCCCGCGTCTCCCAGATCCCCGGCGTCACCACAGTGTCCGGCGTCACCCGCCCCACCGGAGCCCGCCTCGAACAAGCCCAACTCTCCTGGCAGAACGGCCAGATCGGCGACAAGATGGCCGGCGCCGTCGCCGACGGCAACGCCAGAAAAGACGACCTCGCCAAGCTCACCGCTGGCGCCGACCAACTCGCCGGCGGCCTGGCCCAACTCGACACCACCCTGCGCACCGCCCTGACCCCCCTCACCGCGACACTCACCCAAGCCCAGTCCGCCGGCACCCAGATTCAACAGTTCCGGCCCCTGCTGCAACAACTTTCGGCCACCGCCCCCGGCGTCGACCGCGCCATCCAATCCGGTCCCGGGCTGCGCCCCCTGGCCGAACAAGCCCAACACGCCATCGCCGTCCTCGACCCCCTCACCGGCGCCCTCAACACCTCCCCGTGGTGTGCCACCACACCCCAATGCGCCCAGATCCGCGACCAAGTCCAGACACTGGTGAGCTTGCGCGACAGCGGATTGTTCACCCAGATCGCCGAACTCGGCGATCGCTACAACCCCGACACCAACGCCACCGTCGCCGGCACCCTGGCCACCGTCCACACCGCGGTCACCTCCCTCAACAAAGCCTTCGCAACCCTCGGAGACCCCGCCGACCTGGCCGGCAACATCCGACGCCTCCAAGACGGCATCAGCCAACTCGCCTCAGGCGCCCAAGCACTGGCCACCGGCGTCCACGCACTGGCCGACAGCAACATCGAAATGCTGTCCGGGATGAGCCAGATCGCCACCCAACTCCAAAACGCCGCCCGCGCCACCGCCAACTCGGACTCCTCCAGCGGCTTCTACCTGCCCGCCAACACCTTCCAAAACCGCCAATTCACCGATATGGCAAAACAATTCCTCTCCCCAGACGGAAAAACCGCACGCTTTGCCATCGAAACCAGCCACGACCCCTACAGCGCCGAAGCAACCCGCCTCGCACACGAAATCACCGACGTCGCCAACGCCGCACGCCCCAACACCTCACTGCACCAAGCCACCGTCTCCGTTGCCGGGTTCCCCGCCGTCAACTCCGACATCCAACGACTGCTGCGAGCCGACTTCACCCAACTCGCCCTCGCCACACTGCTCATCGTCGGACTCATCCTCGTCCTACTACTGCGCGCCCTGCTCGCCCCGCTCTACCTGCTCGGCACCGTCGTGCTCAACTACCTGGCCTCACTGGGCATCGGCGTCCTCATCTTCCAATGGGGACTCGGACACGAAATCGCCTGGCCAGTACCACTACTCGCGTTCATCATCCTGGTCGCAGTCGGCGCCGACTACAACATGCTGCTCGTCTCACGACTACGCGAAGAATCAGGACACAACATCCGCGTCGGCGTACTGCGCACCGTCGCCAACACCGGCTCCGTCATCACCTCAGCCGGCCTCATCTTCGCCGCCAGCATGTTCGGCCTCATGGTCGGCTCAGTGGCCATCATGATCCAAGCCGGCCTCATCATCGGCTGCGGACTCCTACTCGACACCTTCCTCGTGCGCACCCTCACTGTCCCCGCCATCGCCACACTCCTACGCGAAGCCAGCTGGTGGCCCCAACGAGCCACCCACCGCCCAACAACCACCAGCCACTCCACACCACCACAACTAGCCACCCGCCATTAAGAACCAACACCCGCACCCACCCCCAACAAGTCACCGCACCCGTCACCGACGGCAGCCCGCCATGATGGCGGCGACGAAGCGACGGGCTCCCGAACCATCGCGCCAGCCAGACCGCACCAACCAACCCCTAACCGGAAACACCGGCAGCCCAGCCTGTTACCCATCACGCCAAGCCAGGCCAACTCGCCTCAGCGGGAACAACAGTGAACATCAGAATCTGACCCCAGATAACTGTTCGAAACCCGCGCCCATCTTGTGCACGCTGACCACGCACACATCCGCGCCCGCGTTCATGGCCCATGTCGGCAGGTTCTCGTGGAACGGCAGCTGGGCGCCCCAGGCCTCGTCGACGATCAGCGGTTTACCCCGGGCATGGCATACGTCGGCGATGCCGGCGAGATCGGCACACGTGCCGTACGGGCTCGGGCTCACGATCAGCGCACCGGCGGCGTCGGGATACCGCCGCCAGGTCTCCTCGACCTCCTCGGGCGACGGCGGGTGCGACAGGTGCCGGTCGGCGTCCCACCGTGGCGTGATCCAGCGTGGCATCACACCCGAGAAGATCAGGCCGGCGACCACAGACTTGTGGCTGTCGCGACTCAGCAGCAGGCTGCCGTCGCCGCCCGCGACGGCCATCATCGCGGCCTTGACCGACAGCGAACTGCCACAGGTGGAGAACCACGCGGTGTCGGCTCCCACCGCCTCGGCCATCAGATCCTCGGCTTTCTGCAGGTAGCCGTTGCTGCTGCGGCGGTCGTCCAAGCCGCCGTTGGCCAGCACATCACTGAGGAACGGTTCGCGTCCCAGCACACGCAGCACACGGTCGTCGACGCCGCGGCCCTGTCGATGGCCGGGCGGGGAGTAGCCGTACCGGTTGGACGCGTGGTACTCGTTCAGCGCGTCGAGCAGAGGCGTCTCGGTTTGGTCCATCGGTGCGGAGTACCCACCCGTGCCGCCCCGTATGCGTTCACACCGTCCGCCGGTGGGCGAAGTACGACGCCACACCCATGACGGCGCACGCAGCGGCCAGCACCGCGAAGGCCATCGGGAACGAACCGGAGGTGGCCAGCGCACCGACCGCCAGCGCACCGATCCCCGTCCCGCCGTCGAAGCCGACGTTCCACGCGACGCTCACCTTGCTGCGGGCGTGCTCACCCGTTGCGGCGAAGGCCTGCACCAGCGTCACGTTCTGCAGCGCGCCGTAGGCGATGCCGACCAGCGCCGCGCCCACCACGATCAGGATCTCGCCGATCAGCGCCCCGCGCGCGATGCCGGTCGCGACGGTCGCGAGCCCGACCGCCCCCAGATACAGCAGCGGCTGGATGAACCGCGCCGGGCCGAATCGGTCGGCCAGGCCGCCGACGAGCCAGCGCGCGAGCGCGGTCAGGCCGGTCAACGCCAGAAGCGACGCGAATGCGGCCTCCGCACTACCGAACTGCGGTGCGAACGTCAGGATCGCGCCACCCGAGGCCGTGATCACCACGAGCGCGACGATCGGGCTCACCAAACCGGCTGTGAGCGCGAATTTCTCGTCGTCGTCGCGACGCGGCGGTGTCGGCACCGGACGGGTGAAGGCGAGTGCGAACGGGATCGCGAGCACCGGGGCGGTCGCGAGTGCGAAGACCAGCCCGAAACCGGCCTGTTCGGCCAGCCACGGCGCCAGCGGGGTGAAGATGAACTGCGGTGCGGCGATTGCCAGTCCGTACGCACCGACCGCGCGGCCGCGGTGTTCCTGGGCGAACAGCCCCGCGACGCCGTCGACCCCGGACACCGTGAGGATGCCGAACCCCAGACCACGCAACGCCGCGAGCACCAGTACCGCCCACAGGGTTTCGGCGAACAGATGCAGCAGCGCGGGCCCGCCCAGCAGCAGCAGGCCGATCGCGAGCGTGACACGCATACCCACCCTGCGGATGAGCCGCCCCACCAGCAGCTGGGCGACCACAGTGCACGCCATCAGGACCGTGTTGACCAGCCCGGCGCCCAGGTTGTCGGCGCCGATGTGCACCGCCCACATCGGAGCCACCGGCAGCAGAAACGCCAAGCCGGTGAACCCCAGCGCGGCTGAGCCGAGCAACGCGGGCATGCCGCGTCTCCGCCAGACATTCACCGGCTGAACACCACCGAACCGCCGATGATGGTGGCAGCGACCAGATCTGCGTCGAGTGTCTCCACCACTTGCCGCGGCGGCGCCGCGAGCACGCACAGATCCCCCGGCTGCCCCACGTCCACCCGTCGTGGATGCGCCGGATCCTGTGCCGTACCGAAGAAGAGCTCGAGCGCCGTGCGCGGCGGTATGCGTTCGGCCGGGTTGAGGACGAATCCGTGCGGAGTCCGGCGGTGCACCGCGGCACGCATCACCGCCCAGGGATCGGCGTCACCGAACGGCGCATCGGTGGACAACGCGACGCGGACCCCTGCGGTGAGAAGCGTTGCGACCCGCCACAGCTGGTGGTGGTCGGCGGCGTCGACATCCCTGCGGTACGTGTCGCCGCGTTCGGCGACGAAATTCGGCTGGGTCACCACGGTCACGCCGAGTTCGGCCAGGTCCCCCACGCAGTCGTCGGGAACCATGGCCGCGTGCTCGATACGGTCACCGGGCAGCATTCCCGTCGTCCGCAGCGCCGCTATGGTGACGACGAGTTGCGCTGCGGTGACACAGTGCACCGCGACCGGGACGTCCTCGGCGTGGCGCTCGCCGATCCACGTGACCAGACCGTCGAGGTCCAGCGCCTCGTCGTGCAGAATCTTCTTCCCGGGCGCCAGCACATGCAGGCGCTGGGGCAGACCGCGCGGACGCTCGGAGAGATCCGGCGTGGCGTCGGTGACGGCCGTGACGCCGTAGCGCGCCAGACGCTCGGCGTAGGAACCGATCTCGGTGTCGCGGCGCGGCAACACCTCCGCCCAGGTCGAATCCGCGCTGCGCAGGATGCCGTCGGGGTGATCGGGTCTGCCGATCGCCGCGAGGCCCGCGGAGTTCAGCGTCCACAACACCCCGCTGCGATGTTGCACGCGCACCGGGACGGCCGGCGCCACCGCGTCGAGGCGGTCACGGTCGAGCGGCCCGGCCACCTGCTCGTGGTAGCCGACCGCACGGATCCAACCGTCCGCGCCGGGCACCGCGCCGGTGAACAGCTTGCGCAATTCGTCGGTGTCGCGCGCTTGGTCAGGGCCGACGCGTAGTGAATTGTGCTCGGCGGCAGCCGAGTACACGTGAGCATGGTGGTCGTGGAGTCCGGGGATGACAGCGCCGAGGGCGGCGTCGAGCACGGGTTCTCCACGCCGCGCCGCCAGGGACGGACCGATCTCTTCGATGGTGTCCCCGACCCGGATGTCGACTGTGCCCATCGCGCGGCCGAGCAGGTTCGCCCGCTGGATCAGCACGGCCGCCTCCCGGCGATCAGCCTCGTCACGGCATCGTTGCCGGCACCGAGCGCCGGTCCCGGCGGCGCGGGAACAGGTGCGAGGGCGGTGACATCGCCGCCTGCGGACGTCAGATCCGCGTAGGTCGCGGCGACCGCGGACATCGCCAACTCGATCAGTTCCCCACCACCGCGCGCGAGGGATTCGGCGACAGCGTGTGCGGCGTGCAGACCGGTCAGCGGGTCGGCGATCGCGTCACCCGCGAAACCCGGTGTGCCGGCGTTGTTCTCGACCAGACCACCGGACACCGCGGCATCGTCACCGAAAGCCACCCAATCGGCGCGCCCACCGGTGGTGCCGTGGCCGGTGATCCGCACCCACACGCGGCCTTCGCGTGGTGCCAACGCATCCGGACCGAGACCGCGCCGCACCAGCGCAGCGGGCCGCGACGACTCGATCACGACATCGGCGACATCCAGCAGGGCCGCCAACCCGGCGGGCGTGGTGAAATTGACTGCGTAAGAGATCTTTCCGTGGTTCATCCAGTCGAAGAACTCCTGCGGGCCGTTGCGGGTGCCGTCAGGCCGGGTGAGACTTTCGACCTTCACGACCGTCGCACCGGCCTGCCGCAGCAACTGGCCGCACAGCGGTCCCGCCCACATCGAGGACAGGTCGGCCACCAGCAATCCGGTCAACGGACCGCCCGTCCCCCGCGGCCACAGTTCGGTGATGCGCGGCGTCGCACCGGCAGTCTCACCGAGGACCGCGACGGGCAGGCCGAGCAGCCTGGCACGTTCGGCGATCGTGTGCGCATCGGTCGCTGCCGCCCACGTCTCGACCAATGGCCAGTGATCGGCTTGCACTGCGTCGGCCTGTACCAGGGCGGGTACGGCGGCCACGTCGTCGGGGCGCGACAGCGTCAGCGCGCACCATCGCCCGTCGAACGACGGAAACAGGTGTGTCGCACCACCTGCCGAGATGCGCCCCCGCGGGCGCAGACCGAGCATCGCGGCGCGACCGGTGAGCAGCACCCGGGCATCGACAGCCACACCTGTCACACCGGTGAACGCGTCGGCCACGTGTTGTGCGCGGGCCGCCACAGCCTCCGAGATCCCTGAAATACCCATCATCGCCGGGCCCGCCCCGGGTTCGGGTCAGAACAGCAGCGCACTGAACCGCCAGTCGAGCACCTGCCTGTCGGCCCCGCTGTCGGGTCCACCCGCGGCGAACACGATCGAACGCAGGCCCACCACATTCGCCTCGATCGATTCGACATGCAGTTCGCTGAACAAGGTGTCGCCCTCGTGGACGGGCCCGGTGTGGTCGCAGGACTCCCAGCCCAGAACGGTCACCAGGTTCGGCAGCAACCGGGTGGCCTGCGCCAGCGCGAGTCCGATGGTGTGCCCGCCGTACACCAGGCGCCTGCCCCCGGAACGCCAGTCATGGTGCGTGGCAGCGATGTTCAGCGTCAGCCTGGCGAGTTCGGGGGCGCTGCTGACAACGTCGGCCGTGCTGCGCAACACCGCACCCGCCAGTTCGTCACGTAGATCGTCGAGATGCGGTCCCGGCACCCGCGCACGGTAGGCGTCGGCGTCCCAATGCGCTGTCGGCGTCGGCGACGCGTCGGCACCGATCGCGGACAGATCATCGGAATACCCGGTGTCACCGCCATTTTCGGACAGCAGGAGCATCGCGCAGCGGTAGAAGTCGAGGACCAGGCGGTCCTTGTGGTCGGTGGTCGTCATCTGCAGCGCCGCCAGACCTGTCGGCGCCCGGCCCGGTTTGTTCGAGTTCTGCTTGAGTCCGACGACTTCGGTGCGGGTGGTCAGGGTGTCACCGATCACCGGGAACCTGTGGAACGCCAGGCCGCGGTAGAACAGGTTGGCCTTCACACGCTGCGTGACCAGCGTGCTCTGCCCGATGGCCACGTCGCACACCAGCGCCGGATGCGCGAGCGGTCCCGGCTCTCCGGTGACCGCCGAGGAGAGTTCGGCGTCCAGCGACAGGCGCAAACGGTCGCCGATGACGGCCTGGTGCGCCGCCGCGGCCCCCTCGGTGAGCGTCATCGACGGCGCGGTGTCGAAGACCTGCCCGACCTTGAGATCGTCGAAGTAGGGACCACCGGAGGCCTGGCCATGTGCAGTCACGGCTTCACATGCTATTCACGCGTCTGCCGTGGCAGCCAGACTCCCCAACAGCTTCAACGCGTCGGCGCTGGGCGTACCCGGCTCAGCCTGGTAGACCACCAGTTCCTGGCCGGGCGCGGACCGCACGTCGAACGTCTGCATCTGCAGGGTCAGGGCGCCCACCTGTGGATGCCGGAAGCTCTTGACCGTGGCGGACTTCCCCCGGGCGTCGTGCCTGGCCCACAACTCGCCGAACTCCGCGCTGCGGTCGAGCAGTTCTTTCAGCACCGCGTCGATGCGCGGATCGTGCGGGGCGATGCCGTGGTTCATGCGGAATCCGGCAACCGCGTCGGCGGAGATCACCGGCCAGTCGGCGTACAGCTCGCGAGCCCGCGGTTCGGTGAACACCATCAGCAGCATGTTGTCGTGCAGGATGCCGTCGTACAGGGCATCCGCCAGCGTGTTGGAGGCCAGCAGGTCGTAGGCGCGGTTGTACACCAGAGCCGCGTTGTCGGGCCAGGCCGCCATGAGCCGCATCAACGCCGGGTCCACCCGGTCGGGCACCGGGGCGAGCCGCATCCGCGGGGTCAGCCCGGCGACCGCGAACAGGTGCCGGCGCCCGTCCTCGTCGAGCCGCAACACCGCCGCGAGCGCCTCCAGTACCTGAGCCGACGGGGAACGTTCCCGGCCCTGCTCGAGCCGGATGTAGTAGTCGACGCTCAGGCCGGCGAGCAACGCCACCTCTTCGCGGCGCAACCCGGGCACGCGGCGGTGCCCGACAGCAGGCAGCCCGACGTCGGCCGGGGTGACCAGTGCGCGTCGACTGCGCAGGTAGTCGCCCAGATCGGTCATGTTCACACTTTAGGCGCGGTGTCGACACCGTACGGGGCCGTTTGGGGGGTGCAGCGCACCCAGGAACATCGCATCCTGGTAGCCCCGGTATCCGGCCGTGAGGCTGGATGCATGAGTGAGAACAAGATCATCCTGGTCACGGGCGTGACGAGTGGAATCGGGGAAGCCGTCGCGATCCGCCTGGCCGCAGAGGGACACCAGGTGGTCGGCGGTGCCCGGCGCGCCGACCGGTTGGCCGCACTGAAACGCGAGAACCTGCACGTCCGCCGCGTCGACGTGACCGACCGCGCCGATATGGCCGCGTTCGTGGACGAGGCGGTCAGCGAGCACGGGCGCGTCGACGCGATCGTGAACAACGCGGGCATCATGCCGCTGTCGCGGGTGGACGCACTGCTGGTCGACGAATGGGACGCCATGATCGACGTCAATGTGCGGGGCCTGCTCAACGGCATCGCCGCGGCCCTACCGCATTTCCAGCGCCAGGGGCACGGCCACTTCGTCACGATGGCGTCGATCGGCGCGCACCAGGTGGTGCCCACCGGTGCGGTCTACTGTGCCACCAAGCACGCCGCGTGGGCGATCACCGAAGGTTTGCGACTGGAACTCGACCCCTCGATCCGTGTCACCACGATTTCGCCCGGCGTCGTGGAATCCGAATTGGCGCAGACGATCACCGATCCCGACGCCGCGAAGGCCATGGAGGCCTACCGGGCCGAGTCGATTCCGCCCGACGCGATCGCCCGCGCGGTCTCCTACGCCGTCAACGAGCCCGCGGACGTCGACGTCAACGAGGTGATCGTCAGGCCGGCGCGGCAACGCTGACGATCTCGTCGACCAGACCCCACGACAACGCCGTCGTCGGGTCGATCGTGCGGCCCGACAGCACGAGATACGCCGTGCGCCAACGGCCGATCCGACGGGTGATGCTCACGGTGCCGCCCGCGCCGGGGATCAGGCCCAACTCCAGTTCGGGCAGCCCCAGCTTCGCGTCCGGGTCACAGCTCACCCAGCCGCAGAAGCACGCCATCTCCAGGCCGCTGCCCAGCACCTGGCCGTGCACGTGCGCGCGACAGCGCCTGCCGAGCCGGGCGGTCAACTCGTCGAGCACGAGCGCCGGGCTGTACCTGGTGCGCGCGAGGTGCGCGGCGGCCGGATCGGCGAACGACCCGAACTCGGCGAGATCGCCGCCGCTGCAGAAGCTCTGACCGTTGCCAGCCAGCACCACCTCGTCGACCGAAGGGTCGAGCCGGGCCACCTCGAGGGCTTCCAACAGGGCGGCCCTGGCATCGGTGGAGAACGCGTTGTGACGCTGCGGCCGGTTGAACCGGACGTGCAGCGTATTGCCGTCGCGGTGGGCCCGCACCGGGTCCGGCAGTTGCGGCACGGTGGCCGGACCGCGTTCGTCGAGCCAGCGGGCGAACTCCGCACCCGACTGCAGCGTCGAGTATGCGAGTGATTCGGTGATGACACCGCTGAACGTCGAGGCGTCGGGATCGGCACTGCGCAGCACGTCATCACACACGGCCGCGGTCTGCGGCCGGCGTTCACACCGCTGTCTGAGCAGCTCGAGCGTGTCGGCGATCGAGGCCACCGTGACGACCCTGCGATCGTCGGTGGCGGCCTCGCTCAGCGTGAACGTCGCGTCCTCGGCATCATCGGGGTCGTCGATCAGGCCGATCCGGATGCCGCCAGGCAGTTCGATCACATCACGAATATTTCGCGATGAGCTCCTGCTTGTACAGCTTGCCGGTGTCGGTGCGGGGCAGCTGCAGCTCGAACGAGATGGACCGCGGGCACTTGTAGTGCGCGAGCCGCTCCCGCAGCCACGCGAGCAGCTCCTCGGCGAATTCGGGTGTGGCGTCGGCCGGGTCGACCGTCTGCACCACGCCCTTGACGCTCTGGCCCATCTCGTCGTCGGGGACACCGAACACCGCCGCGTCCATCACCTTGGGGTGCGTGACCAGCATGTTCTCGGCTTCCTGCGGGTAGATGTTCACCCCGCCCGAGATGATCATGTGGTGGCGGCGGTCGGTGAGGTAGAGGTAACCCTCGTCGTCGAGATATCCGATGTCCCCCACGGTCTTCCAGCCGCGCGCGTCACGTGAGGACGCGGTCTTCTCGGCGTCGTTGAGGTACTCGAAGTCCTGCCCACCCTCGAAGAAGATCTCGCCGGCCTGCCCGGGCGGCAGTTCCTTGCCGTCCTCGTCGAGGACGTGCACGATGCCCGTCAGCGGCTTGCCCACCGAACCGGGATGCTTGAGCCACTCCTCGGCCGTGATCAGCGTCGCGCCGATGGCCTCCGAGGACGCGTAGTACTCGTCGACGATCGGGCCCCACCAGTCGATCATCTGCTTCTTGATGTCGACCGGGCACGGCGCGGCGGCGTGCATGACGCGCTTGAGGCTGGACACGTCGTACGAGTTGCGCACGGATTCAGGGAGTTTCAGCATGCGGGTGAACATCGCCGGCACGAACTGGCCGTGCGTCACGCGGTGCTTCTGGATCGCTTCGAGGCAGCCTTCTGCGTCGAACTTCTCCATCACCACCGTGGTGTGGCCGGCCGCCTGCACCTGCATGGACCACACCGACGGCGCCGTATGGTACAGCGGGGCGGGGCTCAGGTACACCGAGTCGGGCGTCATCCAGAAGCTGATCAGCGCCGCCATCATGCCCGGGTTCTCCGACGGATGCACATGCGGCAGTTCACGTTTGATGCCCTTGGGCCGGCCCGTCGTGCCCGACGAGTACTGCAGCAGATCGCCGTCGAGTTCGTCGTCGATCGGGGTGTCGGGCAGATCGGCGACGGCCTCGGGGTAACGCAGCCAGCCGTCGAGATCCCCGTCGGCGATGAGCAGCGTGTCCGGCAGACCGTTGGGGAGTTCGTCGCCGAGGCCCGCGAGGACGTCGCGCATCTTCGCCGAGCCCACGATCGCCTTGGCGCCGCTGTTGTCGACGATGTACGCGGCCTCGGCAGCGGTCAGGTGCGTGCTGATCGGGACGTAGTACAGCCCGCTGCGCCGCGCGGCCCACATCACCGTGTGGATGTGGGAGTTGTTCTCCATCAGGATCGCGACGACGTCACCCTCTTGCAGGCCCTGGTTGCGGAAATGGTGCGCCAGGCGGTTCGCGCGCGCCTCGAGCTCATCGAAGGTGACGACGGTTCCAGACGGGTAGAGGATGATGGCGGGCTTGTTCGCGCCAACGTGCTCGCGGATCTGCATGACCAGACTGTAACCGGCGCCACTTGACGGGTGTCAAGTGGGCCGCGAAATGCGTCGATCTTGTAAGGATCTGAGGCGGGGCAGCAGTTTTCCGTCCCAGCCCCGCGCGACCAGCGCCCGGTGCACCCGCTGCAGGACGTCACTGTCGCGGTCCTCTTTGATCACGCGGATCACGTCCCACCCCAATTCCCGCAGTTTCGGCCACACTCGGATGTCCTTGACGTACCGCGCGCGCTCCGTGCGGTGTTGATCCCCGTCGTACTCGGCCGCGACCATGAACTCTTCCCACCCCATGTCGAGCATGCGCACCAACCGGCCACGCTCGTCCACGGCCGGGATCTGCGTCGTCGGGCGTGGAAAGCCCGCGTCGAGAAGCAGTAGCCGAGTCCGCGTCTCGCGGGGAGATTCGGCTCCGCCATCGACGAGCGGCAGCAACTCGCGCAGTTGACGGATCCCTCGCGCGCCGCGATACCGCTCGGCGAGGGCGGCCACGTCGTCGGGCGAGAACGCCGTCGCGCGCATCAGCGCGTCCATCCGCGCCAGTGCCTCGCTCCGCCGGAGGTGACGTCCCAGGTCGAACGCAGTGCGCGCGGGGGTGGTGACAGTGATGCACTGCGCGGTGGTGATCTCGTCGTCCTCGGTGCGCTCGTCGCGCGCAATGATCCCCCGCGGCGGGCGGGTGTTGTCCCACACCATCTCCACCGCGATCCCGGCGTCCACCCAGTCGGCCCCGAACAACGCCGACGCCGCGACGCCCGCGACGATGCCCTGGCGGCCTGACCGCAGCCAGGCGCCGTCGATGTGGTCGATCAGCGTCGGCGTGTATCCCGCCGGGATGTAGATGTCGCGGTACATCCTGCGGTACCAACGGCGCAGCTCGTGCTCGGTGACGGTGCCCTCTGCCAGGGCCTGACTGCCGACGATCAGCTGTCGCATGCCCGCATCGTCACAGCAGGGGCCGACAAGCCCGCCGGAAATGCGTCGAGCCTGTAGTTACCGTGTGCGGCACTCGCACTTTTGCACGGTAACTACAGGCTCGACGAAAAAGCGGTTAGCCCTCTTCGGACAGGCGGTGCTTGAGCGCGTCGAACTCGTCCTTGAGGCCGGTCGGCAGCTTCTCACCGACGAACTCGAACCACTCCTCGATCAACGGGAGCTCGGCACGCCACTCCTCGGGCTTGACGGCGAGCGCCTCGTCGACGTCGGCGGGGTCCACATCGAGGCCTTCGAGGTCGAGGTCGGCCGCGGTCGGCACGATGCCGATCGGGGTGCTCTTGCCGTCGGCCTTGTGCTCGATGCGCTCGACGGCCCACTTGAGCACGCGGCTGTTCTCGCCGAAGCCCGGCCACAGGAAGCGGCCGTCGTCGCCGCGACGGAACCAGTTGACGAAGAACACCTTGGGCAGCTTGGACTCGTCGGCGTTCTTGCCCACGTTGATCCAGTGCGCGAAGTAGTCACCGACGTTGTAGCCCAGGAACGGCAGCATGGCCATCGGGTCGCGGCGCACGGTGCCCACCTTGCCCTCGGCTGCGGCGGTCTGCTCCGAACCCAGGGTGGCACCGATGAACACGCCGTGCTGCCAGTCGCGGGCCTCGGTGATCAGCGGGACCGTGGTCTTGCGGCGGCCGCCGAACAGGATCGCCGAGATCGGCACACCCTGCGGGTCGTCCCACTCGGGCGCCAGCGTCGGGCACTGCGAGATCGGGGTGCAGTACCGCGAGTTGGGGTGGGCGGCCTTCTCACCGGACTCCGGCGTCCAGTCGTTGCCCTTCCAGTCGATGAGGTGCTGCGGGTCGCCCTCGAGGCCCTCCCACCACACGTCACCGTCGTCGGTCTTGGCGACGTTGGTGAACACGGTGTTGCCCGCGGCGATGGTCTTCATGGCGTTGGGGTTCGACGACCAGTTGGTGCCGGGCGCGACGCCGAAGAAGCCGAACTCGGGGTTGGTCGCATACAGGCGGCCGTCCTTGCCGAAGCGCATCCACGCGATGTCGTCGCCGACGGTCTCGGCGCGCCAGCCTTCAATGGTGGGCTGCAGCATCGCGAGGTTGGTCTTGCCGCACGCCGACGGGAACGCCGCGGCGATGAAGTACGCCTTGTTCTCGGGGCTGATCAGCTTGAGGATCAGCATGTGCTCGGCGAGCCAGCCCTCGTCGTGGGCCATGGCCGACGCGATGCGCAGCGAGTAGCACTTCTTGCCCAGCAGCGCGTTGCCGCCGTAGCCCGAGCCGAAGCTCCAGATCTCACGGGTCTCGGGGAAGTGGGTGATGTACTTGGTGTCGTTGCACGGCCATGGCACGTCTTTCTGACCGGGCTCGAGCGGAGCGCCGATCGAGTGCAGGGCCTTGACGAAGAAGCCGTCGTCACCGAGCTTGTCCAGCGCGGCCCGGCCCATGCGGGTCATGGTGCGCATCGAGACGACGACGTATTCCGAGTCGGTGATCTCGACGCCGAGCTTGGGGTCCTCGGCATCCAGCGGGCCCATGCAGAACGGGACCACGTAGAGCGTGCGGCCGCGCATCGAGCCCCGGTACAGGTCGGTCATGATGCCGCGCATCTCGGCCGGGTCCATCCAGTTGTTGGTCGGACCCGCGTCGATCTCACGCTCGGTGCAGATGAAGGTGCGGGATTCGACACGCGCGACGTCGGACGGATCGGAAAGCGCGAGGTACGAATTGGGCTGCTTCTCGGGATTGAGCTTCTGGAAGGTGCCGGCCTCGACGAGGTGGGCGCACAGCCGCTCGTACTCCTCGTCGGAGCCGTCGGCGAACACCACCCGATCCGGCTGCGTCAGCTCCGCAACCTCCTGGACCCACGCCAGCAGTCCCTGATGTTTAGTCGGTGCGGTGTCCAAACCCGGAATGGTCGCTGAGGTCATTGAATTCTCCTGCGTAGGTTTTCTGGAACCCAAGCCACGTCACAACGCGGTTACGGCTGCCCCTTGGGTAGAGGTTAACGCGGGTCACATATGAGCCGTGAGCCAGTTGTCTGTCCGATCACTCACAGGAACGATTCAGTTCAGGCTCACACCCGGGTTACTCATCAGTAGAAGCCGAATCCCCGTACAAATCGGCGCGGACGGCGTCCAGCGCGCGCCGCAACGGCGGTATCCGACGGTCCCTCAGCGCGGCCGCGCGAGCGGTCGCGACGGCGTGTTCGCGCAGTTCGGTGTCGATCGCGGCGATCTGCTCGGCGGCCGCGGCGGCTTCGGCCTCGTCACGCCCGGCAAGTTGTGTCGTGAGATCGGCCTCGGCCTGCAGCACACGCGTCGCGACGAGCTCCTCGACCGCCGAGCGAACTGTCGCGGTGGCGTCGTTGACCCACCGGTCGAGGACCGCCCGGTCGTGCAACAGGCCGCGGGTGCTCACCACCCACACCGCCAGCAGCAACCCGACCAGCGCCCCGACCGCCAGGCCCGTGACCGCGAGACGAGGTGCCGCGCCTGCCAGCAGGCGGCTCACGGCCAGCGCGACCCCGAGTCCGAAGCCGACGGCCAGCACGGCCATCAGGCGGGTCTCCAAGGTGCGGGTCTTCAGCGGCGGCGACGCGATGTCGGGCACCGAGGGACGCTCCGGCGTCGCGGGCGCGTCGAGACCCAGTTCCGACGCGACGTCGCCGAGATGCACCGTGACGCCCTCGTGGACCTCGTCGACTATGGTGTCGCAGCGCTCGCGCACGTACGTCTCGAACTCGCCGATCCGTCGCCGGCCCAGCGCCGCGACGTCCTCCTGCAGTTCGGTGCGCACCGAGTTGCACCGGTTGCGCGCGAAGTAACCGAGTTGCACGCGCGCCTGCTGCAACTGACTGCGCAGGGCGACACTGCGTTCGGTCTTGGTGAGCCTGCGCGTGCGGTTGATCTCGGCGCGCCGTTCGCGCAGCGTCTCCAGCCGAGTCTTGCGGTCGGCCCCTGACGCGTCTGCCTCGTATCGGCCGATGACGGCTTCCAGCCGCGCCTCCCAGGCACGTAACCTGTTGCGCCGCAACATGTCCGGATTGTCCAAAAGCTCGGTGAGCGCGGTCACGAGCTCGTCGACCCGGGGTTCACCGTGATCGGGGGCAGCGGCGACGCCGGCCCACGGCATCCGTTCGTAGCGCTGCGACCGCGCGCCGCAGGTCTTGGCGTCGACCTCACGCACGTCGTGCCAGTTGCGGTGCGCGTCGATCTTGGACACCGCGCCCACCACCAGATCGGTGTACTGCGCCGTCAGATCCAGTAGCGCACAGTCGGATTCGGTGATCGGCGCGGCGGCCGAGACCACGAACACCACTGCCTTGGGCGCCTCGCCGGCCAGCAGGTCCTCGGACTCGACGAACGTGTGCTGGGGCATCCGTTCCCGCAGTGCCGCCAGGACACTCGACGTGCCCGCGAGCCAGGGACCCGTCACGAGGATGACGTCGCGGGCCTGGACACCGGGTGAGCTCAGCCCAGGGTCGACCGCGGCGACGAGTGCGTCCGCCTCGGCGATCGGGTCCGGTGTGGGTTCTTCCGTCGCGGTGCTCACCGCCGCGCCGCCTCCTCGGTGTCCAGGCCCGCCAGACGCAGCGAACCCCGCGCGATCGCGGCGGCGCACCTGCCGTGCAGCGCGCCCACCGGGCCACGGCAGTACCGCCACCAGAACCTGGCCCGACGCAGGTGCGCATCGCGCCCGCATGCGGCCCGCGACGGCACCACCACCCCCGCGGCCCGCATGACCTCGAGCGCGGCATCCATCACCGCGACCACGGTGGTGTCGGCGGCGAGGAAGCGGCCGACGCTCTCACCGCCCACGGCCTGCAGTTCGGTCAGGGCCCGTTCGATCCGCCGGTATCTGCGCGGTGCGGCCAGCGCATCGAGCGCCGCAAGCACCCGGTCGGTCTCGCCGAGGCGCCTCAGTGCGGCGGACAGAACCGCGGCATCGGCGTTCGGGTCGCGGCTCAGTTCACGGCATGCGTGCACGATGCCGAAACGGTCCAGCGTGGTCAGCAACTCGGTGCGGGTCGCCTGCGCGACCGGGTGGGGGTCGGCCAGGAACGCCTCGGTAGAGGTCAGGTCGGCCGGCGTCGTCGCCAGCAGGCGCAGCGCCTCGACGAGGTGCGGCGAAAGCGTGGCCCGCGCGAGCAACCCGACCATCGGCACCACGGGCAACCCCGTCCGCTCCCGCAGCTGCTGTGCGCGGTGGTGCGCTGCGGCCAGGGAACCGTCCGGCGCACGGCCCACGAGGTCGGCCTTGTTGAGCACGACGAGCACGTCCGCGCCGCGTGCCCGCAACGCGTCCGCGAGGGTCAGATCCTCTGGTTTGAGCACCTCGGCCGTGACCAGCACCGCCAGCTCACCCGGCCCGTCGTCGCGCACCGCGACACCGTTCGCGGCGAGGGCCTCGGCCACCGTGGTGACCCCCACGCCGCGACGGCCGTGCACGGAGACTCCGACGGGGGCGCACACGCGGGCGGAGATCTTCGCCAGCCGCGGGTCGCGGTTGCCGTCGCCGACGCAGCCGGCAAACCGCTTCAGCTCGGCTGCGAACATCTGGCGGCCCTCCACAGTGAACTCCCTGGTCATCCCTGCCAAGAATCGTGGCATGGCCCGGACGGGCTCGCGAACGGATGTTTGGGTCATAACAGCCGAAGGCAACTGTTGGGTATCAATCTGTACCACGATGCGGGCACACAGCTGCCGATAAGAGACCATGGACGGATGCAAGCGCCTGTGCCTGACGTCGCGGGCGGACCGGCTCCCGACCTCGACGCCGCTGGAGAGGCCCCCGTGAACGCTTCAGCAGGCCCGCCGGCCGAGCCGCACCGCCTGCCCCGCGTGACCAGCTTCCGCACACGCCGATCGACGCTGTCCGGCGGCCAGCAGGGAACCTGGGACCGCCTGTGGCCCAAGCTCGGCATGCAGGCCAGAGACGAGGATTCCCAGCCCATCACCGACCTGGACACCGAGGCCTGGTTCGGACGCTCGGCACCGTTGGTCCTGGAGATCGGCTCGGGCACCGGGACGTCCACGCTCGAGATGGCCAAGGCCGAACCGCACATCGACGTGATCGCCGTCGAGGTGTACCGGAAGGGCCTCGCGCAGTTGCTCAGCGCGATCGACCGCGAGGGTGTCACCAACATCCGGATGATTCGCGGCGACGGCGTCGACGTTCTCGAGCACATGATCGGCAGCAACACCCTGACCGGTGTGCGGGTCTTCTTCCCGGACCCGTGGCCCAAGGCCCGCCACCACAAGCGCCGGCTGCTGCAACCTGCCACGGTCGCGCTCATCGCCGACCGGTTGCGCGAGGGCGGCGTCCTGCACGCCGCGACCGACCACATGGGATACGCCGAGCACATCGCCGAGGTCGGCGATGCCGAGCCGCTGCTGCGCCGGGTGTCGACCAGCGACGACCTGCCGATATCCCTCGAGCGGCCCGTCACGAAATACCAGCGCAAGGCCCTGGCCGGCACCGAGGTGGCCGAACTGGTGTGGGAGAAACGCCTATGAGTGTGACGCCCGACATCGTGGAGGACCTCCAGCAAGAATCCTCACCCGAAACCGATGCGGTTCCGGGTGTCCGACGGGTCCTGCTGGTCTGGGACGCACCGAATCTGGACATGGGTCTCGGGTCGATTCTCGGCGGCAGGCCCACAGCCGCGCACCGCCCGCGGTTCGACGCGCTGGGCCGGTGGCTTCTGGCCTACACCGCCGAGCTGGCCGACGGTGTCGGCGCGGAGGAAACCGCGATCTCCCATGAGCCCGAAGCGACGGTCTTCACCAACATCGCGCCAGGTAGCGCCGATGTCGTGCGCCCGTGGGTCGAGGCGTTGCGTAACGTGGGTTTCGCCGTCTTCGCCAAACCGAAGATCGATGAAGACAGCGATGTCGACAGCGACATGCTCGACCACATCGCACTGCGCAGACGTGAGGGGCTGGCGGCGGTACTGGTCGCCTCCGCGGACGGGCAGGCGTTCCGGCAACCGCTGGAGGAAATCGCCCGTGAGGGCACGCCTGTGCAGGTTCTCGGATTTCGCGAACATGCCAGCTGGGCGCTAGCGTCGGATACCTTGGAGTTTGTCGATCTGGAGGATATTCCTGGTGTTTTCCGGGAACCGCTGCCACGGATCGGCCTGGACTCGCTACCCGAGCAGGGGGCGTGGCTGCAGCCGTTCCGGCCGTTGTCGTCGCTACTGACCTCGCGTGTGTGACAACTGCACAAGACCACAACGGACCCAGACAAACAGCCTCGCACAGCGCAGGCGCGGGTCTCTGGAGATTTTGATCGAAGCGTTAGGAGCCTAAGTGTTCGCCTGGTGGGGTCGGACCGTGTACCAGTTCAGGTACATCGTCATCGGTGTGATGGTGGCCCTGTGTCTCGGCGGCGGCGTCTACGGGATCAGCCTGGGTAACCACGTCACGCAGAGCGGTTTCTACGACGAGGGCAGCCAGTCTGTCGCGGCGTCGCTGATCGGCGACGAGGTGTACGGCCGTGACCGGACCAGCCACGTGGTGGCCATCCTGACGCCTCCCGACGACAAGAAGGTCACCGACAAGGCGTGGCAGAAGAAGGTCACCGAGGAACTCGATCAGGTGGTCAAGGACCACGAGGATCAGATCGTCGGCTGGGTGGGCTGGCTCAAGGCCCCCGACACCACCGACCCGACCGTCAGCGCCATGAAGACGCAGGATCTGCGGCACACGTTCATCAGCATCCCGCTCCAAGGTGACGACGACGACGAGATCCTCAAGAACTATCAGGTCGTCGAGCCCGAGCTGCAGCAGGTCAACGGCGGCGACATCCGGCTCGCGGGCCTCAACCCGCTGGCCAGTGAGCTGACCGGCACCATCGGCGAGGACCAGAAGCGCGCCGAGGTGGCCGCCATCCCGCTGGTGGCCGTGGTGCTGTTCTTCGTGTTCGGCACCGTGATCGCCGCGGCCCTGCCCGCGATCATCGGTGGCCTCGCCATCGCGGGCGCGCTGGGCATCATGCGCCTGGTCGCCGAGTTCACCCCCGTGCACTTCTTCGCCCAGCCGGTGGTCACGCTGATCGGCCTCGGTATCGCGATCGACTACGGCCTGTTCATCGTGAGCCGGTTCCGCGAGGAGATCGCCGAGGGCTACGACACCGAGGCGGCCGTTCGCCGCACCGTGATGACGTCGGGACGCACGGTCGTGTTCTCCGCGGTGATCATCGTCGCGTCGTCGGTGCCGCTGCTGCTGTTCCCGCAGGGCTTCCTGAAATCGATCACCTACGCCATCATCGCGTCGGTCATGCTCGCGGCGATCCTGTCGATCACCGTGCTGGCGGCCGCGCTGGCGATCCTGGGCCCGCGAGTCGACGCGCTGGGCGTGACGACGCTGCTGAAGATCCCGTTCCTGGCCAACTGGCAGTTCTCGCGGCGCATCATCGACTGGTTCGCCGAGAAGACGCAGAAGACCAAGACGCGCGAAGAGGTCGAGCGCGGCTTCTGGGGCCGGCTGGTCAACGTCGTGATGAAGCGCCCGATCGCGTTCGCCGCGCCGATCCTGGTGGTGATGGTGCTGCTGATCATCCCGTTGGGGCAGCTGTCCCTCGGCGGTATCAGCGAGAAATACCTGCCGCCGGACAACGCCGTGCGCCAGTCGCAGGAGCAATTCGACAAGCTGTTCCCCGGTTTCCGTACCGAACCGCTCACGCTCGTGATGAAGCGTGAGGACGGCGAGCCGATCACCGACGCCCAGATCGCCGACATGCGCGCCAAGGCGCTGACGGTCTCCGGCTTCACCGACCCGGACAACGATCCGGAGAAGATGTGGAAGGAACGCCCGGCCAACGACAGCGGGTCCAAGGACCCGTCGGTGCGGGTGATCCAGAACGGTCTGGAGAACCGCAACGACGCGGCCAAGAAGATCGACGAGTTGCGCGCGCTGCAACCACCGCACGGCATCGAGGTGTTCGTCGGCGGAACCCCGGCGCTTGAACAGGACTCGATCCACAGCCTGTTCGACAAGCTGCCGCTGATGGCGCTGATCCTGATCGTCACGACGACCGTCCTGATGTTCCTGGCGTTCGGATCGGTGGTGTTGCCGATCAAGGCCGCGTTGATGAGCGCGCTGACGCTCGGTTCGACGATGGGCATCCTCACGTGGATGTTCGTCGACGGCCACGGCTCGGGGCTGATGAACTACACCCCGCAGCCGCTCATGGCGCCCATGATCGGCCTGATCATCGCGGTCATCTGGGGTCTGTCGACCGACTACGAGGTGTTCCTGGTGTCCCGCATGGTCGAGGCACGTGAACGCGGTATGTCGACGGCCGAGGCCATCCGCATCGGTACGGCGACCACGGGCCGCCTGATCACCGGCGCGGCGCTGATCCTCGCGGTGGTCGCGGGTGCGTTCGTGTTCTCCGACCTGGTGATGATGAAGTACCTGGCCTTCGGTCTGCTCATCGCACTTCTGTTGGACGCCACCATCATTCGTATGTTCCTGGTGCCCGCGGTGATGAAGCTGCTTGGCGACGACTGCTGGTGGGCCCCGCGCTGGATGAAGCGGGTGCAGGAGAAGCTGGGTCTCGGCGAGACCGAACTGCCCGACGAGCGCAAGCGTCCCACCGTGCGCGAGTCCGAGGCCGATCAGCGGGCCCTGGTGGGCGTCGGCGCACCGCCGCCGCCACCGCGTCCGCACGATCCGACGCATCCCGCACCGGAACCGGTCCGCCCGATGCCGCCGATGCGCAGCAACGCGCCGTCGGCCGCGGGTACCGCGCGCATCTCGACACCGCCGCAGCCGCCGCAGCCGCCGCAGGCGCCCGCTCAGCAGGCCGGCGATGAACCCGCCACCACGCGGTTCGCCATGGCGCGCAACGCCGTTCGCAATGCGGTCAACAGCGCGGTGCACGGCGGCGCAGGCAGCGCGGCCGCGCCGACCGAGCGTGCGCCGCGCCCGGGTGGCCCGGCGCAGCCGCCGGCCCCGCCGCAACGCGAGGAACGCGAGATCGAGTCCTGGCTGGGCGCGTTGCGTGGTCCCGCGCCGGCCAAGAACGTGCCCCAGCCGCCGCCGGCCCAGCCGCAGCGGCCTTCGACGGACACCACGCGTGCCATGCCCCCGCAGGGCCGCCCGCCCGCCGGGCCCGCCGATCGGAGCAACGAGAACGCGCCCACCACCGCGTTCAGCGCGCAGCGTCCGCCCAACGGCGGTGCGCCCGCGGATGCGACGACGGCGATCCCCACGCCCCCGCAGCGGGAGCAGGAACCGTCGACCGAGAAGCTCAACACGCGTGAGGACGCTCCGGAGGATCCGGAGACCAAGCGCCGTGGCGGCGGCATGAGCGCGCAGGACCTGCTGCGCCGCGAAGGCAGGCTGTAGGGCCCGGCTACTCCCGTTCGGGAAGGTCGTCGGACTCTGCGGCGATGATCGTGGTGCTCTCGGCGACCAGGGCCTCCTCCTCTGCGTGCGGATCGCGCGCCAGCAGGACCCGCGTCGCGCTGTTGAGGAATGCCACCGCGGGCACCGCGAGCAGTGCGCCGACGATGCCCGCGAGCACACCGCCGCCTGCGATCGCGAGCACGACGGCCAGCGGGTGGATCGACACCGCGCGGCCCATCACCAGCGGCTGCAGCACGTGCCCCTCGAGCTGCTGCACGGCGATGATGAGACCGAGGGTGATCAGCGCGTAGACCAGGCCCTTGGCGAGCAGCGCCACGACCACCGCGAGGAAGCCGGCGATGACGGCACCCACGAGCGGCACGAACGCGCCGAGGAACACCAGTGACGCCAACGGCAGCGCCAGCGGTATGCCCATGATGGCCAGGCCGGTGCCGATGCCGATGGCGTCGACGAGGGCCACCAGGAACGTCGCGCGCACGTAACCGATCAGTGAGTGGAAGCCCGCGCGGCCCGCGTCGCGCACACGCTCGCGCACGTCCTCGGGGAACGCCTTGGTGACGAACGCGAAGATGTTGCGCCCGCCCTGCAGCAGGAAGATCAGCGTGAACAGGGTGAGCACGGCCCCGGTGAGCAGTTCGGTGAGCGTGCCCGCGGTGGACAGCGCGCCGGTGGTCACCTTCTCCTGATTGCGTTGCAGCGCCTCGATCGCGGTGTTGCCGGCCGAGTCGATCTGCTCCTTGCTCAGGTGCAGCGGACCGTCAATCAGCCAGTTCCGCACGCCGTCGATGCTGCGCGTCATCTGCTCGACCAGATCGGGGGCGCCCTGGATGAACTGCGTGACGACGAAGGTCAGGATGCCGCCCACCACGGCGATACCGCCGAGCAGCACAAGCGCGACCGCGGATCCACGCGGGGCCCCGCGACGGTCCATGAAGTCGACGGCGGGCAGCAGCAGTGCGGCGACCATGGTCGCCAGCGCCACCGGGACGAACAGGATCTCCAGCCGTTTGATCAGCCACAGCAACGCCACGATCGCGCCGCCGATGATCAGTAGTCGCCACGACCAGGCGGCGGCCTTGCGGACGAGAGGCGATACCGCTTCGTCGGCAACGGGGTCCAGTGCCATTCCGGTAGCGTAACCGCGGCACGCCCGCTCGAACCGTCTTGAAGCCGCAAACTGCGCGGTTACCCTGTAGAGCGTGTCACACGACGCGCAGGCGGACGCCGCCCGCGGCCGGGCGGGTTCTGCGCGCGGCAAGTACTGGTGGCTGCGCTGGGTGCTGATCGCCGTCGCGGTCGCGGTACTCAGTGTCGAGGTGACGCTGGTATGGGATCAGCTGGCGAAGGCGTGGAAGAGCCTGGTGTCGGCGAACGTGTGGTGGGTGCTGGCCGCGGTCGTCGCGGCCATGGCGTCGATCCACAGCTTCGCGCAGATCCAGCGGACGCTTTTGCTGTCGGCCGGCGTGCAGGTGCGCCAGTGGCGTTCGGAGGCCGCGTACTACGCGGGCAACGCGTTGTCGACGACGATGCCGGGCGGCCCGGTGCTCTCGACGACGTTCATCTACCGGCAGCAACGCATCTGGGGCGCATCGCCGTTGGTGGCGTCGTGGCAGCTGGTGATGTCGGGCGTGCTGCAGGTCCTCGGCCTGGCGCTGCTCGGCCTCGGCGGTGCGTTCATGCTCGGTGCGAGCAAGAACCCGCTGTCGCTGATCTTCTCGCTCGGCGGGTTGCTCGCGTTGGTGCTGCTCGGCCAGGCCGTCGCGTCGCGGCCCGAGTTGATCGAGGGTATCGGCGTCAAGGTGCTGCACTGGGTGAACTCGGTGCGCGGCAAGCCATCTGACACCGGGCTGGCCAAGTGGCGCGAGATCCTCAAACAGCTGGAGGCGGTCAAGCTGGGCCGCCGCGACCTCACAGTGTCGTTCAGCTGGTCGATGTTCAACTGGATCGCCGACGTCGCGTGCCTGGCGTTCGCGTGCTACGCCGCGGGCGGTCATCCGTCGCTGGCCGGGGTCACGGTGGCATACGCGGCCGCGCGTGCGGTCGGCTCGATCCCGCTCATGCCCGGCGGCCTGCTGGTCGTGGAGGCCGTGCTGGTGCCCGGTCTGGTGACGTCGGGAATGACACTGGCCTCGGCCATCTCCGCGATGCTCATCTACCGCCTGATCAGCTGGATCTTCATCTCCGCGATCGGGTGGGTGATCTTCTTCTTCATGTTCCGCACCGAGACCGATCTCGACGTCGACAGGGTCGACCAGCACGAACCCGCACCCGAACGCCAGGAGCCCAACTGATGCGATATCTGACCCTCGCGGTGTCGCTCGGCACCGCCACTGCCCTTGCGGTCCTGACCGCATGTTCGTCGGCCGAGACCACCGAATCCGAATCCACCACGACCACCACACCCAAGGTCCAGCCGACACCGGTGATCGGATCGGTGCTCGCCGAACCGATCCCGGTGCCCACCACCGACGGCCGCACGCATCTGGCGTACGAGCTGATGCTGACCAACCCGATGTCGGGCAACGTCACGCTGAACGCCGTGAGCGTCATGGACGGTGACCGCAAGCTGCTGACCCTCTCCGGCGACAGCCTGAAGTACTGGACCAGGGCGCTCGGCAACCCCGCCGCACCCGCCAACGTGCTCGGCCCCGGCCAGAGTGCGACCGTATGGCTCGACGTCGTCGCCGACGATCCAGCGCAGGTGCCCACCGAGCTGACCCATGCCATCGACCTCACGGTCGCCAAGCCGATGCCGCCGCTCATCCCGGCGAACGTCACCGAGACCATCGCACCGGTGAGCGTGCAGACGCGCAAGCCGCCGTCGATCTCGCCGCCGCTGACCGGTGACCGGTGGCTGGACATCAACAGCTGCTGCGACATGACGGCGCACCGCATGGCGCTCAACCCGATCAACGGAAAAATCTGGGCCGCAGAGCGATTCGCCATCGACTATGTGCAACTCGGTACCGACGGCCGCATCTACACCGGCAACAAAGCCGCCGTCGAGAGCTACCCGTACTTCGGCGCCGAGATCCGCGCGGTCGCCGACGGCCCGGTGGTGTCGGTGCTCGACGGCCAGCCCGAGCAGACGCCCGGGGTGACACCGAGCGGGCTCACGCTCGAGCAGTACGGCGGCAACCACATCGTGCAGGACATCGGCGACGGCGTGTACGCGTTCTACGCGCATCTGCAACCCGGCAGCCTCAAGGTCAAGCCCGGTGATCAGCTCAGCACGGGGCAGGCGATCGCGTCGCTGGGCAACAGCGGGAACTCCGATGCCCCGCACCTGCACTTCCATGTCATGGACGGCCCCGACCCGCTCGCGGCCGATGGGCTACCGTTTGTGTTCGACTCGTTCCGGTTGGATTCCCGATTGACCTCCGCCACCGCCGGTGACGCGCTGCTGGACGGCAAACCGGCTGCGCTGCAACCAGGTTTCGCCACCCGGGAAGTGTCCGAAGTGAGCCCACTGGTATTGGATGTGATGACGTATGCGAGCGACTAGCGCCCGCGCCCTGCTGGCCGATCTGGTCTGTGTGGTGGTGTTCTGCACGATCGGCAGGCGCAGCCACGCCGAGGGGATCACCGTGGCCGGCGTCGCCGAGACGGCCTGGCCGTTTCTGGTCGGCACGCTCGTCGGCTGGGTGGTCTCGCGCGGCTGGCAGCGCCCGACATCGTTGGCGCCCACCGGCATCGCGGTGTGGGCGTGCACCATCGTCGTCGGCATGCTGCTGCGCAAGCTCACCTCGGCCGGCACCGCCGTCAGCTTCATCGTGGTGGCCTCGCTGGTCACCGCGGCACTTCTGCTCGGCTGGCGCGGCGTGCTGGCCGCCGCGCGACGCAAGGCTCAGGCCAACTGATCCGTCGGACCGGTCGGTGCGATCGACACCGTCAGGGTCGCGCGCAGGCCGCCCAGTGGACCGTCGGACAGCTTGATCTGCCCGCCGTGCAGCTCGGCCTGCTGCGCCACCAGCGCAAGCCCCAGACCCGAACCACCGGCCACCGCGGTGCTGCCGCGGCGGAACCGGCCCAGCACGGTCTCGTGTTCCTCGACGGGCAACCCGCGGCCGTTGTCGTCGACGACGATGGTCAGCATCTGACCGGTGCGGTGCGCCGACACCACGACCCGGCCGGCCTCGCCGTGCGTGATCGCGTTGCGCACCAGGTTGTCCACGGCGATGCGCAGCCCGCCCGGCCAGCCGAGCACCAGGCCCACGTCGTCGTCGGCGTGCACCTCGATGCGCACACCGGTGTCAGCCCTGGTGTTCTCGCGCGCCACCCGGTCGAGCATGTCGGTGATGTCGATGAGTTCGCGATCCTCGGCCTGCGCTAGCTGACCCGACGCGAGTTGTCCCAGTGCGGTGATGATGGCCTCGACGCGCCGTTGTGCGCGTGACAGGTCGGCCACCACCTCGTCGCGCTCGTCCTCGGGCAGGTCGTGGATGCGCAGCGTGTCGAGATCCGCGCGCATCGCGGTCAACGGCGTGCGCAATTCGTGCGCGGCGTTGGCGGCGAAATCCTGTGCCGCCTGAAGCGAATTCGTCGTCGCGCGCTGCGCGGCCGCGAGCCGGGTCAGCATGCCCGACATGGCCTCCGAGAGGTCCTCGGCCTCACGGACGCCGCGCACCTCGGGCAGGGTGTCGGGGCCGCCGCTGCCCAGCTTGGAGGTGTGCTCGGTGAGCTTGCGCAGCGGCCGGATCGCCGGGCCCGCGAGCAACCAGCCCAGACCGGCGGCCACCAGGACCGTCACCACCCCGACCGCGGCGTACAGCGGAATCCGGTTGGCGCTCAACAAGATGGAGTCGGCGCGGATCCCGATCGACATCATGATGCCGCCCTGCTGGTCGACCGAGACGGTGCGGACCCGGTAGTCCACACCGTTCACCTCGACGGTGGCGGTGCCCGGCGGCAGCGCGGGAAGTTGGAAACCGCGCTGGAACACCACCTGGCCGCCCGTGCGGGTGCGCCCGGTGGTGAGCACTCCGCGCTGCGGATCCTGCAGGTGTTCGGGGTTGATGCTGGCGTCGACGATCGCGTCGAGACGCCGATCGAGTTGTGCCGCATCGTTGCTCGCGAGCACCACCGACGTCAGGATCGTGAACGCCGCGACGACGGCCGAGGCTGCCGCGGCGGCCGCGACCGCCACCCTGGTACGCAGCGATGCCGACCGGATGAACGCGGGAAGACGCAGGCGCCGCACTCAGCTCCCGACCTCGGCGCTCACGGCTCTTCCCGCAGCACGTACCCGATGCCGCGCACGGTGTGGATCACACGCGGCACGCCGTCGCGTTCGAGTTTGCGCCGCAGATAGGAGATGAAGACGTCGGCCACGTTGGTGTCGACGTCGAAGTCGTAGCCCCACACCAGCTCCAGCAACCGCTGCCGGGACAGCACCACGCCCGCGTTCTCGGCGAGCACCGCCAGCAGGTCGAACTCGCGCTTGGTCAGGTCGACGCGTTCACCGCTGACGAACACCAGCCTGCGCGCGGTGTCGATGGTGACCGGTCCGACTGTCATGGTGTCGGACGGCTGCTCGGTGTGGCTCGCGCGCCGCAGCAGCGCATGCAGCCGGGCCACCAGTTCACCGAGGTCGAACGGTTTGGTCAGGTAGTCATCGGCACCTGCCTCCAAACCGGCGATCCGGTCGTTGACGGTGTCGCGTGCCGACAGCACACAGATGGGGATGTCGTTGCCCAGCGCCCGCAACGCGGTGACCACGGCGACGCCGTCGAGCTCCGGCATCTGCACGTCCAGTACGAGGGCATCGTGCGACTCCGTCGACAGCAGCCGCAGCGCTTCCTTGCCGGACGCCGCGACCCGGACGTCGAACCCCGAGTGGCGCAGGCCGCGCGCCACCGAGGTTCGGACATCCGGGTCGTCGTCGACCATGAGGACCGTGCGATTGACGCCCTCGGGCGCCCGCGATCCCTCACCGCTGGCGGGGGTCATGTCCACCCGCACGCGGACTACGGCAATTCAGGTGCCGGCGCGGTCCCGCAGCGATTCTTGAGGTCGACAAGGGGCTGGCGCACCGCGGTCAGTTCGTCCTTCACCTGCGGGTTGGCTGCGAGGTAGTCGGCAACCTTGGGCTTCACCTCTTCGCGGGGCAACCCTTCGAGGCTGGTGAAGAAGTCGTTCACCTGTGGGTGGGTGAACAGGTAGGCCGAGGTGCCGGCCGAGACACCGGACGCAACGCCGGCCAGGTCTGCGGCCGTGCAGTTGGGCGGGTTCGGGGCCGGATCAGCCAGCGCCGAGGGGATAGCACCGAACAGCATCGCACCGGCTACAGCGCCGGCGCCGGCCGCGCCAGCAACCACTCGCCGCGCATTCTGGGCCGAGAGCAACATGGTCAAGCTCCTTCATCGGAAGTGGAAGGCCGTAACGCCAAACGGTTATCGGCGTAAAAAGCTAAGCAGAATCTGTGTCCAGTTTCTTGCCTTGCACTCAAACCAGTGTCGCAATGCATCGAAATTGCAGCTCAGCGCGCCTCAGGTAGGCGACGCGAGGCGTCGGCGGTCAGCGTGTGGACGTGACAGCAGGGCCGGGAAGTGGCCCGGAGCCCTGTGAGACCGGCGAGATGGGCGTCCGCTGTGCGGGTCCGACCACACCTGGCACCCCCGCGATCTGAGGCGACGTCAGGCCTCCTGGCAAACTTCCGGCGGCTGCCGTGCCCTGCTGCTGCGCGGCCTGCACGAGACCGAGGAGCTGGGGCAGCGTCACAGGCAACTGGCACTTGGTGCCCAGGGCGGTCAGCGGCTGCTGCAACCGCTGCAGGTCCTTGGCGACCTGTGGGTTGGCGTCCAGATAGGTCTTGATCGACGCGATGGTCGCGGGCCCGGCCTGCTGCTTGCTGATGGTGGTCAGAGCCTGGTTGGTCTGCGGGTTCTCGTCGAGATAGTCGCCGGTGTCGGTGGCCACCTTGCCGACCGTGCGTGCGACCTCACTGGCCGCGCAGGGGTCGGTCGCGGCCGTGGCCGACGGGCCGAGCAGCGCGGCGGTCGCCGCGCCGCCCACGGCGGTCGCCACGAACACCGTTCCCAGCGTGCGCCGCAGATCGTGCTTGGCCCCAGAGATTGCCCCGGTGATGGCGGCCTTCATGCAACGAGCTCCTTCGTTCGCGATCGTCTACCCCTCGCAAACGAAGTGAACGAACAAAACGTTGCGATCGGTGACCTGTCCGACCCCCGGCGGATCCGATGCGTACATCGCCGCCGGGGAAATCCTGCCATCTATGTCGCCAGGGCCGCCGGATTCGTTAACCGCGGCCGGTAACGGCCAGGACGGGTGTGGTCGATAACAGAACGAATGAGTGGCCCGCCACGATACCCGTGTGCAGGTACGCTCACGCTCAGACACGCCAGGGATATCAGGACACCGAGCCTGCCGGAGAGAAAGCGGGGACTTCGCATCCAGCAGTTCATGATGCGCTTGAGCAGCACTTTGCGCAGGTTCCGCTGGGCGGTGTTCGCGACGTGGTTGCTGCTCCTGGTGCCGTCGATCTACCTCGCTCTCAACCAGTCGTCGAACCTCACCGGCGGCGGGTTCGAGGTCGAGGGTTCCCAGTCGCTGCACGTGCAGCGACAGCTCGAGGAGCACTTCCCCGACCAGGGCGCATCACCGCTTGCGCTGGTGGCCGCACCGCGGGCCGACGCGTCGTACGAGGACATGAACGCCGCCGTCGTCCATCTCGAGAAGCTCGCGGCCGAGGTGCCCAGCGTCAAGATCGTCCCCAATCCGCAGCAACCGGCGCCGCAGCCCGACCGGCCGTATGTGATCACGCTGCAACTCGACTTCAACAACACCGGCGCGGTCGACGTCGCCAAACAGCTGCGCCAGAAGGTCGGTATCCACGGCGAGGAACCCGGCGAGAGCCAGAACGGCAAGGTCAAGTTCTACGTCATCGGTCAGGGCGCGCTGGGCGCCGCGGCCACGCAGGCCACCAAGCACGACATCGCCGCGGCCGAGAAGTGGAACATGCCGATCGTCCTGATCGTGCTGCTCGCGGTGTTCGGGTCACTGGCCGCCGCGGCCCTGCCGCTCGTGCTGGGTGTGTGCACGGTCGTGGTGACCATGGGCCTGGTCTATCTGCTGTCGATGTTCACGACGATGAGCGTGTTCGTGACGTCGACGGTGTCGATGTTCGGCATCGCGGTGGCGATCGACTACTCACTGTTCATCCTGATGCGGTTCCGCGAGGAACTGCGCGCGGGCCGCGATCAGCAGGATGCGATCGACGCCGCGATGGCCACCTCGGGGCTCGCCGTGGCGCTGTCGGGTTTGACCGTGATCGCCTCGGTCACCGGCATCTACCTCATCAACACCCCGGTGCTGGTGTCGATGGCCACCGGCGCGATCCTCGCGGTCGCGGTCGCGGTGCTGACCTCGACGACGCTCACGCCCGCCGTGCTGGCGACGTTCGGCAAGGCCGCGGCCAAACGGTCGTCCTACCTGCACTGGTCGCGGCGGGCCGAGGCGGCGCAGTCGCGGTTCTGGACGCGCTGGACCGGCGCGGTGATGCGCAGGCCGTGGGCGTCGGCGATCGCGGCGGCCATCCTGCTGTTGGTGCTGGCCGCACCCGCGTTCAACATGGTGCTGGGCAACAGCATGCAGCGCCAGTTCGATCCCACCCACGAGATCCGCGGCGGCGTCAACGCGGCCGCGGACGCGCTCGGTCCGGGCGCGCTCGGCCCCATCCGCGTGCTGGTGACGTTCCCGGGCGAGGGCGACGCGTCAAGTCAAGCGGCGACCACCACCATCGAGGCCGTGCGCCAGCAGATGACCAAGGCGCCCAGCGTCGTCTCGGTGCAGCCGCCGGTGGTGTCCGACGACAACGACAGCGCCCTGCTCTCGGCGGTGCTGTCGGTGGATCCCGAGGACATGGCCGCGCGCGAGGCCATCGACTGGATGCGCGCCGAACTGCCCGGCGTGGCAGGCCAGAACGCCACGATCGACGTGGGCGGCCCCACGGCCCTGATCAAGGACTTCGACGACCGGGTGTCGGCCACCCAGCCGCTGGTGTTCGTGTTCGTCGCGCTGATCGCGTTCGTCATGCTGCTGGTGTCGATCCGCTCGGTGGTGCTGGCCTTCAAGGGCGTGCTGATGACCGTGCTGTCGGTGGCCGCGGCGTACGGCAGCCTGGTCGTGGTCTTCCAGTGGGGCTGGCTCGAACAGCTGGGCTTTCCCAGGATCAGCTCCCTGGACAGCACGATCCCGCCGCTGGTCCTCGCCATGACCTTCGGTCTGTCGATGGACTACGAGATCTTTCTGCTCACCCGGATCCGGGAACGGTTCCTGCAGACCAACAGCACGCGTGACGCCGTCGCGTACGGCGTGAGCACCAGCGCCCGCACCATCACCAGCGCGGCACTGATCATGATCGCGGTGTTCATCGGCTTCGCGTTCGCCGGCATGCCCCTGGTGGCCCAGCTCGGCGTCGCGTGCGCGGTGGCGATCGCGGTCGACGCGACGGTGGTGCGGCTCGTGCTGGTGCCGGCGCTCATGGCGATGTTCGACCAGTGGAACTGGTGGCTGCCGCGCTGGCTCGACAAGATCCTGCCCGAGGTGGATTTCGAGAAGCCGCTGCCCAAGATCGAGGTGACCGACCTGGTCATCATCCCCGACAACATCGCCGCGCTCGGACCGAGCGGCAGCGACCTGCGCACCATGGTGCGCACCGCGGCACGCATGAAAACCCTTGCCCCACAGACGATCAGTGTCGCCGACCCGCTGGCCTTCAGCGGCTGCACCCGGCCCACCACCCGCCTGTCGACGCAGCGGGCGGGCAGGCCCAAGGCCCACACCCCGGGGCTGCACCCCGTGACGATGTGGCGCGGCAGGTTGTCGGTGGCCGTCGACGCCCTGCAGACCGAGGCCGACACCGAACAGGCCCCGGTGGAACGGCGCGGGCCGGTCGAGACCACCAACGTCCAGTTGCCCACGGGCGATCGGCTGCAGATCCCCACGGGCGCCGAGACCCTGCGGCTGGCGGGTTATCTGATCATGTGCCGCAACACCACCAAGGACTTCGAGGATTTCGCACGTCTGGTGGATTTGATGGATTCTCATACGGCAGCTCTGGTGCTGGCGAGCATGGACCGGTATTACTGTGGGCGAGACCCAAGCAACCGGTGGGCGGCCACGCAGCTGGTGCGCCGGCTGGCCGACCCGCAGCCGTCCGACGAACACGATGTCCGAATGTCGGGTCCCGACGCGGCTGAGGATTGGGAAAAGGTCAGGCAGCGTTGCCTGTCGGTCGCGGTAGCAATGCTGGAGGAGGCGAAGTGACGTTGGCCCCCGACGTTCGGGACATGCGGGACGCGCGTCGCAAAGACATGTCGCCCATACAACCGCCCTCGAACCGATCCCCCGGCCAACGGAACCAAGGGCCGCGCCCGGCAGCGGCGCGCCCGCGGGATCCCCAGGCTCCCGCCCGCGGCGCAGCGCGCGGTCCCCAGCGACAGTTCGACGACCGCCCGGTCGAGTACTGGCCCACCGCGGCGATCCGCGCGGCACTGGAGACCGACGATCTGACGGTGTGGCAGCGCATCGTCGCTGCGATCAAACGGGACCCGTACGGCCGCACCGCCCGTCAGGTCGAGGAGGTCCTGGAGACCGCCCGGCCCTACGGCGTCTCGAAAGCCCTGTCGGAAGTTCTCGTGCGCACCCGCGACCACCTCGAGGCGTCTGAACGCGCCGAGGTGGCCAAGCAGATCCAGGCCATGCTGCGCCGGTCGAAACTCGCGCCGCCGGAATTCGCCTCGCGCGTCGGGGTGTCCAACGAAGAGTTCGCGACGTATCTGGAGGGCAGTGTGAGCCCCCGTGCGTCGCTGCTGCTGCGGATGCAGCGGTTGTCGGACCGGTTCGCGAAGATCGCCGCGCAGCGCAGCGGCAAGTGATCCGGCAGGCGGATTCGGTTCTGGCCGAGCGGATGGCTTGACTCACACCCACGCCACGGGTACTGATGGCTACTCGTGACTGACCGAACCTTCGGCCTGGCCACCCGCGCCATACACGCCGGACAACGTCCGGATGCTGCCACCGGTGCACGGGTGACGCCGATCTACGCCAACGCCAGCTTCGTCTTCAACGACACCGACGACGCGGCCAACCTGTTCGCACTGCAGAAGTACGGCAACATCTACAGCCGGATCGGCAACCCCACCGTCGCAGCCTTCGAAGAATGCATCGCAAGCCTGGAGAACGGGCTGGGTGCGGTGGCCACGGCCAGCGGTCTGTCCGCGCAGTTCGCGGTGTTCGCCGCGCTCGCGGGCGCAGGCGACCACATCGTGTCGGCCGCGAGCCTCTACGGCGGCACCGTCACGCAGCTCGACGTCTCGCTGCGCCGGTTCGGCATCGACACCACGTTCGTGGGCGGCACCGACCCGGCCGACTACGCCGCAGCGGTCACCGACCGCACCCGGCTGATCTACGCCGAGGTGATCTCCAATCCGTCCGGTGAGATCGCCGACCTCGCAGGTCTGGCCGAGGTCGCCAGGGACGCCGGGGTTCCGCTGATCGTCGACAGCACGGTCGCCACGCCTGCCCTGTGCCGTCCGATCGAGCACGGCGCGGACATCGTCGTGCACTCGGCCACCAAGTTCATCGGCGGGCACGGCACCACGCTCGGCGGCGTCGCGGTCGACGCGGGCCGATTCGACTGGGGCGCAGGCAAATTCCCGCAGATGACCGAGCCTGTCGCGTCCTACGGCGGGCTGAGCTGGTGGGGCAACTTCGGCGAGTTCGGGTTCCTGACCAAGCTGCGCAGCGAGCAGCTGCGTGATCTGGGTGCCACGCTGGCCCCGCAGTCGGCCTTCCAGCTCCTACAGGGCGTGCAGACGCTACCGCAGCGCATGGCCGCCCACATCGCCAACGCGCGCGCGGTCGCCGAGTGGCTCGAGGCCGATCCGCGCGTGACGTACGTCCGCTGGGCCGGGCTGCCGTCGCATCCGCATCACGACCGGGCCAGGCACTACCTGCCCGACGGCCCCGGCGCGGTGTTCGCGTTCGGCGTCAAGGGTGGCCGCGCCGCGGGCGAGAAGTTCATCAACTCCGTGCAACTCGCGAGCCACCTGGCCAACATCGGCGACGTGCGCACGCTCGTGGTGCACCCCGCCAGCACGACACACCGCCAGCTCACCGACGAGCAGCTCACCGCGGGCGGCGTCGGCCCCGAGCTCATCCGCATCAGCGTGGGCATCGAGGACGTCGAGGACATCATCTGGGATCTCGACCAGGCACTGACACAAGCGGAGAAAGCCGATGACTGACGCCCTGACCCGCCAGCGCATCCTGCGCGAGACCCGCTCGGTGGCCATCGTGGGCGCCTCGGCCAACACGTCGCGCGCGAGCTACTTCGTGTGGACCTACCTCAAGTCGACCGGCGACTACGACATCTACCTGGTGAACCCCACGATCAAGGAGATCGAGGGCACACCGGTGTACCCCAGCCTGTCCGAGCTGCCCGTGGTGCCCGATCTGGTCGACGTGTTCCGTCGCCGTGACGACCTGCCCGATGTGCTCAAGGAGACCATCGCGGTGGGCGCCAAGACCCTGTGGCTGCAGCTCGGGCTGCGCCACGACGAGGTGGTCCGTGACGGCGAGGCCGCCGGGCTGCAGGTGGTGCAGGACCGCTGCATGAAGATCGAGCACGCCCGGTTCGCCGGCGGCCTGCACCTCGCCGGGTTCAACACCGGCGTGATCGACTCCCGCAGGCCCAAGAAGGCCTACTAGCGCGAGTTAGCTAGTCAGGGCTGGCGGCGTCCTGTGTCTCCCGGAGACCGCCCCCAGATTTGTGTCCGCGCCACCCGGAGGGGGAGACGATAATTGGTTGGTGTCTCTTGCCGCCGAATGCGACCGCGCTCAGGCCGCTATCCGTCGTGCGCGTGCACTGTTCGCTGCTGATCCGCAACCGCCAAGCGCCGCGGTAACTGCTGCGACAAGCCTGCACACCGCGGCCAGGACTACCGGCGGTGCGGCCGCGACGATGGCTGCCGAGAGCTCGGGTCAGACCAGCGACGCCTACACCTCTTCGGCGCGACGCCTCAGTGCAGCGTCGACCGGTTTGGCGCGCACAGACCGCGCGGTGGCGGGACATTTAACGGAGGCGGCGACCATCACGCGAACCGGCGCACGCCTGATGGACGCCATCGCTGCCGACAACGAAGCCACCGTCTCGGCCGCATCAGCTGCTCGCACACCGGCAGAACAGCGCGCTATCCTCACCAGCCTGCAATCACAACTCATTCGAACCCAGGAGGTGGTCAACGGCGCCCGGCACGTCGCCGACCAGCTCACCGGCCGCATCCAGGCAGTCGACTACACGACAAGTCCCGCACCGAAAGACCCCGCGCCGAGTGGTCCTGTCGCCCCGCTGCCTGACCCGTCCCAGGCCCGCTGGGACGGCCCACCTCCGGCCGGTGAAGCCGACAAGACCGGCTTTTGGGCCGTTGATACGAGCCGACCCGTGCCGGGCCCGACACCGCTACCGGCGCCCGCGCCGTACCGTTCGGCGCCCCCGCCATGCGCCACTCTCGAAGGTGGCCCCTCCGGTGTGTTGACCGTCGGCGGCCAGTCGCCGCAAAGCCAGGACGCGTTGGGTTTCGACCTGCAGAACACCTACAAGTTTCGGATCTCAGGTACCGAATTCGGTGGCCAGACCCAGATGGTGCAGCTCGGCGACCAGTGGTATCAGGCGCAGTGGCAGCGCTACACCTACGAGATGAACAAGATCCCCGTCGTCGCTGGCGCCGGGGATCTGGGGGCGCTCCAGTTACCGGTCATGAGTCAGGCCAATCAGTGGACCCCGGTCAGCCTCGGACAAATCATGCAGGAAAACAGCCTGTACCCCGACGGCACGTTCTACCTACCCAACCCTTACGGCGACGTCCTGCAGGTTGCCGGAGGTGGACTCCAACTCGACACACCCGTCGTCCCGGTCATGACCCGTGGCCGCTAAGTCCCGTGCGCTCGTCGTAGTCGTACTCGCCGCGACCGCGGCCGGCGCGGGGTTGTGGCTGCTGTTCCAGACGCCCGGGTCGAAGGTCGCCGACTGCGACACCGTCCACCACCTGTTGGATATCCAAGAAGCCGGCGTGCACGACCTGGCGCAAGCTGCCGTTGACGATCCCGACATGGCGCGCACCCACTTCGACGATCGCATCCAATCGGTACGTGAGACCGCCCAAACCCTCAGCGATGGCAACCTGCGCCGAATCGTCAACACGTTGGCCGACCTTGATGCCACGATCGTTGACGCGTGGGCGCACACAGTGGCCACGCCGTCACCTGCTGGCGTCGGCCCGGACCTGCGCAGTCAAGATGCGCAGCAGTACTTCCTTCAGCGCTACCAGCAGTACTCCCGAGATCGCACCGAAACCATCTCTAGCCTCCTTGCCACCTGCCCGAGGAACACATGACAGAAATCCTGGCCGCGATCGGCGGCCTGGCCCTGATGGCGCTCTTTGTTGCCGGGTCGCTCTTCTACTTCCGACGGATCCGTTCCGGCCGCGCCGACCCCCTCATCGACCCCAGCTGGCCGACCAACATGCGACCCGCAAGCCCCCCACCCTCTCTGCGCCCCAACGCGCCAGACGAACGCGACCAGCACGGTCGATCGCGATAGCGATAACACATGCCCCTGGGTCGTCCCGTTTCTAAAGAACCGAGAATGATCAGATCCAGTCTCAGCTAGACGGCGATCGAGTGGCTTGCGCGGCTCGTACTCGGCTCGTGCGGGGTAGCACTCGCTATGTGGTGTTACCGGCCGCGCGTGGCCCTGCATCGGTTCGCGATTACGGGTTCATCATCGGTGTGGCTGAATCACCTACTCACAAGAGCCCGCTCGCATCCATGCCTACCGCGTTTTCAACACAGGCTGTGAGCAAACGCACAACGAACGCTCCAGCACTCCCCGACACAGTGGTTCATTAAGTAGCTACGTACAGGTCATAGTAGGCTTCAATATTTTGCTGGTCCGGAAAACTGCCTGGCATACACCTGGTCGCGATACTGGGCTCTTCACCTGGTGATTGACGATTGATGACGTTGTTGCCTACAGTCCCGACCAACCGGCAGCGAGATAGCTGCCTGGTTCTTGGCGAGATTGCTGATCGGGGGATTACATGCGGGGCGGCCGTAGCTGGAATGTGGGTGCAGAAAACTTCCTGCGCGACGGTCAGCACAGTATCTGGTTGGGGTGGCCGGCGCGGTGGCTGGCCGCGTTGTGCGCGGTGGCAGTCACCGTCGGCGGTCTGCACCTGATCACACCTCCACCTGCGGAACGAACCGATCAGGCGGCACGGACGGTGTCGGCGGCGCAGGGGTTCGCCGACACCGCCACCGCGGTGTTCGCCGATTCGGCGGTGGGCTCGGACCCGCAGCTGACCGCCGAGGCGCGCCGCACCGGATTACCTGAGGAGCCGGTGGCCGGGTTGACCTCCCAGACTGCGGCCGGCCCAGTGCAGGTGGTGTTGCCCGGCGGTTTGGGAACTGCCCAGCACACCGCGGGTGGGCAGGTGGTGTATCCGAACGCTGGTGCCGGGTTTGACATGTTGGCCGAAAACACCGGTTCGGGTACCCGCACCGTGGCGCGGATCAGCGATCCGGGTGGGCCGCGGATGGTCACCACCTTCGTGCGGACCCCGGCCGACACGGTGATGCTGGCCCACACCAACGGCTATCTGACCATCAACCGCGCCACTCCCACCGCCGAGACCGTCGGCATGTTCTCCCCGGCCGAAACCCGCGACGCCACCGGCGCATTGGTGCCGAGTTCGTATGTGGTTAAACAACTCGCCCCGCAGCTGTATGTGCTCGCCGAGGTCATCGACCCCCAACCGCACACCACCTGGCCGGTTTACGTCGACCCACCGCTGCACCTCACCGGGGTTGGCGGGGTACCGCTGCCGCAAGGGTTCTCGTTTTCGTTCAAAGGCATCACCGACACCCTGGGCTCGGGCGTAGACGCCTTGTCCAGCGCGGCCTCCACAGCAGCTAATGCCACCGTGTCCGCCGCCAAGACCGTCGGTCAGGTGGTCAAAGACCACCCCCTGGAATCGGCGATGCTCGTCGGCGGGGTCGCCCTGGCGTTGACTGGTGTGGGCGGACCGGCCAGCGCGGCGATGATCGCCTCGGCCGGGGTCAACATCGCCAGCTCCACCGCCGACTTCGCCACCGCCCTCGCTCCTGACAACCAAGCCCTCGGCGTTGTCTCCGACGTGCTCGGCGCCGCCTCCATGGTCACCCCCCAAGGCGCGGCCAAAAAGATCGTCAAAGAAGGCGCCGAACAACTCGCCACACACACTGATGACCTGGCCAAAGCTGCCGACAACGTCATCGACACCACCAAAACCACCCCCACCCCACGAACAGAACTGGCCGAACAAATCCCCGCCAGTGTGAAACCACCCGTTGAACCCGGAGTCTCCCCAAAGGCCCCGAACGCACCGCCGGCGGCCGCAAAAGCACCCGAGGCCACACCAACAGCTGCGACCGTCAAAACGCCTGACGCTGCCCCGAGCGTCGGCAAAGCTCCCGAGGTCTCACCACACGCAGTCCCCGGTGGAGAAAACAGCTGGGCATTGCCACCAGCACGCGGCGACCGCCGCCTCACTACAGACATCACCGCACGGGTAAAACACCGTATCGGTACGAAGACAGGTATAAAGCGCTACTACGACCCAGTGACCGGTAAAGAGATCGACTCCGCGACACGGGAGGTCTTGGGTAAGAAGCGTGATATCGGGCATAAGCCCGGGTATGAATTCCATACCACTCAAGAGATGGCCCGCAAGTATGGCCTCTCCCGGCGCGAGGTTGTCGAATGGGAAAATGACCCGAGTCATCTGCGGTGGGAAAACTTCAGCACAAATCGAAGCCGGAAGTATGAAAACCCACGCTCAGCCGACGATATGTACAACGAGTACAAGGGCTGGCTGAAAGACCAAGTCGACCAAGGGAATAAAAAGCTGGCCAAGGATCCCACCGCCCAGCGACGGCTCCGCCAGGAAGCCGGTCCCAGCCAATCCAACGCCGATACTCAACGTGGTACTGCCCGCGAAACTGCACGCGCCGCCAACAACAATGACTCGGCAAGCAATAACGACTCAAAACCGCGCAACAACGACAACAAAAAGAGCAAGAACAACAAAAAGAAAAAAGACAAAAAGAGCAAGAAGCACCACAAGAAACCCGGCAAGTGACCAAGTCATCGTGCACCAGGTCATCGCCAAGACTGATTGAGATGGGAAGCTGATCGCTATGGCTCGCACACCGTTGCACATGTTCGGGATGAAATACCGCCGCGACGAGTACCTGGCGTTGATCGCCAGCGGCGAACACGACGTCAACGCCCAAGACCTCGACGGTAAGACGCCGCTGCACTATGCGACCGAGCAGGAACAGTCGGAGATCGTGCACGCGTTGTTGGACGCCGGGGCTGATCCGAACGTTCAAGAACGCATCTACGGCAATACCCCGCTATCGCAGGCGGTCCTTGAGATTGTCGAGCCCGGGGATCCGGTGATCGTCAAGATGCTCGACCACGGAGCCGACCCCACCATCGCCAACAACTACGGCCACTCCGCGCTATCTTCCGCGCGCAGCATCGGCCGTAGCTGTGTGCCGCTGCTTGAAGCCGCCGCAGCCAAAAACAAGCAGGACTGAAATGGACCTCGGCACATTCATTGTAGGAAAGACCTTCTACTACAAGGGCGCAAGCGAACTCGAGCTGGGCTCGGTGGCTGTTCCCTCGGGCCGGCTGCGGATCCGCGACCCGTTCTTTCCCCACCCCGGTCCTGATGACGGTTGCTTGCTGATCGTCGCGCCGGGGACGTACCGCGTCTGGGTCACCCTCGTCGAGATCCCTGCCCTGCATGACGAAACCGAGCTGGAGACCCGCGAGGCCTATCTGTCGATCGGCCTCAACGACCGCACGCCCACCGGCTTGGACTACGCCGATGCTCTGCTGCCCTCACCTCGGCCCAGCTTCGGCGCGATGACCGGCACCGATTCCGGCAACATCGCGGTCTTCGACGACACCCTCACCGACATCGACCGACAACAACTCTCCGACGAACTCGACGCACACCACCCACTGCCAGAGCTCTATGCGAATATCGCCGTCGGCGACCGCAATATCGTATGCAGCCACTCAGGCTATGGCGACGGCGCATTCAACATCCTGCTCACCTACGACCTCACCGGTCCGATCGCCATCCACATCGACTTCGGCATCTTCGACACCGACGAAGACAACGAAGACGATGACGGATGATGACGAACGGTGATGTCTCAGGACATTGGTGACACACGCGCGCGGGTAAATCCCTGGGGGCAAGTCAGCCTGTCTCGTTTCTAGAGATCTGAGACAGCGTCCGAGCACGCCCCTCCCTCGCCGCGCAATCCCAGGTCGTGCTGTCTCATTTCTTGTCTCACACCGCGTGTCTCGAATCCCCGCTGTCGGTCCGTAGTGAGACAGTCCAGGTATGGCAACGATCCTCGGGTACGCCCGCGTCAGCACCACCGGCCAGGACCTCGATACACAACTGGCTACCTTGGCGGCCGCCGGCGTCGACCAGGACCGGGTCTACACCGACAAACTCTCCGGCGGCGCCAACACCGCCCGCCCCGGCCTGGCCGCCATGCTCGACTATGCCCGCGCCGGTGACACCGTGATCGTGGCCGCAATCGATCGTCTCGGCCGCTCCGTCGCCGAAGTCACCCGCACCATCGCAGATCTCGGTGAACGCCGAATCCTGCTGCGGGCCATACGCGAAGGGGTTGACACCGGCACACCCACCGGCCGCGCCGTCGCCGCGATCATGGCCACACTCGCCGAACTCGAACTTGAACTCGGCCGGGAACGTCGAGCCGCATCTCGCGAATCCCGCCGCAGCCGACAGCTGCCGGCCACCAAACCACCCAAGCTCAGCTCCGACCGGCAGGAACAACTCCGACGCCTAGCCGCTACTGGCGAACCCGTCCGAGAACTCGCCGCAGCGTTCGGTATCGGCCGCGCCACTGCCTACCGGTACATCGCCCAGAACGGCTAGCGCTATCTTGTCCGGGCGATCGTCTCGTCGGATGGACCCACTGAACGATCTTGGTCTTTGGCTAACCCGGATTTTTCGTCGATGGTGATGGCGGTGGATTTGTAGGGCGTGATGGTTGGTCGGGTGACGTCTGCGGTCACAAGGCATGCTGGGGTGGTCCCGTGTCGCCGGGTGGGGCGGGCTTTCCCATGG